>ENA-OPSG01000017-OPSG01000017.1-human-gut-metagenome-genome-assembly--contig:-NODE-17-length-106147-cov-8.551757_pt1 | contig 106147 bp, 117 predicted proteins | sample MGYA00241454_ERZ501900 | MGnify/ENA primary metagenome ERZ501900 (study PRJEB25962, sample SAMEA2042225) | human gut metagenome | biome: human gut; feature: human-associated habitat; material: faeces... | reverse complement strand
AAGTCGGATTGTTTTTGTGGGAGACAAAGACCAGCTGGAATCAGTAGGGCCTGGAAATGTATTTAAAGAACTCATTGACTCCAGAGTCATTCCAGTTACTGTTTTAGATCAATGTTTCCGGCAGGAAAACCCTACTATTTTGGAGAATGCGATAAAAATCAACTGTGGTAAACAAAATTTGGTATATGATAACAGTTTTTCCTTTGTAGCAGCACATGATGATGAAGAAGCCGCAAAAAAGATTATGAAACTTTTTGATGTGGAGTGGAAGTTGCAAGGGAAAAATGTAAATGCAGTGCAGGTATTAACACCTTTAAGGGAGGATACGAAGGTAAGCGCAAATGCTTTGAATCTAAAAATCAAAGACAGAATCAATCCTTACCAGAGAGGACAACAGGAAATCAAAAATGGAAACAAAATTTTTCGTATACAGGATAAAGTGATGCAGACGAAAAATGAAGATGAAATTTCCAACGGAGATATCGGGATTGTACGAAAAATAGGAAAGATGAGCGGTAAGAAATATATGGAAGTAGATTTTGGAGAAGAGCGGGTTATGCGATATCAGGAAGGAGAACGTATATCATGTGCAATTGCATTCCGCAAAGCCTTCTCGTCATCAATCATTCGCCACATCTTTCTGTTGTTATCTGCTAAAGCACTTCGCATCATTTCAAATTCTTTACACAAAGTTCCCATCTCATCTTTATTTTCATAGGACACATGAAAATCCAGTTCATTATCCGCAATCATTTGCGAGGCATCTTTTAGTTCCTGTAGAGGTGTCTTTAACTTATTTTTATAAAAAAAGAATACCGCAGCAACACTCCCAACAATCGAAAAAATCAGTACCGAATATGTTTCCATAAAGTCACACATTTCCGAAAGATGATAGTCCAAACGATTCATCTGCGATTGATTAGGTCTTGATATCTCAATCTCGTATTTCTTTCCATATTGCTGAAACACGTCCGTATAATCTGCATAATCAATATATTTTTCCCATATTTTATTCTGCATATTTCTTGCAAAATGAACTGTAAATCCAGATAACAGAAATGCTGCCGTTAAGCTGATCACAAAATAAAGCAGAATTGTTTTTTTCAGTGACAAGTTTCTTATTTTTTCCATCGGTATCCAATCCCCCATACAGTTTCTATGTATTCTTTTTCTGAATAATCCGCTATTTTTTTCCTTATACGCCGTACTAACTCCGTTATCGTTCTACTGTCCCCTTCCGCATCATATCCACAGACTTGTGCATATATACGTTCTTTATCAAACACCTGCCCTGGATGCATGGATAAGAATTCAATAATCTGATATTCAATTTTTGTGAACTCCATCCTGTGTCCGGCTATAGCTACTATTTTTTCAGAATAATCAATCAGCATTTCATCCATGAAACGGTATTCCGTTTTTTGTTGATGCCTTTCTTCTCTCTTTATGTTTGTGACAATCCTTGCTTCCAACTCCCGAAGACTAAATGGTTTCGTAATATAATCATCCCCACCTGAAAGCAACCCATTAATTTTATCATCTTCGTCAACTCTTGCTGTCAGAAATAAAATTGGACATAACACTTTACTGCGTATCAGACGACATACTTCAATCCCATCCATGCGTGGCATATTGATATCCAATAAAATAATATCCGGTTTCATTTTTATTTTATTTAATGCTTCCATTCCATCTGTAGCCGTAATGGTTTCATATTGTTTCATATTAAAATAACTACAAAGCATTTTCACCAATTCTTTATCATCATCAACAACTAAAATCTTGTATTTCATCCAAACCACCTCCAGTATCCATATTATACGATAAAAAACAATGAAATCACAACAAGAGTACATGAAGAACGTAAGCACAATATATCTTTTTTCTCAATTCCAGCTCAATTTCCACTCAATCCCTTTCCTCTTTGCTTTTTATATACTTATCTCACAGCAAAACAGTACCACACCGGTACGATCTGCTGAATCAATCAATGCGAAAATAGAGGTGTTTTTTATGCAGGTGGGAGAGCAAAGACCTCCTGTGGCTGATTGCTTTCACAGAAGGTCTTATTTGTTTATGCTGTCACATTTTCAAATTTCAGATATGGTTGTCTTTCTCACACACCAGCCTTTCATAATCCAGAAATCCACGGATATACATTTCTTTTGCCGCAATACCTTCCATGGCATTTTTCGCTGAAATAATTCTGTCCAATGCCTGCCACATCTCCTGTCCGTCATCTCTGAGGACTGGTTCCAGTATTTCTATGTAATGATGAATTTCTGCTTCCAGAGAAAACATCTCTGGATCGGATTCAAGAAATCTTTCCAGTTCCCGCTAGTATTCTTCATAATAACTTTCAATCAATTCTCTTCTCATATCTGGAATCCCCCTTATACATAAATCAGTTCCTGTTTGATGATTTCAGCAGCCCGGTTGCGGATATTGTTGCAGTGGCGTACCCATTCCATAGGATTCTGTCTCTTCAGTTTCTCAGTAACTCCCTCCGCACTTCGCATTTGAGCTTCAATCAGCTCAAAGTGTTCCTGTGACTGTTCATTCAGATCTGCCAGATAGCTGTCCAGTCTGGCGGTCAGAAGAAGATATGTATAAGTTCCAGATTTATGTGCTTTCAGATATTCCTTCCGAAGCATTCCCCAACAGCCAATCGGTCTGGCTTCCTCCGGATAGTCAAGATTCGGTAAATAATAGTCTCCCACTTTTGTGTATTCGATTTTCATGGTGTCTCCTTTCGCTTTGCATGAAATTGTCATGTTATCTACGTAGGATGTGCATTTTTCCTTTAAAATCTTTTCACATAGAAGACACTAAGTGTTTGATACCCTGTGATTTTGCTTATGTGTGATAAAGAAGTAATAGAAGTGTAAAAAATTTTGCCTTTCCTATCCGATACTTGTCTTTGGTATCGGATAGGGCGGGCGGTCATTCGGGCAAGTCCACCTTGCCGACGAAAGAATAGTAAATCTCAATATCCTGTCTGCGTGTGCCGTTTTCATCGTAGCTGCACTCATGCACAACGATTTTCTCTACAAACTCACGCAAGAGGGTGTGGGTCAGTTCTTCAAAGTTCATGTGCTTGCGGACAATGTTCATAAACTTTTCTGCGTTTACGGTAGCTTCCTGTGCTTTGGAAAGCTCCGCCTGTATTCTGGCAACACGCTCTTTCAATTCCTGCTGTTCGGCTTCATAGTCTGCCGAAAGCTCCGTGAAACGCTCGTCAGAAATGCGACCGCTTACGCTGTCCTCATACAGCCGCTTGAAAATAGCGGAAAGTTCACCGATACGCTTTTCGGCAGCTTCCAGTTCCTTTTTCTTGGCGGCGTTCCGGCGTTTGCCGCCGTCCTCGTTCTGCTCGATCAGCAGCTTCATAAACCGGGCTTCATGCTTTGCCGCATAGCTCGTCACTTTCCGTAGATTGGAGAGAACGCCCGCAGTCAAAAGGTCGGTGCGGATAAAATGTGCGGTGCAGTCATGGGTGCGCTTCTTGTAGTTCCCGCAGATATAGCAGTCCTGTTTCCGCTTATCGGTCTGGTAACGCTGCTGATACATGACGCTGCCGCAGTCCGCGCAAAAGAGCATACCAGAGAACAAGCCCACTTCATCATAGCGGTTCGGACGCTTGCGCTGTTTGCGTAATTCCTGCACACGCTCCCATGTCTGGGTGTCGATGATAGGCTCATGGTGGTTCTCGAAAATTGCCTGTTTCTCAATGGGATTTTCTATGCTGTGCTTGGTCTTGTAGGACGGTTTCTCCGTCTTGAAGTTCACCAAACAGCCCATGTACTCCCGGTTTTCAAGGATATGCACCACGGTATTTGTCGCCCATTTGCACTCATAGCCGGGGTGATAGCGGCGTGTGCTGCCCGTCCTGCGGTATTCCAGCGTTCCCGGCGTTGGGATTTCCTGCTCGGTCAGCATACGGGCTATCTTGGTCGGACCGTTCCCGGCAAGGCACAGACGGTATATCTGCTTGACTACGGGTGCGGCTTCCTCGTCAATGATGAAATTTTCGTCCTCGTCCATGAGGTAGCCGTACACGGGTTTGCTCGTAACAGGCTTGCCGCTCATGCCTTTTGACCGTTTTACGGCTTTGATTTTCTTGCTCGTATCTCTCACCAGCCATTCGTTGAAAATGTTCCGCAAAGGGGCAAAATCATTGTCGCCCTGTGCGCTGTCCACTCCATCGTTTATGGCGATAAAGCGGACGCCTTTTTGTGGGAAAATCATCTCGGTATACATTCCCACCTGCAGGTAGTTTCGCCCTAACCGTGACATATCCTTTACGATAACAGTAGCCACTTTCCCGGCTTCAATATCCGCAAGCATGGATTGAAAGCCCGGTCTTTGGAAGTTCGCACCAGAATAACCATCGTCCGTGTACCAGCGCAGATTGGAAAAACCGTTCTGCTTTGCGTAGGTTTCAAGAATACGCTTCTGGTTGGAAATGGAATTGCTTTCGCCTTGCAGCTCGTCCTCATGGGATAGTCTTGGATAAAGGGCAGTGATTTTCTGGGTGGTCTGTCTTAACATAAAATCCTCCGTTTCCGACAGCCAGCCCCACTATTCCGTATTTCGATTATACCACATGGGGCGGCTGTCTGTATAGCGGCTTCTGCTTCTTTACCGCCTGTCAAAATGACGATTTTTTACTGTGCGGCTTGTAGCGTTAGGGCGAAAGCTGGGCTTTGTGTCCTGCGGCGGCTTCCGCCTCCAGCACTTTCATCATCTTATCGGCTGCGGTGTCGGTGGTATCTTTTTTGAAAAAGCCGGAAACGATAAGGACGGTGTTGCCCATGCGGATCTCTGTCACGCAGTCCGGGCGGCGTTCCGGGGTGGTGTTCTGCTTGTTCTCTGCCATAGGCAACTCCTTTCATTTCATCAATTCTTTTAGTCTGTTCAGCTTGGCTTGCGCCGTTTCACGGCGGAAGTTCTCTCCCGTAAAGAGGATAGGGGCGCACATTTCCAAAAGGCGGTCATAAATCCGGGCATGGGCGGTGTCCAGCGGATTTTGCAGGCTGTCCAATGTCAGATTGGTGGTAACGATTAAGGGCTTGCGGCTGCGGTAGCGGCTGTCAATCACATTGTAGACCTGTTCTAAACCGTACTCTGTGCCGCGCTCCATTCCAAAATCATCAATGATAAGCAGAGGAAAACGGCAAAGACGCTCGATATACTCGTTGCGCCCCTCAAAGCTGGCGGTCAGGTCATTCAAAATCGCAGAGAAGTTCGTCATGCGGACAGCGACTTCCTGCTCCATGAGGGCATTAGCGATACAACCGGCAAAATAGCTTTTTCCTGTGCCGACCTTGCCCCATAGCAGATAGCCGATATTTTCCTCGCGCATGATTTCCCAATGCTCCACATAGAAGTGTGCAATCTCCATTTGCGGGCATTTCCCGTTGTCGTTGGCGAAAGTCCATTCCTGCATGGTAGGATTGGTAAATCCCCGGCGTTTCAAGTCCTCCACGGTGTCAAGGTGCTTTCTGCGCTGTTCGGCGGCTTCACGCTCCAAACGCTGGGCTTTCTGGCAGTCACATTCTGCCGGGTGGCGGTCACGCCCAAACAAGGCGGCTTGCTTTTCCGGGAAGTAGGCTTCTTTCGGAGTGTGACACTTGCCGCAGTAAAGCAGTCCGTCCTCGCCCATGTAGTCCTCCGGCTGTGGGGTAACAGCCGTCATATTCAAAACTCGTTCTGTAAACAGATTACTCATAAGCTCTCGCCCTCCTTGCAGGTGTATTCGGGTATGCCCTGTTTCGGGGCAGCCTTTGCGGTATCGTCTGCCGCCCATCTGCGAATAGTGGCGGCGTGGTTTTTATATTTCTTGCCCGTGGACGCGATATAGCCGGAAAGCCGCTCAATATAGTACGCCCATTTTTCGGGCAGCTCCGCTTGCAGTTCGGAAAGCTCCGTATCAGTCAGAAATACATTCTCATATCTGCCATAGCTGCGGGCGAGGGCTTGTCCCTTTAACTCTTCCTCTTTTTCTAACTCTATATCTATCTCTTTCTTTATCTCTATCTCTGGTGGACGAATGTCGGACAAATGTCCGCCATTTGTCCGCGGCGGCAAAAGTGCCTTATTTTCAAGCCTTGCGGCGCGTTTCCGTTCCGCTTCGGTAGAGGATTGACCGATCATCAGCTCGATGTCGGTCATATAAAGTAGCCCGCAGTCAAGCTGCTCCACAAGCCCTAACTGCTGGAAGATGGCTAATGCCCGTTCCACCGTCCCGATTTGGTGACGGGTCAGCGTGGCTATCATCTGGGCGGTATAGGGGATATGCTCGTCAAGCTGCAATCTGCCGCCATTTTTCAGCGATTTTAAGTACAGCTTCAAGAGGATATTGGAATACAAAATCCCGTCTTTCATGTCCTCCAACAGCACAATGGAATCGCTGTCGAAGAAGTTTTCTTTCAGTTTGAGGTAGTAATATTTGCGGTTATCTGCCATTGGCGGTGTCCTCCCTGTGTTTCCATCTCTTAGAGAAATACCGGGGGCAGAGGACGATAATCGCCCGGAAGCTCTGCTTGCAGCCGTGTGTGCAGCCCCGGCAAAGGTCATTGTAGGTAATACGGTTTCGGTGGTTGAGGAAAAAGCTCCATTCCAACCGCCGCTTTTTGCTCATACGTGGCATTTCTCGCTCCTTTCTGCCGTTTCCGCTGGTATAAGCGGATAGGTCGGTAAAAATGTAGTTTCTCGGTGTCATTTTCGGGGATTTCCTGCTCTGTGCGCCCCGTTTCAAAGGTGGGCAGTATTGCGGATAGGGTGCAGGGCATATCCCTGTTTTGGTATCGTTTCGGGGCGGTTTTTAACGCTCATGTTCGTGCTTTTTCTCTCTGTCTTTCTCGCCTTGCAGGATTTGAGAAAGATTGCTTTTCACGGTATGCAGCTCCTTGACACGGGCTTTTTTCTCCCGGTATTCGTTGTAATGGGCGTTCTTTTCGGCGGTAAGCTGCTCGATTTCCGCTTGCAGGGCTTTATGGCTTGGCAGCTTGGAAACGCCATGCGCCCGGAAATAACGGGTGGCTGCGTCCGCTATGATAAAATCGCTTTCGTGCCGTTCCCGATAGGTGCTGCGGGCTTTCTCCGTTTTCTGTGCTTTCAGACCGTCACGGGCAGGCTTGGTCTTGGCATAGGCAAGCACCTGTGTCTGAAGCTCCTTTTTCTCCCGGATAGCAGCGTCCAGGGCTTTCAGCTTGGCGGTGCTGTCCTGTAAATCCGCATTGGCAGATACCAGGGCTGCGTCCAGCTCCTCCGGCGAATAGCCGTACTGCCCGTAGGCGGCAACGGTAGCCGCCATTTGTTTCAGATTGTGGACTGCCGCCCAGCGGTCATAGCCCGCGCCCTTTCCCTCCGCTCGCTTCGCTGCCCGGTCAACCATGCGCTGAATACCGTCCTTTTCCGGGGTGGTTTGGACAGCTTTTTTGCCCTGCAAACGCTCCCTTATGTTGCGGGGGTATTCGGGTACGGTTGCGGTCTGCTCGGCGGCTCTGTGGGCGTTCTGTTCCAAAAGGGCAAGAACGGCAGCGCGGTCAAAATCATCTCCCAGCTTGCGGGCGGTAATGGGCTTTGTCCTGTCCGGCGTGAGGTAGGATAGCCGCCCTCGGCTCTCCTTGACAGTCACGCCCTGTTGCAAGAGAACGGCGGCGAACTCGCCATAGCTTGTGGCAGAGGACAGCGCGGTGCGTATGGCCTGCCGCAATTTTTCCTTGTCTGTTTCAAACTTCGTGGGCTTGGCTGGCTGCTCCTCGGCTGGCAAGGCGGCAACTTCCTTGTCCAGCTTTGCCTGCCCTTTCCGCTGCGCCCAATACTCACGCTCGGTAATGCGGTTTTTGCTGCCATGCAAAAGGTCGATTTGATAGAGATTTTCCCGGTGGCACAGCTCCATGACTTCGGCTTTGAAGTATTCCATCGCCGCGTCTGTGCAGCGGTGTTTGCACCCGGCGCGGGTGTCTGCCGGTCTGTCCATGTAAGGCAGGAACGGAACTTCCTCTATCCGCAGAGAATTGATAACGATATGCACATGGATATTGCCGCTGTGGTTGTGTCCGTCCGGGTGGGTGCAGACAATGGCTTGGTGTCCGGGAAACTGCTTCCGGCAAAATTCCTCGCCCAACGCCTGCGCCCGGTCTACGGTCAAACCGTTGTCCACCGCGTCCCGTGGGTCAAAGCTGATAATGTAGTGGTGGCTTTTTACATCTTCCCGCTTCTGGTTCTTCCCATAGCGGAGATTGGAGCGCATACAGGCAACGGCAAAATCCTCGTCGCCGCAGTTCAGCGTGGCTATTCGATAGTCCTCTCTGAGCATGAGCCGCCCGTTTTCATCAAGGGTGGGCTTCATGGTAAACTCGTCATGTTCAAAGGTGAGGTACTGCTCGGCTGCGCCATAATCCGCATTTTTAGAGCTGATATGTTTGAATGTTGCCAACAGCGTCACCTACCTTTCGCAGGACTTCAAACTTCAAGGCAGCAAGGTCAGAAATGGCGGCGCGGACTTCAACGGACAGGGCGTTGTATGGTGTGCCGTACTCGTTGAGGGCGCGGGCAATCTGATTGAGGTTGCCACCGATTTTTCCGTATTCGGCGGTCAGCCTGCCAACGGCGGACAACAGTTCATCATTGACCGGGGAAACGGTAACGATGGGACGAATGGTCGCCCGTGTAATGGCTTGCCGGATAAATTCGGATTGGCTCATGTCATAGTGTTTCAGCCGCTCGGTAAAGTCGGCGTATTCTTCCTCGGTCATGCGGGTTTTGACCACATGGCAGCGGTGGGGTGTGTTATATTTTTTCTTCAAGCGTTGACCTCCTTTCTCGCCCGACAGGGCGCATGAGCAGGGTTTGGGGAAGGCACTCCCCAACAAGATTTACCAAAGGGGGCAAAACCGCAGATATGCGGATTTTGGCACCGTGGTAGAATCTTGCTCTAAAAAACTACCGCTTTCCTCGGCGGCTCTGGTTTGCGGATATACTGGCTTGCTCCACCAATATAGCGATTGCGGTGGCGTGTTCTGCCCGCTGTTCACCACTACAACGGTGAAAAGGGGGCGTTTTGGCAAACGCAGCGGAAATTTTTTTGTTTTCCCTGTCTGCTCCCTACAACAATCCGGCGGTGTGGTTTGCCAAAGATTTTTGAAAATGGGCGCAAAAAAAGCAGTAAACCTTTTCAAGATTTACTGCTTATCTGCCGCTGTGATGGGTGGCGGTATTAAATTGTCAGCCGTTTTTCAAATGGAATTTATCTGCAATCGCTTTCTTTCTGCTTTCCAATTCCTTTTCTGTAATCTTCCATAATCCTAACGCAATGATCTGCTATCTTTTGCATTCCGAGTTCTTCAAAAAAGGCAATTTGTATTTTCATCAGTTCTTCACAAACAGTCAACTTCTGCTCATCCATATTGCTAATAGCAAGCCATGGGAACGCTTTATATTTCTTAGTGTCCCCAATGAGAAAATTGTACCCTATCAACTCATTTTCACGGAAAACGAAATAGAATTGTGGGCCTGAACCTGGAACTGACTTTTCCATAATTTGCTGCATTGTTCTCACGCCGCCGTATGCCGGAAAAAAACCTATTCGCTCAAGAGCATTTAATATGTCAATCCTTTTATCTGTGGGTATGTCTCTATAATTGATAATCTGTTCCATTTGCTCTACCCTCATTGAAGTTTAATTTGTCAGGCTCTAATTATACAACTTTTCTGTTTAGCGGTCAAAGCGGAACTTCAACAGGCTTTCTATCAGTTGCCTGACGATATGCTCCTGCATATCCGTGTTAATCTGTCCGTCCATTTTCGCACAAGAGCGGATATATCCCGCATAATGGGATAGGACGGCGGCAACAGCTTCCGGGTCGCCCTCGCTTGCCTTAACGATTGTCTCATAGGGAAGTAGCTGGCTCATAGGACAAACCCTCCAACTCTGCCCGTAGCCGCCGTAAAATCATCTGAATACGCCGCCCGGTTGTGTTGCCAGCCCGTCCATATCTCCGTCCAATCTCCCTATGCGTCAATCGTTGGAAGTAGTACAAGAAAATGATTTCCTGTTCCATCTGTGATAGTGCGGACAGGGCTGCGGCAAGCTCTGGACTTTCCAAAAGCACCATCTGACCACAGACGAAAAGCGGATAGCTGGTCATGCCGGATTGCTCCGCAAAGTATTTATCTGTGGTACTGAATGGATAGTGTTTTTCTTCTATCAGATATTCAAGCGAGATTTCCCGCTTGCGGCGGCTCCGTATGCTCCGGGCTGCGTCTATGGCAGCGTGGCGAATAACAGTCTTGCAAAAGGCATCGTGTGTATGCCGGATATGTTCTTGATACTTTTCGTGTTCGGTCATGGAAAATCCCCCTTTCTGAATAATGGCAGAGGGCGGCAGCATCTTGTGCTGTCGCCCTCTTGATTACCGAACAGCAAAGACGGGCGGGGCTGTCAACGGCGGCGCATTTGCGCCGTTCATCTTGACCGTTGACAGGCTCGGCTGGGTTTGCTATCAGCTCACGGCAATTCACTCTCATTGATAGGAATTGCTTCAAGTTCCGTATTCAAATTGTTCCAATAAGAGCCAATATCCGCACTTGTGAAATACTTAAAACCGCCTGTTTCTGACTTCATTTCGCCGTTTTTAACTCCATAGCAGGCGTAAATCAAATCGTAGCTTGTTCCATCTGAGAGGTTAAATCTAAAGCTGGTCACATCTGCTCCGGCATTTTCCTCAGTTGTTTTGTCTTTTAAGGATAAGCCCTTGAACTTATCATACAGGGTCTTTATATCATTTTCAGCAACAACTACTTTCTTTTCTGCTGATGCAGGCACTCCGTCATAGTGGTACATTTCAACGCTTTCGACATCTTCAACCTCAAATGGGAAGTCGATTTTGACAGGCTCATAAGCAATGTTTATAGGTAACAGAAAGAGAGCTGTAAAAATTGCAATGATACAAAGAGTGATGGAAACGAGAACAGCAATCGTTATCTTTTTTCTGCCTCTCTGCTTTTCTTTTGCCTCATGGCGCATAATAACGCTTTCGCTTTCTTCGTGAAGAACATCTTCGTTCGTGTGAGAAAGCAATTTCTGATAAATTGCGTTACAGTCAGCACAGGCGTTCAAATGCTCTTTTACCATCTCTGCGCTTGCTTCGCTACAAGCACCGTCAACATACAGCGGAAGAATATCTCGAACAATATCGCATTGTTTACTCATGCTTTTCATCCATCCTTTCTTGAATTTTTAGCTTTGCACGATGATAAGTAACTCTCGCCCATGATTCTGTTTTTCCAAAAATTGCAGCGATTTGTGAAAAAGATAGTTCCCCGAATACGCGAAGCTGAAAGACTTCTTTGTATGGTTCTTCCAAACGGTGAAGAACGAGGTGTATGCGGAACGCCATGTCAGAATCTGCAACTGAGTTCTCAACATTTTCATTTGATGGCAAGTCATTGATTTCACTCACATCAGTTACTCGCTGACGGCTTCGCATTTCATCATGGTAAAGGTTTTTTGCTATGGAGCAGAGCCATGTCAATTCATCTGACTTACCTTTGAATTGTGATGTTGTAGAAACAGCCTTATAGAATGTGTTCTGCGTGATTTCCTCTGCTATCTCACGATTTTTGGCAAGAGAAATAGTATACGAGTATACCTGTAAATAGTAGGCTTTATAGAGCTTTTCATAGTCCATACTTGTCATCACCTCCTTCAGCTTCATAGGTTAGACGGAGAAATCGGAATTTCGTTACAAAGAAGTTTGAAATTTTTATACCTTTACGCTACTCTTGCTTTGTGCGGACTATTGGTAGACGCGCATTAACGGCAAGTAAAGAGATTGCTGTGTCAGCTTGATATGTTCAAATGCTAATTAAGTATAGCATACAGCTATGAATTTTTCTATTGCGTTCCCCTGACTTCGGAATAGTGGCAGGGCTGGCTATCCTTGTTTTGCTTTGTGCTTCTCTACCGTACATGAGCATTTACAGCAGAGTTATCACTAATCTCTCCGTTGTATAAATAAACCCCACCGGAGCTACTAGGTTGAACGCTTATACCTCCACCGTTTTGAGTAGTTTTATTGTTCTTAACACTGCCACCGTACATATAAAAACTAGCACTATCGCCCAATAGCACACCTGCACCATTAGAATTTGTTATGTTGTTAGCTATACTACCACCGTACACATAAACATTACAATCATTTGCAATATTTATTGCCTGTACAGCCGGTGAGTCATCAGTCCCTCTGTTTCCAATTTCGCCAGTACCAACACAGTCACAAATAACTAAATTCTTTAAATTGTTAATAATAGGTGCTTCTAAATTAGAAGAACTTAACTTATGTCCATTTAAGCAGATGTACAATGTAGCTCCTTCTTTGCCTAAACTATTAGAAAGTGTTACATCTCTTGGTAAAGCAATATAGGCACAATTATTAGCATCATACTCAATCTCATCTGTACCATCAAAAGCTTTATAAACAACACCCTTTTTCTCTAAAATACTATGACCAACTGATGTATCATCACAATCAGTTTTGCCACAAATACAATGTGTATGCTGTGTTAATGAATGTGTTTTACTTGTTTTATCATATGCAACAAAATAATTCTTATCGTCTGATATTATTTGGCTACTACAATCTTCATTGAACGCACCTGTAATAGCACTACTTTTATTATCCAAAGTTACATAAATCATTGAATTTGAACTAAGTCCACCTGCACCACATGTAATAGGTTTACTTAAAATCAACTGTACATTATTATTTGATGTTGTTTTGCCATCACTTGATACGTATTTATTCCCGTATATCAGAACTTTATTTGAAACATCTAAACTTCCGTTCTGATAGATAGCTCCACCTTTTCCTGTTGTAGTATTTCCTATAATAGAACAATTAGAAAGAGTGAAGTAGCACCATTTACTGTATACCAGTATACCGCCACCATTTGCACCCTTATTTTCCTTTATAGTACCACCACTTACGTTAACAGTTGCATAGTCCTTAGTTCCAATACCTCCGCCATTTCCACCTGAGGCATTACCAATAATTTCTGTATTTCCTGATATATTAGCAGTAACACGATTACTGCTGGTAGAACCATAGGCATATATACCGCCACCAAAGCCAGATGCCACATTATTAGAAACACTGCCACCACTTATATTTATTTTGCCCTTTTTAGCTACACTCAAGCCACCACCATTAGATGCAATATTGCTATCAATAGTACCACCTAATACATTGATTGTACCGGTTTCTGTTGCAATACCACCACCATCTTGTGTTGACTTATTATTTGCAACAGTACCACCATACATATATAAATTAGCACTTTTAGCTACAAATATGCCAGCACCACTACAATTTGTTATATTGTTAGCTATTTTACCACTATACAAATAGGCATTACAATTGGTTGCAACATTTATCGCCTGTATTGCTGGTGATTCGCTTGTACCTCTGTTTCCAATTTCGCCAGTACCAACACAATCACAAATAACTAAATTTTTCAAGTTATTGATAATAGGCGAACTTAAATTTGAAGAACTTAACTTATGTCCATTTAAACAGATGTACAATGTAGCATTTGTTGCCCCTATGCTACCAGAAAGAGTTACATCTTTTGTCAAATAGATATATGCACATCTATTGCTGTCATACGCTATTTGTGTAGTACCGTCAAATGGAGTATAAGTTATTTCTTTACTTGCTAAGATACTATGCTGTTTCCCATTATTACAATCTGTTTTGCCACAAAAACAATGCGTGTGCTGTTCAGATGTTATATCAGCATATACCACCTGAATAAACATCATAGCAACTACAAAAGTAAACATTAAAAAACCTAATTTCTTAATCCTCATAAGATACCTCCTTTATTTAATTTTCCCCAAGTTCAAAATCAAAGTGCATAGCCAATGATTTAAAAAGTTTTTGCATAATTTGGTTTGCCTCTTTACGTATATCAATACTAAGCACAAATGCAATAATCTTTTCTCTTTCATCTTTTGGAACATTATAAACATTTAAACTCATATCAAGAAAACGTGCTATTTTCTTTTCAAGAGTAAAATATAAATCGCATTTCTTCTTCATATAATTACGCATTATACCGGCTGTTCCTATTTCCATTTCATAAAAATCACTTTCAGAATAGCTAGGATTATATTGTTTAAATATCTTATAAAGTTCCACAGATGTTCGCTCAAATACATACTCCATAGTACGCCCATTTGAATAAGTCTCAACGTAAATATCCCTCAAATTTTCGTTAAGCTCTACAAGCGTCATCTGTATGCACGTTTCTACTGCATATATATAAACCAATGGTAGGCTGTCACTAACATTTCTTGCCGATGCAAACTGGTTGTCAAACATAAATTCTGTCAATTCCAGTATAACTCCGTCTTTTGTACGAAAAATATTTTGAAATGTTGAGCTTGTCGTACCTGATTCCCTTAAAATTTCTGCCATAGTTGTGTTATGAAATCCTTTTTCAATAAACAACTTTACACAAGCAGAAAGTATACGCCTCTTTGATTCTTCCTTGTTTCCAGACCTTGCCAAAGAAAACCTCCTTTATTATTTAATTGGTTTACAAACCAATAATACCACATACACTATAAATGGTCAATAAATTATTCCATTTTTTAACATTATTCTTAAATTTTTTTCAATTTTACATTCTTTAACATTAAACAAATTTTCATAAAACTAGCTTACGATTTAATGTTAAAAGTTATGAAAATATGTTTTTCATTCAAAGTATCATAGCTATCCTATTTATTACAAAAAATGCACAGGATAAAACCTGTGCATTAATCAAAATAAATTATTCTTCTGTCTTGTTACCAGTTTCAATAGGCTTCATTGTTGGGAATAAAAGAATATCTCTGATTGTGCTTGCATTTGTAAATAACATTACAAGTCTATCAATACCCATACCCATACCACCTGTAGGTGCCATACCGTATTCAAGAGCCATCATGAAGTCTTCATCAATCATATTAGCTTCTTCATCGCCACTAGCTCTAAGCTCATCCTGACGCTTAAATCTTTCTCTCTGGTCGATTGGGTCATTTAATTCGCTATAAGCATTTGCATATTCGTGACCACAGATGAAAAGCTCAAATCTTTCTGTATAATCTGGCTTATCTGGCTTTCTCTTTGTAAGTGGAGAAATTTCAACAGGGTGGTCCATAAGGAATGTAGGCTGAATAAGCTTATCTTCAACAAATTCTTCGAAGAATAAGTTAAGAATATCGCCTTTTTCGTGAACTTCTTCAAATTCAACATTATGTTCCTTAGCAACCTTCTTAGCTGTTTCAGTATCAGGAATTTCATCAAAGTCAACGCCTGTGTACTTCTTAACAGCATCAAGCATTGTAATTCTTTCAAAAGGCTTTGAGAAATCAAGTTCTACGCCCTGATATACAATCTTGTCGCTACCTGCAACCTTTTCAGCAACTTCCTTAATAATACCTTCAGTAATATCCATCATACCGTGGTAATCTGTATATGCCTGATATAATTCAAGTAATGTAAATTCTGGGTTATGACTTGCGTCCATACCTTCATTTCTGAATACTCTACCAATTTCGTATACTCTTTCAAGACCACCAACAATAAGTCTCTTTAATGGAAGTTCAAGAGCAATTCTCATATACATATCAATATCAAGTGTATTGTGATGTGTAATGAAAGGTCTTGCAGATGCACCACCTGGAATAGTCTGTAAAATTGGAGTTTCAACTTCAAGGAAGTCTAAGTTATCAAGGTAATTTCTAACAGTCTTAATAACCTTACCTCTTGTAATGAAGTTCTTCTTTGTTTCCGGATTTACAATAAGGTCAACATATCTCTGTCTGTATCTTAAATCCTGGTCCTTTAAACCGTGGAACTTTTCAGGAAGAACCTGAAGTGACTTAGAAAGTAAAGTAACTTCTTCTGCGTGAACAGAAATTTCTTCCTTCTGAGTCTTAAATACATAACCCTTTACGCAAACAATATCACCAATATCGTATTTCTTGAAAAGCTTGTAGCTATCTTCGCCAAGACTATCTCTTGTAACGTAGCACTGAATTCTGCCATCTCTATCCTGAACATCGCAGAAACTAGCCTTACCCATAACTCTCTTGCTCATAACTCTACCAGCAACAGATACAGTCTTGCCTTCAAATTCTTCAAAGTTTTCTTTAATTTCTACACTATGGTTTGTAACATCGCACTTTACAATCTTGAATGGGTCCATATCCATTTCCTGTAAATTAGCAAGTTTTTCACGTCTTAATCTTAAAATTTCATTTAAAGCCTTACCTTCAGCAGCCTGCTTCTTGTTTGGCTTATTCTGATTGTTTTCCATTTGTATTTCTCCTATTTAATATCTAAAATCTTAAATTCGATTACTCCGTCTGGAGCCTGATTTTCAATAATATCGCCTACTGAATGACCTAACATAGCCATACCAAGAGGAGATTCGTTAGAAAGTTTACCCTGCATAGGGTCTGCTTCTGCTGGACCTACAAGAGTGTAAGTAATTTCTTCTTCAAATTCATTATCCCAAAGAACTACTGTATTACCAAGGTTTACTTTACCTGTGTTAAGCTCATCTTCGTCAATAACTTCTGCATTTCTGAGCATTTTTTCAATCTGAGTAATTCTTGTTTCGATTTCCGCCTGTTCTTCCTTAGCAGCGTCATATTCAGCATTTTCGGAAAGGTCGCCCTGCATTCTAGCTTCCTTAATCTTAGCAGCAACCTCTTTACGTCTTACTACTTTGAGGTTTTCTAATTCTTCTTCAAGCTTTTTTAAACCATCATTTGTTAAAATTATCTTCTTTTCTTCAGCCATAATAATATCGCTCCTTATTTAATATACATTATTTTATTATATATCAACAGTTAAAAAATGTCAACATTCTTACCTTAATTAATTGTTGTTAGAGGCTATTAACTCCCTCATATAATTAAGAACATCTCTCATATTTTCTCTGCCTGAAGTGGCATTTATTTTTACTCTCATTTCAGCACTGTGTGGCAATCCTTTTATATACCAGCCTAAATGCTTTCTCATTTCTCTTATGCCTATAACTTCACCTTTGTAATCAGCAAGCATATCCATATGCTTTTCTGCTATATCAAGTCTGTCTTCCCAAGTTGGTTCCGGAAGTAGTATGCCATTTTCAAGGTATTCAACAGTTCTTTTGAAAATAAAAGGATTCCCCTGAGAACCTCTGCCAATCATAACAGCATCACAACCGGTATATTCAAGCATATTTTTTGCATCTTCCGGTGTAAAAATATCCCCATTGCCTATAACCGGAATTGTCTTTATTTCTTCTTTTAGTGCCTTAATAATATCCCAATCAGCCTTGCCTGCATAATACTGTTCTCTGGTTCTTCCGTGTATAGTAACAGCCTTTGCACCACTTTCTTCAGCTATTTTACCAATTTCAAGAGCATTTAAATGTTGGTCATCAAAACCTTTTCTAAACTTTACTGTAACAGGTTTTTCTGATGCCTTTGAAACAGCAGATATAATCTCTCCAACTAATTTAGGATTTAAAGTCAAGGCAGAACCTTCTCCATTTTTAACTATCTTTGGAGCAGGACAGCCCATATTGATGTCAAGTATGTCTATATCCTCATACTCATTTAATTTCCTTGCCATTTCAGCCATTATTTCAGGGTCAGAGCCAAACATCTGCATAGCAACAGGTCTTTCTCTTTCGTCAACTTTTAAAAGCTCTTTTGTGTTTTTGTTATTATGCTGTACTCCCTTTGCACTAACCATTTCAGAGTACACCATACCACAATCCATTTCTTTGCAAATAACTCTAAATACAAGGTCTGTTCCCCCTGCCATAGGAGCAAGAAAAACATTATTCTTTGTCTCTATATTGCCTATTTTCATTCTGTCACCTTGCCCATTACAAAAGTTCTGTACCAAAGTGTAAGAGAATTAAAAAGCTCTGCATGTTCTTTTTCCACTCTTGCAACTTCAAGTTTTGCATTTATTTCATCATAAGAAAAATCATCTTCCTGATTTCTGACTTCCACAAATAAATCCCCTGTATCCTTGTAAAAACCTATTGTAGCAATACCTCTTATTTTTTCAGCCAAAAGAACATTAGCAATTTTCAATTCCTGCTTTACTGATTCCGGTAATATTGGCATTTTATCATTGTAAAAATAGCCCTGCTTATAAAATGACGCAGAACTTAATATATCCTTTATATCTTCCATAATTCCTCCTAAATGTAACTATTATCTTTTTTTCTCAAAGATACTTCTCCTGTAAATATATCGTGTATCTTTCCTGTACTATCTTTTATCATTAAACAGCCTTCTGCATTTATCCCAAGGGCTGTTCCTTCTATTTCTTCTCTGCCTATAGTTTTTACCTCTTGACCTATATTAAGACAAAGTGAATTATATTTTTCCGTAAAAGGAGTAAAACCCTCTGCACAAAATTGTTTATAATATTCCATAAGTCTGTCAGCAATAGGCTTTATAAAATCTTTTCTATAAAACTTTTTGCCTGTTTCAATATACATTGATGTAGCTTTATTTTTCAATTCTTCGCTAAAACTGCTGTTATTTACATTAATACCTATACCAACAACAACATATTTTATGCAATCTATTTCAGCACTTAATTCTGTAAGTATTCCTACAACCTTTTTGCCATTTACTAAGATGTCATTTGGCCACTTTATACCTGCGTTTAAGCCTGTTACTTCCTTTATTGCCTCACAAACAGCCATACCTGTTAAAAGTGTAAGCTGAGGAGCTTTCATCGGACTTATATCCGGATAAAGCAAAAAACTCATACAGAGATTATCGTGGCTTTCAGCTACCCAAGTTCTGCCTAATCTACCCTTTCCGGCACTTTGATAATCGCATACTACAAGCAAGCCATCATTTTTTCCTTTAACGGCCTGTCTTTTACACTCCTCATTTGTAGAGTCTATAGTTTCCAAAAAAAGAGTATTATCATATTCAATTTCACTTATGTTGAGAATATCATTTGTTTCTTCAAGAAAATATCCCTTATTACTTACTGACTTAATATTATAACCTTCGTTTTTAAGTTTAGTAATATTCTTCCATACAGCAGTACGAGAAACACCAAAATGTTTTGCCATTTCTTCCCCTGATATATAGTCTCTTTTTTCCTTTAGTAATTTTAAAATTTCATACTTCATACTAATCACCTTGTTATATAATACCCTAAAAAATATAATTTTGCAATTATTGAATAGATTTTTCTACTAAAATAGTTTATACTTATGTTAAGAGGTGGTGTTTTATGATTATAGGAATTGGAACTGATATTATTGAAATATCAAGAATACAAAAAGCTGTTGAAAATAAGTCTTTTTTAAGCAAAATATATACTAAATCTGAACAACAACTTTTTCATAATTGTAATTATGAAACTCTTGCTGGTAATTTTGCAGCAAAGGAAGCTGTTGTAAAGGCTATAGGTACAGGATTTAAAGGTTGTTCACCTAAAGAAATAGAAATTTTAAGACACGAAAGTGGCAAGCCTTATGTTGTATTACACAACAAAACAAAGGAAATTTTTGACTCAATGAATGGTGGAAATATTTCAATTTCTATATCCCATAGTAAAGAAAATGCTGTTGCTTTTGCTGTAATTGAAGCAAAGGAGTGATTTTATGGATATAGTAACAACTGCACAAATGAAAGCCATTGAGGCTGATGCCATAGAGAAAAAAGGAGTTCCCTCACTTTTACTTATGGAAAATGCAGCCTATGGTGTAAAAAAAGAAGTTTTAAAATTCAATCCTAAATCTGTTATAGTTTTTGCAGGTAAATGTAATAATGGCGGAGATGGTTTGGCTGTAAGCCGTCAACTTATGGCTATGGGTATTAATGTTAAAATATATTTTGTTGGAGATTTTAACAAAGCTACTCCAGATTGCAATAAAAATCTCCATTACCTTAAAGCCTATAAAGCAAATATCCACTATATCACAGATAATATTAACCTAATAGATGTTTCAGATGCTGATTTAATTATAGACGCCCTTATTGGCACTGGTTTAAGCCGTCAATTAAGTCCATTATATACTGAAATAGTAAACATTATTAACACATCAGGTAAAACAGTTATTTCCGTAGATTGTCCTACTGGTGTTAATTCTGATACAGGAGAGGACTATGGTATCGCTGTTAATTCTGATGTTACTGTAACTTTCCATTTACCTAAAGTAGGTATTTTACTTTATCCTGCAAATAGTCATATAAAAAAATTGGTTGTTTCAGATATAGGCATACCTTATATTTCAAAGAATAGCATTTTTACATTAGATAAAAAATCAGCCAAAGACCTTTTGCCACAGCGTGTGGAAAATTCCAACAAGGGTACTTATGGCAAGGCACTTTTTATTTCTGGCTGTGATACAATGGCCGGAGCAGCTATTATAAATGCCAAAAGTGCTTATAAATGTGGCTGTGGTCTTGTAAATATATGTTCAACTCGTCATGTAATAAGTGTCGCCCACTGTACAATACCCGAGGCAGTGACAACATTAAATTCTGATATACCAACAGCCTTAGATGGCAAAAATGCTATTGCCATAGGTTCTGGTTTAGGAATAAGTGACAATAGCCGAAAAATACTTGAATATGTAATCGAAAATTCAAAAGCACCTTTAGTTATAGATGCTGACGGACTTAATATGCTTTCCGAAAACACAGATTTACTTAAAAAGTTAAAAGTGAATTGTGTTATAACTCCTCATTTAAAAGAAATGAGCCGACTTACAAAACTATCTGTAAAGGAAATCGCTAACAATATGCAACAGGTAGCATTGGATTTTGCTAAAAAGTACAATATCGTAGTTGTACTTAAATCTGCCCACACAGTAATTGCAAGTCCTAATGGAAAAATATGTATAAATACCACTGGTACAAGTGCTATGAGTAAAGGTGGCTCCGGAGATAGTCTTACAGGTGTTATAACCGGACTTATTGCACAAGGTTTAAAACCTTTTGATTCAGCTTGTCTGGGTACTTACTTAAACGGTAAATCCGGTGAAATTGCAGAAAAGAAACTTTCATCTTATTCTGTAATGGCAACTGATATTTCGGATTGCATTTGTGATGCAATAAATGATATTTTAGCCTAAAACTAAAGCACAAGGTATAATGAAACATAATTCATTACAACCTTGTGCCTTTTTAATTAAATTTATTTCCACACTTAGGACAATATTCAAAATTTTCTTCTGTTACATATCCACAATAATTACACTTTTTAATCACCGGTGTTTGACCTTCGTATTCCAAATCATTCTGAGATATAACTACAGGTTCGCCCTTTTCTATAGCTCTGCCTACTTCATTATCAAGTTTATAGGTTTTACCACAGCAAGAAGTCTGTACGTAATACTTTCTACCCCATTTAAAAATAGGTATAAAAAATAACGAAAGCACAGTGTAGGCTACAAAAACTTGATACTCTCCTACAATGCCACAATCAGGACAAACAAAATTTTGAATAAAATTCAATTTTTTATAGTCGCTATTTATTCCCATTATAAAAAACATTATAATTTCTCCTTAAAAAGGCACACCAAAAATGATGTGCCCTTTAGTAATATTAAAATATTAATAATTAATCAATATGAACTGGCTTTAAATCCCAAATATCATCAGCATATTCCTGAATAGTTCTGTCTGATGAGAACTTACCACTATTGGCAGTATTTAAAATAGCCATTTTAGCCCAATGTTTCTTATCTTTGTAAGCCTTGTCAATTCTGTCCTGTGCTTCTGCATAAGCTGCAAAATCCTTAAGAACAAAGTATTCGTCTGGTCTGTTACCATTAATACCATTGAGAAGTGAGTTGTAAATATCTCTGAAAAGTTCTCTGTCTTCATCAAGAGTACCGTTAATAAGCATATTCATAACATTTCTTACATCAGAATTCATATTGTAAATATCCCAAGGATTATAGTCATTCTTAGCATATTCAGCAATAACTTCATCAGCTTTCATACCGAAAATAAATATATTTTCGTCGCCAACTTCTTCTCTAATTTCAACATTAGCACCATCAAGTGTACCAAGGGTTAAAGCACCATTTAACATAAACTTCATATTACCGGTACCAGATGCTTCCTTACTAGCTGTAGAAATCTGTTCTGAAACATCAGCTGCCGGAATAAGTTTTTCAGCAAGAGTTACTCTGTAGTTTTCAGCAAATATAACCTTAATCTTACCTTCAATAGTTTCATCATTGTTTACTAAATCAGCTACTGAATTAATAAGTTTAATAATAAGTTTTGCCATTCTGTAACCGGCTGCAGATTTTGCACCAAATATAAATGTTCTAGGTGCAATATCAAGACCAGGATTTACCTTTAACTTATTATAAAGGCTTAAAACGTGAAGAACATTTAAAAGCTGTCTCTTATATTCGTGAAGACGTTTTACCTGAATATCAAAAATAGAATCCGGATTAATTTCTACACCTGTTGTCTTCTTTAAGTAATCAGCTAAAGCAATCTTATTTTCCTTCTTAATATCCATAAACTGTGCCTGGAAAATTGGGTCATCAGCAAGTTTTTCAAGACCCTTTAACTTAGTAAGGTCTTTTTCCCAACCTTCGCCAACTTTATTTGTAATAAGGCTAGCAAGTTTTGGATTTGCGTGTCCAAGCCATCTTCTCTGTGTAATACCGTTAGTCTTGTTATTGAACTTTTCAGGATAAATTTCATAGAAATCTCTTAATTCCTGATTTTTAAGTATTTCAGTGTGAAGTGCTGCAACACCATTTACAGAATGTGAACCAACAATAGCAAGCCATGCCATTCTTATCTGACCGTCTGCAACAATAGCCATCTTTCTAATCTTTTCTGGGTTGTTACCAAACTTAGAAATAAGCATATCACAGAAACGTCTGTTAATTTCTTCAACAATCATATAAATTCTTGGAAGAAGTCTTGAGAAAAGTTCGATTGGCCATTTTTCAAGGGCTTCTGACATTATAGTATGGTTAGTATATGCACAGCACTTAGTTGTAATTTCCCACGCTTCATCCCAAGGAAGGTCATTTTCATCAACTAAAATACGCATTAATTCAGCTACAGCAATACTTGGATGTGTATCATTTAACTGGAAAGCATACTTTTCTGGAAGTTTAGAAAAATCATTGCCAAAAAGTTCTTTAAACTTAGCAATTACTCTCTGAAGTGTAGCAGAAACAAAGAAGTACTGCTGTCTTAATCTAAGTTCCTTACCTGCATAGTGTTCATCAGCTGGATAAAGTACTTCTGTAATAGTTCTTGCCATATTTTCCTGTTCAACAGCCTTTGAATAATCACCGGCATTAAAGCTCTTTAAGTCAAAGCCTGCCTTTGGCTGAGCGTCCCATAATCTGAGAGTATTAACTGTCTTGTTACCATAACCAACAACAGGATAGTCATAAGGAATAGCTACAATAGTCTGGCAGTTTTCCTGTATAAACTTATATTCGCCATTTTCCTTTTTAACAGCCTTTACATCACCAAAGAAATTAACATCAACAGCATATTCCTGACGTTCTACACCCCAAACATCACCGTCTTTAAGCCAATTATCTGGCTTTTCAACCTGATAACCGTTTTCTATCTTCTGTTCAAAAATACCATAGTGGTATCTAATACCACAGCCATAAGCCGGTAATTCAAGTGTAGAAAGTGAGTCTAAGAAACAAGCTGCAAGTCTACCAAGACCACCATTACCAAGACCTGGGTCACGTTCTACATCTTCAAGAGCATTGTAATCAATTCCCAATTCCTCTAAAGCTTCTGAAACTGTGTTATTTGCACACATATTAAGAACGGCATTTCCTAAGAAACGACCCATTAAAAACTCCATAGATAAATAACAAACAACCTTACAGCCCTTGCTGTCATAAGCATCGTGAGTTTTAACCCAATTATCAGAAATATAACTTCTGATAGTGAAAACAAGAGCCTTATAAAGCTCAACATTACTAGCAGTCTTTACAGTCTTTCTGAAAAGGCTTTTCACGTTGTTAGCAAGCTGTTCCTTAAATTCTTCTTTGTTAATTGTCATATTGTTCATCCTACCATCTCCTTCAAAAAATCCCTTAATATAACCCTTTTATTACATTGCCTCATCGCCGGCTTTTAACTTTTCAGCCTGTTCTGTTGTAATGAGTGCATCCATAATTTCGTCCAAATCACCATCAATAATTGAGTCCAATCTGTGTAAAGTTAAGCCAATTCTATGGTCTGTAACTCTACCCTGTGGGTAATTATATGTTCTGATTCTTTCGTTTCTGTTACCTCTACCAATCTGGCTCTTTCTTTCACTAGCAATTTCATCATGCTGTTTCTGCTGTTCCAAATCGTAAAGACGGCTCATAAGTACCTTTAAAGCCTTTTCCTTATTTTTTAACTGACTCTTTTCATCCTGACATGAAATAACAATACCTGTAGGATAGTGAGTAAGTCTTACGGCTGAATCAGTTGTATTTACACACTGACCACCATTACCACTGGCTCTGAAAACGTCAAATCTACAATCATTCATATTTAACTTTACATCAACAGCCTCAACTTCTGGAAGTACGGCAACAGATGCAGTCGAAGTATGAATTCTACCACTAGATTCTGTAGCCGGTATTCTCTGTACTCTGTGAACACCACTTTCATACTTTAATCTTGAATAAGCACCCTGACCTGAAATCATAAATGAAATTTCTCTAAAGCCACCGGCTTCACTTTCATTTACAGACATAATTTCAGTTTTCCAACGTCTTCTTTCAGCATAGCGAGAGTACATTCTATAAAGGTCACCGGCAAAAATATTTGCTTCGTCACCACCTGCACCACCTCTAATTTCAACAATAACATTCTTGTCATCATTAGGGTCTTTAGGAAGCATAAGAATTTTTAATTCTTCTTCTGTATCAACTATTTTCTTTTTATTTTCAGAAAATTCCTCTTTTACAAGAGACTTAAAGTCATCGTCAATAGAACTGTCATTAAGCATTTCTTCTGCTTCTGCAAGTTCTTCCTTTATCTTTTTGTATTCTCTATACTTTTCAACAATAGGAGTAATATCGCTGTGTTCCTTCATCAGCTTTCTCCATCTTTCATTATCGGCAATGATTTCTGGGTCATTTATAAGGTCCGATAATTCTTCATATCTTCTTTCTATATCTGCAAGTCTTTCAAGCATTTTTTTCCTCCTGTTCGTATATGGTCAGTATATCATAATTTAAATCCAATTACAAGCCTGTCGAGTCCTGCTAAATCCTGTTTAACATTAATATTAACAAATCCTGCATTTTCTAACAGACTTTTTACCTGTCCCCCCTGATTGTACCCTATTTCAAAGACTATGCAACCATTCGGATTAATATAATTCTTAGCCTGATTTATAATATTTCTGTAAAAATCCAAGCCATCTTTTCCACCGTCTAAGGCAAGCATAGGTTCATAATCTTTCACCTGTTCCATAAGTGTGGGTATAACTTCACTTTCTATATAAGGTGGGTTTGAAACAATAACATCAAACTTTTCATTGATGTTTTCAAATAAGTCACTTTCTATAAAGTTTACGTCTGCATTTAAATTTTGAGCATTTTCCCTAGCCACTTCTAAAGCCTTTTTAGATATATCTGAGGCAGTCACCTTAGCCTTTGTATAGTGGGCAACACTAATAGCTATAGCCCCTGTGCCGGTACACATATCCAATACAGTATTATAGCCACTATTTTCTATAGTGGCTATAACCTCCTCAACTATATTCTCAGTATCCCCTCTTGGGATAAGAGTATTCTCTGTTACTTTAAAATCAAGTCCCATAAACTCACAATGACCTAAAATATACTGCATAGGCTTATTTTTCAATCTTTCTTCTACAAGATTTTCAAGCCTGTCAAGCTGTTCTTCAGTAACTTCATCTCTGTCGTGAGTTACAAGCTGTATTTTAGTAAGTCCGGTAACTTCACTTACCAAAAGGCTACTGTCAAGGGAAAAAGTATCAATGCCCTGTTCTTTCAGACGTTTTTTTGTATCATTTAAAACTTCCTTAACTGTTGGCATTTTCTTCCGGTTCCTCCTCAAGTACAGCATTTAAAGATGCAATAGCAACCTCAATCATAGAGTCATCTGGCTCGCTTGTTGTAATAATCTGCATAGCAATACCAGGAGCACTAATAATATTTACAAGCCAGTTATCGTGCTTACCTGCATAACGTATAAATTCATATGAAATACCTGCAATAGCTGGTACTAATATTATTCTTGAAAGAACTCTGAGCCAAAGCACATCTGTTCTGATGAAGAAGAAAAGTATAATACTTACAAGCATAACTATAACTAAAAAACTAGTACCACATCTCTTATGGAAACGTGTATTATGTCTTACATTTTCTACTGTTAATTCTTCTCCACTTTCAAAGCAATTAATTGTTTTATGCTCCGCTCCATGGTACATAAACACTCTTTTAATATCTTTCATCTGGGATACTAAAAACATATATCCGACAAAAATAATAATTTTTATAACACCCTCTATAACACTTCTGAGGGTTGCATCACCGTGTAAAAGGTTTGTAACTGCCCCACCTAAAAATGTAGGTAATACCATAAAAATACCAATACATAAAATAATAGATATTGCAACACTAAAGTAAATAAGATAGTCAGCTAATTTATCTCCAAACTTACTTTCAAGCCACTTTTCAAATTTACTCTCTTGGTCATATTCAATATCGTCAAGACCTGCAAGAGTAGCAGACTTTGTTGTAACTTTCATACCCATTACAAGACTGTCTACAAAGGCAACAACACCTCTTATAATAGGCCAACCTAAAATTTTACACTTTTCTGCTGCTGGTTGTATAGGTGTTTTTTCAACAACAATTTCCTTTTTAGGTGTTCTTACTGCCAAGGCGTAGAGTTTTTTACCTCTCATCATTACGCCCTCTATTACAGCCTGACCACCTATGCCCTTTCCACCTACTGGGCATTTCTTTTTGTTCTCCATTTCGTCCTCCAATTACTTAATACTATTTACGGCAGAGGAAATCTGCGTATTTAAAGCCTTGCTTTGTTCTAATATTTCACTAATCTTTCCCTTAGCGTCATCATTACTTAACTTTCCATTAAATAATGAATTTAATATGTCACAAAGTTCCTCAAGTTTATTAAGAGATTGACCACAAAGGTTATGTAACTGTGTTAATGACGGCGGAACTGCTAAAGAATTATGCACATTCTTAGCTTTTTCTAAATCGCTTCTAACAATTGTAAGCTCTGAAATAAGCTCAGGCAATTTTCCCTCTGCATTATCACTTGTTATCATATACATATTACTAGCAAGCTCGTCAAAAGATGCCATATACTTTACAATTTGACTATATCCATCTAAATATTTTTTTATATCTTCCTTACTATCTGTTGATACATTATTAACCTCTGCAATATTTGTCATTATTACAGTTTTTGAATTACTGTCCCATACTACAGAAAGACCTGCAGCTTCACCAATAGCTCTTAAAGGCAACATTAATGAACCATTTAAAATCTGTGCCGGAACATCTAATTCTTTTCCTACTCCGTTTACACTAAAGCTGTCTGCTCCAGTTTGTATTGATATAGATTTATTATCCTTATTCAAGGTAGCCGTCTTTGTATTGGCATCCCATTCAATACTGTATCCTAAATTTTCAAATATTTCCCTTAAAGGAACCATCGTTCTGTTATTTATTACTGTTGGTTCTTGACCGGAAAATTTTACATAACTTCCGTCAAGTTTAACTTGTATATTCGACTGAGCATAGGTCAAAGCTGGAAAGGCAATACATACACAGCTCAGTAAAATAGCAATTTTCTTTTTCATATATATGCTCCTTCCCCATTCTATCTATATAATTTAAACACAAAAGCACAAAAAACACAATAGTTAATGGTATAAAATCATAATTTTTTAATATAAAAACTACATTTTTTTACTTATATAAAAAGAGGCTACATATGTAACCTCTAAAATATTTTTATCTTATAAAAGATTCTTTCATCATATTAATAAAATCATATCCCAACACAAGACCGCTAAGATAAAAAGCCTCAAGTACTAATATGGCTATCGAAATTACAATTAAATCTTTATGTAATCTTCTTTCTATATTTTCTTTACTATTTATTTTTTCAAACCATTCTATACCCCAGCGTATATATATGTAAAATGCATACTCCAAAGGAAATAAAAATACCATTATTGCAACCATTCTTTCTAAAAATAACAATGCATTTCCCGAATTAATGACTTTAATATCCCAAATAAGATTAACTATTAGCATTGACTTAACCAAAAACAAAATAACTTCAACCAAAAAAATAAAAATAGGTAAAAAAATCTTAAGTGTAAGGGCTACACCATCCTCTTTCACTCTTCTTCCTTGTTCTGCCAATCTTCTCATAACAGGTTCACTTAAATATCTACGAACAAAATCAGCTAAAACACAAAATAATATACCTCCCAAAATAAAACTTAAAACAACTGCTATTACAGCCCATACTTTTTCTATATCACCGTTCTGTTTTTCAATATTCAAATATAAACCTATTACACCAGATACAGCAGTTAAAAAAGTTATTAAAGTAGCTGTACTAAATTTAATTCCATTTTCATTCATTTACTTTCTCCTATATATTTCACAAAAATGTACACTTTCATCATATCCATTTCCTTATAGTAATAACTATAAATCCTATCAAAACAACAACGGCAATTAATTTTATAACACCCACTAGGCAGTAGAAAATAAGCCATAACACAAAAAGAATAAATGCAATAGTCACTAAAAACTTTATTAAATCCAATAAACAACCCATAATATCACCTCTAATATAGTTTTTATAATAATACCATATTTTTCAAATAAATACAATATCAGAGTAAATTATACATTAGTATTTCTTGAGCATTTTTCTGCATCAATAGCTAATGTAAACATAAGGGCATAAAGTGCATCAGAATCGTTTACAACATCTATAACATATGTATCTGTCAGCTTAAACACTTCTTTGCTTATAACAGCCACTTTTTTGCCTGTTCTATCTTTTATTACGTAATCCCATTCTAAAAAATTTCCTGATACTTGCCAACCGTTGAAATCAATTTCATAAGAAGGTTTAAAAAATGACAATTTTTTATCTACCCTTCCTATATAATTATCGTTTTCATATAATTCAAACGCCGGTAAAAATGTAAGCCACACTTGTTTTACAGTACCTATATGTACCCCATTTTTATCCATTATATGTAACTTATGACCCCAGCTCAATTTTCCTTTAACTGTATATACAGTATTTCCAAACTGGTCGTATATATCATAACTATCTAACCAAGAAAACAACCTTTGTTTAAAAAGCAACTTCATACCTATCACTCCTTTTATTTAGTTTATCATTTTGAAAATTTTAAGTCAATGACACTCACCTAAAATAAATTTTAGAATATAATATCAACAAATAATTAATGAGGTGAAAATATGATTGGTAAATTTGTATCTAAATGTTGTGATGATAATTGTGTTCCTTTTGAAAATCCTATTCCTGTTACTTCTCTTGCACAAGCATATGTACCTTTTCAAAAAATCTGTGGATATTTTGAGCCTAGAGAGGCACTTAAGGAAGGTACTATTTTTCCTAGTTTGACAGGTCTTTATAATTATAACAAGGAGTGGTAATATGGATAGAGAAAATTTATTAAAACGTCTAACAATGCTTGATTTTATGGCTGTAGATATGCAACTTTTTCTTGATACTCACCCTGACGATACAAATGCTATAGCAAAGTATAATAGCATAATCAGGGAAGCTGATAATCTTAGAGCCCAATATGAAAAATCTGTAGGTCCTCTTTTCTCATTCCGTTCTTACTCTCCAACAGAGAATTTCCAATGGATTGACAATCCATGGCCATGGGAAAATAAGTTTAATTTTTCACTTGATTAGGAGGTATGAATAGTGTGGATTTTTGAAAAGAAAATGGAGTTCCCAGTAAAAATAAAAAATACTAACCCTGCCCTTGCAAAACTTATCATAACACAGTACGGTGGCTGTGACGGTGAGGTGGGTGCTGCATTAAGATATTTAAGTCAAAGATTTTCTATGATAACACCTCAGGCAAAAGCCGTTCTTACTGACATAGGTACAGAGGAATGTGCTCACTACAGATACAAAAAGTGCCATTCCTAAGAACAGCACTTTTAATAATTTACTTATTCAATTTTTCCATAAAAATTATTCATAAGAACTGCCATCTGTGCTCTGGTAATAGATGCCTTTGGGTCAATAGTAGTATCAGATGTACCGTTGACAGCCTTTATACTTAATAAACCGGCAACAGCTTCTCTGTATTCTGGTGCAATCTGACTTGCATCTACATATGAATTCAATATTGAAGTATCAGTATTCATACTAACACCTTTATAGGCAAGAGCCTTATAAACCATAGCCATTACTTCCTCACGAGTAATATTATTCTTAGGGAAGAAATTGTTGTTACTTTCTCCAGCTGTAATATTCAACTTTTTAGCCACCCCAACATACTTGCTGAAATAAGCTCCATTATCAACATCTGAATATGCTGAATTATCAGGTGTTTCATTATCAACACCTAACATTTTTGTAAGAACAATAGTAAAATCTGCTCTTGTACATTTTTCATCTGGAGCAAATCTACCTTTTTCTTTACCTACAATAAAATTCCTAGATGCCATTTTTTCAATAGCTGGAACTGCCCATGCTCTTTCTGAAATATCATTAAATGTAGCTGATGTACTACTAACTACTGGTGTAGTTTCTTTCTTTTCTTCTGTCTTGTTTATTGCATTAGTTGTATTGCTCTTACTTGTTGTGTTTGTTTTATTTGTATTATTTGTTGTAGTGTTCTTTGAAGTATTATTATTTACTGTACCAGATACTTTCACTATTATCTGAACACTTTCTCTGTTACCATCACAAATAATATAGCTAGTACCATTGCTATTAGCTGTAATTATGCCTTTTGAGTAACCAATAACCTTACTATCGTAATCTGAAATACTATATTTAGAAATATCCTTTGATAAATATTTAGAAACATCAAGTGTTTCTCCTACCTTTAATTCTTTTATTATAGAAGAATAATCATCAGATACTCTTACAGTAAAGGCATAAGAATTTCCACCCTCTGCATAAACGGTTGTATTGCCAGACTTTATACCTAAAATTTTACCTGTATTTTTATTAACAGTTGCTACATTTGAATTACTTGTTGTCCATGTATAGTTGCTTGGATTTTTTTTCAATAAGCTACTTAAATTTACATTTTCGCCAGTAGGCACAAGTATAGTCATCTTTTTATCAAAATATCTAGTTACTGTGCCCTTGCCACCACTTGGCTTATCCTTTATTGTAATTTTAAAAGTATATTTCTTTATATCGCTAGAATTATTGTAGTTGTATGTTGCTGTTACCTCAACATATCCTGATGCTCTTGTTACAAAAGTACCATATTTATCTACTTTGGCTCTACTTGTATTAGAGCAAACCCAGTTATAATCTCTACTATCGTGTTGCACATATCTTGATAAGTCACAATCATTACCATTATAAATAGTTAAATTTCTTTCTGCTGAATTTTCACTACTATTTACACTGACGTGGAATATATAAATATAGTCTTCACTATAAGCTGTAACTGTTGTACTGCCGGCTCTTACACCATATACAGAACCACTATCATCAGCTGTAGCAATTTTTGCATCTGAAGTATGCCATACAAACTGCTTTGAAGTCTGTCCGGATAACAAATATCTTTCCAATGACAATGTTTCGTCTAATTTTATTGTTACGTTATATTCTCTGATTGTTGCTGCTTTTTCTGGAGCTTTCGTTGTTGTTTCTGTTGAACTTTCTGTTATCTTAACAGTTGTAATTTCAGTCAAAGGGTCTGTAGATGTTTCAACTATTGGTGCAGTTGTTGTTTCAGACTTAACTTCAGCTGTTGTTATTTCTGTTGTTTTGCTCTCAGTAGTAGCTTCTGTAGTTCTTTCAGTTGTAACAACCTTTGTTGTTTCAGTAGTTGTTTTATCTTCTTTTGTAGTTGTTGTTTCTGTTATTACTGGTAAAGGTCCTGTAATATCCTTTATATCTGCAAAGGAATTTACCCCTAAAATAGACGATGTAGTAATAATAGTTCCCAATCCTACACCAATCAGTCTATTACACTTTTTCTTCATAAAAATCAACCCTTTATTCATTTATTTTCTAAACAATTTCTACTATTATTATAATATCTATTATTCTGTAAGGCAATATATTTTTAAAATTACTTGCATTATTATGCAAAAAGTTATATAATTTAGTCAGTAGATTTTTATATTTATGAAAAGAGGGATATCATGCTTGATATTAAAATGCAACTTTCTACAACTCCAAAGGAAAAACCTGACCAGACTAAGTTAGGCTTTGGTATTTATTACACAGACAATATGTTCGTAATGGACTATACTGAAGGCAAGGGTTGGCACGATGCTCGTATCGTTCCTTATGCTCCAATTTCTCTTGACCCTGCAGCTATGGTTTTCCACTACGCTCAGGAATCTTTTGAAGGCTTAAAGGCTTACAGAACTCCAGACGGTTCTATTCAGCTTTTCAGAGCTAATAAGAACGCTGAAAGAATGCAGAACACTAACAAGAGAATGTGTATTCCAGCTCTCCCTGTTGATGATTTTGTTCAGGCTTGTAAGACTTTAGTTGAAGTTGAAAAGGATTGGGTTCCTTCTCAGGAAGGTACTTCTCTTTACTTAAGACCTTTCGTAATTGCTACTGAACCACACCTTGGTGTTCGTCCATCTAGCACTTATTCTTTCATAATTATTGCATCTCCGGTTGGTGCTTACTACGAAAGTGGTCTTAACCCTGTTAAGATTTTCGTTGAAGACGAATATGTTCGTGCTACTCCAGGTGGTACAGGCTTTACTAAGTGTGGTGGTAACTACGCTGGTTCTCTTGCATCTCAGGTTAAGGCTCATGACCTTGGTTATGAACAGGTATTATGGCTTGACGGTGTAGAACACAAGTATGTTGAAGAAGTTGGTTCTATGAACTGTTTCTTCAAGATTGACGGTGTTGTTTATACTGCTCCATGTGTTGGTACAGTTTTACCAGGTGTAACTCGTATGTCTTGTATTGAACTCCTTGAAAAGTGGGGTTACAAGGTTTGCACAGACAGACTTCCTATTGCTGATGTTGTTAAGGCATCTAAGGAAGGTAAGCTTGAAGAAGTATTCGGTACAGGTACTGCTGCTGTTATTTCTCCAGTTGGTGAACTTCGTTATGAAGATGATGTTTGTGTTATCAACAACAACAAGATTGGTGAAGTTACTCAGAGACTTTACGATGAAATCACTGGTATTCAGTGGGGTAAAAAGGAAGACCATATGGGTTGGACTATTAAGGTTTGCTAATTTAATATTGCATACATACATAAAGGAAGTTGTCCACTTGGACAACCTCCTATTTTTGTGCTTAAAACATATTATATTTTACTCAAAACAAATGTGAAAAGTCTATCTAATTTATTACCCATAATAGTAAGACAATCATTAATATGTAAATATTTAAACAACAATAATCTTATTTTATCTGCAACTGTACAAGCAATGTATATGAGAATTGCAAACAATACAACTTCTATAGCCATAATAAAAGCATTAAATTGTGATAAAAATGTAAATTTCCCATTAAATCTAAAATCAAAAATTATAGGCTGAACATGTATAAGATATACACTAAAAGAACTTGATGCAAACCACTTTATAACTGTTTTAACCTTTTTACTGTTAAATTTAAGCTGTGAAAAACACATAATGAAAAATACAGATTCTAAAACAACTAAAGGATTTGTATAGAAAAGGTGGTCAAACTGACCTGTTACGTAACCTGTTTCTACACCCTTGTTATAAGAGTAAACTACCACTATTACTGTAAGAACTACAGCACATATTAATCCATATAAACCACATAATAAAGGCTTAAACTTTTTACCACTTACTCCGTACTTACCAAAATAAGAACCTACAATATACATAAGTGAAAGCCAAAATGTACTTGAACCATTACCTGTTCTAAAAAAGTCATTTTTAAAAGCAATAGGCATAATTGTAAAGAAAATAAAAATAAGAACACATACTTTTTTATGAAGTTCTTTTTCCATCCAATTTATTGCCCCATTTAATATTGGAATAATAATATACATACCAAAATAAGCTGTAAAATACCAATACTGAGAACGTGTAAGTGGTCTGAAAGCATCTGAAATTTTATCTGCCGGAATATTGGCATCTTTAAATATAATAAAATATAGTCCAGTAAGAGCAGATATAGAGAAAACTTGTCCCCACATATTCAACAGCTTTCCTGCCGTAGCCTTATGGTTATACATTACATATTCCGAAATAAGTGCATAACAATTTACAGATGCAAAACAAAAAGTTTCACCAAACCACAAAGTTGTATACTTTGCATCTACATTTGGAAAACAACCCATTAAGCCCCCATTCATATTGATGTGCAAAATTACAATCATCAACATTGAAAAAATACGGAATAGCTCTATTCCATAATTTCTTTCCCCTTTTACCTGTGCATTTGACATTTTTCTTCTCCTTCATTTTAAAAAATTTATATTTCTATTGTATATAAAATATGTACAAAAGTCAAATATATTGTTTTTTCAACAAAAAAGGAGCAAGGCCAAACAACCCTACTCCTCTATAATTACAGTTGCTCTACAACTGATTTCAAAACCTTACCTATACTATCATTTATTGCTACCTTTGCCAAATGGTCATAAGAAGTATGGCTTTTATTTATAAGAACTAATTTATCGCCCTTATAAATATCTACAAGTCCAGCTGCTGGATAAACAACTAATGATGTTCCACCAACAATAAGCATATCAGCCTCTTTAACAGCCTTAAATGCCTTTTGCCAAACTTCATCATCAAGAGGTTCTTCGTAAAGAACAACATCTGGCTTTATTACTCCACCACATTCACAATACGGCACACCGTCCATAGCCATAATTTCATTTACATCATAGAACTTATGACATTTTGTACAGTAGTTTCTGAACACACTTCCATGAAGTTCATATACATTTTTGCTACCGGCCATTTGGTGCAAATTATCAATATTCTGCGTAACAACAGCCTTTAATTTTCCCATTTCCTCAAGTTTTGCTAAAGCATAATGGGCATCATTTGGCTTTGCATCAAGATAAATAAGATTTTCTTTGTAATATTCGTAAAATTTATCTGTATGTCTTTGAAAGAATGAATGGCTTATAAGTGTTTCTGGAGAATAACCATACTTAGTTTTAGCCTTGTAAAGACCATCTTCACTTCTAAAATCCGGAATATGACTTTCAGTAGAAACACCTGCACCACCAAAGAAAACTATGTTATTGCTTTCTTTAATCAACTTTACCAATTCATCATACATTTTTCTCATTCCTTACTTTTTCAACAAAATGAGCTATTTTCTTCAATGCCTTTTTAATTTCATCAATAGAATAAGCATAAGAACATCTTATATGACCTTCTCCACACTTACCAAAAGCAGTACCTGGAACTACAGCAACCTTTTCTTCAAAAAGAAGACGTTCGCAAAATTCATCAGAACTTAAACCTGTAGACTCAATACTTGGGAATAAATAGAAAGCACCTTCTGCATCAAAGCAATCAAGACCCATATCCAAAAAGCCTTTACGCATAACACGTCTACGCATATCGTATTCCTTACGCATATTATCAATAGAGTCCTCACAATTTCTTATTGCCTCAACTGCTGCCCACTGGCTAGTAGTTGGTGCACACATAATAGCATACTGATGAACCTTTGTCATAGCTGAAATAATAGGTGCCGGACCGGCAGCATAACCTAATCTCCAACCTGTCATGGCATAAGACTTTGAAAAACCATTAATAACAATAGTCTTATCTCTCATACCCTCAAAGGAAGCAATAGAAACGTGTTTCTTGCCACCATATGTAAGCTCAGAATAAATTTCATCACTAATAACTAAAATGTCTTTATCCTTTAAAACTTCAACTATTTTTGCCAAATCTTCTTTTTCCATTAAAGCCCCTGTAGGGTTGTTAGGATAAGGAAGTATAATAGCCTTTGTTTTATCTGTAATTTTTTCGATAAGTTCTTCAGGTGTAATTTTAAAATTATTTTCAGCCTTAGTATCGAGAACTACCGGCACACCGTCAGCCAATTCTACAATATTCTTATAGCATACAAAACTTGGTTCTGGAACGATAACTTCATCTCCAGGATTAAGAGTTGCTCTAAAAGCAAGGTCAATAGCTTCACTTGCACCTACTGTAATAATTAATTCTGTTTTTGGTATATATCTTACGCCAAGTCTATCAAAAAGGTAATCACTTACGCCTGTTCTTAATTCCATAAGACCTGCATTAGAAGTATAAACAGTCTTACCTTTTTCAAGAGTATAAATAGCTCTTTCTCTTACTGACCAAGGTGTATCAAAATCAGGCTCACCTACACCTAAAGATATTACACCCTCTATTTCGTTTGCTACATCAAAAAATTTTCTTATGCCGGAAAAAGGCATATCCTTAACCTTTGATGACACAAAATCCTCTGGTTTCATCATGGTGAAACAATCATCCTTTCATCTTCCGAATCTTTCTTTTCAAGAACTACACCATGGTCCTTGTATTTTTTAAGTACGAAGTGAGTTGCTGTACTAAGAACTGAATCAAGTGTAGAAAGCTTATTAGAGATAAAGAAAGAAATTTCTCTAATATTTTTACCTTCCATCATTACAAGTAAATCAAAACCACCTGACATAAGGTAAACTGACTTTACCTCGTCAAAGCCATATATTCTTTCAGCTATTTTATCAAAACCTCTGTCTCTTTGTGGAGTAACTTTGACTTCAATCATGGCTGTAACATATTCTCTATCTGTCTTATCCCAGTTAATAAGTGTACTGTAGCCACAGATGATATTTTCTTCTTCCATCTCCGCCATGGCTTCCATAATATCCTCCGGTGTTTTGCCTAACATCGCCGCTAGGTCTTCTACACTTATTCTGCTGTTGTTTTCCAAAATTTCTAATATAAGTCTTTTCATGTCTTACTCCTTTCTCAATAAATATTATCTATTTATTATACTATAACCTATGTTCAAAGTCAAACTACAAAAGCCAAAAGCCCCTTATTTTTCTTCTTTTTTCCTTAAATTAACTGTATTTACCAATTTTCCACATTCTTTTAAAATATCATCTATATTTTCATTATGGCAATAGCTGTCATCTATAATTATTTTTATATTTCCAATTTGTTCTGTCTTTTTCATATTAAACCACCTCTTTTTATTCATATTCTCAATTATAAAAAATATAATTTTCTCAAAGTATTTCAGGTGATATTATGGCATATTGTATGTATTTAAGAAAATCCAGAGCTGACAAAGATTATGAAAATTTATCAACAGAAACTATACTTAACAGACATGAAAAAACATTAATGGAACTTGCTCAAAAGCACAATTATGACATATCAAAAATATTTAGGGAAGTTGTTTCTGGTGAAACTTTAAGCCAAAGACCTCAGATGCAAATATTATTAAATGAAGTTGAAAACAATATGTATGATGGTGTACTGGTAATGGAGGTTGAAAGACTTGCAAGAGGAAATTCTGTTGACCAGGGTATTATCGCCCAAGCCTTTAAATACTCAAATACATTAATAATAACACCTACAAAAACTTATGACCCACAAAATGAATTTGACGAGGAATATTTCGAATTTGGACTATTTATGAGCAGGCGAGAATACAAAACAATTAACCGTAGACTAAATGCCGGCCGTCTAGCCTCTTGTAAGGAGGGAAAATTTGTAGGTTCTGTAACTCCCTATGGATATACAAAGGAAAAACTAAAAAATCAAAAAGGTTACAAGCTTGTACCAGACCTTGAAGAAAGTAAAGTTTTAAAATTAATATTTGATTTATACACAAATTCTATGGGTATAAGAAATATTTGTAAACACCTTGACAGTTTAGGTATAAAACCAAGAAATTCTGAAAATTGGAGCACCTCAACAATACGAGATATTTTAAAAAATCCCGTATACATAGGCAAAATACTGTGGCAAAAAACCTATTCTACCAAAACTACAAAAGATGGCTTCGTAAAATCCAAAAGATACAAAAATAAAGAGGATTTTTACACATTCAATGGAATACATAGTCCACTAATATCAGAAGATACATTTCAAAAAGCACAAAATATACTATTGCAAAACTCTCATCCACCGGTAAATAACACTTCATTAAAAAATCCATTTGCAGGTATTCTATACTGTAACTTGTGTGGAAAAGCCATTGTCAGAAGATTTGTAAACAATAAATACCAATACCTTATGTGTAACAATCCTAATTGCCAAAACACAGCTACAGAGCTTAAAAACATTGAAAACTGTATTCTAAATATTATAGAAAATCATTTTAACTATACTACTTCGCCTACTGTTTTCGAAAAAGAAGACAACACCAATGAATTATTCTATATAAATAAGGAAATTAAGAAACTAAAACTTCAATTTAGTAACATTTTTGATTTACTTGAACAAAAAATCTACAGTAAAGAAACTTTTTTAGAGCGAAAACAAATGTTGGAAAAAAATATAGAGATATTAACATTACAAAAAGGAAAATTTGAAAATAATGCCAGCCAAATAAATCCCATTAATACGCCTGTTACAATTTTAGAACTGTATAATAAACTAGACGATATAAAAAACAAAAATCAATTACTTAAAAACATCTTTAGTAAAATATACTATTCCAAGATTGACAACAATATTAAAATAACAATATATAGCAAACTCCCTATAAAGTAATTTTGCAACTGTAGTGTACCTAGGAATTGGCTCATATCGAAATTGTAGGTGCTATGTGTTTACAGCTTAGTGAAAATGCCGACCCTGAGGAAATTAAGGCTGCTGGTTTTGATTCTTATTTTGTAGACCATGGAACTGGTGTATATCCTTGTAGTGCTTCTGGCGTGCCTTTCAACGCAGCTTGCCTTGCATCAAAAGGAGACCCTATAACAGACCTATAAGCATTTATAGGAGGTCAGCGTTTTCATATACTTTATGAAAGAGCTCTATTTTTTGACTTTAAACGCAAGAATTACTTACGAATTTATTTTAGCACTTTATTATAAGTTTAGTCAACAGCTGTTATAAATAAGGAATTTAAAACGCATAACCATTTACGTTATCTTCATAATTTGGAAAATATGAAGATAACTACTTTGTCTTAACTGTAATTAATTTTGTTTCTTTATCGTATTCAACAATTAAGGCATCTGACAAATCTCTAATTTTCACATAAGTATAGCCGTCTTTGTTTATAGCATCAACGGTCTTGATTTTACCATTAATTTTTATGCTTTGCTTCACTACTTTTTCCTCCAATCTGTTTTTAAAATCATTCCACTTACTCAATCTACTTTTGTCTACACACCAAGGGTTAGGACAGATTTTGCCTGTCACCTGATGGTGCATTATTACATTCTCTACTGGTATGTTATACTGCTTCATAAGGTATTTTGTAAGCTCTACAGCATTATTAATCGTAGCTTCTGTTAAATACCAGTCCGTATCGGTCGCACCTAATTTCTTAGTATTAACCTTATTACTACACATTTCAATATTAATGCTATTGGAATTAGTACAGATACCATAATATCTGCCACCCTCACTAGTTGTCATAGAGCTATATTTTTTACCACCAACCGACCAACAAGCTCTATGAGAAATGTCACCGTTGTACTGCACAATCTCTGAATCATCTACAATGAAGTCAGCACTACCACCAACACTACCATTCTTAAACATACTGGCTACATTTCTAGCAGAGCCTTTTACACTTCTAGTACCTGCTGTATAGTGCAACACAATGTACTTTCTTTGTAATGTTTTTGAATAATAATCTGTATTAGTAGTTCCAAATGCTTTAATAATATTCATATTATCACTCCTTACTATTACTATCTCTAAGCTGTAATAATACATTTTTTAACGGTTCCGGTACTGGTGTCATAACTGCTACATTTTCTAACAAACTTAAGCCCTCATTACATATGAAAAAAGTAATTACTACCTCTCTCAACGGAATGTTGCCCCCTATTACATTGTTTACAATAACTGCTGTTGCGACTACTAAATAAATTGTAATTTTCTTCAAAAGCCCTTTGAAGCATATTTCACTTGAAAGAGTTTTTGTGTAGACAGCCTTTATAATTCCAGTTATAAAATCAATAATTGTTAATCCCAAAAGTGCATAGATAAGTACATCTAAGCCACCAAAAATAAAAGAGAGTAAGCCACCGCCTACTCCCACAACAACTGATGTAATGTTAAAAATTTTTTCCATTTTAATCACTCCTTTTTATTTTACTAAAATTTTAATATGATTATTATCAAGTCTTGCTAATACTCTGTATCCATTGTTACTCTTTGTTGCTTTACCTTCATTGTTAGCAATACAATAGCCGTTCACTTCACAAGTTCCATCATCGACAGCAACAAGTTTACCGACTAGACCAACAGCCGACCACTCTGCTCTAAGGTCACGACTTACATATTTTTGCTTACTGTCATAGTCAGGATTGAGAATAAAATGTACTTCTGTATGTGCAGGAACAATATTACCATTTTCATCTGTAGTTTCTGCAACTTCTATCGTTTCGGTTAATTGCTGACCAAAAACATCACACTTATACATATTTTTCCAAACCTCGCTTTGAGTGTCACCAGTAATAGTAGGAGTCGCACTAACAACGCCTATTACATCGTCGTTGGAAGTAGCAACCCTTATTTTTTCGCCGTCTAGCGCAACGAATAAACCTCGTCTATCCTCATTATTTCCGTTACCATCCGCCCATTCAAAATATTCGGCGAAATCTGCACCACTAGCTTTGAAAGAATTTTTACCATAACAGTTGCCATCATACGATACTCTAAGTGCGTTACTTCTTGCGTTAATTCCAGTTCCTATTCCAACAATAAATACATCGCCTGTACTATCACCTATAGCAGTTGGTCCGTCACTTTCTACGTTACATTTTCCAATAGCAAATTGATAACCTTTCGTAATAGTATACATTCCTAATGCAGCGCTGCACTCACCTTCTGCTTTTACACCGCTCCCTGCTGCAAATGAATAATTACCGCTTGCAGTTGTATATTCTCCTAAAGCAATACTACTTCTTCTTTCTGCCTTTGCGTTATTTCCAACTGCAAATGAATAATAACCACTCGCAGTTGAATTTACCCCGGCTGTAAATGAACAATCGCCACTCGCAGTCGAAGCTAAACCTGCCGCAAATGAAAAATTACCACTTGCTATATTTCCTGAATTGGGGTTTCCTAATGTGCTATATGAGCGCGTTCTAAAATCATTTACTATGGTAGCCCCTGTTCCTGCTGTTACGGTTGTATCTTTTGATGTGCTTACACTTTCACCCGCTAAACTTTTAATAGCAGGAGCTGCCCAAACAGGAGCATTGCTTGTACCTTTGCCTGTCAAAATATAACCGTCTGTGCCTTTTGACAGTTTGCTAAGAGGTAAAGGACCTGTAACAGATGTACTATCTAAAGCATGAGTATGATTTGTGCGTGCTTTTCCGTTTAACGCTGCTTGTACTGCTGTCGATGCCGGCTTATCCTTGTCTGCTGTATTATCTACATTGCCAAGCCCCACTTGTGCTTTTGTGATGCCGTGTGGGTTGCTTTGGTTGTCTGCGTGTGTTTTTAAAACATTTTGCAATTCATTTATACAGTTATAATCATTATTCCACTTATAATTAAAATACTCTGCAGGTGGTTTATATCCACTTTCCCACCCAGCACTTGCAAGTTCTGTCGGTGGTTTTATACCCTGCGCCGCCCAACTTAATGGACTGTGATTAAATTTTGTTGCCATTTTTATCCTCCTCATTATTTTGGTAAAACAGCGTTACCATCTTCTATTAACAAACCTAAGTAGCCACCTATTGTCTGTTCTACATCACCAAAACCTTTGTTTTCGTCGTATTCATTATTACTTGCGCCAAACTCAAAAGTACCCTCAAATGCTGCACCTTCTAAAGTAACTGTCACAGGTAACAACAAATTAAGCATTTCTGCTGTTTGCATAGCTGTAAACCCTACGGATATAAGCACATTAAGCGGAATACGCTGTATTTTAACTGTAGCCGGCTTATTAGTATTAACAAGACTTATATCGCTTGTTTTACATTCCAATATCATAGATAAAATATTAATTATAGAATTATAGTCAGTACTAGCGGCATTACGAGCTATCTTAACAAGTATCATAATTCTATACTGGTCATCTGTTAAACTTCCTCGTTGCTGCCCAACCATTTCCCCATAATAATCTAGTGTTTTACCAATTGCTTTGTATATATCTAAGCTGTTATAAATAGCTACTATATCATTGTGTACATCTGTCTGTAACGCATCATCCAACGATAAAATTTTATTATTATTACTGTTAGGCTCTTTATTGAAAGCGTCAGGTAATTTAAGAGTTTTTTTGTTAACGGTCAGCATAATTAGCCACCTCAATATCAATACAATTAACGTTTGTTCTTGCTACTTCACTACCTTTACAAACAATATCAGCAGCGCTGTATGATTTACCATCTTCCGATAACATTATAACACTAGATACAACGCCTACAACGCTGTGCACATCACTGTAAAGACTACTGTATATAACGTCATCACCGTTCGTTAAGTTTGCTAAGTGTGTAATAATACTATTTTTTATATCATCTACGCCTGATTCTTCAAAATGTGTATTTATAGCAACACTAATTTTTATATATATCATTTTTTCTTTTGTTCTTGAAAAGTTGATATTATGTACTGTACCACCTGTATCTGTAACTTCTACAACTCTTTTATATGTACTATCAGCCGTACTTACTGTTGCAATTCCAACAGGCATTTTGCTAAATATCGCATTCGCTATATCGTTATCCGTACCACCCAGTATGTAACATTCAACAGATTTTGCTGGTCTGTTGCTTACTGTTGCATCTGTATCGTTTTCGATAATGTATACACCTGTTACACCTGCCACACGCCATAAAGCGCTATAAAGACTATCTATCGTTCCACTACCAATACCACCAACGGTTAAGACAAAACGTGCGCGTAATGCTACGTCTGTTTCTATCTCTGTTCCCAACTCTTTTATGCTTATATGTTCTATCTCTTTAACATATAGATTAGGTTGCATAATTTTATTTATAGTTCCAATGCCAACATTACCGACAGTTCCTGCTTCTGTGCAAATAAACAACCCATCGCCTTCGCCATACTCTACACCGTCATCGTCTGTCTTTGATTCTAACATTAAATCATTTGCTAAATAAAATGTAATGTTATCATCTGTACCAACAATTAAGTCCCCCGCATCTATTGTCGCGCCTGCTTCGCCTGTTATCTTTAAAATATGCTGCGATGCCGTCGCAGGGTTTCTGGTAATTCCTGCGAACACACATAAACGGTCAAGACTTTCACCTGTTGCTGTCATCGGAAAACGTGCGTAGTATACATTTTCCAATTCTTCATAAAGTTTTGCTATATCGTACACATTTAAACGAATATACTTGCCCAGTATAGTCAGTTCACTTGTTTCTATGTCATCACCAAACAACGTTTTTGCTCTTGCTATTTGAGCATCTAATATTTCTGCATATGTTGGGCGTTTAAAACCTATATTACTTAATACTGCCATCCTTACACCACCTTATATATAACTATAATCGCCACTTATTGTTCCCGTTTTCGATGTTGCTTTAAATGTAATGTTCAAAGTTCTTTTGTTTTTGTCAAAATTATAGCTGTAATCATCTAAAACAAAAGAGCTATCAACCTGCAATAGCCCACCTATAATTTCAGAGCGAATAACATCAAAATCGGGATTTTTAGTAATTATATAGTCAAAGTTAATTCCCTCATCAGGGTTTAATCTCCACTCGCCGTTATTTGTTCCTAAAACTGTTTCAACCGTCTGCCTTAGCAACTTATTACCGTCTACTATAGCAACCAATCCATTATTTATTACGACATCACCGTCTTTGTTTAGTTTAAAACCCTTAATAGTAACCACTCCTATCCATACTATAAACCTCCTGATGGTACACCCCAACCTAGGAAACCACAACGTGCGCCTATTGATTGCCCTATAGGAGTGTAACGTATCACCGCACCACCTGCTTCTACCACATAACCTTTACCTGCATATATTGCAACATGTCCATAATATTTACCTCCTACAGGATAGCCTTTAGACACAATACAAGCACCCGCGGGAATGTTACTGCAATCAATTTTCCCGTTTTTCTTTGCTATCTTGTTGCTGTGTGGAAAATCAATTGCATTTCCACCTTGATACCCACTGCCACCATTTGCGTATGCAGTTGATACAAAGCGGGCACACCAATTTGTTGAAATACAATACCCATTTCTTGTACTGTTAAATCCGCGTTTACCAACCTGCGCCATAGCCCATTCAATAGCTTTTTTAGCCTTAGCGCCCATTGTACCGCTACTACCACTTATTTCTGCATTATTTTCACTAATTAAAGCACTGTCACCAAATGGGTCTCCCCCTCCTATAGTGCCAATAATAACGCTGTCTTTCATCAAGTGATGCCCGTTTGCAGGCAATGCACTGTTACCGTTTTTAGCTTCTGTTATATCACGTTCACAAACGATACATAATACTGTGCTGCCTGACGATACCTTGTCGTACATATCATCTAAGCAAAGAATACCACTTATAATCGCCTGTTTCTTCGCATCTTTACCATATTGCTTAGTTAATGTGAGTGGCTGCACATCAAATGTACCACTATTTGTATTTGCACTTATAACTTTACCTAAAAACGCTGTATGTAAATGCAATAGCTTTTCTTCTACAAAATCATCTAAAGCATTTAAGTCTGTAGCCATACTGCTCCTCCTTTTATGCTATACACTCTATAGACGTTATAAGTTCTGTGCCTGTGTATTTATGCTCTCCGCTTCTAACACTGTATACTCCACTTACGTCTGTACTTTCTATTCTTACTTTAACACCACTTTGTATACGGTGCTGTAACAGCATTTCTACCTTATAGCCTTTAATTGTTTGAGCTTTTTTATCTTTATCCGATGTATTAGCTTCTTCAGTAAATTCTTCAGGACTACTTATCATTCCCGTTTCAACACAGACCGTAAAATTTATATCCTTAGATGCCTTGCGTATATCTAATACATACAATTTTCCTTTTTGCACATATGCTGCACTTTGGCAATCTTCCGCATACTTCTTAACAGCTTCTATTACTGAACCATCTACCTTTACGGCATCTTTATTAACATAATCTGCAGCAGGACTAAAAATCGCAAACGGCAGCTTAGTTGTTGCTAATATATCTTTAAGAATATAAGAACTTTTAACATTAGCAGCATAACTTTTCTCTTGTAATTCCCTATCTGTAAGACTTTGGTCGTCTAATGCGTATATAGTTGTTTTTTTGTCTACTCCGTCTTTTTTTGTGCTTACTTTGCTTATATACCCAGTGAATATAATACCTGTATCATTTTTATAGCCTGCCTCAATCGTAATTTTAGAATTACGCTTAATTTGTGCTATTGTTGTTTTAGATAAATTGTATATAATTACTTCGGCTTCATTTGGCTCTACATCACAATCGAATGGCACGCTAAATTCAAAATCTAAAGTTTCGCCGTCTAGCTTTACGCTATCTCCAATAGCTATTTTTACAACCTGCTTAAATAATCCGTTAGGGGTTTGCCCTTCATCAGTCACAGCCATTTCAATCGCTTTAGCTAAACGCGATACATTTTTATCTACATTGTTAGGCTGTTGTATAATGCTTTGAGATATATTTTTAGTATCTGACATTTTTAATCTCCTTCTGTTGTTGGTATGTTTTTAATGCCTGTCAAAAGTTCAGAAAATGTTGCAACATCTTTACTTTTTGTAACCATACCACCCACTGCTATAATAGCTGCTTCCATTTCTGTGAGCTGTTCTGTTGTTACAGCTTCTATTGTAACTGGATGCGCTGTAAGACTTGCTTGAGGGATATATACGTTACCACGATATTTATCGTCACAAAAGTGTACTAAATCATCACCGTCATTGTATACACATAAGTAAACGGTTTCATTAAAATTTTCCCACGTCACACAATTATCATTGCCTGACTCATCTACTGCCACAATTACAAGTGGTGGAAAATCTGTACTATAAATATCGCTAAAAAGTGGCTTACCATATATGATTGGTTCACCGGCACTTATTGTTTTTCCATCTTTGTATAAAGCTAAAGTAAATAAATCTGCTGTTTCATTATAATTAACTTCAATCTCATACCAAATATCTCCTAACAATATTTCAAACGTATAGGGAATTAAATCTTTGTTTATAAGTATTCTATCTTTCATTCAACTCCCCCTTAAATCTTTGTTGTGTGTTGGCTAGTTTTTGTATTATCTTGTGCAGTTACTGTGTTTCCACTTTTTTCAGTTTCTTTTTTGCCGTCTTCGGTATTTTCTTTTGTTTCATCATAGTCATATCCAATCAGCAATTTTGACCCAACTTTAAGCGTTGTTGCATCCCCTTTTTTACTAAAACAATCAGGGTTATTGTCTATAATCATTTTTACCGTACTACCATAACTTTTGTATGGTGCATTAGCCGCTGCAACTAAATTATAAACGCTATCTCCTGCTTTAACAGTGTGATAAACAGGTGTAAGTGTTCCTGTTGCAGTTTTCTGAACCTGCTGAGTGCCACTTTGCTGTTTTGTAGCTGTTTTCGTTTGTTCTTTTGCTGCCTCTTTAGTTGCAGGAGTATAGCTACTCTTGGCTATACGAACTTCTTTAAGTTCCAAATCAAAACTACAGCCACCCCAAATAGTATTGGGATGGCTTGTATTAAAACTTGTTATCTGCGCATTTTTCATAATGTTACGGCCACTATAATTTATTAGCGTACCGTTATTCATCATATCTTTAATTTTCTGCTGATTAGCTGCACTAGATGTCCCTACAATTTCACCACTTATAGACAATGTACGTGCTTGTGCTTTGACGTGGTCCGTAAGCTCTATTCCGCTTTCTACGGCGTGACTTGTTACGTCTACACTTCGTTTAAGTTGTTCATCTTTAACAAATATATATATTCCGTTTAAGCTCGCCATTTTTATACCTCCGTCATTCTTGGTTTACGTCTGCTTATACTGCTATACGCATTTTGTGTTTCTTCTCGTATCCACGTTCTAACTTGTCTTTCAAGCTCTCTATTACTCATATTAGAGCCATTTACGGTTAAGTTAAATTGCGGTGCATAAGTATTATTTTCGTTACGTGAGTAATTATTAGTTGGATAGCTATTATCAGGAGTCCAGCTACTTGTTCCGTCAGATGACGGTTGTGCCTTTGGCTTTTTATTATCTCTATCGTCTATCGGTTCTGTAACAATCGTGTTCATTCCGCTTGCTATCTTTTGTGTTTCACCTAGTTCATCACCTAAACCGAGGTTAAAACCTTCTGTAACCCAACCACCGAGCTTACGCATTACGCGTGATGGTGAACCGATTTTAAACATATTTTTTAATCCGCCTGTTATGCTATTGCCCAAATTTCGGATTTTATCTGTTATTGCATTAATTTTACTTGTTATACCATCTAACAGTCCTTGCATAATATCTTTACCAATCTGTAATAAGCGATTTTTTAAATTTTTTAAGAAGTTTAAGCCCTCGTTAAATTTATTTTTAATTGAACCTACAATTCCACTTAAAACTCCGCTTACTGTACTTTTTACCGAATTCCATGCACTTGAAACAGTTGTTTTTACACTATTCCAAGCATTAGACAATGTATTTTTTATGTTATTCATTGCTGTTGTAACAGTAATCCAAATAAGCTGAAACTTGTAACTAATTACACTCCAAATAGCGCTTGCTACTTGCGTAATATAATTTTTAATAATATTCCAAACTTCAACTATTTTAGTATATACCGCTACAAAAATAGATATGGCAAAATTACGAATACTATTAAAGATTGGTACTATAACATTCCAACAAATATTATTAACTACCGTATAAACCGTATTGTATATACCTGTGAAGGCAGAAACAATACCATTCCATATACCTGTAGCAGCGGAAACGATAGCAGTCCATATAGCTGTTGCTATACCAACAATGAAACTCCATATAGTTGTTGCTACAGATATAATTGCATCTAATATCATTTTATCAAAACGTATTATATTTATTACAATTCCTAGTACTATAGTATATATAATACTTGCAATAACGCTAACAATTGTTGTTATAAGATTCCATATTGCTATAATTGGTGCTTTTAAAACATTCCAAATTGAGATAAAAAAGTTAGCAATACTTGTAAACGTATTAATAAAAAAGCCCTTTACTGCCGTAAGTACACTGTCTACTGTATTTCTAAAGCCTTCACAGTGGTCGTATAAATAACTAAACAGACCTGCAAACGGATTGAGTATAAACAATATAACCGTTCTAAAATTTGACTTTATCCAGTTTGAAGCTCCGCTTAATACGCCTTTTATGCTGTCCACAATTCCAGTAAACGTATTCTTTACGCCATTTGCAACACTACTGAAAACTCCTTCTACCCAGTTTACACCATCGCTAAACGCACCTTTTACGCCGTCCCACATCGTTGAAAAAACATTCTTGATTGGTTCTACAACATTAGTGCTGAACCACTCTTTTAGCTGTCCCCACTTTTCTTTAATTGTGTTCCAAACATTTGTTGCAATCTCTTTTACCTTATCCCAGTTTGTAACCAGTACGGCTATTACTGCAATTAAAGCAACAATAACTATTATTACCCAAGTCATAGGACACGCCAATAACGCTGCGTTTAAACCAACTTGTGCACCTGTCGCTGTTGTAGTTGCTGCAGCTTGTGCTAAAGTCGCACCCGCATTAAAAGCACTACGTGCCGCACTAAAAGCTAATAAGCCGTTATATATTCCAGATACTATGTTTATAGCAAGCATAACACCTTTAAACGTTACAAATGCACCAATAAGAGTACCGATAATAGGCACAAGTATATTAGCGTGTGTTGTACACCAATCAAAAGCGTCACCAAGTTTTAGAACATCTTCTCCTAAACCACTAAAGAATGAACCGTTACCTTTGCCTTGCAAGCCCGCTGTAAATTCTTCTATGTATATTTTAGCTTTATTTACAGCACCACCTACAGCATCGCCAAGTTCTACGTTAATTGTACGTCCTAAACTCGCCAATGCACTACCTGCATCATCGTATTTTATATCGTTAATTCTTTGTAGTGCATCATCAGTTATATCTATCTCATTATTTACATTGCCTAGAGCCAAAACACCTTCAACACCCAAATCTTCCCACATAGTACCAAAAAGATTTACGCCTGCCGTATTTTGTGCAATAGGGTCTTTCATATTCTGCAAGCCTTGTACTACCTGATTAAAAGCTTCTTTTCCAACTTCTCCGCCCTGCTTAAACTTCTTGGCCATTTCGTCTGCATTTAGACCGATAGCTTCAAAGCCTTGCTTGGTAGTATCTGAGCCGTCAATAGCTCGGATGCCAAACTCTTTCATAGCATCGCCAAGTTTATCCACACTAAACGTACCACTTTGTGCACCATTTAAAAGTATATTGAACATATCCTCAGCACTAAACCCGAGTTGTTTGAAGTGCACAGCATATTCATTAATTGAGTCTAACAAATCGCCGTTTTTATCTAAGCCTTGCTGTGCTCCTTGCGCAATCAAATTAAATGCCTCGTCACCTGTTACTCCGAACTGATTCATCAGCATAGCTGCCGAACGTGTACTTTCGTTTACATCAAAATCAAAAGTATCTCTTAACAATAATGCACTATGCGTTACACCCTCTAAATCATCTAGCGATAAACCAGCCATATTGTGCATATTCTGTTCAACTGTTGCAAGTGAATTGGCCACATCATCCATACTCTCGCCCATATTGTCTTTATAAAGATTTTTAATCATATCGGCATACATTGATGTCTGGCCCGCTGCTAAGCCGGTTTTAGCGGCAAAAGTATTTACCGCGCTAGTTGTACTGTTTATCCCTTTTGCAATAGCACCTATACCTACCGTAATACCTGCAACTGCTAAACCTTCTTTAATCTTGCTTTTTATTGTATCAAACGAACTTCCTACACTTTCTATATCGCTTTTGCCGTCGCGAAAAGCAGCAAAGAAACCTACAACTTGCTTCTTAGCCGTTGTAAATCCTGTCGAAACATTTGTTCGAAATCTTGCTACATTGTTACTAATAGCACTAAAAGACGTATTTAAGCCATTCATTTTAATAGACGCCAACTGTCTAAGTTTCTTAAACAATCCTTTAGTTTCCTGAGCTGTTTCCTGTATACCTCCCTCTAAGTCGCCTGTAACATCTGTAATGTGAGCGCGACTTACATCGTTTAGACCATCTGTTAATCTTGTTACATCTCTCGTTGCGCTGTTAGCACTATCGCCTATATCGTCTAAGCCGTCAGCTGCATCTTGTGCTGTTTGTCTAAATTCGTCTAGTCCATCTTCTGCATCATCTACAGCACCACCTACGTCATTCCTAAACTCTTTTAGACCACTTATTATCTCCGAAAATGGGTCATCGTCTACATCCCAACTTACTTTTACTACGTCTTCTTCTATTACTGCCATACCTTCACCCCCTTACTTACCTTTTTTAACTCCCTTGTTTATAGCTTTTGCTTGCTTATCTAAAGCTATGTTAGCGCGAATAACTTCCTCAGGCGTCATCTGATGAAATACTGTATTATAATCGAACCCACATTCACTAAGTACCAATCGCCAATACGCCCAATTTTGGTCAACTTCTTTACTTAGTTGAGCTTTCGTTTTCGTTGGGTCTGTCTTTTAACTTGCCCTGCATAACATCGCGACCGAATTTTACAACTTCGTTAAGCTCTGCCATACTGTCAAAATCATCAGCTGTAAGTCCACTAGGCTGCACAATAACATTTTCAAGTACATACTTAGTAAGTTTGCCACTCGAAATATTAGAACCGCCGTCAATATAACTGTCGTCGATTGCGTCTAAAGCAGCTGAAAGACCGTTGAACTGTGCTGTATATTCCTTACCGTTAATCTTTTTTGTTCTAGTATAAAATTTGTTAAATGCCATTTTTTCATTCTCCTTTTTAATTAATATAATGTGTAAAATAAAAAGGGACGTATTTAACGCCCCTTATAAAAATTAAGCAATATTCTGTACATCATAATCGAAAACCTGAATTTCGATTTCTCTGTCGTCAAGCTCTGCACCCTGTGCCAAAGACGGATAATTCTTAATACGCGCCTTTGAACCCCCGAAACGCTCACCAATACTACTATTTGTTACCCAAATAGGGAATATAGTGCCTGCTTTTGCAAGGTCCAATAACATACCCTTTTGTGGGCTTGTACCCTGAATTGTTAAAGTTACTGTACCTAAACTGTTGTTGGTTTCATTCATTACAATATCACCCTGTGCACCTACAGACGTTGTAAACATTTCCTCGTCTTTTTCACCTGTCACCATATCTTCACCTAAACCTGTAATAAACACATTATTTACAACAATCGTACAATCTTTTGCGTTATACTGTGTTAAAGCCATATTCACACCTCCTTGTTAAATTAAAATAGTGCCGTTCACTTCTACTTCGTGAATAGCACCTGCCAAACTAAAACTAAACTTACCTTCAACATAACGACGCTGCTCTCTATCACTTGCTTTTGTTTCAGAACGTGGAGCATAATTTACACTGTAATCAGGTAAACCGTCATCAGTAGTGTTAATCATACCATTGTTATAAGCTTCATTTAAAACGTCTACGCAAATACTAGCAAGATAATCAATTCCTGTATTTGTGTATGGGACCTTATCATTTGTAATTAATGCTTGCTGTGTTCGGTATTCAATCTGTGTAACAATCCAATCTTTCGCATCTAAAATATCGATATACTCACCATTTACGAGCTTACCTTCACTTGTAACATCATATCCAGTTTTATGCACATACGCATTACAACCGTGTGCGTGATAGTCTGTCAATGCTGATTTTGTAATATCTAAATCTGCATTTAAACCCTTTAACGACTGATTTTTGTAAGTATAAGAACCTACAGCCTTGCTACTTGTTTTTGCAACCAATGCAGCTGCTACGTTATTTAAAGCATATACCCCATTAACATCTGTAGCATGTACTACAAAAATAAATGTACGCTCGTAATCCTTGACTGTATTATATACATATTTTAAATAATCGCTATATGTTATTCCATCGCTATGTCCAGATAAGTGATTATCTCTAACAATAGCTCCAAATACCTTTTTTGCACCACAAATTTCTATATATTTTGCGGCACCAAGAATATTTAAGTACGAACAAGTGCCGATTTCAATTAAGTATCTCCAGTCGTTATTTATATAATAACAAATTTCGTCAACTTCGCAACCTAATAAACCAACCTTCTCAGGTGCATCTTCTTGCATAAATACTGTTTCAACGGCTTCTAACATAAGCTGTGCTGGCTTACCCATTGTCAACTGTTCTATCGCATAAACGTGCAATGTTCCACCTACGTTGCTTGTACTACAAAGGGTAACTGTCTTTAAAGACGCAACGTCACTACAGTCTAAAGTAATATATTCTGCTTTATCTCCTGTCACAATGCGACTATCTAAAACATTTCCGCCACTATCCTTAAGCATTACAGTAACTTCTTTGCCTGCTGTTGAACCTACGCAAGCGACACCGACATATGTATGACTGTTTGTTAAAGTAATATCTATACCGTTATTGTCAGTAATCGCTTTAACTCTTAGATTGTAAGTTGTTCCACGAATTGTCTTAGCGTTTTTTTCAACTGTGTATTCCTTAGCTTTAAACGCGTAATTGCTGTTAATAGCATCTAAAGTCGCTTTAGGAATAGTGCCGACTGACTGATTTTCAAAATTCACTTTAGCGTCCGTTGTATCTAACATGTCACTACTTGTTATAATCTGCTTAGCTTCATCATAGCTATATGCTTCTGCGTAAGGCAAAGGCGTTCCGTCTCCCGCATAGTATAAACAAATCCCACCAAATGCCGCAGGATTTATTACATCTTCTACTGCAATATTAACTTTTACATCACTAATATTGTTTGCCATTTTTCAATCCTCCTTTATAATTATACGGTAACAGTCTTAATGACTCCATCACTGTATAACTTTTCACTATTTATTATAAACATTAAATTAAATGTAACGTCAAACCCGTTACAATGTTCATATTCAATTGATAATAAATTATCTCTATTTGTTATATTGCCTACTTTAGCGACAACAATTTTATTATCGTTTAAATACTCTTTACCTACAACGTTAAAATATTCGTAAGCCTGTACTGCTAAATTAAGTGCTTCTACATCGTCATCACTATGAATTGTAAAACTCCAAATCTGTATTAATTCTTTGTATCTCGTACCATCTTTAGCTATGCAATAACCTTTTTCGTTACTCTCTAATGGTGTTGGCACACTATAAGAAACATAAGGATAATTAGGTGCGGGAGCTGTTTGGTTAGCGAAAACAACGGTACAAGGGCGTAAATCTGTACTTAATTCAGACTGTAAACCTTCAACAATTGTTATTTCATTCTGTCTATAATCAATCAAATCTACTCACCCACTTTAAGTTATACACAGCGACGTCGCAATATTCGGTATATTCCGTCTCTTGCTCTATGCTATATATATTATTTTTGTACTTTATTTTTGCTCCTTGCAAAGCCTTTGTAAGTGGCTGTAACATATAAAGTTGTTTATCTTTACTTGTATATGTACCTCCACTAACATAAATCTTGCTTTCTGGCATAGGTATAATAGCTCCAATAGCAGCTATCTCCTCTGCCTCACTTTCAATAAACTTACCACCTACGTAACTTCCTGCTTTTGGCATTAAAAAGGTAAATGAGGTGCTATACTTTTTTATTAATCTCATAAAATTATACAATTTTGGCATATAATTACCTCTCGACTTTGTACCCGATAGCATTTATCATATCGCCTGTATCAACTAACGGATTGCTACTACCTTTATTTTTTATAGTAAACGGATGATTTGCAGGGCTTGATAAATCTGTTGCATAATCGGCAATTCTATCGGAAAGTTCCTGTCCAACCATTTCGGCGTAATCATCTACAGAAAGATTTCCGCTTACAACATCACACAAGACCGCCTTAGCTACCTCTAAAACTTCTTTTTCATTTGCCTTAAAACCTTTTCGCAAAAAAGCTCTTTCAGGTATTGTTATAAACTCAGTGCTTGCTTTTAAGTGCAATCCTTTTTTATGTAAAAATGCTCTCATTTTATCAGTTACTTTTATCTTACAACCATACTCATGTATTCTTGCAAGCCAAGCTTGTTCGCCCATAACTCCTACAGAAACACTAGTTCCATTTAAAGTTTTCATACATTGTTTCATCTTAGGTATTTTACTATACCTAACTTTTACTTTAACACCTATTATATCCACTTCCTTTTTGCAGGCGTGACAATAACACTTGTTTTTAAATATTTGCCTAACAATTCGTAAGCAAGTTGCCAAAGCAGAGTATATTGTGCTGTTGTGTCGAAACTTTGACTCATACCCGCGATACTTTCGCTAGTAACGCCGAGTTGTTTACTATACAACTCGTTGTAGCGACAAATAAATAGTTTTACACAAGCAGGCAATTCTTCTAAGCTTTTAACATCTTCTTTGTCAAATTCCAAAGTTGTATTGTCTAAAAGCCACTCCAAGCAACTTTCAACCCTTAAAATTGTAATAGAGTCTACTGAATCCATAGGTAATCCTATTAATTTAATCGTTTCTTCTGTTAACATTTTTAGCACCTACTTTTCGCTTTTTGCCAACATTCTCAGATACTTTTCTATCCTCAGCAACGCTTATTACGCTCTTATATTTTCTTCGTTTTCTCTTAAGCCAAAATGTACAGCTCATAATCTCACCGCTATTCGATTGTATGCTTTAAGCATGCAATAGGTACTTTTTTATGGTTGATAACCAAGTTCCAGTTTGAAGGCGTAGCAAGCATAGTATTATTAGGATAATATATACCTGATGGATATTTTGCGTTTACATTCCAACTAAAGCCTCTTGGATGAATAACCATACATCTTCTGTTAATTAAGTAATCTTTTGCACCTAATTTATCTCTGTCTGTTTCAGTGCCTACAAATCCCTGTGGGCTACCGTCCTGTCTTATAAAAGCGTTATTTCCTAAGAAATATGTATCATAAACTGCGTTTGTCTTTTTCTTTACATAAGACTTTCCTGCAACTAACGCATCACCGCTGTAATGCTTATTGATTTCTGCAATATTTCCTGTCGTTACTGCAATAGCTTCACTTTCACTACTTGTAGCAGACTCATACATAACACAAGGCATTGAGTCATCAATAATAATCTTGTAACCTAAGAAGCTCTCAAGTTCTACCTGATTTCCATTAGGGTCAAACACAGGTGTTCTTGTAATCATGGTGTTCTTCTGTAAATATGTATATGTTGCACTGTGCATAAACACCATACCTAAATTTTTGTAATGGTCACCTAAAAGCTGCTTTGTATCAAGTGTATTTCCTGTTGTGATTGTCTTTATAGTGTCACTTGTAACATCATTGATATGTGCCTTTAACGCCCCATCGGTCGGGTCTAAAATACCTTTCAATATACTTAAATAGATATTCTGCTCTTTTGTTAACCACCAGTCTGCAACCAAGTTACCTACCGCAGACATAGGGTCAGAACCACCTAAAACCTGTGCAAGGTCAGTAGTTCCCCACGCCTTCTGACGCATAAGAAGTGTTGCTGTATAAGCACTTGTTGCCACATCACTTACAGATACGTCATTTTCACTAAATACATCATCGTCGCCATCCAGTGGATTATAAAACGGTACAGTAATAAACCTACCACCGTTAGGTGTACAGTTAATCAGTTCAGCTACAATACCATCTGAAGCAGCTATGCCGTTATTAACAAGCGTATTTAATTCTGTTGTTCGCTCAATGGTATACTGACTGAACTTTTCAGGTACCACCTGCATATTTTTATACATCGTTTCTGCCATTTTTATTTCCTCCTATCTTTTCACTAAAGACTGTAATTTAGATGCAAGCTCTGGGTTTTCAACTTCTAACTTCATCTGTTCCGTTAAGTTAAATGTTTCTTTCGCGTAAGGATTAGTAGTATAACCGTTGCTACCTGACTTTTCAGGTACTCTCGAATTATCCTTAAAAACCTTTTCAACTTCTGATTTAACTTTAGCTTTAATAATAGTATCAAGGGCTTTTATATTTGATTTAATCTTTTCTCTATCTTCGCTTAAAATCAAATCGATAAGCCCCATAGACTCCTTAGAACCATCGTCTAACCCTGTTTCTTTGAGCTGTTCTATTGCGTATAATTTATTTTCAGCAACCATTACACTATGCTCACGTTCTGCGAGTTCGCTTTCTCGCTTTTCATCGTCATACTTTTTAAGCTCGTCAGCAGTCAACTTTTCACGCTTCATCTTTTCAAGTTCTTTTGAAAGTTTCGCATTTTTCTTACGTTCATCAGCCATAGCTTTGTCGACTTTTGCTTGCACTAGACGCTCAATATCATCATCTTGGCCATCGCTTAAATCATCATCTTTCTCTACATTTTTTTTGGGTTCATCAATAACCTGTTCACCTAATCCGCCACCGTCTGCATCAAACATTGGCATCATTTTTTTAAATTTCATTTTTAATCCTCCATTCCTTTTAGAAATAAATTTGTTCCTTGTAGAAACTGTAAAAATACTCCATATAGAAGTAATAAACCTTTTTATGTCTTGCTCAGGACAATGAAAAAAGGAATAGGCTGTTACACCCATTCCCTTTGATATATTCATATTTAATTACTAGACATCAAAAAAGCACCCTTGAATAAACTTCAAAAGTGCCTTTTTATGATATATCTTTCTTCATTTGTTCTAAATATCGTTTATAACTTTCTTGTGCTTCCGGTGGTGCATCAGGTTTGATTCTCATATCAAGATTTTTATCTAAATACCACCAATCTTCATTACTCATCCAGTAATGTTCTAATATTCTCATACAGCCAACTCCTTTAATAATTCAATAAATTCAGTTGTAAATCTTGTTGGATTAGTATAATTACTAGCCAAAACTTCAGAAGTAATTTCTTTAAATTTTTTTATTCCCATAGGTTTATATATACTATATTCTGAAATATTATTTCGCAAATATCCGATAATCCCTTCGTCGCTTATTTCTTCCTTATATACATTATAATATGCCTTCTTAGCAATTTCAATACCTTTTTCACCATATTTTCTTGAAATAATATGACCTGCTTCATGAATTGCAATACCACTTATATCAGTAGATGCCAAATAATTATCATCATTCAATACTTTGTTTGTAATTTCTTTGTTTCTCAAAACCTTATTATTAAATGTTATAGTGTTATTAACAGTCTGTGCAAAATCATCATCGCCTAAATCTGCAAAAGTCACTGTTGTTTTATCAGTAATTTTAAATTCTTTTAAAGTGCTACTCAAAACATCGATTTGCTCTTTTAGTAATTCGCTATCACCGTCAAATTTCTTTATATTGTAAAGATTTATATTTTTATTAGAAGCATATTCCATTAACGCTTGATTTTCTTCTTTGCTATGTACAACAGGAGTGGTTTTACTCCAATCTTCACTTAAACTTGACATTTTATTAACTTCATTATGCGTATCTTCAACTTTCTTTAGTCTAAAACTTAATCTACATCTGCAGTTAATATCATCGGCAGCATTGCCACTTTGTCCCGGAGCCATTGTTTTTATCCCATGGCCTAAATCAAAATATTCATCGCAGAGAATTTCGACACCTTCCATTTTTTGGTGATTAGCTTTGTTCTTTCCTTTTGGACGCCTTACTCTCTCATCTTTTGCAGTTTTCCATATTTTGAAATACCTCATACCAGAATTGCCTTGTTGTAACTTTTTATCAAGTTCAATTATACTTTCTAATTTACCTGATTGTTGCACCCTATGTGTTTCTGTCCTGACAATTCGTATCGCTTTGTTGTAATCATTGTCAAGGCTTTCTGCTACTCTTTTTGCCATAGTTTCATATCTGTCACCGTTTTGTAGCCCTATACCTATCGTTTGTTTAATGTTATATACAATCTCGGCTCTATTTTTTTCAAGATTATCATTTAATGTCAGCCCGCTTACAGGATTGTTTACGGCATCTTTTAAAGTTTCAGGACGTACATATTTTACACTTTCAAAAACTTTTTTTAATTCTTTCGATTTACCATCTGTTTTCTTAACAGCATCTATCATACCATTAAAAGCAGCTTTATAAGTGTTATTTACAGTGTCTTTTATGATTTTATTATGCTCTGCTGTCCCTTTAATTACTTTATCTTCAACTTCACTCAAAAATCTTGCGTATCTTGCCTTTTTTTGTAAAGTTGCATAGCTTAATTCTCCGTTTTCAGCATTGTTTGCATATTCTACTCCTAAAAAACCTTGTAAATTTTTAAGAAGTCCTTTAAAAGCTTTTCTTATTCCTACCTCAGCATTGGCTTCTCTATGTTCTTGTATTCTCCTTGCTTGTGCAAGTAAATATTCTAAATCAGGCACTATTCTTCAGCTCCCGCGTTATTTTCTTCATCATCTTCTTTGACTTTATCGATTAAGCTAGGTATATCATTCTTTTCTTCTTCTATTAAGTCAAGCTCATAGTCAGGGTCATCAACAAAACTCAACTGGCTGATTGCTGTTCTTTTTGATACCACACCTGTGCTGATTAACTGTCCTACTGCTTGTGCCTCACTTAACAAATCGAGAGGGAAATTTCGAGAAAAGTCCATAATGACTTGTAGTGGCTCGATTTTAATAGTCTTTTTGGCCAAACTGTTAGCAAGTGCTTTAAACATATACACACCTGCACTAACCATCTTAGCTTGGAACATTCCGCATTTAGCTTCTAATCCTGTAAGTTTAAACTTTAGTGCCACTCCTGATGCAGTACCAAAAGCCTCATCACTTAGGTTCGGTGTCTTTGAAAAGCGATAGATATTCTTCTCAATCCTTGCTAATTGATTTGACATATATGTATCACTCATATCTTTCGTAAGGAAATATACTTTACCGTTATAAGCTCCTGTGTTGACCTGTAAAATTCCGTTTGCCTGAGCCCTTTCTATGTCATTATCATCTAACATCAGATTTTCAATAACCATATACGCATTACTGAAAGACTCAAGGTCATTAGACGCGTCACTTATATTTCTGTCATAAGTATCAATCAGCTCAAGGACCTTTTCTGCATCACCAACAAGTTCTTTATTATTTGCAATTCCTTGTAAGGTACACGTATCATACATATTGCGTTCTTCTTTGTCGACAAGCTCAGTAAGGCCATAATAACTTGTACCTTCATAGTGTTTTATGCTGTCAGGACCGTAAAAAGCAACTTTATAATATACTGTACCATCTATAGCCGTTGTAGTGTAGTATCTAACTGCATATTTGGGCTCAGATATATCTGTATTGGATAATATCGCTGCTTCATAAGGAGCAATTGGCATAACTCTTTCAATGCCATCGTCTAAATATAGTAATCTTCCAGAATACCCACAAATACTTGCATATTTTGTTGTTTCCATATCAACATCGTACATATTATTTCGTGTAATAAAATCACTTATAGCATTATGAGCTTCATCTCTTAAACTCTCACCAATCTCATCTTTTGCATCTTGTGTATTACTATAGCTATATGCAATAGGTACACCTGCGAAATAACCAGTTTTAAAGTCAACTATTTCTGAAAAGAAGTCATTGTTTATCCTGTTATTTATTGCGTCCGTATCTTCAAAGCGTGGGTGTCTACCAAAAATAGGTACACCTTCTTTAACGCAAGTGTACCTATCATACAATTTCTTATTATAAATACTGTTTGGCAAATGCTTTTCAATTATCTTAGAGATAATGTAAGTATCGACTCCATTTTTATCAATATATTCTATCTCTGCCGTAAAATCAGGATATAGCTCCAGTTTAGTTCTCATTTTTACACCTCTTTTTATTAAACTTTGCGACTAAGTTTTTATCAAAACCAATAAAATGACCTTGTGCTGTAACAGTAAGTCCACATCTTACGCAAACTCTTACATCATTAATCACAAACAACCTGTGACCACACATTAAAATCTCCTCAATTCTCGCTTATCTCCAAATATTTGCAGCTGCTCCGTAGCATATCTTAAAGCATCAAGCAAATGGTTATCTTTATCTACTGGCTTAGCCATAGCATTCCCATATTTGTCCTCTTGCCAATGGTACTGTTCTATCTCATTTTTGAAGTGCTGACACTTGCTATGAATAACTATTTTGTGACCCTGTAGCCACCTTATACCTCTGTTAATGCTATCTGCTCCTTTTACAACAGACATTGCTTTAATTCCGCAAGTGTTCATATAATTTATAGTTTTAGGTTCTGCGCTATCACACATTATATAGCCACCGTTTACAAATTCCTTTGCCAATTTTACAAGCTCATCATCATTCATGCCTGCCTGATACCACTCGTCAAACACATATATAATTTTTCTAGCTTTGTCATAATGTATTTTAATTAGTGCGTTTGGGTCAGAGGCATATCCAAAGTCACAACCCATATAAATATTATCAAAATGCTGTATCATATCTGATAAGTCAACACATTCCCAATTTTTAAATATTACATTACCTAATACACCCCAGTTACCTAAGCTATATACATTGTAATAATATGGGTCCGTTTCATTTTCTAATCTATCCTTATCTTCAGGAGTAAGCATATCATTATCTTTGTATGTAGTCTTTAATATGCAAACATTATCGTCCTCATAGCTGTTCTTATTATCTTCCCAACCACCGAAGAACTTCTTATATATCCAATGGCTTTTTAATATAGGATTAAAAGCCATTACAATGTATTTATCATTGTCCGATATACCTCGCAATCTTTTAGTCAACTGCATATAAGCATCTTCTTTTATTTCTGTTGCTTCTTCGATAAATATTCTTTCAAGTACGCCTTTAGCAGGTGTAATAGACTTGACCTTTTCTACATCGTCAAGACCATTAAAAAGTATCTGACAACTGTTGTTAAGACAGGTAATAACCATATCAGATTTGTTAATTTTAAATAGGCTGTTCAAACCCATTTCAGTTATTGTCTTAACAATCTGATTATATGTACTGTTTCTTATGGTCTTTGCCACATTTCTACAGCACAACCAATTTACACCCTTTAAACAGTCTATAACGATTTTTTGACAAAGAAAAAAGCTCTTCCCACTTGAAGAGCCTCCAAAAAATATTTGTGTTGCTTGCTTTTTATCTAGCCAATCTATATATGTATCATTTATAGTAACATTTATATCCATATTATCACCCCAAGTAAAAAATGCACCTACAATGTGTAAGTGCATTTAATCAAATTAATCTAGGAACAACTTTTCTGTAAGGCTTTCGCACAAAAGCAATATATAATTAAATTTTTTATAACAATTAAATACTTAATTTATATAAAACATATTGGTTCAAAGATACACCCTCTTTTTCAGCTTCAATACTTAATTTTTGATGTAAGCTTTTAGGTATTCTCACATTAAATTTTCCACTATAGCTATCTGCTGTCATAGGTTTTGGAACATTAAAACCATTTTCGAGCTTGGTTTCAATCCAGCCTTCCATAGCTTCTTTTAAATTATCATACAGTTCAACAATTGTATCGCCTGTACTTTGACAACCATCTAATTCAAGAACCCTGCCATAATAATAGTTACCAGTTTCATCTTCTACATAACTTGTAATAAAAGTATATGGAAGATTCAAATAATCCTTTATATTTTTCATTTTATTTTAAGGCAAACATTTTTTTGAACAGGGGATTAATTACTCCCCTATTCGGTCTAAAACATCCTTTATATAGGCTTTTTTTAAAGGGTTTTCTGACTTTATTGTTATTACATCGCCAGTTTTATTAACATATTGTCTATGTGACCCCTTTTGCCTATCAAGTCTATAATCAAAAGCTGTCAGCACTTTATGTACTTCATCAATCCTTATGCCGTTCGGTTGATTTTTCATCTTTTGAATTATTTTATTTATGTTTGCCATTATCTCACCTCCACCTATATAGTACCACATATAGTACCATAAGTCAAGGGGTTTTTATAAATTTTTGAATATTTTTTATGATTTTGTACTGCATATATTAATATTTATAACCTTGTCATCGTCAGTAGTATTGACATTTTCAACCTTATCTCTCCATTTATCAGGTTTCCTATTTTTAAGCCAAAATATCTGTGCCGTTGTGTCGGGAGGTATTTCCTTTTCAAGTTCTATTATTTCCCCGTCTTTTGTCACTTTCTGTTCTTTGCTTACATAACCTAAAGCCCTTTTTAACAAAGCATTTTCAACCTGAATATCTACTACCTCTTTACCTCTTTTTAGGGTGTCACTTATGTCACCATACTTCTTCTTCCATTCTGCAAGAGTTTTTCTTGATATTCCCATATTGTGAGCAATTTGTTCATCTGTTAAACCATCTCTCGCCCAACCTTCAAGAAGCAATAGCCCTTCTGGTTCTAACCACTTCGCATATTTACCTTTTGCCACAACTTAACCACCACCTACTATCTTTCTATAACAAAAAAGAGAACACCTTTATAGGCTGTTCCCTTTACATAATACAATGTTTAAATTTTCATACTAGCATTATACTACAGTATAATAGGACATTACAAGGACATTTTAGGACATTTTTAAAAATTTTTTTCTAAAAGCTTCAAGAGCTTTTTCGTGTAGCCTAGTAATGTGTCTATAGCTTTTTTTGTATTCAACTGCTATTGTTTCAAAATTAGGATATTTCTTATACTCAATATATTTCTTGTGTAATATATCAATGTATGTTGTGTTATCTAGCTGTTGTATCTGATTTATGATAACTTGCTTTAAATCGCAAAAATCGTCTATTTCTTTGTTTATCTCCTTATCTAAATCAATATATCTATCAGATTTTTTAAAACTATTATTATCTACACTACATATAACTTTTTCTTTTTCATAGTCTATTGCTTGTACATTAAACCTAATAGATTTTAAATCCTCTAACTGGAGTATTTTTTGGTCTATACACAAATCCATTTTTTCTACTTTTTGTAAATAAACTTTAGCTTCATTATCCATCTTAGCCCTCCTTGACAAACCTAAGCAACCCACTTATAATATTTTTGTGCTTATCTGAATTGCTCTTTGGTTTACCAGGGGGCTTTTTTTCTTACTTAAATTTCATTGCGAACTTGTCGGAATTTCCGACAGGTTCAGCTTATTCCTCACACAAATTTTATTATCTCTTTTAAAATTGCTTTACCTGTAAAAGATTTTGCATAGGCTTCTAATATTTCATTTAATTCTACATACTCCAACATTGATTTATTGAACTTACCTAAAAGGCGTGTCAAATCTCTTAATAAAACATCTGCATCCACACCTTCTTCACTAAACTCAATTTTTCCACACATTTTTAATTTATTTTTTTCATCTTTCGCATATCCTAATACTATAAAATTTTCAACCTTACCCATGTTGCTAACTAAATTAATGTCTAATTTTTTCATATCGTTACTCCTTACACTCCCAAATATCGTTTATCCCGTCTACGATGTCTATCTTTTTTGTATACTCTTTTGAGGACAGAAACTGCTTTATCTTGTATTCTATGTAACCCTTATTTGCGTTTTGTAACTTTTTTAGTTCTTCAACTCCCAGCCTTTCTGACGGATATTCAAAGTCAACTGCAATATTAATAACTAGCCTACCTTTTTTCATTCTTCATCTAATTCCTCCAATTTCCTTATGTGTGAAACTTTAAATATACACTTATCTACCTCGCTATTACTATTTATACAAAAATAACAATTGCGTGGTATATATAAATTGGGGTCCCTCTTAAACTGTTCTTCTCCAGTTTTATGTAGCACTCCAGTTATTATATCTTTATTGAAAAGTGTTATTTTTACCTGCTTACCTAGATATTCTTCTAGCTTAGCTTTCTTCATTTGTCTTTTCCCTCCAAACATCGTTTTCAACGCTTTCTCCAGCAATATAATTAGGGTGTCTCATCAACACTTCATTTATCTTATATTCAAATTCATCAATGTCTATTGTATTTCTTAATTCATCGATAACTTTATTTCCCCAACCATCACCTAATCCGTTTTCGTTTTCTGCTTGTTCTAAAAAATCTTCTAGGAAAAAAGAAACTGGAGAAATGATAGCAATGAAGATTTCATACCAATACCCTTTGCGAAACAAGTCTTGATTGCTGACATATTCTTTTTTAGTGACTACTTTTACCTCCGGAATTATATTTTTTAAATCATTGAAAATTTCTATATAAAGCAATGTTTCATCGCTTAACTCACTTAATTTCATTCTACTAACCTCTTTTCTCTAATATTAACAACTACTCCAACCTTTTCATTTGTTGTTGCATACAGCTTATATATAGTCAAATCAGTAACTTGGTTATCATCGTAATATGCCACCCCATTCAGGGCATCTAGTATTATCTTGCTTATGTTATCGGAATCAGGTTTTACAGTTGGAAATAGCTCATTATTTTCAATCAATTCCTTTTGTTTTTTCGGCATATTTTTCGGAATTTTAAAGTAGGCATATATTTCTACTTCAACAGGCGTTTTAGCCGGTATAGGCTCTTTATCCCTATACTTTTGCATATAGCATTGTTTTACAAGAGCTTCATAATCTCGTGTTTCTTTAGGTGTATATGTATTTTTTGTTTTATTGTTAAATTTAGGTCTTTGTTTACCAATCGGCTTCCCTGGGACGAAAAACTGAACCATCTCTATCCTCCTTGTCGTATTTAATATTAATCTTTAATCGTTTAATAAATTTGTTTCGTCTAGCCATACAGGTATCACACAGATGTCTTTCTTTACTTCTGTAACAGCCATATGTTTTGTACTCTTTGCCACAGATGTCGCACTTTAGTTTCACCCTAACCATTCCTTTCCACGATAGTAGCTATCATTAAAACTCTTTTGTATTTCAGTCTTGTAGTTTAATGCTGTGTTAAATATAATCCCTTGCATGTATCGCTTTGGATTTTTAACATCTTCGTCTATGCCAAGCCTAGCTTGTTTTTTTATTAAATATTTTATACTGTCATCGTTTAATGTCAGAAGTTTGCTATACACATATTGCTTAGGGTATCGTCTGTTACCTATTGCAACAAGCGTGTCATTTGTAGCAAGCAAATCAATCATCAAGTTGATTAAATCGTCAATTACAGCCTTATCATCTTCACCGAAATCATCGTAGCATACAATTTTACGAATTCTGTTTTCGAACAATGTAAAATCAATATAGTCTTGTCTGTCAGTCTGTGTTGGAAATGGAGTCGGTGTCGGAGTATTATATATATTATTAGACTGATAAGACGGATAAGACTGTATATTATTAGCATTATTAACATTATTGTTATTATTACATTCTTCTTTAGCTGTTAGTTGGCTGTTATCTGCCTGTTGATTGCCTGTTAGTTGGCTGTTATTTTGCTTGTTATCTTCATTATCAAAATCTTGATACATAGCCCAATTTACTATAGTTATGAGCCTGTATTTATTTGTTGATTTGTCTGTTAAAAAACCTAACTTTTCAAATCTTTTTAAGGCTGTTCTAACTTTCTGTGTTGTTATCTCTTTTGAGTTACATTTGCTAACGAGTGAAGGAAGTGAAGTAATAAATTGCCCAGATTGTAAGTCAAATATTTCTCCGTTATGCTCCCATTTCTTAGGTGCAAAGTTAGCCATACATAAAATTGTAACTAAAATAACTCTTTGTTCTAGCGTACTATTTAACCACAGAGGCTTGTCAATCAAATCCCTGTATAGTTTTAACCAGCCACCTCCTATATTTGACAAATAAACACCTCCTATACAAGGCAAGTAGCACACCTGCCTTGCACTTTATCATTTTAAAATGGTAATTCCTCATCGTCATCTACGATAGGGAAAAAATCACTATTATTGTTACTTTGTGCAGGACTTGAAGTAGGTGCTGGAGCACTATTCATAGCAGCATTATTTACGCTACCACTATTTGAACCCTTGTTTTCACAGAATTCAAAATCCTCAACGATAACATCAGTAGAATATCTCTTCTGACCGTTATTATCCTGCCAATTGCTAACCTGTAATCTACCAGTGATAGCAATTCTATTTCCTTTATGGAAATACTGTCCTATATTTTCGCCACGCTTACCAAAGCATACACAGTTGATAAAATCAGCTGTTGCATCACCTTCTTTGCGTTTAGACGAGTATGGTCTTTCGACAGCTACAGAAAACCTGCAAACTGCCGTTGGCTCATTACCTTGAGTGAAACGAACTTCTGGGTCACGAGCCATTCGACCTAGTAAAATAACTTTGTTCATAAATTATTCCTTTCTAACACTACTGTAACCCCCTTATCAGCTACTATTGTTGGTATCCCTGTCGCACCTTCAACGCTGTTTTTAAAATTATTAGCGTCGCTATTGTTGTTGCTTAAATGCAACAAAACAATATTCTGTACAAAAGAAAGGTCATTTGCTTTGAGGGTATCAATACAAGTTTCAAGACTCATATGAGAGCTATATAGTCTCTTTTTTAAAGTTTCATTTACATTATTATTATCAAGTATATTTTTTGAATAATTGCACTCAATTAAAATATGGCTTAGTTTACTAAAAGTGTTAGGAATGTAATATGTATCTGTTGCAAATAATATATTGCCACACTCTTTGTGGTTAATTAAATAGCCTAGCGGTTCTTCACAATCGTGTTTTGCATCAAACGGCAATAACTTCCACTCGTCCACAATAACTGTTTCAAATTGTTTTACAATATTTACAAATACATTATTGGTTATTCCTAATTTCTTTGCTGTACCGTATGACATATAACATTTAATACCATATGTAAGATACTCTTTTATGTATTTACTGTGGTCCTTATGTTCGTGCGTAACAATACATCCACAAACCTTACTAATATTAAAATCAAGTGCTTTATTTACCTCCAACAGACTTACCCCTGCCTCAATAATAAGACAAGAGCTATCTGTTTGGAGTAGATAACAGTTACCACTACTGCCACTTGCCAATACTATTAACTTAATCATAACTATTAAAATGCTGGCTGTTCTGCGAAATCATCCAAGCTATCATCAGGCACTGGTTCAGGTTCGGATGTAACTATTTCATCTGTTGTATCAAACCCAATTTCTCCAGCTTTATTACCATTCTCTTTTATTTCTTCTTGTACAACTTCGAAATCATCTATAATATCCATAGTTTCATCAGCTGATGGTAAGCCCATAAGTAAGTCTGAACAATTTGTATTTCCAAAGAAAGAAGCAGCCCTATATCTAAGCATTAATTCCGGCATTGTTTGCCATTTACTACCGTTCTTTCCATACCAACCTTCCTTTTTAGCCATTTCAATACTTATTTCAGGACCAGTTATTTTATTTCCGTCATAATCATTAACCCAAGCAAAGCAAGATGTTTTATCATCATTAAATTCAAACTGCAAAGGTGTCGCATATCTCTTACTTTGATTGATTAGAGCTATAATAAATTTACTACTCCAACTTGGTTTTCCGTATACAATATATATGTTTTGCATAACCATAAGGGGTGACATTTTACAGCGTGATGCCATATCAAGTGCTATAAGACAACTACCATTATTGTTTTGAAACTCTTTAGGCACTAATGGACTTTGAGCAAAGCTTTTGGCAAGGGTTAACGCCCCATTGAATAATTCGCTTGAACTATATATCCCACCCATATCTGGTACAACAAAATTTTTTTCTTTTGTTACTACATTTGTATTTGCCATATTAAGCAACCTCCTTGTTAATAGTTAATTTTGTATCTTCACTTACTGTAAGGCATATTAACTGACTACCAGTTTCAAATACCTTATTTACACTTTCCTTACCGTCTACAAACACAGGTACTCTTGCTTCATAAAACTTCTGCAATGCTTTTATAATATCAAGTCCTGCATTAATCTTAGCTGCACTATTTAAGTTGTTATAAGGTACACCGTTTATAGTAGGCTCACACCATTCTACAAAGCCACCATTAATCTGATAATCATAAAGTTTAAATTTAACAAACTCAAATTTATTGTTTATAGCCTTGTCCAACTCATTAATTTTGAATTTAGTGAAATCTTCAATAACATTTTCTTCTTTCTGAATGTCTGCTATTGCTTGTGCTTTAACTTTTGCATCATTTTCAAGTTCGATGATACGTTGTTTTTGTTTGTCTATAGCAATAACTTCTAACTTTTCACGCTCAAATTCTTCCAATTTTGTTTTCAAATTATCAAGTTCTGTTGTATCTAATACTTTAGCATTAGCTTTTTGCTCGTTGATTTTAGCAATGTATGGTTCAGCATCAAATTCTTCTAACTTAATCAACTCTAAAGGCTTATCTTCCAATGCTTTTAATTCAGCTTTTAATTTTTTAACCTTCTCTTGTTTCTCAAGAATTTTGGTTTCATAATCTTTAACAATTTGTGCATACTTAGCACCATCAGCATTTATCTTTGAAAGCAGCTCTGCTCTATTTATATTATGTTCTTTGCGTTTTTCTTCGTATTCTGCACGCTTTTCAGCAAGTGTTTCGCTTTCCCAAGGTCTGCCGCAACAAGGACAAGCTGTATCGTTAAATGCCGGATATTCATCTTTGCGAATTTCTGTGTATTCAGCACGCTTTCTTTCAATAACTCTCTTGCTATCAGAAATATCTCTACTAATATCCCTGACAGTCTTTTCAGCGATACTTATTTCATCTCTTATACTATCCAACTCGCATTTACGCTTATATTTTATATTATTATTTTCAGCATTTACCTTACTCTGTTTAGAACGATATTCTGCTTCAGCCTGCTCTAATTCAATTTCAGCAAGTCTAATTTTGTTAGCACTACCACAACTTTTAGCTTTTTCTAGTTCAGCAGATATTTTTTCAATATCATTCTTAATAATAGATATATCCTTGTCTATTATTTCAATGTTTCTGTGTTCTCCAATGCTACGGCTTACTTCATCAATTCTCGCTGGAATAAGGTCAAGCTCTTTGCGTATTTTAGTTCTTGTTTTTGAAAGCTCTTTAGCTCTGTCTGCTAAGCTTTTTCCACTGTTTAATATAGAAACAATTTCATTATTGCCACACTCTGTAGCAAGTGCTAAGTCGTCTTTAAGTCCTGCCATATTCATAAGAATTTTGCGTTGTTCTTGTGTCTTTAAGCTAACAAAAGCAGTTGGGTTTGTTGCTAGTTTAAACAATTCTTCATCCAACAAATCCGCTATACGGCTGTTATATTCACTCATTTTAAGAGGAACATTATCTATTTCATATATAGTTTCATTGCCTTTGTAAACCTCCTCAGTTTTTCCTTTTTCTGTCTGCCACTTTTCGCGCAATGTGCGAGAAAAAACTTTATCAACACCATTAACACTTATAATAGCGGTTACATTATGCTCAATACGATGTATCTCTTTACCATCAGCATCAAGTGTTTTAACTCCAAAATCTTTACGACCCTGACTATCCTTTCCAAAAAGTAGCCATACAAACGCATCAAACAAACTTGTCTTACCTGTTGCATTAGCTCCTTTGATTTCATTTATGCCGTCTGTAAAATCAATTTTTAAATCCCTTATCCCTTTGAAATTTGTAAGTGATAAGTGTTTCAATACTATATCTACCATATTTAATCTCCTTTCATTGACAAAACCAAATTATTGTTCTATAATTTAATTGTTATAATATTTCCAAACGTGTTTATATAGGGTCCTCTGTTGCAGCAGAGGACTTTTCTATTTCTACCATCTGACGCACCTTTCTATTGTTCGATAACGCTTTTCTCTACTAAGCGTTATTACTTCTTGTCCTACAAAATACTCTTTTACTTTTAAAAATAAATCCCAAACGAACCACACAGCTTTTTCACATAAAGCTCTAAACAATTTTTTCATATCTGTCCCACCTTCGCCTGATAATTGTTAATTCTTTTTAATACTTTTCTGTAAGTTCCATCTGCGTGACACTCTGCAAGACATCGCTCTACTTGACTTCTCTTAAAACCACACGCTTTGGCAACATACGCTACTGTATCACCTTCGTTTATATGTGCTATATACAGTACACATATATTCTCTCGTATTTCTTTCAAAGCTAGTCTTTCTTCACTAAAAGTGCCCCCGTTGGGTATCTGCGTGTTAGGTTTAAGCCCTAATCGCTCACAGCGTTTAAATACCGAATTATATGTAATGCCTAAAACTTTTGCCATATCGGAAACCGATACTCCATAATAATCTAGCAATCTGAGCTTTTCGTCAGCCTCTTTCGTCCATTCCATTGTTATCACCTCCTTTTTAATAAATTCGCAGCTACAAATATAACTGCGATTAATATTAGAAATGTCATATATACCCCCTTGCTTGTCCATATAAGACAGCCATTTAGGCTGTACTCTTTCTGCTTTTATTTACCTCAGCAGCAATAATGCTATTTCTCGCTCCAACAACAACGTCTTCAAGAATACTATCTATTTCTTCTTGTGTTTTTACAGCTCTACTTTCGTTAAATTTTAAAGTTGTATTTCCAACTTTAGCAGTTTTCATATTAATCACCTCTCTTCATATTATGATAAATGCTGATTGTCCTAGTAGTTACTTGCAAAAACTCTCAGCTTATATCTCATCTTAAATAAGTAATACCTAAGCCAGTCCTTAAATGTACTGGCTTTTATTAATTCAACCTGTACTTTTCTGGTTGAGCAAACATATGTTTTTGTGCTGTCAAGTTGTCGCTTGTTTGTAATTTCACTTACACGAATTTCTGATACAAAACCTAATTTTGTCTTATAACAAACCAAATATTCTTTTTTGCCAATTTTAATCAGCATATCTTTATATACTTTCACTTTTCCTACTCCTACGCAATTTCGTCTTTTGAAACATTAAATAAGTATTCTAAAGTTAATCCTTTAAATAAAGATTTTATCTTCATTACTTCTGTCAATGTAAAGTCTGTTTCTCCGGATAATTTTAAATATAATCCTTTTTGAGAAAGGTTTAATGTTTTAGCTAATGAATTTTTAGATATACCATTTCTGGCCAATTCAGCTTCTAAATTTTTATACATGATATTACCTCCTTCTATTTTTTACTCTATTGAGTTGTTTCAATAGTATAATATCACTATATTGAGTATATGTCAAGTATAATTTTTACTAATTTGAGTATTTTTTTACTTAAATGAGTAATTTTATACTTGACTTTTTATTCCTATATGTTATTATTAGTGTAGGAGGTGACAAAATGAATTTCTTAGACAATTTGGAACAACTTATGTTAAAGAACAATATTAAAAATATAAGCGTTCTGTCAAAAGAAAGTAACATTCCATATACTACCCTAAAAAATTTTTATACAAGAGGAACTGAAAATGTTGGATTATCTACATTAAAGAAAATCGCTGACTTTTTTGATGTGACTCTTGATTATCTTGTTTATGGAGAATACATATTAAAATGCAATAAAGAAGAATTTGATATTGTTCAATCGTTTAGGTCTTTAAACCCAGACGGGCAGAATTATATATTGCAAACACTTGATATGGCAAAAAATACATATTCAAGTGAGTTAAAAAAATCTTCTAATAAAGAAAAGATAACTTTAGCAGCTGCTAGAGGCAACTCTAAGCTTGAAATTGTTTCTGATGATGACGCAGTTCGCAAGGATTTAGAAAACTATAACCCCCCTACAGATTTATAGTTATATTTTTCCATTTTTGGAAATAGTTCACTAATGTAATATACATTTCTCTTTTTTATAATTAATTTGAAAATTGATTATAAAGGAGAAATATATGGAATATTACGATTACAAAATAGCGAGAAATTTGGCTTGGAAAGTTTTAATTGAGTGTGACATTAGAGAGTTTTCTGTAAATTTAGCAAAGATAATTAATCATTATGGGATATATCTTATACGGTATTCTGAAAGTGATTATATTAATAGGCACAGCTCACCTAACGAAGATGGCTTTAGTAGATTAATAGATTGCAAACCAGTCATCTACTACAACGACAAAAAGCCAATATATAGAGCTAGATTTACACTTGCACATGAAATAGGACACATTTTACTAGGACATTTGGCTAACGGCGAAACTTTACATAGAAACACCGAATATGATGTATTAGATGTAAGAGAACAGCAGGCTAATGTATTCGCAAGAGATTTGCTAATGCCGGCAATCGTCTTACACAACTTGAATATTAAGTCTAGTGAAGATATAGCTAGAATATGTAATGTATCTATGCTATCAGCAGAAATAAGATATAAAAGGTTGACAGAACTTAATGAGAGAAATGTGTTTAACAGACACCCACTTGAAAGGCAAGTATATAGACAATTTAATGAGTACATAAAAAGGCATTAGATAGTACCAGTACCTAATGCCTATAAGGAAGATTTTATAAAGCCTAACAATCCTCCAAAAATATTATATCAAATATGTATTATTTTGTCAAAAAATGTTATTTAAAAAATATATACAATAATTCGACATTTTTCGACAAAAAGGAGGGTTCTTATGAAAGAAAAATTTTATCAAAAAACGTGGTTTGTAGTATTGATGTTGTTTTTAATTTTCCCACTTGGGTTAATATTAATGTGGGTAAATAAAAAGTTTAAGCCTGCAATCAGAGTAGTGCTTACTGTTTTGTTTGCATTTGTTTGGTTGCTTATATTGGCAAGTTGCCGTTCTGATAGTCAAACTAGTCAAACAGCTACTGAGCAAACTACAGTTATTTCTAATGAACAAACTGAAGCAACTACTACAACTATTGAACAAACAACAGTTGTTACTACTGTAACTACTGAGCAAACTACGGCAACTGTTGAACAAACTGAAACAACTACATCTAAACCTAATACATCTGCAAGAGTTGATGAAATAGCAAGACAAGCTAAGGCTGATGCAAAAAATATTGACACCGAAAAAACAATAGATGCTGTTAAGTATATTAAAGAAAACTATCCTAATTATTTTACAAATAATGAAGTAATGGAAAAAACTATGTATTACGGTTACTTACTTGAATATGGTTATAAAGATACCAATAAAGCTTATGCAGAATTAGGTATGGATGCATATCAAGTCGTAAAATATGTCTATAGAGGTGCTGAAAAAGTAGAAGATATTTCTACTCAAGAAAATTTAAAGCAGATTGTAAAAGATTTAGCTGGTATAAAATAAAAGAGAGGTGTTAATATGGGGGTTAGATTTAGAAAAATTATTAAAATTGCACCGGGCGTAAAACTCAATATAAATAAAAAGAGTTGTAGTGTTACTGTCGGTAAACGAGGTGCACACTACACTGTTAGCTCAACAGGAAAGAAGACAACATCTGTAGGCATTCCCGGTACAGGATTAAGCTATACAAATACAACTGGTGGAAAGGAACAACAGTATATAACAAAAAAAGAAATTAAAGAGCAAAAGAAACAACAAATAGCAAATAACATAAATTCAGTAACAGTTAAAATGTATAAAAGTAAAAGTGCTATGAGCTTTTGCAAATATTTTCACCTAATCACCGGCTTAATACTGATTATATTGGGCTTATTGCTTACTCTTATAATTCCTTTTTGTATAATCTTTCCTATTTTAGGACTTTTTAGCATTTACCTTAGCAATCATTATAGTAAACAACTAAAAAAACTAAAAAACAAAGAAAACGCATAAAAAAAGTCCCCTGCTACCAACAGAGGACAAAGATACTATAGCCTTAGGTGTTTAAAGCAGATATAATATCCATACGCAAGTTTATTATATCACGCTTTTCAACACCTTTCAAGGTGTTATTTTTATACCCAAAAACATATTTTTTATAAGGAGTGATATAATATGTCATATTGTATTTATTTAAGAAAATCTCGAGCAGATAAAGAACTTTGCTCAGAGGAAGAAGTATTAAAAAGGCACGAAACAACACTTTTGGAGCTAGCTAAAAATAGAAGTTATAACATAACTAAAATATTTAGGGAAGTTGTATCGGGAGAAACATTAGCTGCAAGACCTCAAATGCAACAATTATTGTCAGAGGTTGAGAATGGTCTTTGGGAAGGTGTTCTTGTTATGGAAGTAGAACGTCTAGCAAGAGGTAACTCTGTAGACCAAGGGATTGTTGCTCAAGCCTTTAAATATTCTAATACATTAATCATTACCCCTACAAAAACATACAACCCGACGAATGAATTTGATGAAGAATACTTTGAATTCGGCTTATTTATGAGTAGGCGAGAATATAAGACCATTAATCGTAGACTTAATGCCGGTCGTATTGCTGCTTGTAAAGAGGGAAAATACGCAGGTGGTAACCCACCATATGGATTCGATAAAGAAAAGTTAAAAGGCGAGAGGGGTTGGAAACTTATTCCTATTCCGGAAGAAATTGAAATTGTGAAGTTAATCTATAAATTATATTTAAGTGATGAAGATGGCACAGGTTTTAGTGGTATAGCAAGGAGATTAAATGATAGTAAAGTTCCAACACGAAGTGGCGTGTTTTGGACTTCTACACAAGTAAAAAAGATACTAACAAATGATGTTTATATCGGGAAAATACATTGGCAAAAAGTTCCTGAAAAGAAAATAGTTGAAAATGGCGTTCTTGTCAAAAGAAGATACATAAACAGCAACCCCCTTATTTTTGAAGGTCTTCATGATGCCGTAATCGATGAGGATATTTTTAACAGAGTACAAGAGATTGTTAAAAGCAGAAAGAAACCACCTAATACACCTGAAAGACCTATGCAAAATCCATTTGCTGGTGTATTAGTCTGTGCTGTTTGTGGAAAACCTTTAAAAAGAAGACCCCCTGACAAAAGACGCCCCGGTCATAGCCCTTCTTTTGATTGTATTACGCCTTACTGTCCTACAATTAGTTCTCCTGTTAATATCGTTGAAAATAGAATTCTTGATGGTATGAGAATGTGGTTAGAAGATTACAAACCAAAAGAAAGTAGTAATAACACAACGGATATGGAATATACGTACAATACTACTAGAATTGCAAATTGCAGAAAAGAGCTTGAAAATATACAAAAACAATTAGGAAAAACTTACACATTATTAGAGCAAGGCATATATGATAATGAAACATTCTTAGAAAGACAGGTTTTCTTAAAAAACGAAATGTCTAATATACTTAGTACTATAACAAAGTTAGAAGAAGAAGACAATGCTACAAAAGCAAGAGCCGAATACAATAAAACTCTTATACCAGAGCTTGAGAATTTGTTGGAGGTATATGATACTTTGCCTGATGCAAAATCAAAAAACGTTTTGATAAAGAAAATTTTCCACCAAATCAGATATTCTAAAAAGACCAGAGGAAATAGATGGGCTCCTGATAAAGTTGACGATTTTGAATTAGAATTTATCTCTAAATTACCTAGTAAATAAGCCTTTTTTTTATTTTTTATATTATGCTGACCTCATATAAACACAGACCTCAATGAAGACCTCGCTGCCGAACAGAAAGCCAGAACAACTTATGAATACCTTATGAAAATGACAGACGACCCTGATGTATTAGAGCCATTAAAGTTCCTTAGAGAACGTGAAATTGTTCATTATCAGAGATTTGGTGAGGCCCTTAGAATTGTTCAAGATAAATTAAATAGCAACGACTTTTTCTATATGCGTCCTAATAGGTCAAAAGACTGCAACAAACCTAGTAGCAGACCAATGGACAGAGATATGGATAAAAATATGAAAGATTGTATGCCAAAGTGTAGATAAACACAAAAAAGGAGAGAACCTTATAGGTTCTCTCCTAAAACTTGAATTATGCTGTAACTTCTGGTGTTACAGGAATATTCTTTTGTTTTCTCTTTTTATCGAAAATAGTGTAGCCTACAAGTGCAACAACAGAAACACAAGAAATGGCAAGACCAGGTACAAGACCTCTAGTATTAAACTTGAACTCTACAGTATGCTCGCCCTTTGTAATATCAACACCAATAACACCTCTGTTACCAATATCAACCTTATCAACAGCCTTACCGTCTACAAATACGTGCCAACCATCTACATAAGGAATTGAAGTAAACATTACGCCATCTTCCTCTGCATTAATAGTACCTGTAATATCTGTATCCTTAAAGTCTGTAATGTTGAATGTATGCTGATTAAGTTTGTCATAAGCCTGCTGGAATACTGAATCGTTATAGCTTGCAGCATAAATCTTAACAGTACCGTCTTTTCTGTAAGTCTTTTCGAATTCACCCTTGTTTGTAAGAGCAAATGAAACAGTAATCTTTTCACCCTTTGAAACGTGACCTACATCAAATAAACTCTTACCGGCACTAAGTTCTCTATCTTCATTAGCTGTGTTTGTAACATACTTAACTCTCTTAGCATTTCCGGCATCTACATATACGAATAAATACTGGTCCTTATCAGAAACTATTTCAGCAGTTACTGTAGGTTCTAATGAAAGATTTGCTGGTTCAGTAAGTGTATACTTAAATGTATTATTACCTTCTTCATCTCTTGTGTTCATAAATGTCTTATTAAGGCTTGTAATAGGAACATCTGTAAACATTTCGCCACTAACACCGGCAGCATCATTTATAAACTGATTTTGAACTGCGAAAGGAGTGGAATCCTTAGTTTCCCAATTCTTAATCTTTGAGTCAGTCATAAATCCTAAAGGAAGAACTCTATCATTCTGATATACCCAAACATTATCAATCTGGTCAATCTTATGATAACGTTCATTCTTAATTTCACCATTACCACTATCATCAGCCTTATTCATAACATATTTAACATCGAAAAGTGCATCAACTAAAGCTGTTGGGTCATAGTATCTGTAAGAGTTACCTGTAGCAGCAATACCTAATGAACCAATAAAGTCTGAAATACCACCTGGAGCAAGAGATGAGAACTGTGAAAATCCTCTATAGTGATATAATGCTGCATCATTTATAGTTGTAAATCTTCTAAATTCGGTTCTATAGAAATTACCATTTTCCTTTTCGTTAAGTTTTGCTACAGCCTCATCAGTTGCAGGAATGTACTTAACATATGAATCTCTGCTTGTTGTTCTATCAAGACCTACATAGCTTGAGAACAATGCTTCTGCAACAGCAAATACGAAAAATACTGTAAACACAGTTGCATAACCTGTACTTTCTGTACCCTTGTAAATATTGAGAAGTATAATGTAGCAAATCATAGCAACAATATTAATTACAATATCGCCATTATCAAGAACTCTATCAATATCACTAATATTCGGAGCAAGTACAAATTCTGTTAAAAGAATTATACAAGTGTAAATTATGAAAGCATAATTTAAAATATCTAACTTAGTGTTTTTAATATCCCAAAATGCTACAAAAGCAAGTCTAAGCATAATGAAACTATATATAAATGTATATCTATGAGGTAAGTTAGATGGGAAGTGGGCACCATGGATAAGGTAATCCAAAGGCTTGATACAGCTACATAAGAGCATAAATATCAAAAGTGCTGCCATACCAATTTTTTCTTTTTTATTAACTCTCTTATTTGCAAAGTATAATGGAGCAAGCATAACTGCAAGAACACCACTGTATACGTTTGGTAAGTCCTCATTTCTGGCAAGTACAACCGGTCTTGCACCAATGAAGTGGTTTGTAATAAGCTGATATACATTCTGATATATTTCAAACTTAGGAAAACCTGTGTTACTTGTTGCTGTCTGTCCTAAGGCAAGGGCTGTAGGTATTGTCAAGAACATTGAAATACCACCACCTATTATAGAAACAATAGCAAACTTTATAAATCTTGAAATCATTACCTTCTTATCGTGTTTCCAATCATAGTTAGAGAACAACATAACAAGGAAATAAAGTGATGCAAAAATACAAATAATAAAGGCAATGTAAAAGTTTACAATAATAACTATTGCCAATGTAATTGAATAGAATAAATGCTTATCTTCTTTTACAAGTTTTTCTATTCCAAGAGCTATAAGTGGGAATAATGCAACTGAATCAAGCCACATTACATTCCAATAGTAGCCAGTTACGAAAGCTGTAAAGGCATAGAAAACACCAAATACAACAATACTCATATCATTTCTCTTAAAAGATTCCTTAAGGTAGTATGCAAAAAACGCACCACAAAAAGCAATTTTTAAAAGAATGAAAAGTGCAAGAGCTTCAGGCATATTTCCCTGAGGGAAAAGCAATATTAAAAAGCTCAACGGACTGGTTGTATAGTAAGCAAGCTGTGTATAAAACTCTTTACCTAAACCACCTTCCCAGCTATAGAACAAACTCTGGTGATTTAAAATACGACTTCTTAATTCTTCGTGGAAAGGTCCATACTGATGATACAAGTCAACCTTTAAAACAATCTGGTCGCCAAAAGGATATACTCCTCTGAACCAATAAGTTGCACACATAATAAGTGCAGCAACAAAAAATGTTAAAATAACAAATTTGTTTTCCAAAAACCAATTTTTATTTCTTTCGTAAGATGGTAGTTCAATACTTCCACCATCAGCAAAAGAAACAAATTGCTTTTTCTTTTTACTTTGATAACCCATTTTCTTTCTCCTTATTTTTTGAATATAAATAATTTACTAAATACATAATTCATAACTACAATAGCAAACTGTGCAAGTATTTTGCATATTGTGTCATTTATTCCTATAAGTATAGCAGTTATGTACATCCAAGCCATTTCAAAACCAAAGGAGAAAAGTCTTGCCCCTACAAAGGCTGACATCTCTCTCAATAAATCTTTGAATCCTTTAGTTTTTGACTGGAAAACCCATATTTTATTAGTAACATAGGCAAAGGCAACTGCACATACCCAAGACACAACATTTGAACACATTACAGTTTCATCATAGCCAATGAAATTAATTAGTATTCTACTTGAAATATAATAAGAACCTATACTAACAACTGTAGCAAGGACACCAAATAATAAATAACTTATGGTTTCCCTGTTTAACAGCTTAGCCATTATTTTCTCTACCATTTATCTCCTCCCGTAATCGTGCTTTGGGTCTTTGATGTTAGTCTTACCTATTATATATATAGGTCTGTTTTTGACTTCCATATACATTTTGCCAATGTATTCACCCAAAATACCACAGCACAATATTATAAATCCACAGAGGAAAAGCATTATTGCCAAAAGTGAGGCATAGCCTGGAACACTTTTGCCTGAAATTAAAGTCTTTACAACAACGCCTATGAAATAAATAAATGAACAAGTTGATACTACTGAACCAACAAGTGTTGCTATTTTCAAAGGTGCTGTAGAAAAGGCTGTTATGCCATTTATTGCATACTTAAATAATGACCAAAAGCTCCACTTTGTTTCGCCGGCAGCTCTTTCCACATCGTAGAACGAAATCCACTTTGTGTCAAAACCAACCCAGCTAAATATACCTTTGCTAAATCTTTGAACTTCACTCATAGCAAGTATGGCATTTATCATATTTCTACTCATCATTCTAAAGTCCCCTGCACCGTCAGGCATATCAACTTCAGAAATTTTGTTTATCAGCTTGTAGAATTTCCTTGTAAACCAAGTCCTAAGAGGTGGGTCCCCGTCACGAGATGCTCTGTTGGTGGCACAGCAGTCATAACCCTCTTCCATTGCCTCAAGCATTTTAGGAATAAGTGCCGGTGGATGCTGTAAATCTGCATCAAGCAAAACAGCGTAATCCCCACTTGAATTTTTAAGACCTGCATACATAGCAGATTCCTTACCAAAATTTCTTGAAAAAGATATATATTTAATTCTCTCATCTTTTTCGGCAAGGGATTTCATAATATCCAGAGTGTTATCCTTACTTCCGTCATTTATGAATATAAAACCAAAATCATAACCCTCTATGCTATCAACTACTTTTACTGCTTCATCATAAAACATTTGTAAAACAGCAGACTCATTGTAGCAAGGAACTATTAATTCTACTTTCATAATAAGCTCCTTTCTTTTGTACAAAATACTTGTCTATAATAGACCAAATCCATTTTATTTTACTCCATAAATGAATTTATATCAACTGTTTTTTGTTGTTTTCAATAAAATTACATTTTAAAATTATATATAAACTTTTAAACATTATAGTGCAATATTCCTTTTAACCAAAAAAACATAATATTAACAGCACCTTTGTGCTGGCATACATAAAAATATATATGTTTTCCATAATTTTTTTAAGAAATAGATTGTAAAACTGTAAATTTTTTTAATTTTCAACTAATCGTAATATAAATCTATTGCTAGATTAGTTAAAATGTGGTATTATGTAGTTGTATAATATTAAGGAGGTAAGAAACCTAATGAACATTTTAGATAAGTACATTGACCAGTTATTGGAAAAAAGTACACCACAGGCACCTATTTGGAATATTGAAAAAATAAAGAGCGGTAAGCCATCTACTTGGAACTATATTGACGGCTGTATGATTAAGGCAATTCTTGACCTTTATGCTATTAAGGGCGACAAGAAATTCCTTGAATTCGCAGATAGTTTTATTGACTACTTCGTTCAGGAAGATGGTTCAATTCATTCATATGACCCTCTTGAATACAATATTGATAATGTAAATGCTGGTAAGACACTTTTCGAACTTTACAAACTCACAGGTAAAGAAAAGTATCGTAAGGCTATTGAAACTATTTATTCTCAGGTTAAATTCCAGCCTAGAACTAAGGAAGGTAACTTCTGGCATAAACTTATCTACCCATATCAGGTTTGGCTTGACGGTCTTTACATGGGTCAGCCATTCTATGTTCAGTACGAAGCTGAATTTAATAACTGTGAAAACATCATGGATAGTTTCCACCAGTTTATGAATGTTTATGAAATTATGAGAGACCCTAAGACAGGTCTTTACTACCATGGTTATGATTCTACAAAGCAGATTTTCTGGGCTGATAAGGAAACAGGTCTTTCTAAGAACTTCTGGATTAGAGCTTTAGGTTGGTACTCAATGGCTCTTATTGATACTGTTGCAGTTATGCCTGACCAGTTCCAGGAACAGAAGGACAAGCTTTGCTCTATCTACAAGGAATTAATTGACTCTATGCTTAAATTCCAGGACCCAAGTGGTATGTGGTATCAGGTAGTAGACCAGGGTGGTAAGGAAGGTAACTACCTTGAAACAAGTGGTAGTGCTATCTTTGCATACTCTATTATGAAGAGTGTAAGAATGGGTATTCTTGATAAGTCTTACTTCAAGCACGGCTTAAAGGCATTTAACGGTACTTGTGACAAGTATCTTTCAGAAAAAGACGGCGAACTTCAGCTTGATGGTATCTGTCTTGTTTCTGGTCTTGGACCTTATGACAACAAACGTCGTGACGGTACATTCGAATACTATATGAGTGAACCAATCGTTTCTAACGATGCAAAGGGTGTTGCTCCTCTTGTTCTTGCTTACATAGAAACTCTTTACTACTTAAAGAATTCAGAACACTATACTGAAACTAAGTAATATATGAGATTAAAGAACTCAAAAAATGCCCTACTTTGGATTTTTAAGTATTCTAAGTCCAATCTTCCTTGGGTTGTTCTTTTATCTGTTATTACTGGTATAATTTCTTTTGGCTATATATATCTGGCACTTGTTTCTAAACGAGTGCTGGATATAGCAACCAAAGATGTTGACGGCTCTTTATTGCTTTCTATTTTAGAAATTGCTGGAATAATTATTTTACAATGTGTCCTCAACATAATATATGCAAATATATTTATCAGAGCCGACGGTAGAATGGATGTTAGAATTAAGCAAGGTTTATTTTCAAAATTACTGGGTAAGAAATGGCAGAATTTGAATGAATATCATTCAGGAGAAATCATAAACCGATTTACTTCTGATGTCGATACAGTTATTGACGGTATTCTCAATATTCTGCCTACTTCTATTTCATTGCTTACTCGTTTAATAGCCGGACTTTGGGTGCTGTTTGCCATTGATTGGCGATTTACTATTGCTGTAATGGCTCTTGGTGTTGTTATATTTATTGCAGGAAAGATATATAGCAAGCATTTTAAGTATCTTCATAAGGAACTTCAGTCTGCCCATGGTGTTGTACGTTCTTTTATACAGGAATGTTTTGAAAACATTATGGTAATTAAGTCCTTTGCAAATGACGATATAGTAAAAGATAGGCTTTTATTTAAACAAAAAAATATGCTTAAACTTATGTATAAAAAACAGTCCATAAGTAATGTAGCAAATACCGGCGTATATATGTTGTTTACCGGTAGTTACTACATAGCTTTAATATGGGGTGCTTTAAATATAAGTATGGGTATGATTACATTTGGTACTTTAACAGCCTTTTTGCAAATTTTAGACCAAATAAAAGGACCAATGGCAAACATCAGTGGTCTGATACCTAAATTTTACTCTATGACTGCATCTGCTGAAAGACTTATGGAACTTGAAAATCTTCCTGACGAAAAGGATTTAAATCAGCTTGAAAATGTTTCTTCTATTTATGAATCTATGAAGAATATAAATATAGAAAATATTTCTTTTTCATATAAAAATGATTTAGTGCTTTCAAATGCCAGTGCTAAAATAGAAAAAGGTGAGTTGGTTGCTATTGCCGGTCCTTCCGGTATAGGTAAATCAACATTGATGAAACTTTTTCTTGGACTTATTGAGCCAAAAAGTGGTTCTATATTTTTCGAAACCGACTCTGGTAAAATTGATATAACAAGTGGCACAAGAAGAATGTTTTCATATGTTCCTCAAGGTAATTTTATATTATCAGGTACTATAAAAGAAAACATTTCCTTTGCTTCACCAAATGCAACAGATGAACAAATCGAAAATGCAGCAAAAAATGCCGTTATACTGGATTTTATAAATTCTTTACCGGATAAAATGGAAACCATTGTAGGCGAAAGGGGATTAGGTTTAAGTGAAGGACAGATTCAGAGAGTGGCTGTGGCAAGAGCTTTATTAAGTGATGCCCCTATTCTTCTCCTTGATGAAGCAACATCTGCCCTTGATGAACACACAGAAAAGACGTTAATCGAAAACATTAAATTATTGCATAATAAAACTTGTATTTTTATATCCCACAAACCTTCTACAATAAGTATGTGCGACAGAATAATAAGTTTTGATAACAAAAAACTTATTCCTACTACATATGAAGAAATTGCAAGGTCTTGGAATTGATTAAGTTATATTTATGTAATTTTTTGCAAAAAAGAATTAAGTTTATTGACTTTATATTTCAAAAGTGCTACAATTTACCTAAGCATGAAAAAGTGCGACAAATAATGAAAGGTGGATATATCTAATGAACGATGTATTAAAGAAATTAAGTGCAATTGGTATTGTACCTGTTGTTGTAATCAACGATGCTGACAAGGCAGTACCTTTAGCTAAGGCTTTAGTTGAAGGTGGTATTCCATGTGCTGAAGTAACATTCAGAACTGCTGCTGCTGAAGAAGCTATCAAGAGAATGGCTGAAGAAGTACCTGAATTAATCGTAGGTGCTGGTACAGTATTAACTAAGGAACAGGCTGACAAGGCAGTTGCTGCTGGTTCTAAGTTCCTCGTATCTCCTGGTTTAGACCCTGAACTTATTGCTTACTGTCAGGAAAAGAACTACCCACCATTTACTCCTGGTACAACTAACCCTTCTGACCTTAACCATGCTGTTAAGCTTGGTCTTGAAGTAGTTAAGTTCTTCCCTGCTGAAGCTGCTGGTGGTCTTAAGATGATTAAGTCTATGGCTGCTGCTTTCACTAACCTTAAGTTCATGCCTACTGGTGGTATCAATGCTGGTAACGTAAACAGCTACTTATCATTCAACAAAATCATCTGCTGTGGTGGTAGCTGGATGGTTCCTGGTAAGTTAATTGACGAAGGCAAGTTCGATGAAATCGTTGCTCTTTGTAAGGAAGCTGTTGCTACTATGCTTGGTCTTGAAGTTCTTCACGTTGGTATCAACACAGAAGATGACAAGGCTGCTATGGGTGTAGCTAACAAGTTCAACCAGTTATTCAACTTCCCTATCGACGAACACAACTCTGCTGTATTCGCTTCTAAGGGTATCGAAGTTAGAAAGCAGATGTTCAAGGGTAAGAACGGTCATATCGCTATTGCTACTAACTATATGGATAGAGCTATTCGTTACATTGAAGCTATGGGTGGCGAATTCGATATGGATAGTGCATCTGTTAAGGATGGCAAGATTACTTCTATCTACCTTAAGGAAGAAATTGGCGGTTTCGCTATTCACCTTGTTCAGAAGTAATATACATAACAATTCATTTGGTGGACAGTTTCTGTCCACCTTTTTTTATTTGTGGCTTGACAAGCAAGCAATCGGATTAATCTTTCAGCTCATTATAAGAACAAAAAAGACATCTCAATTTCTAAGATGCCTTTTCAATCCCTATTGTTCTAATATTTCTTTTGCCATATCTTTATATTGCTGTACTACTTCTGCCGGTTCAACTATTTTAACCCCTGAACCCAATCCAAATAGCCAGCCAAAAAATTGTTTACTTACAGCTACCATAATATGTACTACAAAATGGTCATCGTCTAATCTTCGCATAGACACGTCAGTACCAAATCTATCTATAATAACATTTGCCATATTGTTATCACAGCAAAGTGTTACCTTTTTCATTTCTCCATTAAACATAGAAAAATGCTTTTCACTAAATTCCAAAGAATTAAAATCCCTAAACCTTTCAACACCTTCAGGAGTTCTGTCTTTATTTGTAACAGATACTTTGTCCATTTTATCAACCCTAAAAATTCTGGCCTCTGTTGGATTTTCCGGTGTAGATGTCATACAATAGTAAGCAGTGTTATCCCAACACAAATCCCAAGGGTTTACTACCCTTTGCTTACCCTCATTTGAATACTTTTTCTCTTTATCAGGTGTCCAGCTATAGTATCTAAATGAAATTTGTTTATTATTCTCTATTGCCTCCATAATTTTATCAATGGCAATAAGAACCATTTCATTATCACTTTTTATTTTCTCTGTAAGTGCCTTGTTCACTCTCATAGACTTAGCTTCATATTCACTTACAAGACCCTTTAATTTTTCTATTAATTCTCTCGTTTTCTTTCTACTTATAAACCTAGAATACTGTACTGCATCAATAAGAGCCTTAACTTCAGCAGTCTCAAAATCTCTGCCTAAAATTCTATATCCACTACGTCTTGAAGAATCTACATCTGTGCCATATTTTCTAAGCATTTCCATATCATTGTAAATACTTTTTCTCTCTGCTGCAATATCCTTTTCTGCTAAAAGATTAATTATTTCTTCCATTTTTAAATAATGTTCTTCATCAGTTTTTTCCAAAAGAATATCTTTAAGATAAAGCAGTTTCAGCTTTTGTTTTTCAGATTTTGCCACTCTAACACCCCACTTACACATATACTTTAATTATAGTTTACATATAATTATATTTCAACACGACTTAAATACATTTTAAAGCCGAATAAAGACAAATAAGTGACAAAAAACCTCTAAAAAACAATTTTTATTATTCTATTTACTTCTTTGCCTGAGCCAAAGCTTTATCAACAGCCTGCAATATTATATCCTCAGAAACTGGGTAAGCACTGCTTCTTGGAAAATCTGTAGACTGATTTGCTACAACTTCTTTTGATACTTCTGCAATACAAGAACTAAAAGATGGATAAAACACCTCTTGACTTTGATTTAAGTTACTTAAAGCCACATTTTCTATTTGATTTTTACTTACAGTTACTTCCACATTTATAGGATTTCCCTGTAAAATTATTTCTGCCGTATATGTACCTGGAGCATATGTAGCCTTTGACTCTCCTCCAAATAAATTAATAACTGCAAATATAATGCCTGCCCCAACTATTACTCCAATTAACACTTTAATAATTTTACCCAAACTAACTACCATAAATTTTGGTTGCATAAATTATCCTCCCTAAATTTCTAATGGTATATAATATTCTTACAATTTTTTAATTATGTATAAATTCAGTTAGTAAATATCCCAACAATATGCTATAATCTATTTATACTAAAATTTTAAACACAATTAGATTGAGGTGACTTCATTGGCATTACGATATATATTAGGTGGAATAAATAGTGGTAAAACATTTACTTGTGTAAATGAAATAATACAATCTGCTGAAAATAAAGATAAAACTATTCTCTATATAGTACCTGAGCAATTTTCAATGCAATCTCAGAAAAATATATTGTCTAAAATGAAAAACTGTGTATCTATGAATATTCGTGTATTCGGTTTTAAACATTTTGCCTACTACTTACTCTCAAAATGTGGCTCAATGAATAAAGTAGTCTTAGATAACATAGATAAAGCCATTCTGTTAAAGAAAGCTGCTTATAGCCTAAAAAGAAATGGCAAAGAAAAGTTGTACTACAATAAAGTTATGGAAAATCAAGGCTTTCTTGATAAGCTTGGTACTTTAATAACTGAATTTTCACAGTATCAAATATCATCTGATGACCTGTCAGATTTTGCCCTTTCTATTGAAAACGAAAAAGGTGAAATTAGTGGTCTTAATGACGATTTTGTCGGAAAAATAAAGTCTATTTCTGCTTTATACAATGAATATTCAAACCTATTGGAAGGCTTTGTTTCTGCTGACGGTATTTTAGATATACTATACGAAATACTTTCCTCTGATGAACTACGCCCAAAAGCCTTAGACAACGCCTATGTCTGGATAGATGCTTTTAATGGCTTTACTCCTCAGGAATATAAAATTATTGAGGCATTATATAAATACACTAATGACGTCAATATAGCTTTCACAGTTGATACTCCTAAGACATATTACGAAAAAATTGACTTATTAGAACCATATTATGAAATAAAAAAATGTATCAATAGGCTTACTGAAATGGCTGGTACAAAAAATGTTAAAATGTCAGTAGTTAGTCAGGACGAAAATACTAAAACTCCTGAATTAGAATATTTGGGCAAAAATTTCCTTAACCATTTTCCAGAGCCTTATAGAGATAACGTAAACAATATTGAAATTGTAGAAGCTAACAACAAATACGATGAAATAGAAAATTTATGCTACTCTATCAGAGAAATGGTTATGAACAAAGGCTATAAATATGGTGAAATAGGCATTATAACCTGTGACGACAGCTATAACATTCCTCTTTGCTATGGTTTAAAGAAATATGATATACCTAACTTCCTCGACAGTAGAATAAATATTACTAATCATATTTTACCTGTATTTATACTTTCTGCTATTGAAATTATAAATACTAACTGGTCACCAAAGGCTGTATTTGACTATTTAAAAACAGGTCTTGTAACATTCATTACCCCTGATAGTACAGCTACATTGGAAAATTATGTATTAGAACATGGTGTTACCTATTCTTGGGAAAAGCCTTGGGAATATGGCTTCAAAAACAAAAGTGATGAATTTAAAAAACTTATAAATACTCACAGAGAGAATGTATATAATTCTCTAAAGGTTTTATTAGATATAAAACCTAGCAAAAAATATTCCATCAAAGAAATAAGTGTAAAGATTTTTGAATTTTTAGAGTCTTCAAACATACAAAACAAGCTAAATACAGCTACTAGAAATAAGACTATAGAACGGCAGGAATTAAATCATCAGGTCTGGAATACCGTAACAAACGTTTTTGAAAAAATGGTGGATAACTTAGGTGACGAAGAAGTAAATTTAAAAGAATTTTATGCACTTTTGACAGCAGGTCTTTCCACAGCCACAGCCGGTATGGTTCCTCCTACTCAGGATAGCCTTGTAATTGGTGATATGGTGCGAACTCGTTTACCAAAAATAAGAGCATTATTTATTTTAGGTGCAAACGAAGGATTTTTACCAAAAACAAATAGTGATACTGCCCTTATAACCGATAAAGAACGTGCAAAAATCGCAGAAGTGTCTGCCTATAAAATAGTAACTGCACCAAATATAATAAGTAAAATAAATCAAGAGCTTTTAAACATTTATTTTGCAATTACAAAACCTGATGACTACTTATATATTAGCTATAGTTTAAATGCTTTACCATCTAAAGGAGATTTACTTCCATCAGATATAGTGCTAAAAATAAAAAATATTTTCCCTGAAATTAAAACAACTAAAGCCTTGGAAAATATTAAATTTGTAAATGACTTAAATGCAAAAAGACCAGCATTTGAATATTTGATTGATACAATTTCCGGTAATGGCGAATTAAATGACAATGAAAAAAATCTTTATAAATATTTTGCTTTAAATAACCAGCCTTACTCAGAGGAAATAAAAACACTTCTTAGTACTGTATCTGCTACTGATACTAACTACCTTTCTGAGGAATCTATGGACAAACTTCTTAGAGGAGATGTAGACGTAGTTAAAAAGTTAAATTTAAGTGTTTCAAAATTGGAAACCTATTCTAGTTGTCCTTTTAAGTATTTCTTGAAACATTTACTGGATTTGAAAGAAAGAGCTGTTTACTCCTTAGACAGTATGGATTATGGTAATATTTATCATTCTGTTACTGAAAAAGTATTGAGAAATAACTACAAAGAACTTTCTGAAAATTTACCTGCAATATTAAAGGATTATTCAGAGGTTACAGATTACGAAAATTACACAAAAGACTATAAAAACACTTATACACAATACAAAAACTTTGTTTCAAAATTTGTTGAAAAGTACACTGATGAATATACAAAACAGGAACTTGACAAAGACAACTTTACAACAAGTTTTACAGCTTTAGAATCACTAAACAGAGTTAAAAAAATTGCAACTGACTATATACTTGCAACAACTACACAAATAGAAACAAGTCTATTTAAGCCTTTTGATTTTGAAGTTAAGTTTGGTAAAGACGGTACTTTTCCACCTATTGAAATACCTATAAAAGATAACATAAGTATTAATTTTACCGGTCAGATAGACAGAGTTGATATATATGACGATGATGATACTGCATATGTAAAAATTGTTGATTATAAAAGTAAAGACAGAGAAAAAATAGAACCTACTGATAGTCATAAACTTACAACAGACAAAATAGATAATATGCTTTTAATGCAGTTACCAACTTATTTATCTGCTTTCGTGGACTTTCTGAATCAATACTTTGATAACAAAATAGCATTAAACACAGAAGATAAGGATACTGCTATAAAATACAAAAAATTAAAGAGCAGTCACCATAAGGTGCAACCTGCTGCTATGTTATATTCTGAAATTTTTAAACCTATAAGTTCTGACAGCTTTAAAAATAAAAATTTAGCAAATAAACGAGCATACTACTACGGTGCAGAGGGAATATTCTTAGATTCTATGAAAGTTGCTTTAGACCTTAGGAACAAAGACACCGAAAAAAATAATTTTTACAATATAAAATATCTAAACCCAGATATTAAAAGTGATAAAAATTATAGTGTTTCCATATCTGATGAAGATGAATTTCAGGCAGTATTAGACTCTAATGCAAACAATCTAAAAAAATTAGGTGAAGACATTATTAATGGACTTATTCCTATTTGCCCTTTTATTCAAAATAAAAATGATAGTAATACTTCAGCTTGTAAATATTGCCCTTATTCTGAAATATGCAAAAAGGATATTAAGGAAATTAATATCAGAGAATTTGTAAAAAAAGACTGATTTTTTAACTTAAATACTTAAGTTCATTTTTTGATTAAAATATACTAAATTTGTTTACAATTATCCTCTGTCATATTTGTATAATTTACGGCTTATTTCCTCTATATAATTGACTTTTTTATATCAATGGTGTAAAATAAAGAAGATATTTTTATGGAGGGTGACTAATGAATAATTCAGACGATAAAAATAAAATAAATAATGATTCAAAATCGAAAAGTGTTTTTCCAATTTCCTTAAATCTAAAAGGAATTGGCTTGGAAAAGACTCTAGTTGCACTTTCTATTCTTTTGTTAGTAATTATTGCTATTGCAGCTATATTCCATTCAGTTATTGTTCCTATTACAAAAAATAATGCTAAAATAAATGACCAACTTTATAATGCTTATGCTCATGTTGATGATTTTAAGAAAAATGTATACGGCGAAGACCAGACACCTAATATGGAAAACAATGTTTTTCAGGATAAAAGCATTGTAGGTATTTCTTGTTGGGGCGATAGTTTTAACATCGCAGCTAACCAGCAAACACCATCTTTTGGTGCTTATATTGCTGCTGCGTGCCAGACATACGTTTTCAATGTTGCAAGTAATAAGGATAATATTGAAATGGTTGCCGGTCGTCAAGGTGGTGTACCAATGATGATAAGCCCTTGCGATATTCCGGCAAAGAAACAAAGTGTTGAAATTACTCTTACAAATGAATATGGTACAGAACTTACACCTGACTTTTCAAAGAATGGTGGTCTTAACCCAGTTACTATAAACGGTGTTGAAGGTGTTATATCTTCTATAGATGACAAATATTACTTCACACGTTCACAAAGTGGTTATGAAACTTTTATATATCAGCCTACACCTGTTCAGACTAGAGCAATGGGTGTAAGAAACAATGATATTTCTATATTCTTTATAGGTAGTGTAGACAAGCTCGAAACTAAAGAAAGAATGGTTGAAATATATCAGAAGATGGCAAAGGCTCTTGGTACTGACCAATACCTTGTTGTCGGTCCTGTTAGTGGAGATACTGCAAAGGTTAATGAATACAACCAAGCCCTTGCTGCTGCCTTTGGCAATAAGTATTTTGACTTACACTCTTACTTATGTGGAGACCAGATTTTAAAAGATAACAAATTTAAACTCAACGAAGAAAATAAGAAAATGGCAGCTGCTGGTCAAATACCAAAAGCATTTTTATTGGATAATAAACACTTCAATCAGACTGCTAATGAAGCCATTGGTAAGAGACTTTCTCAGAAACTTTTAGAGCTTAAATACGTAGATAAAATACTTTAATATACGAGGTTTACTATGAAGATACATTTAAAATATATTTATGTTGGTATCCTTGCCCTTCTTGTACTGTGGTCAGGATTTAACATTTATAGTGGCTACCACAAGCTCAATGTTGAAAAAGCAGCTATAGCTAAACAGGCTGAAAATATGGATGCTCTTGTTAAGCAGTCTATAGATGCTTGCTACAAGGCTTATGATGATATTCACGCCACTCAGGAAGAAAAAGATAAATTAAAGGTTTACGAAGAAAACATTTCCAAAGCCTCTAATTCAAGAGTAAAAGCCGGAATTGCAATGTCTATGATTGATTATTCAATTATGCACATTACTTCAGCTACCCTTGAAACAATAACAGGTGACGATGACCAGTTTGTTGACCCTGCTCATAACTTTGCATTACAGGATTTAACAGATATTCAGACACAGCTTTTAGCCAGTCAGTCTACTGATACAGACGAAGACAGTGTTAATGCTACTGAAGAAGCTAGTTTTGCTGAAGAAACTACAAATTAGTTATTATAAAATATAAAGGAGTATTGAAAAATGGTTAGAACAAGATTTGCCCCAAGCCCAACAGGCTATATGCACATTGGTAATTTAAGAACAGCACTTTACGAATTTTTAATTGCAAAATCTGCTGGTGGTAGCTTTATTTTAAGAATTGAAGATACTGACCAAGAAAGATTTGTTGAAGGTGCTACAGATATTATCTATAAAACATTAGAAATGTCTGGCATTACACACGATGAAGGTCCAGACGTAGGTGGAGAATACGGACCTTACATTCAGAGTGAAAGAAAAAATGACTACATCAAATATGCTAAGGAATTAATTGAAAAGGGAGAGGCTTACTACTGCTTCTGTACTAAGGAAAGACTTGATTCCCTTAAGACTAACACTGGTCACGAAGATATTGTTCATTATGACAGACATTGTCTTAACCTTTCAAAAGAAGAAATTGAAGAAAACCTTAAAAATGGTGTACCTTACGTTATTAGACAGAAAATTAAGGAAGGTAAAACTACTTTCCACGATGAAGTATACGGTTCAATCACTGTTGATAACTCTGAAATGGAAGACCAGATTTTAATTAAGTCTGACGGTTATCCTACATATAACTTTGCTAACGTTATTGATGACCACGCAATGAACATTACACACGTTGTAAGAGGTGCTGAATACCTTTCTTCTACACCTAAGTACAACCTTTTATATGAAGCATTTGGTTGGGATATTCCTACTTATGTTCACCTTCCAGCAGTTATGAAAGACCAGCACCACAAGCTCTCTAAGAGAAACGGTGACGCATCTTTCCAGGATTTAGTTGCAAAGGGTTACTTACCAAAGGCTATTGTAAATTACATTGCCCTTCTCGGTTGGTCACCATCTATCAATCAGGAAATCTTCACTATGGAAGAACTTATCGAAAACTTTAGCATTGAAGGTCTTTCAAAATCTCCTGCTATTTTCGATATTGTAAAGCTTACTTGGATGAACGGCGAATACATTAAGAAAATGGATTTTGACGAATTCTATGAATTAGCTGAACCTGAATTAAAGGCTGCTATTAAAACAGAAGGTATTGACCTTAAAAAGGTTGCTGGATATATTCAGACAAGAATTGGTACATTAAAGGAAATCGCTGAAAAGGTTGACTTTATTGATACACTTCCTGAATATGACACAGCTCTTTATGTTCACAAGAAAATGAAGACTACTGAAGAAATGTGTCTTGAAAACCTTAAAAAGGTTCTCCCTGTTCTTAAGGACTTAAAGGAATGGAACAATGACAGCATTTACAATGCTATGCTTACTCTTGTAAAGGAAATGGAAATCAAGAATGGTCAGATGTTCTGGCCTGTAAGAACTGCCCTTTCCGGCGAACCAACTTCTCCATGTGGTGCAAGTGAATTAGCTGAACTTCTTGGCAAGGAAGAAAGTATTGCAAGAATTGAAAAAGGTATTGAATTATTAAGTAAATAATCGAATTTTAAGGAGGCTAAATTTAGCCTCCTTTTTTATTTTTAATATTGAACTAAAAAAATTGAACCAATTACTTGATTGACAACCCACAATTAACAGAGATAATTTCTATACAAAAAAATCTGTAGCCGGCAATTAAGCCAACTACAGATTTTTTTATTTATCTGATTTTTATTTATATTTTTCAATAGCCTTTTTAAAGCTAGGAAGTGATGCTTCTATCTTTTCCTTATCTACGCAGAAAGCTATTCTAAAATGCTCCGGACAGCCGAAATTTGAGCCTGGAACAAGTACAAGACCAAATTCCTTAGCATCAGCACAAAATTGCTTATCATCAGCAATAGGTGACTTAGGGAACATATAGAAAGTACCCTTTGGCTCAACTATTTCATAGCCCATTTCAACAAGTGCATTATAGAGTAATTTTTCATTTTCTTCATATACAGAAAGGTCAGCTGTTTTGCCTAAATTTCTTGCTACTACCTTCTGCATAAGACTTGGTGCATTTACGAAGCCTAAAATTCTTGTAGCAACATTAAGACCACTCATAACATCTTCAAAGTCTGCAATTTCATTTGGCACAACAAGATAACCAATTCTTTCCCCAGGAAGTGAAAGGCTCTTTGAATAAGAATAACCAACAATAGTATTGTTATAATACTTTGTTACATAAGGCACTTCTGTATTATTGAAAGCTATTTCTCTGTATGGTTCATCACTGAAAATATAAATTTCTGTACCATACTCAGCCTGTTTCTTTTCAAGAATACCAGCAAGTTTCTTAATGTCTTCTTCTGAATAAACAGCACCTGTAGGGTTATTAGGTGAATTTATAATAACGAACTTAGTCTTTGGTGAAATCTTTTCTTCTAATTCCTTGAAATTAATAGAAAAAGTTTCAGTATCAGGGCTTACTACTACCCTTACACCGTTGGCATTTGAAATATAGCTATTGTATTCGCCAAAATAAGGTGCTATACAAATAATTTCATCGCCTTCATCAACAAGAGTCTTAAATGTAACATTTATACCACCTGCTGCCCCTACTGTCATAACAATATTAGCCTTAGTAAAGTTTGTACCATAACTCTTGTTTGTAAATTCGGCTATAGCCTCTCTTACATCTTCATAACCTGAATTGTTCATATATCCGTGAAGTTCCATTTCAGGCTCTGTATTTACAATATCTATGATACTTTCTTTTACACTCTTTGGAGGAACGATTGAAGGATTACCTAAAGAAAAGTCAAATACATTTTCTGCTCCTCTTTCAGCAATCATTTTTTTACCTTCTTCAAACATTGCTCTTATAGCTGAACCACCTTCAACAAGTGCTTTCATCTTTTTTGTTATCATTTCAAAACCTCCTGTTTCATTCTGTTTTGTCTATAAACTATAATAATACTTTTGTAATATAATTGCAATATAAAGTTGAAAACAAAATACAGACTCATTCGTATATTATTATGAATTGATAAACATTAAGGAGGAATTTATATGAAAAAAACTATAAAGAAATCAATCGCTTTAGGTATGGCTATTTCAATGCTTGGTTCAATGTCTGCTATTGCCGGCACAACAGCCACTGTTGCTAAAAACATTACAGTAAATGGCAACGAAATTACAGCAACTGCAATTACTCAGGACGGTAAAACTTTACTTCCTGTTCGTGCCGTTGCAACAGCTTTAGGCTTAAATGTAGAATGGAATGCAGAACAGAAGGCAGTAGTTCTTGAGGATTTACCACTTTATGTAACTTTCCGTACAGGTGTTGACGGCTACACTTTTGCAAAAACTGCTCCAATGCCTTTAGGACAAGCCCCTATCATCATTGACTCTGTTACTTATGTTCCTGTTGAACTTTTCAGCGACATTTTAGCTTACACAGTTGATGATACAGACAACGGTATTGTAATTTTTGATGAAACAGAAGAAAGCTCTACTGAAGAATCTACTGAAACTACTACAGTAACAGAAGATAGCACAGAAACTACTACTTCTGCTAAAAGTGATGAAACAGCTAGTGAAGAAACTACAGAAGCTGACGCTAAGGCTACAGGTAAGGTAGTTGAAATTGGCGATAAGGAAATTCTTTTCAATGATAAAGTAATGGGCGAAGTTAGATTATGCCCTAACGATGATACTAAAATAACTGATAAAGACGGTAACAAAATTGCATTAACTGATATTAAGGTTGATGATGAAATCAAGGTTGAATATGGTGACATTATGACAGATAGCCTTCCACCTCTCAACAACCCTATTTCAATTAAAATTGTAAAGTAATAAGTATTATAATCAAAAAGCAGAGGAATAAAACCTCTGCTTTTTATTATTTTCCAGAACTACCTAACTTGCCATCGCCTCTCTGTGATGGTATCTTCTGTAATTCTTCAAATGTAATTTCTTCAACTGAAAGTTCATTATGAACACAGTGAACTATACCTTGGAAAAGTGCCTTTGTATATGGATATACAATATAAGCCTTTTCAATAAGCTCTTTTACATTTTCCGGAAGTGATGAAATATCCATTTTAGTAATAAGAATAGGCTTATTATTTGTATTTGTAGTAGCTAAGAACCATTCACCTCTGTAGCTTGAATCAATAACACCGGCACTATATTTAATACCCTTACTACCTGTAGAGCCTCTTTCCTGAATCTGAATGTAGTAATTTTCAGGAACAGCACTTGCTATACCTGTAGGAACTAAAGCTGTAGTATGTGGTTCAATAATAAAGCTTTCTTCTTCAAAACAAGGGTAAATATCAAAACCTGCATTCCAACTATCTCTTGCCGGTATCTGTGCATTATCCTTTACCTTTGCAAAAACAATCTTATCCATAAGTCCTCCTAATCCTCTAAAACAACGACTTTTCCACTATCTATGGTCTTCTTTACGTCAATAACTCTCTGATTAGCAGAACCCTTCCAATGAAGTTTAATATCCTTAACTTCCTTTTTGAATGGTCCGTCAACTAATACATCAATATATTTTACAATTTCTAAATCCTTTATATCTTCCCATAAATAGCCTGTATAAAGCCATATATCTTTAGACGGAAATTCATCTTTTATTTTCTTTGCTAAACGAGTTATTTCATCTCTATTTTGAGTATGTAGAGGGTCACCACCACTAAAGGTAACACCCTCTACATAATTTTTCTTTAAATCGTCTAAAAGTTCTTTTTCGGCATCTTCATCAAATTCAACACCATTATTTACATCCCAAGTAATAGGATTTTGACATTCATCACATCTGTGATTACAGCCACTAACCCAAAGCACAACTCTAAGCCCTTGACCATTTAACATATCGTCATGGGTTATATTATGATATTTCATTTTAATCCTCTATTTTTACATACTTTTTCTGTCGGCAATTTCAGCCATTTTGGCAGCATTAAGTCTTGTATCGCCACCAACTCTTGAATAACTTAAATAGCCATTCATTCTCTCTATTTTAGTCAAATTGTGGCTACCACACTTAGGACAAACATCCATATCCAATTCCTGATGTCCACAATCATCACAATATGCAAGGCTTAAATTTACACCTTCGTAAAATCCTAAATCCATAGCTCTGTTGACAAGTGACTTTATTGCATTCTTGTTGTAGCTAATAGGATATTTAACATACTGTATTTTTCCACCATTTAATAAATTCCAAAATCTCTTTTCTAAATCCTGTTTCTGTATTGGTGTAATATCTTCTGAAACGTGGCAATGGAAACTGTTAGAAACATATGCTCTGTCAGATACATTTTCTATTATGCCATATTTCTTTCTAAACTGCTTAACCTGTAAACCACAAAGGCTTTCTGCCGGTGTGCCATAAATAGCATAAGCAATATTATCTTCGTGCTTATATTCATTTACCTTGTTGTTTATGTATTCCATAACTTCAAGGGCAAAAGCACCGTCTGTTACAAGACTCTTGTGATTGTATAATTCTTGTAATTCATTTAAAGCTGTAATACCAAAAGATGCTGTACTACTTCTTAAAACAGGCTTAATTTTATCGTGTGGCTTTAAATTTCCACCATAGAAACCACCTTCGCAATAAGCAACAGGGTTTGTAGATGCTCTCATTTCACCTAAATAATCAAGTGTTCTCTTATGGAGATTTCTAATCATTTCAAGATAATAGTCGAGAACTTCGTAAAAATCTCTGCTTTCTGACATAGATTTAGCTAAAATCATAGGCAAGTGTAAACTTATAGCACCAATATTAAATCTACCTACTACAACCGGCTTATCGTTTTCGTCAGCAGGTTCCATTCCACCTCTTTCAAACCAAAGAGAGAGGAAGGCTCTGCAACCCATTGGGCTAATTACAACGCCATATTTCTTATAGGCTTCTGCTACATAACTATCACCTGTAAGACTAAGCCAGTCCGGATACATAGTCTTTGAAGAACAGTCAATAGCTGCATTATATACATCTTCCAAAGGCTTTCCGTCACCATGCAAGTTTTCATCAAATAAGAATACAAGCTTAGGGAACAATACAGGCTTTTTGTTACCATTCTTGCCCTGTCCACCTGAATGAACCTCAAGGGCAGTAATTGATGCCATTCTACCAAAACGTTCCTGTGAAAGACCAAAAGTAATTGTTATGAAAGGATAATCACCTCTTGAAGAACCCACAGAATTAAGTTTATACTCTATTCCCTGGAAGCCCTGTTCAAAATCTCTCTTGATTTTTTTCATAGCTTTTTGTTCAATATATTTAAGGTCATCAAGAGAAAGTACATTCCCCTTCATATCCTCCATAATAGTCTTTATCTCATTATAATACTTAGCATAGCTTTTTTCTGCATAGGGAGCTAAAATCTTGTCAATTTCAGGTACTGTAAAGCCACCATACTGCTGACTTGCTGTAGACAAAACTACATCACCAATAACGTCAAAGGCAACAGCAAGGGAATTTGGCTCATTGTACCAAAGATTACCCATTTCAAAGCCACCTTTTAATACTTTACCCATATCAAAAAGGCAACAATTCATTGTATCACGTCTGGCAGACATATCGTGAATATATATATATCCGTCATTTATTGCCTGCTTTTCATCATTAGTCAAAAAGAATTTTTTGTAAAGCTCTTTATTTAACTGATTATAGATAAGACTTCTCTTTGTTGCTACAAGTGCTGAATCTGTATTAGAATTTTCCTTATCTCCAATATACATAATATTCTGAGCTTTTCTATAAACATCATCAAGCATTTTTACGAAATCAATCTTATAATTTCTGTAATCTCTATAACTCTTTGCAACATCAGGCTTTATATCCTCTAAAGCACTTTCTACCAAATTGTGCATAGTCTGAATAGGAACATTCTTTAATTCGCTTTCAAGTAAATGTGACTTAACCCATTCTACAATCCTGTCATATTCCTCAGCCTTAAACTTATACATAACTCTAGCTGCTGACTTAGTAACAGCTGCTACGATTTTCTGTTCGTCAAAGGGTTCTAAAGTACCGTCCTTTTTTATAATACATACATCTGACATAGTATTCATAACCGCACCCCCTAATTTTTCGTACAGGCAATATTATAACCCTCTAATTATGGTGTGTCAACAGCAAAAATTTGGTTTAACAATTATGCCTATTCTATAAAATCTATATTAAAAATTGACAAAAGTAACCGTAATCGGCTCTCCAAGTGGGTTTCAAAATTTTATTATTTTCGTCAATTTTAACATAAATATACTTCTTTTTGTATATAATAAAATATTATTTCATTGATATTTTAGTCCAAAGACCTTATTTAACTGACTTTTTACAAGATTTTTACTATGGTAAAAATATATAGCAAATTTTCAGTAAAAAAATTTACAAAATAATTGTAATTATCTGTAAATACACAATAATAGACGTTTGGTAATCAAACGTCTATCGTTATATATTTTATCTGTTATCTACTTTTTCCGGATACATATCATGATTTGCTAATCTATCCCAAGCAACCTGTTCCCACTTTGTACCCTTTCTGCCATAGTTTGTATATGGGTCAATAGAAATACCTCCACGAGGAGTAAATTTACCCCATACTTCTATGTATTTAGGGTCCATAAGCTTAACTAAGTCCTTCATAATAATATTTATACAGTCTTCGTGGAAATCACCGTGATTTCTGAAGCTAAATAAATATAATTTTAAAGACTTACTTTCTACCATTTTTACATCTGGCACATAACTAATATATATTGTAGCAAAGTCCGGTTGTCCTGTAAGTGGGCAAAGGCTTGTAAATTCAGGGCAATTAAACTTTACAAAGTAATCTGTATCCTGATGCTTATTTACGAAAGTTTCAAGCATTTCCGGTGCATAATCCATAGGATATTTTGTACCCTGATTACCTAAAAGTGTTACACCATTTAATTCTTCTTTATTTCTACCTGACATAATTCCTCCTATTTTAAAAGTGGGTCAACTGTTCCATTGGCCTCAAAGGCAGCCTGTCTGTCTATACAAGTACCACACTTGCCACAAGGCTTGTCATTACCTTCGTAACAACTCCAAGTAAGCTCATAAGGCACACCAATTTCAAGACCAGTTTTTACAACACCGGCCTTATTCATATTGACAAAAGGAGCTTCAACAACAAGCTGTCTGCCACTGCCTTCATATATAGCCTTATTCATAGCATCATTAAATACCTGACTACAATCTGGATAAGCATTACCGGCAGCATCATCACTATGAGCACCATATAAAATTTTACTGCAACCCTTTGAAAGTGCAATACTTGCAGCAGAAGAAATAAATAAACCATTTCTAAATGGAACGTATGTTGCTACAGGCTTTCCGTCTGTCTTTTTAATCTGTTCTGCGTAGCTTTCGTGAGCAATTTCCTGATTAGAGTGTGAAAGAAGTGAACAGTCACTATAGTCAAAAATTGAGCTTAAATTTAACTTAATATGTTCTACGCCATAGTAATTTGCAACTGCATCAGATGCCTTTAATTCCTTATCGTGCTTCTGACCATAGAAAATAGATAAGGCAACTACATTTTCCTTACCATATTCCTTTACAGCAAGACCAAGACAAGTGCTAGAATCAATACCACCACTGGAAAGAACTAAAACTTTCATTTCATTACCCCCTAATTCTCATTTGTAAAGCTGTATCTGTTTCAAATTTACCTCTTAAAGTTGTTGTATAAGTCTTTGAAGAAATATTTTTAATCCCTCTTGCTGTCATACAACTGTGGCAACCTTCTATCATAACAGCTACATCTTCTGAACCTGTAACAATAGCCATAATTTCTGCAATATCATTGCCAAGTCTTTCCTGAAGCTGTAACCTCTTTGCTGCCATATCAGCAATTCTTGCAATTTTGCTTAAACCAATAACTTTACCCTTTGGAATATAAGCAACTGAAACCTTCATATCGTACATAAGTGCCATATGATGTTCACAATAACTAAAAACATTTATATCCTTTACAAGAACCACATCACTAGAGCTTGAACGATAATCCTCTGAAAAAGTCTTATCAAACATATGGGCAATTTCTTCATTTGTATAGTTCATACCCTCGAAAACTTCTTCGTACATCTGTGCAACTCTCTTTGGAGTATCAATAAGACCCTCTCTGTTTGGGTCATCTCCAAGAGCAACCAATATTCCTCTAATATGCTCCTCTATTGCCTTTTTATCAATCATATTTTACACTCCTTTTTTATCCGGTGACCATATATACTTGTGCAACTGTAACTGCATATTTACATCTGTCATATTGTTTTCAATCATAAAATCAACTATCTTTGGTAATTCTATTGTGCCAAAAACAGGACTTATATACAAGTGACATCTATTTTTTAAATTGTATGTGTCAATTATATTTTTAGTCTTTTCCAAATCCTCAATGCTACCACATACAAATTTTATTGTATCATTTTCATCAAGATATTTATAATTATCTGTAAGCATAAACTTTTCCATTCCACTATATGGAGTTTTATAGTCTAATGTTACAGAAGGACAATTTTCAATAGCCTTTACATTTTTAATATCTACTGAACCATTTGTTTCAATTTCTATTCTTATATTTTTATCTTTAGCTAAATATTCCAATAACTCCTGAATACCCTTTTGCAAAAGAGGTTCTCCACCTGTAAGAGTTACATTTCTGACACCTGTAGATTTAATATAATCATATATTTCTTCTTTTGTCATTTGTTCAGCCGGTGCATCTGCTGTATTTGCCCATTTTGTGTCACAATACACACAATTAAGGTTACAACCTCTAAATCTGATAAAAACTGCTAACTGCCCAGCAAATTTACTTTCGCCATTTATGCTGACAAACTTTTCAACCACGTTATACATATTTTATACCTCGCTATATGTTGCACAGTTATTTGGTGTTTCATAAACTGTTGCACTCTTTACCTTATAGCCTTTTTTTACAAATTCATCATAAAAATATTTTGAGAAATTTTCAGCAGTAGGTCTAAAATCTACTTCTATTATTTTAAAATTTTCTTCCTTAAGAGCTTCAAGTGTCTTAGGTTTAAGTGTATTTTTTTCTATTATAAGACTATGGTCAAAGAAATCTACACTATCCTTTACCTGCTGTTTTAGCAAACCAAAGTCAACTATCATACCTCTGAGCTGACCTTCTTTTTCAAGTTTATCGTCCATAATTTCCATTACTACACGCCATCTATGCCCATGGATATTACTACACTTTCCCTCATATCCACTTAAAAAATGAGCTGAATCAAAACTATGCTCTGTTTTTAATGTATACATAATCCACCTCTATTTTGTATATACCCTCTGCTAAAAAATAAAAAAAGGACGCAATGCGTCCCTAGGATATTAATCAAAAAATTAATTTAAGCCTAGTTTTATTTATAGACAGGAGGGTCGCGAACTGTCTTCTATTAAATTATCCTAACAATAATAACACAAGTTATATTATAAATCAAGTTTATTCTTCTCTTAATTTAACAATTCTTGCTGCACGTCTTCTGTTGTCATCACTTTGCTGTGCATAATGCTTCTTTGTTGTATTTACATCGCTATGTCCTAATACATCGGCAACCAAGTAAATATCCCCTGTTTCTCTGTACAATGTTGTGCCATATGTACTTCTCAATTTATGTGGAGAAATCTTTTTAAGGGTTGTAACCTGTGATGCGTATTTTTTAACCAATTTTTCCACAGCTCTTACACCTATTCTCTTTTTCTGCATTGATAAAAACAAAGCATTTTCATATTCCGGAGCTGTTTCAATAGCTTTTCTCTGCACCAAGTAATCCTTTAAAGCAATTTCAACTTCTTCCCCAAAGTAAACAATCATTTCCTTTGAGCCTTTTCTTAAAACTCTGACACCATTAACATCAAAATCTACATCATCAATATCAAGACCTACACATTCTGAAACACGCAAGCCTGTACCTAAAAGCAATGTAACAATAGCTAAATCTCTAGTCTTTGTCTTGTTGTAATACTCCTTTTGCTTTGATGTCATATTAGCACCATTTTCTATAACATCAAGCATTTCAGCTACTTCATTAGGCTCAAGTCTGACAATTTCCTTTTCGTGTCTTTTTGGAGTTATTGTTAATTCAGCAGGATTTGAAGATATTTTTTCTGTTCTATAAAAATACTTAAACAGCTTTCTAACTGCTGCCAATTTTCTTGCCTTACCGTTTTCTCCATTTGAATACAACTGACTATCTTCTTCTGAAACATAATAAGCCAAGTAATCCATAAACTGATTTAGGTCAACAACCTTTATTTTTTGTAAATCATCTAAAGTCAAACTCTTAATATCTCTACCCAAAAATTCTTTATTTTCAGTAACCAAGAAATTAAAAAATACTCTTAAATCATAGGCATATCCCATTCTAGTTTTAGGCAAAGTATTTTGGTTTAAGTCTAAGAAAAATTCGTTACAAAATTCTGGTAATTCTCTTATTATTTCTCTTGTCTTTAAAACTGTTTTATTATTTTCCTGTTCGTAAAAATTCATTTATTTCACCCCAGCCCTCTAATTCAGACCTTTTTATGGCACTAAACACAGTTTCTTCAAAGTAATCAAAATCCTTCCCTATATTTTTCATAAAGTTCTTTATTTCTTCTCGTTTTGTATTACCGTCTGCCTTGCATTTATTTTTTACAATAGGCAAGCCCTGTTTTCTGGCAAAACCAATAACATCTTTTTCCGGAACATATATTAAAGGTCTTATAGATGCTATTTTCTTTTTACTTAAAAAAGTATAGGGACTAAAACAATGTATTCTGCCTTCATAAAACAAAGACATAAAGAATGTTTCAATTACATCATCTCTGTTATGCCCCAAAGCTATTTTATTACAACCTAATTCCTCAACTTTATTATTTAAAGCACCTTTTCGCATTTTTGAGCATAAGGCACAAGGATTTTTTTCCTTTCTGGCATCAAATATAATTTCGCCAATCTGGGTATCTACTATACTATAGTGAACTCCTAATTCATCACAGAATTTCTGTATAGGAGAAAAGTCCATACCTTCAAATCCAAGACTAACCGTAATAGCCTCTAGTTCAAATTTTTTAGGATAAAATCTCTGTAAACCTTTTAAAGCCATAAGCAAAGTAAGACTATCCTTACCACCTGAAATTCCTACAGCAATTTTATCGCCATCTTGTATCATATCATAATCTTGTACAGCTCTTCTAATGTAGCTAAGTAGCCTCTGCATTTTCATATTCTCATTCCACCTCAATGAAATAATATTATACTATTTTTTCTGAAAAATCAACAAAAATCAATTGACTAATACTACAATTTTAATTACAATATAGTTCGAGGTGTTTATAATGAACCAAATTAAAATTAGACCTGCAACATTAAATGATGTTCCAGAAATAAATGATATTTTGAATAATGCTATTTTAAATACTACCTACAATTTAAAGGAACAGGCTCGCCCTATTGACGAAGCTGAAGATTGGTTTAAGACTCATACCAATGAAGGCTATCCTATAATTGTAGCAGAGATAGATAATGCAGTTGCCGGCTGGGCATCTCTTTCACATTTCCGTAATTTTTCAGGCTATGATTCTACTGCTGAAGTTTCAGTATATGTTTCTAGTTCCCACCGTCACAAAGGTATTGGCTCTCTTTTGTTGGCAGAGTTGGAGCGAGTTGCTAAGTTCCATATGCTTATTGCTGTAATTACAGATAATAACACAGCAAGTCTTACTCTCCACAGTAGGTGTGGTTTTGCTCCAATGTGTACAATTCACGAATTGGGCAAAAAGAATGGCGAATATCTTTCTATAACATTTATGACAAAGAAAATAAATAAATATTATTTAGATAAACAAAAAAATCCCAATTAAAATGGGATTTTTTTTATTTGCTAAGCTGTTTCAACAGCTCCATTACTATTTTTTTCTGTAAGCAATATCTTTAAAAGTATTGGAGTTATTAAAGTAGTAATAATAACTACTACTACAATAGCTGGGAACAATGTTTCTGAAAGAAGTCCACAATCAGCACCCTTTTGTGCAACAATAAGTGCAACTTCACCTCTTGAAATCATACCAATACCAATACCAAGTGCCTCTTTATTATTAAATTTACAAATCTTAGCACCTAATCCACAGCCTATTACCTTTGTCAATATAGCCACAATAGTCAATACAACTGTAAACCATATTATGTCCCCTGTTAAGCTTTTCATATTAGTTTGCATACCTATACTTGCAAAGAACACCGGTGCAAAGAACAAGTAATTAAGTACATTAAATTTCTTGCCTATGTATTCTCTTACAGAGAAAGCACAGAACATAAGACCTGCAAAATATGCACCTGTAATATCAGCTACACCAAAACCTTCTTCTGCAATAAAGCTCATAAAAAGACAGAACGCAAGAGCATAAATAGAAATTCTTCTTCTTCTCTTTACACTGCCAATAAACTTATTCTTTAAGAAGAATACTACACCACCTGTGAGAACAACAAAAATGAAGAACATAACTATTTTTACAAGAACAATAGTAGGATTTACTGATGTATCCTGCATACTTGTAATAGTAGTAAGTACAATAATACCTACAATATCATCAATAATTGCTGCACCCATTATTGTAGTACCCATTTTACCTTTAAGTTTGCCCATTTCTCTAAGTGTTTCAACTGTTATACTTACAGATGTAGCAGTAAGTGTAATGCCTACGAAAACAGCCTTTAAAAAACCTAAGCTATTATTGGCATATTCTTCTGGAAACATATACTTAAAGCATAGAAAACCACCTAACAACGGTAAAACTACACCTAACACAGCTACAAGAAATGATGCTAAACCACTCTTTTTAAGCTCGTCCAAATCTGTATCAAGACCAGCCATAAACATAAGAAGAATAACACCTATTTCAGAAGCCTTCTGAATAAAGTCCGTATATTCTATAAAGTCAAGAAAAGACGGACCAAGTATGATGCCCGAAATAAGAGCACCTACAACAGCAGGTAACTGAACTCGCCTAGAAATAAGCCCCAAAAATTTCGTAGACAAGAGTATTACTGCCAAGGAAAATAGATATAAATACTTATCTTCCACTTTTAAAACACCTCCTATTTTATTTAGTTTTTTTAATCGGTACTTTCCGATATTCAGAACAAATTAACGACCTTAATTTGTGGTTTGCTTTGCAAACCATCGGATTTATCTTTCCGATTCACTATTC
>ENA-OPSG01000016-OPSG01000016.1-human-gut-metagenome-genome-assembly--contig:-NODE-16-length-106842-cov-32.941407_pt1 | contig 106842 bp, 93 predicted proteins | sample MGYA00241454_ERZ501900 | MGnify/ENA primary metagenome ERZ501900 (study PRJEB25962, sample SAMEA2042225) | human gut metagenome | biome: human gut; feature: human-associated habitat; material: faeces... | reverse complement strand
AAACAGGTAAAAATGTAAGTTTATTTTCCTATACATGTCTGATGTATCCCAGCAGTCCCCCGCTCACAATCTATTACATAGCGAAATGAATAGTTTACATGTTTGCCAACGCTGAAATGATTTTGAAAACTTGTGGGTGTTATGATTCCTAATAAACGATGGCTTTCGTTTCTGACATATACGTATCTATGCGAAAGAAAAAGTGTTTTTAGAAAATCTGCATTTTTAGATTCATTGTAATTTATTTGAGCAATATCATCCAGCTCTATTCTGCAAAAATCCATCATTTTATTTCCTTTCTGAAAAATCGTATTTCTCCGCAAAAGACGCATACAACTTATCCTTTGTTAGGATAGCACAATCTTGGTCGGCTCCCCTACCATATGCCCCCGATGCAGAGAAAACGGGCCAATGCCCTGATACGCCGGGCGTGCTGCAGCTGCGAGGGTGGGAACTGTACCGCCCTTGACGATGGCGACGCCTGCGCCCGCCCGCAGATGAAGTACTGTCCTCCCTTCCCTCACTAGGGGGCGTCTATTTTAATCTATTAACCTCATTTTGCAGATTAGCTAAAAATCTACCTGCATGTGCGCCATCCATTTGGGTATGATGGAATTGAAAGGATATGGTCAGATAATATCTAAATAGTTTCTTTTGGTATCTGCCCCATATGATAAATGGATTATTGAAAATACCACTGTTCATCCCGACAGCCCCATCAATTTCTGCATCTATGATAGCCGAAGTACCAATTACCATACTGTCGTTCGACAGGTCTCTGTCCTGGCAGCTTTCAGCAACCTGCGCGGTATAATTCAGATACTGCTGATTATACGCATCTAAATCTTCTGTATACAGAATATCACAGGAACTGACTTCTCCATCTTTGTTTTTTACAATTGTGTTGACCGCAATTGTATCATATTGCAGCAGCTTATCTCCCACCGGCAGAATATAGAACTCTTCCACGTTCACAGCCGCTTTTCCAATACAATAATCAAGCAGCATATTAAACTTCAACTGTCGTTTTTTACTAACTTTAATAAGGTTCGTTACGTCCAGTGTCTTAAAAAATGTCACCATCGGATTAGGCGCTTTTATCCATAGCTCATATGCCATGGCTCGTTTTGTATCTTTTGGATTGATTTCTCTTGGCATTGTTTCCTCCATAAAAATCCAATTTGCATGATTCCGTTTCTTCCATTTTACCATAATTACGAGAATGTGAAAATTACTTCTTTTCTGCCAATTTTCCGACCTTGCAAATATAAGATAAAGGCCGAGTTTATACTTCTGATCTGAAATATTGTATAATAAGGCAATTGGAATTTAATCTGTGATTCTGACCACAGCGCGTTACATCATTGTATCATCCCGCAATGCTTCAGCCAGATTGATCGTGCACACATTCCGCCAGCCAAGATAATACGCCAATGCCACAGCACCCAAAATAGCCAGCATGAATATAGCGATTGGAACCAATGGTGCCTCCGCAAGAAATGTTTCCAACTCAAGATAACTTATTTTTAACATATACCCAGCTGTAATCCCTGCAAGCGGAATCGTAAGGATAACCGGGCGCCCTGCGATAACCAGCGCTTCAATGCAGAACATCTTTTTAATTTCTTCCGGCGTCAATCCAACCGACATATATCTGGAAAATTCTCTTTTTCTTTGACGTACAAATCCCAAGGTATTAGAAAACACATTTCCAATACCAATGATTGCAAGCAGTACACAAAAGCCGCCGAAAATCGCCATCATTCCCTGTATCTGCCTGTCGTTTGCTTCTTTTTTCTGAATACGGTTTTCACTTTCAGCCGCATAAGACCCAGTTATCATCTGGTCAATTTCCGCCTGTAAAACGTTTAGTTCTTCTAAGGCGGCGTTTTCATTTCCAAGAACGCAAATGTAGGAATCATCCTCACTGCCTGCAATTTGTCCTTTGATTTCATTCCACAAGGACACCGGAAGGAAATGCACCAGTTCATAATAATTAATCGTTGCATATTCTTCTCTTAAAGCAGGAACCTGATCTGTATAGGACAAAACAGGTATTTCAACTGCTGTCCCTTCTTCACCCGATTGTCTTATCAGACTGGCCGCACTTTCCCCTTTAACATAGGGCATATACTGAGGGTGTCTAAAATCCGGGTTGGTCACATCTCGAATTTGATTACGTATGACAGTTCCATCCAGCCGGGGTGTAATACCAATTTGTTCACAGTAAGCAGTAAAGCTGCTATCATCTAATATAATCATAGGAGCACTGACCTTCCAGCCTGCTGCTGTCTGCACTGCCTCGTCACCCGAAGCATGAGAAAAGTCTCCAAAGGACTTCATTTCATCACTCATTTCATCTTCTGTGATGGTTGTGCTTGCCATCGCCTTTTGATATACTGTGGCGCTTCTTACGCCGGGAAGGGCTTGTATCTTTTCAGTTTCTGTAAAAGAATCTACATCTGTATCCTTTATGGTAATCATAATATCCCAAACATCCTGATATTTATCGAAATAGGTTTCTCTTGTATTGATTCCTGATATGGTAAAAAAGCACTCCATAACCGTAAAAGCCATGAATGAAAGTATCAGAGATAAGGAGGCCGTCCGCAGGGCTTTTCTCTGCGCCTTTAAGGCATTTCCTGCCAACTCCCCCTCTACGCCAAATAAAAGAGAAAGGACAGGAGAATTCCTTCTTCGTTTGAGTTGAAATTCTCCTGTATTCTTAATGGCTTCCAATGGCGCCAATTTGCTTAATGTTCGGGCGGGCAGCCATGCGGAAATCCATATGGTGATAATTGTCACTAACAGCGTCAGAGCCAGGACCAGCGGATGATATCCAAATACTGCCTCATGCCTGCCTGCTACCCGGCTTCCCAACAGCGCATTTATCATTTGTAAAAGCCCCATACTGATTGCAACCCCCAACAGATTCCCAAGTATGATTGGCATGGTGCAAAGTACGGCTGCCTCCTGCAGCAGACATGTCCGAATCTGTTTCGGTGTGGCTCCAATGCTGGAAAAAATGCCAAACTGATGAATCCTCGCATTCATGGATACAGCAAATGAATTGTGTATAATGACAATCAGGGAGAAAGAGGTCATTATCATTATTATAATGAACATAGGAAACAGCAGTCTTGGGGCCATGTCCTGCGGACTGCGTATGAGATACATTGCAAGAAGTTCATAGTTATAAGTAACTGCTTCCGGTAAAACTCCTGCCATTTCAGCAATCCGTGGTGTGTCCTCCAAAACCGTACCGTAATCATCAAAATAGATGTCCAGTACCGTTTCGTGACCGTCCGCTGCCTCATCATTGACCACAACACTTTTTACATCTGCAAAGTTTCTTATGGCTTCCATGTCCTGTAAATCAAACGTTCCAACAAGCCGGCTTTGCCAGCTGCCTTGGGTCAGTTTGATTCTTTCCACTTCATACTTCCATGCGTTATAGAATAAACCGCACAATAGGGATAACAGCAAAGCAGATATAAACGCTGCTATCATAATGGAGAGTCCCGAGGAACGATTATTTTTAATATATCCGGCTGAATAATCTCTCCACATACTCCTCACCTCCGCCGTACATCGCATTTGATTGTTCCATCTTCGATGGTTATAATGCGGTCTGCTTCCAAAGCCACCTTTTCGTCATGGGTAATTAGCAGAGTGGTCTGCTCCAGATTCCGATTGGATAGTTTCAGCATATCTATGATTTCTTTGGAATTTTTCTGGTCCAGGTTTCCAGTTGGTTCGTCTGCCAAAAGCAGCGCCGGCCGATAAATCAGAGAGCGTGCAATCGCAACTCTTTGCTGTTGCCCTCCTGACAGCTGACTTGGTAACGCCTCAAGCCTGTCAAAAATGCCAAGGGAACGGACCACCTGTTCAAAGTACTCTTTGCTTGGTTTCTTTTTATCCAGTGTAAGAGGCATAAGAATATTTTTCCGCACGGTAAGCGTGGGAATCAGGTTATAGAACTGATATACAAGTCCAACCTTTCTGCGGCGGAAAATAGCAGCCTGTGTACGATTTAGTTTAGAAAGGTCTGTCCCATCTATGGTTACTGTTCCGCTTGTGGGTTTGTCTACACTGCCCAGGATATGTAATAGCGTAGACTTACCGGAACCGGACGCTCCAACAATGGCTACAAATTCCCCTTTGTTGACTGTCAAATCAATCCCATCCAGTGCAGCCACCTGATTATCGCCGGAACCGTACACCTTACGGACCCCTTCGCATGTTAGAATGTTCATTTGCTTCTTACCTCCTGCTATAATGTTTTGGAATTTTATATTTTCATTATAGCAAATGAAAATTACAACTTAGTGACTGTAAAAACGAATTTCAAAACAGGCTCCGGCGCCTTGCCTGTTACTGGCCCGTAACGTACCGTTCTGACGTTCAATAATTTCTTTTGCCAGTGCAAGCCCAATTCCAATGCCTCCCTCATGAGCATTATGGCCACGATAAAACCGCTCAAAAAGATGGGGCATATCCTCCTTTAGAAAACCGTCCCCCTCATCCCAAATCATGATATCAGTGTAGAGAGAATTCTGTTCATACGCGCAGTGAACAACTCCGCCTGGATTATGTTCCATACAATTTTTCATCAAATTTATAACAGCCTCCATTGTCCAGTCCAAATCGGCAGTAACTGCCATCTCGCCCAGTTCCGGAATATCAACAGCAGTTCCTGTTTCTGTCAATAGTTCCTGTAAATTATCTGCTGCAAGGACAAGTACAGTAAAAACATCAACAACCTCCTTTTCAAGAACCAGCGTCCCTGCATCAAGGCGGGATATAACAAGCAGGGCTTCCTCCAAATGACTAAGACGGAGAAGCTGCTTTTGTATTTGAGCCAACTGATCTTTCCTTATTTCTTTTTGCATTGTCTGCACAGATAAGGAAATTGCAGTAATCGGTGTTTTTATTTGATGTGCAATATTGGATAGATTTTCCGCAAACTTATTTTTCACCTGCACAGCTGTTTCTTTTGTTTGATAGAGATATGTCACAGTCTTATAGATTTCATCCTCTAATTTTGAAAAATCGTCCTCACCGGTAGAAGAAAGGATAGCGGCTTTTCCTATATTCGCCTGTTCCAGATATTCTGCCAAAGCCCGAATACGCATGCATTCCCTTTGATTTCGATAAAATAAGGTGATCATTAAAAGCAAGAAACCAATCAATCCCCCTGCCGTCACAAATAAAACCTGTTTCCTATACGTCAAATTGGAAAAATCAGAAACCTGGTAACCTAACACAGATAAAACATTATCCTTCGCTGCACTATCTGCATTTTTGCTTGTATATTCCTTTAATGCGGCTGAAATGATGCTTTCTGTTTCTGGCTCCTGCTCTAACACTTCCCCACAAACAGCATTCAGCAATCTAAATTGAAGCCGGATGTCATAGTTAGATATCATCATAACAGAAAGCGCCGAAGTTATGAGACTGACAGACAGTACAAGTCCTATTGTGGCCAATATGTTTTTCTGCCTGCTCATATCGTATCCTCCATGCTGTATCCCACGCTTCTGACTGTTTTTAAACAGGAAGGCTGATGTAATTTATCCCGCAGACGCTTCATTGTGACTGTAAGAGTGTTATTATTCACATAGTTTCCATTCACATCCCATACCTGCTCTAAAATTTTTTCCCTGGTTACAGTCCGGCCTTTATTCTGCATCAAATACAGAAGCAGTTGGTATTCTGCCGCGCTCAAACAGATTTCCTCCAACTGACAGGAGACGGTTCTGCGGTTCTGGTCAATTAAAATCCCATCACAGGAGAGATACGGTTCTGCCGCATAATGAGTTCTCCGAAGTAAGGCCAAAATTCTTGAGTACAATACTTCCAATTCAAACGGTTTTACCACATAATCATCCGCACCGTTTTGAAAGCCTGATACAATGTCATGGGAATCCCCTCGTACGGTAAGGAAAATGATGGGAAGTTCTTTCCAGTTGCTGCGAATCCATTTGCATAAACTGTCTCCATGTCCATCCGGCATGTTCCAATCTAACAGAATAATGGCCGGCACATGTTTTTTTAAAGCCTGTTTCATTCCTGCAAGTGTTCCGCATATTGTTACCTTGAAATTTCTATGTTCTAAATATTCTTTTACAATCATAGCGATGTTCGGATCATCTTCGGCATAATATAATTCAGTCATCTTTTTTTCCACCTTGACTTTTTATATCTATTATATCAGAAAAGTATTACAACTCAGTGACCAATTTGCCCGTAAACAGGAAAAGCTGCTGATATGTTCCCATTACCTTTTTATAGTATCACCTGAAACATACAATAATATAGGGGGGCACAATCGGTTTGTATAAAAGCATGGTGATTCCTGCATTAAGACCACCTTTGATTAAGTTGATGGGTAAAAATGCGGGGAGTAATAATTCCACCACGGCTTCTCTTGGATACCCCATGTAGAACGGGGTAATTAAATCTTCCGTTTTCTTCATTTGCACCATCCTTCACCGGATTGGAAACTAAATGGCATATAGCATAAAAATTATAGCAAATTTCTGATTATCTTTGCATTAGTTGGCAAATGTCGGTTTGGCCTGGAATCACGGGCTTTTCCGTCAGTTTTCATTATGGAAGATACACGGCATAACTCGGCATTTCCAAGCCTCATTTTGCAATCAACAATCGTAAAAAGGTAGTAGAATTGGGCTTTACTACTAAGCTGCGAGCCTATCCATTTCAGCCTTTGCAGAAGCGTATGTTGCGTATGCGTAACCAGTCTCGCTGTCCCGGAGAAGCTGATAATCCACATTGATCTGCCGGTTGACAAAATCAAGATTGACCGTCAGTCCGCAAAATTCGGAGACACGTAGGCCGGTTCCCAGAAAAATAATGATCTCGTCACGATACTTCCAATAGACCGGATTGCCAGCAGTGAAAGAAAGAAGACTGTCCTCCTGCTCCTGGGTCAATGCGATCTTTTCCTCTGTGTCTTCCTCCAGGACAGTATCCAGGGCGAAGTTGAAAGGTTCCTCCGCTAACTTGCAAACGACTCTCTTAAAACTATGATTGGGGTTATAAAATTTTCCTTTTTCACCCCGGCTTTCAACAAGAATGGTTCCTTAGAGGCGCCTTTACAGATTGGGTATATTGATTTACAATCTGATAATCTTGTTTTATTCGAACAAAATAATTATAATGCAATTTGTGGAGGTATACTATGGATTATATGACATTGAAAGAAGCAGGCGAAAAATGGGGTGTTACCCCGAGATGGATAAATTATTACTGTGCCGCAGGCCGTATTCCCGGTGCCATGAAAATAGCGACAATCTGGTTAATACCCAAAGAGGCCAAAAAGCCGGTTGACGGCAGGACAAAGCAAGGAAAGGAGCAAAAGCATGAATAAAATACTTTTGCTGGAAGATGATGTAAGTCTGATTGATGGTTTAGTCTACTCTTTGAAAAAGAATGGATTTGATATTGAAGTCGCCCGTACTGTGCGTGAAGCATTCCAATATGAGTTAAACCAATACGACCTGCTCATTTTGGATGTAACGCTCCCAGACGGAACAGGATTTGATGTCTGTGAAAAAGTGAGAAAAGAAAATCAGCAGATACCAATTATCTTTTTAACCGCATCCGATGAAGAAGTCAGTATCATCCGCGGACTGGACAGCGGCGGAGATGATTATGTCACAAAACCTTTTAGGTTTCTTTACAAAGGCATAATCATAAATCACAACAAAAAACTGAGCCAACCTACACTAAAACGTCGCTTTTTCAAGAAAAAGGCGGCGTTTTTTTCATGGCCCGGTTTGGGAAAGGAGTGGTGCTGACTTTATATTAAAACGAAAGGGGGAATTTTTTTAGCTGGCCAGGCCGAGAGGTCTGGCCTTTTTCATCTCACGAAAAAGGAGGTTAGCCAATGGCAGATGAAAAAGTAAACGTGAGCCCGGAGGAAAGTAAAACCCCGGAAGCTCCGGCTCCGTCCGGGCCGGGCGATCCGCCCGCGCCGGAACACACCGAGGGGCCCGCTGTTCCTGGTGGGGATCAGGCGGCCCCCTCTCATGCGGAGCCCTCCACGCCGGAGCAGTCTGTTATCCCTGGTATGGGTGAGGACGCTCCCGCGCCGTCCGGCAAGGTAATCAACCTTTCGGACATCCAGGCCGCTGATAAGGGCGGCAAAGAGGCTTCTGCTCCCGCCCCGGACAAGAAAGCGCCGGAGGCGGATAAGCCGCCGAAGCGCCGGGGCCGCCCGCCGAAAGAGCAGGCCGGGCCGACTGCGGAAAAAAAGGCAAAAGCGGCGGAGCCCCGCACAGGCCGCCCGTCTAAGGTTGACAAGGCGGCCCGTGAGGAGGCTCCGCCCTCTGTTCGGGACAAAGTGTCCAGAGGTAAGAAAGCCGACAAGGGCAAGGAAACGGGTTCCGGCGGTGCGCCTGCGTCTAAATCCGCTAAGACGGTAAAGCCGGGCAAGGCCGCTCCCGTCAAGGAGGCGGCAGTCCCGCCGCCGGAGATTAAACTGCCGCCCACGCCGGAGGTGCCGCCCCGCCCGGTGGAAGAGGGAAAAATCGTCTATTTGAAGATGTCGGAGCTCCATCCGTTCCACACGTTCCGGGAACACCCCTACAAGGTGCAGGACGATAAGGCGATGGACGATCTGGTGGGGACGATCAAGGAACACGGCATTATGACGCCCGCCACCGTCCGCCCGGAAAAGGACGGCAAGGGCTATGAGATTATCGCGGGCCACCGCCGCCATCATGGTGGTGCGCGGGCCGGGCTGGAGGAAATGCCCTGTATCGTCCGGGAGATGACTGACCTTGAAGCTGTCCGGGAAATGCGGAACAGCAACAAACAGCGCGGCGATCCGCTCCCCAGCGAGCTGGCAAAGCTCCTGGATTTGGAGGTGGAGGCCATCAAACGCCAGGGGGCCCGCCCGAAAACGGAGAAAGAGGCCGAGGCCCTTGGTAAGCTCTCGGTGGAGATCGTTGGCAAGGATCACGACATGAACTATAAAAAGGTCATGCGGTATATCCGGCTCAACTCCTTGGTGCCGGAGCTTCTGGACAAGGTGGACGCAAAGCAGATGGGCTTTATGCCTGCGGTGGAGATCTCGTATATCAGGCCGGAAAACCAGCGGCTGATTGCCGTTTCCATTGACGGGGAGCAGTCCTCCCCCTCGGTGGCCCAGGCGAAGCGGCTCCACGAGCTGGACAAGGAGGGTAAGCTCAACGGCGATGTGATTGACGGTATTTTGAGTGAAGAAAAAAAGGAGGATCGCGGTGTGATTATTTCGACTGCTGAACTGTCTAAGTATTTCGGCAAGGAGGTCACTCCTGCCAAAATGAAGGAGCAGATCATGGCTCTGCTGGACGAGTGGAAAGAGAAACAGCCGCCCGAACTGGCAAAGCCGGACAAGAAAAAGGACTTGGAGAAGTAACCGGGCCCCGCTTCTGGACACTTTGTCCAGAGGTAAGCGCCCCGCGCTTGGGATGGGCTCTGTGGTGATATATCCCCCGTCGCCGCCTCTATTCCTGCACAGCCGGGAGTGGGCCGTCAAGGGTGCAACGCACCGCCGCTCGCGGCGGCCTGCCCTTGACGGTCTGCCCCGGCTGTGCTACTTCCAGCGGCGCGGCGGGGGTATATATCCTCCAGAGCCGCCCCCTTTCCCTGGATAGGGAAAGGGCGGGGGGATAGGGTCGAACTACCTATTATAATATCGGAGGTGTTGAAGATGAAACGATCCCTTGCTTATATTACTGCCGCATGGCGCGGCGATCCTGCGGTGGACATGGAACAGGCGGCGCATTACTGCCGTGTGGTCTACGATGCGGGCTATTCCCCCATCTGCCCCATGCTCTATCTGCCGTTGTTCCTCAATGACGCGGTGCCGGAGGAGCACAAGAACGGCATTGACATGGGCCGTGACCTGCTCCGGCGTTCCCGTGTGCTGGTGGTGTGCGGCCATACTGTCACCGAGTCCATGAAAAATGATATTGCCGTGGCCCAGCGGCTGGGGATCACCGCTACCACCCTTGAGGGCATCCTGACCGTCAAGGGGCAGGGCCGCCGCTGATATGGCGTCCCTGTTTGAAGCCTACATCACAAACCTTAGAAAGTACAACGAGGGCGAGCTGGTCGGTGAAACCTTAAAATTCCCCACTACCACGGAGGAGGTGCAGGCACTCCTAAAGCGCATCGGCGTGGACGGGGTGCGGTACGAGGAATTTTTCATCACCAGCTTTGACGGTGATGTGCTGGGGCTCTATGACTACTTAGGCGAATATGAAAACCTGGACGAGCTCAACCATCTGGCCTGCCTGCTATCCGAGCTGGATCAAGGCGACTCGGAAAAGTTTGAGGCGGTCATTGACAGCGGCGGACATACCTCCAGCGTGGCTGATCTCATCAACCTCACACAAAATCTGGATTGCTTTGAATTTTATCCCGATATTGAAAATGAGGAGGATTTAGGCCGCTACTTTACGCAGGACTTGCCGATCCCGGAGGAACTAAAAGATTACTTTGATTATGAGGCTTACGGACGGGATTTTCTAATCAATGAGGGCGGCCATTTAGCTCCCGGCGGCTATATCGTCCAGACAAGCGGTGACTTCAAGGAATTTTATCACGGGATCGAGGACATTCCCGCCGAGCACAAGGTTTTCGCGTTCCCGCAGCTCTCGGTGCGGGAGCAGATGGCGGCTTACAAAGAAATTATTGACGGCTCCTCCCTGGAGGGCTATCGGAAGATTGCCAAAAAGGAGCATGAGGAGCGATAGCGGCACTTCTGGACACTTTGTCCAGAGGTGCTTTTTTCATGGAAAGGAGGGATACGGCTGATTGATGAGGACGTTTCCAGACGTACCATAGCAGTTTCCATCAAGGCAACAAAGCTCACGGGCCGGGTGCTGGCCCAGGCGTGTCTGGCGGTGGGCCGGAAGATCAAGAAAGCGCACCGGGCCCGCCAGACGCCCCACGGCAAACAGACGGTGCGCCAGCTCATGGGCCACGGGGCCGCCACGAACAGCATCGAGGTGGAGTCCCCAAAGGACTTTGACCGGGTGGCCCGGAAATGGAATGTGGACTATGCCTTTTATAAAACCGGGCCGGACAAGTACCTGCTGTTTTTCAAAAGTGGGCAGGCCGATGCCATCACCGCCTGTTTTTCGGAATATTCCCGGCGTGTGATGAAGCGTTCCAAGTCCCGGCGTGTCCCGATCCGGGAACAGCTCAAACGGGCCGCCGCTGAACTGGCCCGCCAGCCGTCCCACAAGAAAGAACGTGCAAGGGAGGCGGTGCATGAGAACAGATAGCGTCAAGAAATATGTGATACCAAACATCCCGTACCTGTTTATCCTGTGGGCCTGCCTAAAGCTGGGGACGGCCTACCGCCTGGCTCCCGGAGCGGACTTTGCTCACAAGCTGATGGGCCTGGGCCAGAGCATCGGCCCGGCCTTTGCCGACTTTGCGCCGGGGCTCAATCCCTTTGACTGGCTCATCGGCATTGTGGGCGCGGTGGGCTTCCGCCTGCTGATCTATATGAAAAGCAAGAACGCAAAGAAATTCCGGCGGGATGAAGAATACGGATCGGCCCGATGGGGCACCGAAAAAGACATCAAGCCCTTTGTCGATCCGAAGTTTGAGAACAACGTCATTTTGACAAAGACGGAGTTTCTCACCATGAACACACGGCCTAAAATCCCGGCCAACGCCCGCAACCTCAACTCTTGTATCATCGGCTCGTCCGGGTCGGGCAAAACCCGCTTCTGGCTCACGCCCCAGCTACTCCAGGCGCACAGCTCCTATGTGTGCGTTGATCCAAAAGGCGGGGTGCTCTCCCAGGTGGGTACTTTCCTGCAACGCCGGGGATATAAGGTCAAAGTGTTCAACAGCATAGATTTTTCAAAATCCATGCACTACAATCCGCTGTCCTATATCCACAATGAGGCGGACATCCTTAAATTCGTGGATACTCTCATAGCAAACACAAAGGGCGAGGGCAAGGAGGGCGATCCGTTCTGGACAAGTGCGACTCGTTCGCTGGCGGTAAAAAGTCAGCGGACAAACAACAAATACCGTTGTTTGGATAACTGGTAATTCGACAGGTGGAATGACGGGGTAACGCCCTGAAACGCTTGCCCTTGGTGGGCGTGCATCGGCTGCAAAGCCGGTGTACGAAGCCCCACGACAACGGCTGAGAGCAACCGTAGCCGCCGCCAACGGCGGCCGAAAGCGGTCTGGAGGCAGACTGTGTTGCCTATAGGCCAAGGGTCTATAAAATACCCATGGTTAGAATGTTCGCCGTAGCGGGCGGACTGACGAATCCGCGAATGTACGGGTCTATAAGAAGACCATATAGAAATGTATGGGTGCGTTCAAGCGCAGCCGGTGTGGTTTAGTAGAAATTGGCCCTACGAACGACCATGATGTGTTACAGGCACATCCCAGCCGGCAGGCTCATAGCGGAGACCTAAAGGTATAGATGCACAGATAGAATTACCGGAACGAGGAAAGGCAGCGGCTTTCGTAAGGAAGAACCCGGCGAAGAACAATAAGCGGGTGAACCGCTGCTGAAAAGTAGTGATCGAACCGAAGAAGTCCCTGTAATGGGGATGGAGGAATGGTCACAAGTCGAATTGTGAAAACAGGCATTATTCAATCCAATCATAAGGATTCGAGTAAGACCAAAAGGGTCACTTTTCCAAACTGGGAGGTGATGCCTTATGCCAAGAGAAAGGAAAAAAGTCCTGTGTATGGACGCCCAGCGGCACGCCGAGTATTACGGGATGCAGCGGACATTTGACGAACTGTACGCCCAAAGCAAGGCCGGAGAAACTTTCACCGGCCTGATGGAACTGGTATTAAGCCCGGGCAACATCATGCTGGCATACAGAAATATCAAGACCAACACAGGCAGCTACACAGCAGGAACAGACAAGCAGAATATCGGTGACATTGGACGGCTTCCACCGGCTGAGGTCATCGGTAAGGTCAGAAAAATCGTCACAGGCAGCGAACACGGCTACCGTCCCAAACCAGTGCGCCGGAAGGACATCCCAAAGCCAAACGGCAAAACCAGGCCGCTGGGTATTCCCTGCATCTGGGACAGATTGGTGCAGCAATGCATCAAACAAATCCTGGAACCCATCTGTGAGGCAAAGTTCAGCAACAACAGCTATGGGTTCCGCCCGAATCGGTCGGTGGAGCACGCAATTTCCCGTACTTACTCCCTGCTGCAACGGGCGCATCTGCACTATGTTTTGGAGTTTGACATCAAAGGATTCTTTGACAATGTGAACCACAGCAAGCTCATCAAGCAGCTCTGGACGCTGGGCATCCAGGACAAACAGCTTCTGTTTGTCATCAGGCGCATCCTGAAGGCTCCCATCCGTATGCCGGACGGCAGCACCGTTTACCCGACAAAGGGAACGCCCCAGGGCGGGATCATTTCCCCGCTGTTGGCCAATGTGGTGCTCAATGAGTTGGATCACTGGGTCGACAGCCAATGGACGGAGCACCCCGTGGCAAACCGCTGCGGAACATGGCGCACCATCCGCACCTCCGAGGTCTTTGACAAGAGCAAGGGCTACCAGAAAATGCGGAACAGCAATCTCAAAGAAATGTTCATTGTGCGCTATGCAGATGACTTCCGTATCTTCTGCCGGAACCGAGAGGATGCGGAGAAGACCATGGAAGCTGTCACAAGGTGGATTACCGAACGGTTGAAGCTGGAGGTCTCCCCGGAGAAAACACGCATTGTCAACGTCCGAAAGCGATACTCGGAGTTTCTCGGCTTCAAAATCATGGTGTACCGCAAGGGTGAAAAGTATGTCGTGAAGTCCCATATTTGTGACAAAAAGCTACAGTTGGAAGAAAGCAAGCTCGTGGAGCAGGCAAAGCGCATTGCAAAACCAGCCCAAGGGCGAACGCAGCCGGACGAAATCGGTCTGTTTGACGAAATGGTGCTGGGCATCCAGAACTACTACAGGATTGCTACCTGTATCAGTCTGGACTGCCGGAACATCCACCGCAGAGTCATGACAGTGCTGACAAACCGCTTGAACACGGAGACCGGCTGCCAACTCGTCCGGGAGGGCGGCGCTATGACGGACAGCGAAAAGGAGCGTTTCGGCGCTTCTCAAATGGTGCGGTATGTGTCCGGTATCAACCGGCCAATCTACCCCATCGCGTTCATCAAGTATAAAACCGCAATCGGAATCAGCGCCGCCGTCTGCTGCTTCTCTCCGGCGGGACGGAAAAAGATACATGACAATCTGGAGATGGATACGGCCCTGTTTGCGTATCTGCGGGAACATCTGCCACAAGGCCACAGCATGGAATACGCCGATTGCAGGCTCTCCCTGCTGTCCGCCCAAAAGGGCACGTGCGCTGTCAGCGGTGAATGGGACACGCAGTGCCTCTTCCATAACATCAATATGGCTGGTATCGAGGCAAAGCGGACAATCTACCGTCGCCGCAACTTCATAGATCACCTGCTTCATCATTTCTTTTTCGTCAATGCCGTTCATTCCCATATTGATGTCAAGGATGGCTGCCCCGTTTTCCTCCTGCGCCATTGCCATCTCACGCACAAGATCCAGTTTTCCTTCGCGCAGCTGGGCCTGCAGTTTTTTCTTTCCGGTCGGATTGATCCGTTCCCCGACCACCAGGAAATTGCCATCCAGACCAACTTCTACATTTTTGCGCTCAGACGCAAGAATCCTGCGATGCGATGCAAGTGGCCTGTGAAGTTCCATCCCCCGCGTTGCATCCGAAAGTGCCTTGATATGCTTTTCCGTTGTACCGCAGCATCCACCTACAATGGCTGCTCCCGCTTTTACCAGTGCCACACCTGCCCCGGCAAATTCTTCCGGTGTCATGCGGTACACCGTTTTCTTTCCCTCGAGTTCCGGGAGTCCGGCGTTTGGCTTTGCGATGAGCGGAATCGTAGCATATTCTGCCATCCTTTCCACCAGAGGTACCATCTCCATCGGACCGGTAGAACAGTTTACACCGATCGCATCCACGCCCAGAGACTGCAGTACGACCACAGCCGTCTCCGGAGGTGTTCCAAATAATGTCCGTCCGTCTTCGTTGTAGGTAAGTGTCACCATGATTGGAAGATCGCAGACTTCCCGGATCGCAATCACTGCCGCACGACATTCCTGCAGACTCATCATGGTTTCTACTACAAACAGATCCACCCCTGCTTTTGCCAGCACCGATGCCTGTTCCTTGTATACGTCCACCAGTTCTTCAAACAACAGCTCTCCCATCGGAAACAGCTGCTGGCCGGTCATCGTCATGTCACCTGCAACCAGTGCCTGATCTCCCACCGCCTGCCGGGAAAGTGCTACCAGCTGCGTGTTGATTTCTTCCAGCCTCTCCTGCAGACCATATTCTTCCAGTTTGATCCGGTTTCCGGTAAACGTGGAGGCATATACGATATGGCTGCCGGCTTCTACATACCGCCTCTGCAGATCGAGCAGTACCTGCGGATTTTCCAGCACCCAGCTTTCCGGACACACTCCAATCGGCATACCTGCCTCCATCAGATTCGTTCCCGTTGCACCATCTAAAATAACCGGACCATGTTCCCTGATAAATCCGGCAAATTCTGTCTTTGTCATTTTGCATTCCTCACTTGCAGTTTCGTTTCGTTCTATTTATAATAATACCGCAGATTATTTCTACGTCATGCGTAACAATATCATACCTTATCACACAAAAAAAAGAAAGTGAGAATCTATCATGAAAGACATAAAATTAGTTGCACTGGATCTCGACGGTACGCTGTTTGACAACAGCAGCCGCATCAGTGAACGCAATCTTACAGCAATCCGCAGCATTACAGACAAAGGCATCCATGTCGTAATCTCCACCGGCCGCCCATTTGAGGGAATCCCGTTTGACCAGATCAAAGGCACCGGGATCAACTATGCCATCACCGCAAACGGCAGCGGAATCTATGAGATTTCCACCGGAAAATGCCTGTATGAAAATGCCATGGATGAAGAGCTGGTCACCCCGATTTTAAACTTCCTTCTCACACGTGATATCCATATGGATGCATTTATCGGCGGAAAAGGCTACACCCCGGTCCAGTGCGTAGAAACGGCACAAAAACTGACCGTGCCTTCTTCGATCAAAAACTATATTATCACCACACGCACACGGCTGGACAATATCCTGCAGTTTATCCATGAAAATCAGTTAAAGGTCCAGAAAATGACTCTGAATTTCTATCCAGCAGCCGATGGAACACTCATTGACCGCGAAACCGTCCGCAAATTTCTCGTGTCCAATCCGTCAATTACTACCGTCTGCGGCGGATACAACAACCTGGAATTCACGCGTGCAGATGCAAACAAGGGCGTTGGCTTACGAAAACTTGCCGAAATTCTCGGTGTCAATCCGGATGCCACCATGGCAATCGGTGACACCGAAAATGATCTTGCCATCATTGAGGCTGCCGGTATCGGTGTGGCAATGGGAAATGCCACTGATGCCGTCAAAGCCCGGGCAGATTACGTCACCACAACGAATACCAAGGACGGGGTGGCAGCGGCCATCGAACATTTTATCCTATAATTTCACTCACCGCGCAACAACCCGATATTTTTCTTTAAAGATGCAATGACTGCATCAACCTGCCGGCGGTCGGTCTCCCTTCCCATGGTAAAACGTACACTGCCTGGTGCATAATTTTTTGGTACGTGTATGGCTTCAATCACATGGGAGATCCGTGTCTGTCCGGTATTGCACGCAGATCCTGCGGAAGCACAGATTCCGTCTTCTTCGAGAAGCACCAGAAGGGATGTCGCATCAATCCCCTCAAAACTGAAATTCACATTTCCCGGCAGGCGCTTATGCGGATGCCCATTTAACCTTCCCTGCGGAATCTCCCGTAATACCCGTTCCACAAAATAATTACGCAGCCGCACAATCCGCGGACGCACGACCTGCATCTCTTCCACTGCAATTTCAAGTGCCTTTGCCATCCCCACAATTCCTGCCACATTCTCGGTTCCTGCCCGTTTGCCGTTTTCCTGACTGCCTCCGTGAATATACGACGGCAGATCCCGGTCTTTTCTCACAAACAAAAAGCCAACCCCTTTCGGACCGTGGAATTTATGTGCACTTGCACTCAGATAATCCACCGGAAGCTGGTTCATGGAAAGCGGAATCTGCCCGATGGCCTGCACCGCATCGGTGTGAAATAATGTTCCCGTCCCCCGCAGCATGGATGCAACCGCATCCAGCGGTTCGATCGTTCCAATCTCGTTATTTCCCGTCATAACGGAAACCAATGTGGTATCTTCCCGCAATACTTCCCGCAACTGTGCCAGATCAATCACTCCATATGCATCGACATCCAGATAAGTCAGTTCATATCCCAGTTTCTCCAGATATTCACATGAGCGCAGCACCGCATGATGTTCGATTTTGCTTGTGATCACATGTTTCCCTTTTTCCTTTTTCTCCGCCGCCACATTTTTGATTACCCAGTTATCCGATTCGCTCCCCCCGGATGTAAAAAAAATCTCCTCCGGCTTTGCCTTAATCAGCATGGCAATCTGTTCTCTTGCCCCTTCTAATGCCTCCCGTGTGCGGCGCCCCATTTCGTAAGATGTGGAGGCGTTTCCATATTCTTCCATGAGATACGGCTCCATAGCCTTGCGCACCTGCGGAAGCATTTCGGTTGTGGCCGCATGATCCATATAGATTTTACAGCTCATATTCTGCACCATCCCCTCATACAATAGTTATCAAGTTTTCCATTTGGAGTTCCCATTGAACATTTCCCGATTCCTAAAAAATCCTCTGATTACCGGCACCCTTCTGATGACGGCTTCCGGTATTGCCAGCCGTATCATCGGCTTCTTCTATAGGATATTCCTGGCACAGACAATTGGTGCAGAAGCGCTCGGAATCTATCAGCTGATTGCACCCGTTTTTGCAATGTGTTTCGCCCTGACTGCCTCCTCCATCCAGACATCCATTTCCAAATTTGTCGGCGATGCCTGCGGCAAAAACGCAGGAACATCGCAGGGAGAAATAACTGCACGCGGATATCTGCTGCTCGGTCTGGTCATCTCCTGCACAGCCTCTGTAATCGTCGGTATTTTTCTTTACACACAGGCAGACTGGATCGCCCTGCATTTTCTCGGAGAGCTCCGCTGCGCTCCCCTCCTTTCACTCCTTAGCTTTTCCATGCTTCCCTGCTGCATCCACGCCTGTATCAACGGTTATTACTATGGAAAAAAGCGGGCAGGAATTCCCTCGTTCTGTCAGCTGGTGGAACAGCTTGCACGCGTGGGAAGTGTATGGCTGATCTATCAGTACACGCTGGAAAAAGGCATGGAACTGACGGCGTTCCACGCGGTTGCCGGTCTTGTGGCCGGGGAATGTTCCGGTCTTATCACCAGTCTGATTGCCATGTCTTTGGAAAAACGGCTCCCCGGACACTCCTACCACACCCTTTCCGGTCAGTGGAAAACGATGGGCAAACTGTTTGCTTCCATGGCGGTTCCGCTTACCATCAACCGGGTGACGACAGCTCTTTTCAACAGCCTGGAGAATCTTCTGATCCCGCAAAAACTTCAGGCATTTGGTTACAGTGCTTCGGATGCCCTGAGTATTTTTGGTATCCTGACCGGTATGACCATGTCCATCATTCTGTTTCCCTGTGTACTGACCAATTCCTTTTCCGTCCTTTTACTTCCGGCTGTCTCGGAAGCCCACAGTGCACACAACCACGCACAGATTGCACGAGCGATAAAAAAAGCAATCCTCTACGGACTGCTTCTTGGCTTTGCTTTTACGATTCTGTTTCTGGTTTTCGGTGACCGGATGGGCGATGTTCTGTTTCACAATACGCTGGCCGGCAATTTTATCTGCCAGCTCTCCTGGCTGTGTCCCCTGCTGTATGTCACCAGTCTGCTAAACAGTATTCTGCATGGACTCGGCAATGCCCGGCAGGTTTTGTTTGTCACACTGCTGGCATGCATGATCAGGATCTGCATGATTCTGTTTCTCGTCCCACAGTACGGAATCGATGCATATCTGTGGGGGATGCTGCTGTCCTATGTATTTGCTGCGATTGCAGACATTCTTTTGCTTATGCCTTATTCCCGTGCCGGATGATTCCTCACTTTTTGATCTCCCTCAGGCAGAAAAAACGCCGGTTTCCACAGATCACTCTGCCGGAACCGGCGTTTCTTTATCAGGACTTTTCTATTATAAGGTGTGATTATACACGGGACAGATACTCACCTGTTCTGGTATCAATCTTGATCTTGTCTCCCTGCTCTACGAACAGAGGAACGTTTACGTTTGCACCTGTCTCAACAGTAGCAGGCTTGGTAGCACCTGTAGCGGTATCTCCCTTGAATCCCGGCTCTGTCTCTGTAATCTCAAGCTCTACGAAAAGAGGTGGCTCTACTGCAAATACATTGCCCTTGTGAGAACAGATCTTAACCATCTCGTTCTCCTTAACAAACTTCAGTGCATCACCGACACTGTCCTTTGTCAGGTCAATCTGGTCATAAGTCTCTACATCCATGAAATGATAGAAATCATCATCGGAATACAGATACTGCATGTCCTTACGATCAATGTGAGCAGTCGGACACTTCTCTGTCGGACGGAATGTCTTTTCTACTACACCACCACTGACGATATTTTTTAATTTTGTTCTAACGAATGCTGCACCCTTACCTGGCTTTACATGCTGAAATTCGATAATCTGATAAATGTTACCTTCAAGTTCGATGGTAACACCATTTCTGAAATCTCCTGCTGAAATCATTCGATCTTCCTCCTTAAATTACGAGTATAAAGTCTCTCGACTTACAATTTTACTATAAAATGGAATACTTTTCAAGTATTTTATTTGTTCCGTTTTTCGATGTCCGCAAGCATAGCCACGCGTGTCGCATGACGTCCACCAAGAAATTCCGCATTCAGATAAGCCTTCACAATATCCTTTGCCAGCTCCACTCCGACAATTCTTGCACCAAACGCGATGATATTTGCATCGTTGTGCTCTTTTACCAGATGCGCGGTTGTCACATCCGAGCAGACAGCTGCACGTACTCCGTTTACTTTATTGGCAGCAATGGAAATTCCGACACCCGTTCCACAGATCAAAACTGCACAATCCACTTCTCCGTCAGCCACTGCACGTCCTACTTTTTCTCCGATCTCCGGATAATTACAGCTTTCTGCGGTATCCACCCCATAATTTACAACCTCATGTCCCATGCTCTCAATAAATTCTTTGATCTGCATTTTCAGTTCTACTGCTGCATGATCATTTCCAATCCCGACTTTCATCACAACTCTCCTTTTCGTTTTTGCACTTCTTTTATCTTACTGCTTCAACGAACTTTCGTCAAATAGAAAACGATCGGCTGTGTACGGTCACGCATAGAAAATTCTGCAAAAAGAAAATTTATCCTACAAAATGGATGAATCCTCCTTTTTTGCAACAGATGGGTACTTTGGTTTTACGATTTTACGGTGCAGACGATAACATAAAAGCACAATTGCCTCCAGCCGGCGCTTTAACACGATCTGGATTTCTTCTTTCGGGTGGATCGGTTTTACAAGGATCGTGCGGATTCCTGCTAAATTTGCCCCACACACATCCGTAAAGATCTGATCTCCCACAAAAAGCGTATTTGTCGCGTCCGTGCCAAGGATCCCCATCGCTTTGCGATACCCGGACGGCTTTGGCTTTCCTGCTTTGTAAATATAACTGACATGCACGGCATCATTGAACATTTTCACACGCGGCTCCCTGTTGTTCGAAAGAAGCATACAATGAAAACCCAGTTCCTTTAAATGTGCAAACAAAGAAATCGCCCGCTCATCCGCAGGCGCTCCATGTGGTACGAGGGTGTTATCAATATCAAATATAATTCCCCGGTATCCTTCTTTATATAATTGATCAAAATCTATGCTGTAAGTGGAATCCAGATATTCATCCGGATATAGAAATGCGCACATAGGTCTCTCCTTTGTGTGTTATGTACTAAAGGGAAAAATTCTCTCCGGAACGCAAAGCAGAAATCCCGGTATCCAACGGGGTCTTCTTCACTCCGGTATCCTGCGTTCCCACAAAATACTGATACTGCTGCAACACCTGATCCTTTTCCATATCGGAAATTGCTTTCTGCATATCCTGAAATATTCATAAGCACCTCTGGTTACAAATTCATCCGAGCATTTTTTTCAGCTCATTCATAAATGTGTTTACATCTTTGAATTCACGGTATACCGATGCGAAACGCACGTAGGCAACCGGATCCAAATCCTTTAACTTATCCATGAGAATTTCACCGATCAAAGCACTTGGTATCTCTTTTTCCTCACGGTTAAAAATTTCGATTTCCACATCATCCACAAGTTTTGAGATCTGTTCTGCCGAAATTGGCCGCTTGTGACATGCAAGCAATACACCTTTTTCGATTTTTGTCCGGTTGTACTGCTCACGATTGTTATCTTTTTTTATAATGATCAGGGGAATGGTTTCCACCTTTTCATAGGTTGTAAAACGCTTTCCGCAATCATCGCAAAGTCTTCTTCTGCGAATCGAATTATTGTCATCCGCAGGACGCGAATCAATCACTCTTGTATTTTCACTGCTGCAATACGGACATTTCATAGGATTTCTCCTCCTGCATCCAATCCCAAAATATATGACTATTTTTATAATACACAATTTTCCTGTTTTCTGTCAATCTGCAAATTTTTATCCTTTTATCCGGTGTTTCATTTCTTTTTCATCAAACTCTACGAGTATTATATCGGGTCCTATCCGGATAACTTTAGCCCATGGAATAAAAAATTCGCTGTCCCTGCAAAAACAACCCAGATATTTTCCCGGTCCTGGAACGATCAGTGCCAGAATTCTCCCACACTCTTTGTCAATATCCAGATCCCGGACACTGCCAAGGCAGCGGCAGTCTTTTACATTGACTACTTCTTTTTCACATAAATCAGAAAAACGCACAGAACACTCCTGCTTTTCTTTCTTGGAATATTCTATGCGTCTTAGCTGTATTTTATGTTTATGCACGCTGCTTCATTTTATAATATATAAGCTGTGCCACTTCTGCGGCACAGCTTATAAAAAGGGAAAATTTAAGTTTTATTCTTTTACGCCACCAAGCGTAAGTCCTGTTACGAAATACTTCTGTAAGAATGGATAAATACAGATGATCGGCAGAATCGTAATAATCGTTGCAGCTGCACGAACCGATGTCGGTGTAACCGTTCCCACTGCATTCTTCATTGCCTCGACACTACTGCTCGTATTTGTTACGGATGACAGTAGTTTCATCAACTCATACTGTAAGGTTGTCAGTTTGCCGTTCATACGGTTATATAACATTGCATCAAACCATGAATTCCACTGACCAACTGCAACAAACAATGCAACAGTTGCATATACCGGCTTACAGAGCGGTGAATAGATTTTCAGGAAAATCGTCGTATACCCAGCACCGTCGAGCTGTGCCGACTCCTCTAAGCTGTCCGGGATACCGTTCATATAAGTACGGATAACCAGCATGTTAAACGCACTGACCATTCCAGGGATAACATATACCCAGAAGCTGTTGGTAAGTCCCAGTCCCTTGTACAACAGGAATGTCGGGATCAGACCTCCGTTTACATACATGGTGATAACCCAGAATAAAGAGAGCTGCTTTTTAAACATAAATCTTTTTCTGCTGACGATAAATGCTAGGATTGCATTGGAGATCAGCGCAAGAACTGTTCCGATCACAGTTCTTGCAACCGTAACATAAGCACCTGTGATCAGGTTGTCTTTCTGAAGTACCGTAATGTAGTTCTTCCATGTAAATTTTCTCGGTAACAGATAGATACCTCCACGAAGGGAATCCGTACCGTCATTTAATGATATTGCTAATGTATTTAACACAGGATACAGTGTAATGATTACAAACAGGATCATAATGATCGTATTGACAATCGGAAAAATCTGCACCTTTTTTTTCGCTTTTTTTGCTGCCATTGTATAACCTCCTTAGAACAATTGTTCTTCACCATTACGCTTTGCAATCTGGTTTGCAATCACGATCAGAATAATACTTACGAAACTCTTGAAGATACCGGCTGCAGTTCCGATTGCGAAATCGCCCTGACTGATTCCCCATTTTAATACGTAAATATCAATTGTCTGTGATACTTTCTGAACCAGACCGTTTCCTAACAAATACTGAACTTCAAAACCGGCGTTCAGTACATTACCTACATTCATCAGAAGAAGAATGATAATGGTTGGTTTAATACCCGGAAGTGTAACATGCTTGATTTTTGCCCATCTGCCTGCACCGTCGATAGCTGCAGCTTCGTAAAGTGACGGGTCGATCGAAGTAATTGCTGCCAAATAAATAATTGCATTCCATCCTGTTTCTTTCCAGACATTGGCAAATGCAACGATTGGCCAGAAATAACCCGGATGAGCAAAGAAATTGATCGGCTGTGAAATAATATGGAAGTTAAGTAATAATTCGTTCACAATTCCGCCACCGGATAACATATCGTGTAAGATACCGGTTACAATGATCCATGAAAGGAAATGCGGAAGATAAGAAATTGTCTGAACGACTTTTTTACCGCCTTTGCTTTTAATTTCATTTAATAAAATTGCAAAAACAATTGCTGTAATAAATGTTACCACCAGATTGATAACACCCATTGCCAACGTATTTCTGATTACCCGGATAAAAGTCATATCCGAGAATAATGTCCGGAATTTATCCCATCCTACAAATTGCGAATGAAAGATACCAAGTCTCGGTTTATAGTTTTGAAACGCCATAGTCCAGCCTGCAAGTGGGAGGTAATAGAAAACCACGCCATACACTACCATGATTGCCGCCCAGAACAATAATACTTTCTGTCTTTTAATCTCTTTCCAGGTAATTTTCGTCTTCGGTTCTTTCACTTTCTGTTTGGATTTTGTTCTCTCTATAGACATGACCTCACTCCTTTTTTAAACGGGCAGATGGAGTTTTCACAACATCTGCCCATCTAAAACCTCATTCTCTATGTATTATTCGTATTTTGCTGCGTCTTTCATCCGCTTATCAAGCTCTGCCTGCAACTCGCTAAGGAAAGCGTCCGGATTGCATGCATTGTATGCATCCATATAAGTTTTCCATGCACTGTCAAAGTCTTTTGCCATTACAACCTGCGGAAGCTGCTCATGCTTAACTTCGCCAATCTTGGTCCATGCCATTCCACCCTCTGTGTCTGTTGTAAAGTTGTTTGAGAATGACCACATCGGATACCATGGACCAGGTGCCTCGTTTGTTCCAAGCATCTCAACGTATGTTTCAACACCATATGCCTGGAATGCTTTCTTAACATCATCATTTAATCCGTCAAAGAATTCTTTTGCCTGTCCACTCGGCTTTGTTGCATTCAGACCGTCATCACAGGTTCCGTCATACTGTGGAAAATAGGAATAAGAACATGCGTGAGATGCCTTATAATCCGTCTCTGCAGCCTTTGCTCTCTGCTCCTTGGTTCTATAGAAAAGTCCATCGTCGCCAACCTGATAATCTTCACCTTCAACGCCCCAGAAACGAAGGTTGTGAATTTCCTCTGAAAGAAGATCATCTACAAACTGTAAAGCTGCTTCCACATCATCACAATCCTTTGTGATTGCAAGTCCATCACCGGAATTTAAAACTCCGCCGGAGTTGTGCCACTGGTTCTTACGTCCATCAATCGTTACAGGTACCGGAATGTAATCGCATCCCTGTGCATCCAGTCCTGCAGACTTAATTGCATCACCTGCTGAGTAGGCGAAATCCCACCACTGGTCGATCATACCAAGTACACGTCCGGAAGAAAGCTTTGCAATGTACTCATCATAAGTCTGTGTGAATGACTCAGGATCAACAATACCCTTCTGATATTCCTCGTTCAACTTCTTGAAGTACTTTACAGCAGTATCAGATGTATTATAATCCATTACCTTTAATGTATCCGGATCAACCATACATGAACCATCATTTGGATAACCATCTAAGAACTGTGGAGCATTCTCAAGACAGAAATATCTCCAATCCTCGCAAAGGATGGTATATGGAATATTCTCCGTTCCATCTTCCATGGTAGGATTTGCTGCATTATAATCTTCAATCAGCTTGAAATAATCATCCATCGTCTTGATTTCCGGATAATTAGCCCACTCAAGAACTCTTGCCTGAATCCAGAATGCCTCATCGTTATGCGTACAGGTTTTCTCTTCTCCCTTAATATTGGAGAACTGTGGAATCCAGTAAATATGTCCGTCGTCCTGACGAAGCTGATCCCATTCCTGTTCGGTGAAGTAGTTCTTGATATTCGGATATTTGTCAATGTAATCATCTAATGCTACCAATGCACCTGCATCATATAACTGCGGCATACCATTTCCACCACAGATGAAATCCGGATATTCATCACCGGCTACCAGCGTTCCGATTGCTTCTTCTGCCGTCTGGCCTGTCAGCCATGTCTCTTTTACCTTTACGCCGGTCTTCTCAGCGATGATCTGCTGAACTTCGTTATCATCGTTGATCTCGGATCCCGGGACAGCAAAGAAAGCTGTAAACTCTTTAATATCTCCATCATTTGCTGCTTTTCCACCCTGTGTGGAAGAATTGCTGCCGCCTTTATTTCCGCAACCGGCGAACATGGTTGCTGCCATCGCTACTACAAGCAAGGCACTTAGCATTCTTTTTCTTTTCATAGAATGTACCTCCTTCTTTATATTAACTATTTTACTTTTTTTACCATTTCAAACAATCCGACGAATTATAGTCAAAAACAGGGTAAACTATAGTTCATTCTGCCGGACTATAATTTACCCTGTTTTCCATCTCTTTCTATTCCATTTTACTGCTGCATCTGCTTCCGGAATTTTGCCGGTGTGCATCCTTTTACCTGAATAAAGCGGTTGACAAAATAATCCAGATCATGGTATCCAACCTCTTCCGCCACCTGAATAATCTTCTTATCGGAATGCAGAAGAAGATCAACAGCCTGATCCATCCGGTAATTATTCAGATAATCCTTAAACGACTGACCGTATTTCTTTCGGAACAGTTGTCCGAGATAGGCGCTGTTGACATAATATTTCTCGCTAAGCCCCTTGAGTGTGAGGTTATCCGCATAATGTTCCTTAATTTCTTTCTCTACATTTCCGAGAACACCTCTGGATACATTCTTGCGAAGCTGGGACAGATAGTCTCCGTACTCACAGGCGAAACGCATCAGATGTGTCTTACTGCCGCGCATCGTTCCTGTTTCAAAGCTGCTCTCCGAAATCAGACGCAGGATTTCTTCCTGATTGACCTCATCATCCTGCTCGCTTGCAAGATGGATCAACTGAAAAAGCAGATAGTTAATATTAAGCGTCATGGATTCCCCACGCAGGCCTCTCTGACTCATTTCTCCATAGAAACGGTCCACCGCCGCCCGGATTTCCATATGATTGTTCTGCTCCACTACCTTCAGCAAATCATCAAGACTCTTCTTGCACAAAACCATACCGTCATTGGACACCTGCACTTCTTCCTCGTAGAAATAGATGTCCTTTTTGCTTCGAAATCCCTGAAAGGAACGAAGCATACAGGCATTCCCGTATGATCTTGCAATAAGGCTGATATCCTGCACCTTTTTCCCGACCAGCATCGTAACCGGGCGCGACAGATTCTCACCCAGATATTCCACCAACCCGTTCAGATAAGCGTTTTCATCGAGTCCTGCCTCTTCCGCCATATATTGAAAAAAGATCAATCCCACATCATATATTTTTTCATCTGCCGATGCGTCAAACACACAATTCTCCGCATAATCTTTCAGGAATGCAGTACAGCATTCATACATCTGTCTTTGGAATTCGCGCATCTCCTGATCCGTCACATCTTCGTCCGCATCACATCCCGCCATCTGAATTTCAACGTAGCGGACACCTTCTTTGCATTTCATCTGTGATGTGACATATTGCAGATTGGAATCATCGTATTTTCCCTTGATCAAAGCAATCTGATTTCTTGCAAGATATGCCTTTTCCATTTTATTGTTCTTCTGCCTCATCCGGTCATCTTCATCACGCATCGCAGATACCCTGTTAAGCAGTTTCAGCAGCATATCACGGTCAACCGGCTTTAAAATATAATCCGTACATTCATTTTGAAGCGCCCTTCTTGCATACTCGAAATCCGCATATCCGCTTAATATGACAAAATATGCATTCGATAGATTTTCTTTTCGTATCGCTTCCTGCAGATCCAGCCCTGTCATGACTGGCATCTGAATATCTGCAATTATCAGGTCTACACTCTCTTTTTTCAGAAAATCATATGCCTCTTTTCCATTTGATGCAGTCCCTGCAATCATATAGCCTTCCTGTTCCCAGTCGATCAGCACTTTTAATCCCTGAATAATAAAAGGCTCATCATCTACAAGCAAAACCTTTAACATATTTCTTTCCCCCTTTTGCACACCGGTCCATTAACACAGCCTTCAGCAAATGATAAATACTCCATCGGAATGCAGATCGTAATCCATGTTCCCACACCCTCTTCGCCTTCAATTTCAAAGCACACATGATCTTCTGTGTACATTTTAAGCCGCAGGCATGCATTGAGCATTCCCACGCTTTTCTTGTTTTTCAGCATCTCAATATCCGCATTCTGCATATCATGCTGCATCTGATACAACTTCTGCTCCTCAATTCCGCTTCCCGTATCTTCAATCTCGATGTATAATTGTTCTTCCCTTTTATAAGCTCTTACGAAAATCCATCCCGGTGATGCCTTACTTTCGATTCCATGTACACAGGCGTTCTCCACAAAAGTTACAATTGTAAGTTTCGGTATCCGGATCTGCGCACATTCCGGATCAATCTCGAGATTGTAATTCAGCCGGTCACCAAAACGATATTTCTGCAAGGACAGATACGCTTTTACAAATTCAAGTTCCTGTTCAATCTCTACCGAATCATTTCCCCAGTCCACATATTGTCTTTGCATGATCGCCAGTTTTTCGACCATATCTGCCGTCTCGTTTTCTTCCTTCAAAAGGCTTCTCATGCGGATACTTTCCAGCGCATTAAACAGAAAATGCGGATTGATCTGGCTTTGCAATGCCAATAGTTCTGCATTTTTCCTGCCGACAAGGATTTCCTGTTCTTTGATCTTGTTCTTGTATACGGTCTGGATTAGTTCATTGGTCCGTTTGACCATCCGATTGTAATTCCGGATCATGCTTCCAATCTCATCCCTACCGTCTTCGTGTGCCATCTGAACAAGATGCTCACCGTTGACAGACTGGAACACTTTGCTCAGCCCACGGATTCTCTTTGTAAACGAATGATTGAGAAGCAGCACAAATCCCATCGGGAGAACCACATTGATGATCACCAGAAAACCAAGAATCGGAAGAAAACGCACAATCTTACTCCGCACTCTATTATCCGCTTTTAAAACATAAATATCAAGTTTAGCTCCGTGAAGTGTAATGGTCTGTTTGTATCCCATCTTCTGCTGTACACTGATCATGTCAAATTTTTTACCGACACCACTGAAAGGTCCGTTACTCAGTACGATCGCATCCCCTTGACAAATAAGAACTTCATTGTCAAACTTCATTCGTCTCAGCATCCGCATCATACTGTTATAATCAAATTCGATTTGCAGCATCTTTTCCTTATTCTTGGAAAAAAAATCAAGATTCTGCAATAGGATGATCTTACGATGATAGGAATTGGCATATCTCTTACGCTCATATACAAAAAAAAGTCCTTCATTTTCGCCTCGTTCCTTCCACGCTTCATACGCTGCCGTTTCCTTCAGATTGGACATATTATCAATCTTTCCACCCTTTACCACGGTAGGATTATCCGTATACAGGGTAAAGACGATCTGATTCATGCCGAGTACGTTTTCCAACGTCGAATCCTGAAAGAAATTCTGATATTCCGCATAATAATCCGAAGTGCTCTCATATTGCTTCTCCAAAAAGGTATTCATCCTTCTATCGGTGTACATACTTTTGGCAATTTCTCCCGCATTCTCCACCAGTGCACTGATATTATAGCTGACTGCATTCGCAACGTTTGCCATCTCATGATACTGCCGCTGCGATTCCATGCTGTCTTCAATATATAAGACGACACTGTCCGTAATGATCAGCGGTAATAAAACACAGAAAATGTATAACTGTATAAATTTTTTCTTAATAGAAAGATTATCCATATATCTTTCCAATACCTTGATGAACTTTTCGATGATATTCATACCAACCCCTCTAAATTCACACACAACAAAGCGATAAAGGAGCAGATTTTTCGACCTGCTCCTCATTCGTACAACCGATTAAATTCATTATAACATATACGAGACTATATTTAAAATTGTTTCTTGATATTTCTGCACGCTAATACTCAACCGGTGTCTGCGCACCCTCTCTGCGGACCACCAGCGCAGCCACGTCACTTCCGGTAAGTTTTGCACTTCTTGCATCCGGCTGCTGACCTCCGATTGCGATGCGGTAAGATCCCGGTCTTACAACGCATTCTCCCTCCTGCGTGATAATCGCAAAGTCACGTGCCTTAAGAGATATGGTCACACGCTTCGTCTCTTTCGGCTGTAATGTAACCGTCTGTATTCCTTTCAACTGATATCCCGGTTCATACGCATCCGCTTCCTCATGCTGAATGTACGCCTGAACACTCTCATGGATCGTGTAGGAACTCTCATTTATGACATCCACACTCACATCGACGGCATCTCTCACACTGCACTGCGCACAGGAAATCTGTGCATTCTCGTAACGGATCGTTCCATAATGCAATCCGTAACCGAACGGATAGAGCACATTCTTGTCCGTATAACGATATGTGCGATCGGACATATCATAATCCGTAAACTCCGGAAGATTTTCCGTTCCCTGATAAAAGGTGACAGGCAGCTTTCCGGATGGTGAAAAATCACCGAAGATTGCTTCTGCGACTGCCTTTCCGCCACGGGCTCCCGGATAAAAACTGTCAATAATCGCAGCAACATGCGCATCCGCCCATGAGAGATCGAGTGCACTTCCCGCCGAAATCACGAGCACAACCGGCTTTCCGACAGCCGTAACCGTCTCGAGCAGTTCTTCCTGAAGTCCCGGAAGATTGAGTCCCAGTTTATCCCCGCTGGCATATTCATTACCGGCATCGCCTTCCTCGCCTTCGATCGTCGCGTCAAGACCAAGGCACATAACTACAACATCTGCCTGCTCCGCCGCAATGACCGCTTCCTTGAATCGATCCTTCGTCTCTGCCAGAAATTCCACTTTGTCTTTGTACAGATGACAGCCTTCTGCATATAATACACGCACATCATCCCCCACATACTGCTGAATTCCCTCCAGTGGAGTAATGTAACGGGAAGAGGTTCCGACATAGTTTCCGACCAGCGCATCTCTTGAATTCGCATTCGGACCGATGACTGCGACGGTCTGTATCTTATTTTTATCCAACGGCAGGAACGCATTCTCGTTTTTCAACAGAACAAGACTTCTTCTTGCCGCTTCAACAGACAACTTCACATGTTCCGGACATTCTACCTTATCATAGGTAATGTCTTCATACGGGGACGGATAATCCTTCATCATACCCAGACGAATACGAACTTCCATCAGGCGCTCCACCGCTTCTGTGATCTCCTCCTCGGAAACAAGTCCCTTCTCGTAAGCTTCCTGCATATCCTGCAGGAGAGTTTTGCTTCCACACGCCGGCTCTTGCAACACCATGCAAAGCCTCATTCCACCAGTTATATGCCGGAATATTAAGTCGCTCGATCGCCGGTGACTCATAGAGCATCTGGCTCATTTTTTCCTCAACCGTCATCTGTGCAACCAGTTTCTTTGCATATTCTTTTGTCTGTCTACTCATTATTTCATTTTCTCATCTTAAACACTTTCTATCAATCCATCGACTGGCATGTCAGCCATTCAAAATCAGCATAATTTGTACTGTCACTGCCGTTGGAAGACGCATATACACCGACTGTGCATCCTACAAAGCCTCCGGCTTCCTCTGTCGTGTAAGCAAGAAGATCCAGATTTTCCGCAACGGATACATATCCTTTGCCTTCCGAAATCCAGACACGGGCACACTGATTGCGGCACTGCAGGCGGATCTTTAATTTTCCTTTCTTCTCCAGCCGTGTTGTTGCCAGCGTCTGCTCATCTCCGTGAATACAGCTGGTAACCACAAAACAAACTTCTCCATCCACGCGCACCACTTCAAACCGGAGATGATTTTCATTATTCTGGTAAAGCACAAGTCCCGCCGTCTCCGACTCATTTTCCGGATAGAATTCCATTCCGGTCTCTGCGACAAAGCGGTAACTCTTCTGTCTTACACCAAGATATGCACAGTTTGCTCTCTCGGAAATCTTTTCTTTGCGAAGGTACATCCGAAGTGCACCCTCACGTTCGGTCAGCGAATAAATTCCGGATGTCCAGTCCTCGATCGCCACCAGCCGCTGATCCAGCTGTTCTCCCCAGAAATGAATGACATCGGAATTCGTAATTTCTTCCGCAAAGCGATGCTCAGGCATATCGATCGTAAATTCGTCCTCCAGATGTCCGACTCCCGGAGCGATCACCGGCCAGCCGTTCTCCCAGATTACCCTGGCAAGGAAAGTCTCACGCCCCATGCTGCTATGCTTTTTGCAAGGTCTTGATGCAAGCATTACAACATACCAGTTTCCCTTGCCGTCATCAACCAGATCTCCATGTCCCGCATAGATGACCGGATAATCCATACCGAGATTGCGGTGTGTGAAAATCGGATTGCGCGGACAGCCTTCAAACCACTGGAACAGCTTCTTACTGCGTGCCACCGTAATACTATGTTCCGGACCGGTTCCGCCTTCTGCGTGGAGTAGATAATAATAACCATCGATCTTGTAAATATGCGGACCTTCCGGCCAGATACATCCCTTTACCGCACCTTTCCAGATTGCCATGCTCTCACCGACCAGCTTCATGGTCTTAAGATCCAATTCCTGAATCCAAATCTCCCAGTCCCCGTTATAGCGAACGCCCTCCGGATTCGGACGGGTTCCGCAATAATAACATTTGCCGTCATCGTCGAAAAAAAGGCTCGGATCGATGCCCGGGGCATCGTCGCCGAGATAATACGGCTCGGACCACGGTCCTTCCGGATTCTCCGCTGTGACGATAAAATTGTTGCCGTGCGTCACATTGGTCGTGATCATATAAAACAAACCATCATGATAGCGGATCGTCGGCGCATAAATACCATCTGAGATATCCGCTCCCGCCACAGGAAGCTGCGACGGACGGTCTAAAATATTACCGATCTGCTCCCAATGTGCGAGATCTCTGCTGTGAAAGATCGGCACTCCCGGTGCATACACAAAACTTGAATTGACGATATAATAATCCTCTCCCTTTCTGCAAATGGAAGGGTCCGGATAAAATCCCATTAAAATCGGATTCTTAACTGTAACCATTTTACTCCTCCTTATAACACGTAACCAAATCCTAAAATTGTAAACTTCTTGTCTCTGTCTTCTTCTGCGACTTCAATACGTACCGTATGGTCGGCGCTTTCATCCTCATTGAACACGATCATCGCGTTGCAGTGCTGCCAGTTGTTAATATGCGGATCCGCCGTCATGCGACGCTCACCGTCCACATCGACATACGCCTTTCCAACGTCCACTTCTCCGGAATCCTTAAAGATCAACACAAGCGCTTTGCAATGGATGCGGATTGTAAAGACAGCATTCTCCGGCATCGTTGCATCGTACATCCAATTGTACGGAAACTCCGGTGTCAATTCTAACCGGTCATCCATCTCCACACTCTGGAGCTGATCATCCGTTGCACAGAAGCCACCGGCGTCGATTTGAGCCCCGGCATAGACATCTTTCTTATCCAGAAGCCGTACATGCTCAAAGCTTTTGCCGATTGCCGGCTTCATCTGCAGCTGCTGTGCAAGCATTCCCTCCTCGGTCAGGCCGCTCTCAAAAGCGTCAAGTCTTGCATGTTCGCTCAAATCACAGCGCTCAAACAGATACTGTAAACAGTCTGCCATAATGGTATGGCCGAGGTTGCTCGGATGAAACATATCGTAAAAGAACTGATTTTTTGTCAGAACCCTTCCCTCGTTCGGTTTCTTTGTAAACTGCTCCACTACGGTATCCTTGATACTGACCATCGGCAGATCATACAGTCTGCCGACCGGACTTAAGCGATCCTGCAAATTCCAGTCATTGGCAAATACGGAAAAAAGCAGAACGACCGCCGGATTCCAATCCAGCTTTAAGATCTTGCGCACAAGGCTTTCGTAGCAATCGCCCTTCGTCTCGTCGCCCTCATCGTTGACCGCAAATTCTACGACTACGATATCCGGCTTCTCGCCGTCTCTTAACACATCTCTGTCAAAGCGGAGCATTCCAAGCTCCGACGGGGTTCCTCCAACGCCCGCTTTCACAAATTTAACGTTATCTCTCATCGCAAATCTGCTTTTGAAAAGCTGATAGGACTTATAGGCATAACACGCGGTATTGATCGGTGTTGCTCCCGCCCCCTGCGTGATCGAACCTCCGATATAGGCAAGCGTTACTTCTTTTCCGGCTCTCGCCTTCTCGATCGCTTTGCGGATACGGTAGGTGTTGCCCAGATTCATGAGAGAACGCTCGATCATCGTGCAGTACAGTTCCGATTTCGTATCCACCGCTTCTTCTTCCACCTCTTCCGGAGCCGTATATCCGTCGTTCAGATAAAACCGAACGCTCGCTTTTCCCATCTTTTCCGGTACGCTCATGATGAACTTGATCTGTCCCGGAATATAATCATCCTCTGTCCAGGTATAATCCGACAGATAAATGCGCCGTTCCATTCCGTCTCCGGTCAGGCTGCATCGCAGATTGGTTCCGCCTCCGTAGAGATCTTTTTTCCCGTACATCTGGAAAATGAACTCCATCTCCTCCTTTGGATTGTCGGTCTCAACAGACACCCCGATACTGTGTACAAGCTTGCCGAATCCCTCCACCGTCTCCAATAACCGAAGCATGTTCTCATCCGTAATATTTCCGACGATCTGTGCGCTGTTAATCAGCCTTCCGTCACTTTCATAGATAAAGTGGATCGCACTTCCGTCTTCCTGTTTTGCTCCGAAGATTTCTTTATCCTTCATAATGTAAAAATATGGTCTTTTCTTCTCCGGATCCTTTGGTGCTGCCGGTCCATTCATAATCATTACCTCCTTGCCTTCTTGACCTTCTTTTCTTTATACATTTACGCTTTTTTCCTGATTTTCCTGATTCAGATGGATCGGTGCAAAATCAACAACGTTCTTATTACTGCTTGATTTCTTTTGGGATTATGCTTTTCTTGTGATTTGATTATAAAAAAAGCCCCCGCTTGCGTCACGAGGGCTTTTTATGGAATAATTACCGACAAACTATAGTAATTGTATTCCTGTCAATATTTTCTATCGAACGGCTATCTTCATGGATACTGTTTTTGTTTTTCCATTCTTTAAAGTCACGATTGCCTTGATCTTTACCGTTCCTTTCCTGTTTGCTTTGATCTTACCGTTCTTGTTTACGGTAGCAATCGACTTCTTGGAAGTTTTGTAGGTTACCTTCTTTACATTGTTCTGATTCAGCTTGCTGTCAAGCTTAAACTCCGTTGTTTTTCCTTTTTTAACCGTTGCCTTTGTTTTCTTCGGAGCGATGGTCTTAAGGATTTCTTTTTCAATTCTGGCTGCTTCCTTTGTCGTCAGAAGTACATAATCGCCCTTCTTTCCAAAACTTGCATTCAGATTTCCATCCTTAGCCTTATAGGTCTTGCTGTTGATCAGTTCATATTCACCCGTCTTACGGTTGACAACAAATGCCTTCAGTGATTTATTATTTTTCACATTCTTTGCGGAAACGGAAACCGTGTATTTCACATCACCATTCGCATTCTTAACCTGCAGGATGATCGTAAGATCTTCGGTTCCTGCCGCCTCGGTAAGCTGCTTTACCACATCTGCGGTAAGTGTTCCCTTTGATCCCGATACCGTTGCATTTGCGCTGGTCACATTTCCCTGCGCATCCTTTGTTATGGTTACCGATGCCTCAGCCTTCTTACCGCCGGAAACTGTAATTTCCACTCTGGATGTCTCAATGGTCGTATCCTGTTTTCCGTCCGGTTTCACATCCGGCTTCGTATCCGAAGTTCCCGGATTTACAGACGAGCCTCCGCCATTGCTGCCGGTCTTTCCGGTTAATTCGACCGTACCATATACGTTTGAGCCTGACCAGCCCATTCCGGTCTCATCATACCAGCTTAACGTACCGATACGCTTGCCGTCTTTTGCATCGTTGATCTGGAATTCCAGCCCAATCTTGGTTCCGTTTGCCGGCTTGATATCCGTCCACTTGAAAGCAGCCTCAACCACGTATCCGCCATCGATTGTTTTTGTTGCAGACTTGACATTCTCTGCCAGACATTTTTTACCATTGAAGGACTGCTCATTGTTATAATTGATACGATACTGCTTATCATCCTCTCCATAGGAAGCGGTCTTGCCGTTGTCCTCGTCGATGAACACTTCAAGAGAATCCTGCTCATGCGTCTGAGCGCCTGTTTTATCCAATACCGCGTCTTTTATGGTTGCATATACATAGAGATTGTCATCATCCCAGAGAACCTTTGCATTGGCAGAAGCCTCGGAGCCTTTGTTGATCGTAAGCGGGATGTTTACCGCATTGCCCCATGCGGCATCTGCATCTGCGTCAACCGAAATTGTTCCGTACGGGATCTTCTCGATGCCCGGCTTCATGGTTGCCACTGCATAATACTTACTGCTTGACTCCTGCTTTCCGGTCAGATCATTAAAGCTTCCTGTCTTCCCGTCATTGTTTACAACAACATCGAGACTGATCTGCTGTGCAACTTTCAAATTCTTCATCGAAACCTTGACGGTTGCCTGATATCCGCCTGCGATCGCAGCAGCAGCTGTTCTTGCAACCGTCACCTTATCCGGTGTGATATCCGATGCCGAATTTTCTGGATCTACATATACCGTAACAGCATCTGCATCATTTACGGTTGTGTCTTTTACTTTTACCTGTACGGTAAGACCGTCTGCATCCCATACCGGGATAAATTCTGCCTGTACCTCACCCTGATCGATCGTATAGGTTTCTCCTGCAATATTGCCATCCTTCGCCTCTGTAATAGTAACCTTCTGAATCGCCGGCTTAAGTTGCGATGCATCCACATAAGCCCAATAAGCAGGCTTTGCTTTATAGTTTCCGTCAAAAAGCAGCGGGCACTGTGCAGAGCCGCTTGCTCCGCCACCGAGATCCGACTGGGAATGCAGCCATGAATTCGGCTCAATGACACCCCAGACGGTAAGGCCGGATACGTTTGTTCCTTCCTTCTTTAACGCCTTGATCGCCTCATACAGATTCTTATGGCAGTATGCCATCTTGGTGTATTCGCTTTCCTTTGTAGCCGCTGTACCGTCGTAAGTGCTGCTTGCCTTAAAATCCAGCTCAGTCAGCTGCACTTTGCCGGCTGCCGCTGCATACTTCTTCGCTACACTCTTAAACTGTGCTGCTGAGAAACCGTCCACATTGTAATGTGCCTGCATACCAAAAGCATCCAGTCTGGTTCCGTCTGCAGACTTCACGTCGTTGATCAGTTTTACGATACCCTCACACTTGGTGTTGTCTGTCTCTCCGAAGTCATTGTAGTAAAGTTCTACATCATTTGGCGCATATTTGTTTGCATACTTGAAAGCATTGATGATGAATTCGTTGCTCTTGTATACTCTCCACCACATGGAATTGCTTCCATGACGGGTATCCGATGTACTTGTATCACTTGCATCAGAAATAACCTTATCATCACGGTATGTATTGCCATTGACCGCCTCATTTACAACATCCCAGCCATAAAAGAGTCCGTCATACTTTCCGTTTGCAGCCTTTCCAAAATAATGATCAAACACACTGAAAATAAACCACTCCAGTCTGCGGTTCATAGTTTCCTTATCTGCGTATGGCTTTGCAACATCATAGTCCTCGTGGAAGAACCATTCCGGAGTCTGTGAATGCCATACCAGCACATGACCGCGGACGCGAATCTTATCGTTCGGATTAGCATTATTCCACTCAAGAATTTTGTCCAGCATTGCATCCGCGCGTGAGAAATCTAAATTCTCTTGCTTATCATTAACAACCGGCACCTTCAGTTCCTTCCCTTGGAACGTAATTGTTGTAGAATCAACAGACTGTCCGATCTGATAGTTAAACAGTGCATCCGGCTTTAACTCGTTTCCGAATGTCACCGCATTGAAATGCTTCTTGACAAGTGCCATCAACGTATCATCTGAAATCTCACTTGACATGATGGCAGTACCTGCGATCGAACCATTTCCAAGACTTTCTGTAACGGATGCTTTCCAATCCGGAATGTTCTCTTCGATCTCCGGTTTTGGTTTTGTGATCTTTTTCATGGATACATTTGCCACATAGTATTTTCCCATGATACAGGAACCTGGTTCCTGCCAATTTCCCTGTTCCAAAATACGAATCACAACCTTCTTCGCACCTGATGGAATCTTGTATGTTCCTTCGAATTTCGTCCATTTTCCAGCTTCAAGAATCTGCGCGGATGTACCGGAAATCAGTCCTGTTGTATCATACTCCTGCTTACCATCTCCATTCTCATAATACGGCTGAAATTGAACAGTTTTCTGAGAATCTTTCAATTCTTTATTATAATCATCCGACAATTTTGCCCAAAAAGAAAACTCATATTCTTCGCCTTCGCTTACGTTTTCCGTGATGTCCTGTGCAAAACATTCATATGATTTTGACGGATCTTGGGATCTTGTAATAGCACCACATGTTGTAACACCAATATCAGCTCCATTTTCAACAGGTTCCGCTGTAATCGTAGCATCTCCTTTTGAAGCACTCCAGGATGAGAAATCCTGATTTGAAAAATCTCCATTATCAATGATGTTCTCGCCATGAGTAATCTGGCTTCCGCTTCCTTCTTTTAACGTTACAACCACACTGGTCAAACAAAATGACGCATCATTCTGGGTTGTCATAATTACGACTTTATCAAACGTTCCTTCCGTCTTTTCCGGAACGATCGTATATTGTTTCTGTCCATTCTGACCATAGCATGCTTCCACATCATCATACCAGCCCGATGCATTTGTCATTCCAAGCTTCAAAGCAATAACGCCTTCCTGACTTTTAACATTGAAGGTAACAGACTCTACATTTGCAAGATCAAAGGACTCAGACAAATTCCATACTGCCTGTGGATACTTGTGCTCTGCATCATCATGTTTCAGCACAACATTCCAACCTTCTTCCCCTGATTCACAGGAAGTTCCATCAGCGCCACCTGCAAAAGCCTTTGTCAGCTGGTTCGCGGCGAACGTCTTGGTTGTTGTCTGTGTCTCATCCGCATATACCGTATCAATACCCCAATCCGACGGCAGCATACCGCCTACACTCGTGAGCATCATTGCCGCGGATAGTGCAATACACGCCCCCATTTTCCACATTTTTCCCACTCCTATTTTCCTCCTTAAATAGATTTTCGTGTACCTTAATAGTAGCAAAATCAAAGCCGACAAAAACAGGGAAAAACTATAGAAGAACAGCCGACAAATTGCAGTAAAATAATTCAGGTTTGCCGGCTTGGATTTTGAACAAGGCGTGTAATTTGTTGTGATGTTTTAGTGATTTTTGTCCCGCATGCTGGGACACTTCCAATCCTTATTCTGCTTGTTTTAACGTTGTACATAAAATAAATCACGCGCGGCGAAATTTTACATTTACTGGTAAAATAACACCGCGCGTCAATTTACTTAAAGGCTATCTGCGCAAAATTAAAAAAGCCGAGATACCAGATATGAAAATCATGCATGCCTTTTAATTCCTGCCAGATAAAATTATCAGGTTCCGTTAATTTATCGCATAAATCAGGAAGATTCTTTGCAGCTGCTGCCGCGCTGTCGTACGCGATCTCATCCTCCATTCCGCAGATATTGTAAAAATAATCAACGGTATATGGAGTATCCTCTAATATTTTTGCTGTCTTCTCCGCCAGATTGCTGGTCGGTGCTGCGGAAAATGCACCAAAATAACTGAACAGATCCATACATTCTCCGATTCCGATGTTAATCGTCTGCATCCCTCCCATCGAAAGTCCCGCCATCGCTCTGTGCATTCTTGAAGCACTTGGATCGCCTTCCACCGCATAGGTCGAATAGTGCGCTTCCATATACGGGATCAGATCCGAACGCAATTCTTTGCCAAACACATAAAACGAGTTATAATCCGAACCTTCTCTTGCACAGTTTTCGGTGGATCGTCCGTTTGGTGTCACCACGATGAACGGCTCGATTTCTTTGTAATAGATCAGATTGTCCATCATTCTTTTTACCAGCGAATCCTCATCAACCATTCCCCACTCGGCTTCGTCTCCGCCGATTCCGTGCATCAGGTAGAGCACGTTGTACTTTTTATCCCGGCTGTAACCATACGGAAGATAAACATTTGCTTCCTTTGTGATTTCTTTTCCAGCTAAAAAATAATCTTTTGATGGGTAGCGGATATGCTCGATCACTCCGGCCTCATCGGCTCTCTTCTGCTGATATTTTTCCGGAATGCTTTGTGCATTCACATGTACCTTGCCGTTTTCCTGTGCGATCGCCTTTTGGATCATTTCCTCACTGTGTCCCATTTTCTCCTCCTTTCCCAATACCTCATTTTCGAATCATCATTTCTAATAGATCCGGTAATTTCCCGATAAAGCAAGCATCGCAAACATATACAAAAAATTGTCGTAATACCGTCTCTCACCGGTTCTAAGAGGTGTGTTCCAGAATTTGTCAACACATTGTTTCGCATAAGTTCCGTCCGCAGCCAGTGCACTTTCGGCATTGACCGCAATGATGGCTACCGGATGCAGTGCTTTCTCCTCCAGTCTGGTTCCGTCGGTCAAAAAGACGCCGTCCCAGTGATCCTTCTGATCCTCGCAGTAAAATTTCTGGAATTTCTCTGCAATCTGCACCTGCCACGGGTCCTTGTCAAACCACAGATGGTCCATCGCGATATTTGCGATCGTGCGATAGGCATCACTGTAATACCAGTCGTGGCGGCCGAAGATCTCCTGATGCGCGCTGTGCGGGGTTCCGTCATAATCCGCATACTCTGCCGACAATCCGGTATCCGGATGACAGGCTTTATGCAGGTAGGCCCGGCTTGCTTCGGCAGCGCCTTTCCAGAACTTACGATCCTCATCATCGGCATATTCCGCAAAAAGCTCGTAAAAATGCGGCAGATGATACGATGGATCACTGAAATCCAGTCCCGGGACAAATTTGATCAGTTTGTTGGAAGGCTCCCACATCGGATCGCCCGGATGTCCCGGTTCTCCCTTATGCACACACTCATGCAGGATCGCTTTTGCCTCCCTGCTGTAATTAAAAATGCCCTCTCCGTCTCCCCATCTTCTTGATGCAAAGAACAATGCCATAGCAAAATACTCTTCCCCGTCCGGTGCCGGTCCGTCCGCATTTCTTGTGCCGTCCAAAGCGCAGGACCATGCAAAATAATTCTTTCCCGGTCCTTCATCCATATACATATAAGTTCTTGTCCACTTCCACAGACGGTCAAATTCCTCTTTCTTATCCAGCTGTACACAGACCATCATGCCATACGACATGCCCTCGGTCCGCGCATCATGATTGCCGGTATCTTCCATAAATCCCATATCCTCCCCGGCTTCATGGTAAAAGCGCTCCTCTTCGCTGCCATGAAAAATCGTCTCAAATGTCTCCTGTACTCTTTTTTCGATTTCTTCTTCCGAATAACCATACTCCGCAAATACATTGCGGTACTGTTTTGTTTCATAAGCTCCTGCCATATTTTTCTCCTTCCTCTTTCGGTCAGCCCTTGCCAAATTTCCTTTCCGCAAATGGACTGACATGCTCCTCACTGTATTGATATATGATCAGCTCCTGCACCGATACGTTTCTGTCGGTCCAAGATAGGCTTCTGCCGGTTTGTTTCCATGGGGATAGATCACGATCTTCTCAAGAACAAAGCCCGGTGTAACCGGAGTGACCCTGATCGTATTGATTCCCTGTTCCAGTTGCACCGGTACACTCCGGCGCCGGATCTGATCCAGCACACCGCGCGCCCACACAGGCTGATGATCTCCGATCTTAAAATCATCCGTAACGGCATCCAAAATCTGCATTGGAACACCGTTCACGGACACTGCATACTGCAATCGGTTCTCTGTTGTCACAGGATTCGACGGCTGCATATAAAATTCCGCTTCATAATCCCCCGCCTGCTTTGTCACGATGCTGTATTCGATATACGGTGCCCCATTCTCTGCATCTGCGTAGGAATCCGTCGGAAATGCTTTCATCGCAGATAAAGTCTTTCCGTAGCCGGCAAGACATTTCCATTGCATCGGTTGTCCTTCCCGATCAAAACCGTCCTTGCATCTGCTGTAATGTTCCGCCTCGATTGCGATCCATCCCTGTGTATCCACAAACGTATTGTTTCCATATTCATACGTTGACCGGTCGACCGGCACGCTGATCTTGCAGATGCCCGCCGGCAATTCCAGCCGGATCATTCCCTGCGTTCTTCCATCGGTGAGCGCCATCGCAAGCGCACTCTCGTCCACTGTGACATCAATGGTGAGTCTCTTGTGTTCTTCACCGTCAAGCGTTCCATCCATTGCGGACAGTACGATCCATTCGGGCTTTTCGATCACCCGAAACGATGCTGGAAGTTCGCTTCTGCTGTACAGGCTGATCGAAGCACATCTGCATTCCGGATTCAGAAAATCCGAAATCGTCATTCTCTGATTCAGCCACGGACTGCCTTCCACATGCTGCACGGTACCGTCCACCGTTGCTATAATCGTCGGCTTTTGCAGCGGTAACACCTGCATCAGAAGCGGGTTCTTACACTCATCCTCATTCCAATTCGTAAACCCGATATGCTGCGACAGTCCCATTCCGTACCAGCGCGCATCATCTGTCCGATGATACTGCTCTATGATCTTTTGATCGGCATCCAGACATGCCTTTGCCTCTTTCGCATAATCATTGGCACTGAGTGCACCGATTTCTGCCAGATAATGATTCATTCCGGACAACAGCTGAAGCTTCAGCACATTCATCGTTCCCATCGCCGGATACCAGATGAGCGCAACATAAGCGGGAAGTATTTCGGGCGCAACACGCTCCAGCTCATCGTACAAATCCTGTGCGGTCTGCATCACCCGCCCGACCTCCGCAAGCACCCGTGAACCTTCACGATAATTTGCTGCATGATAGGTTTCCGGTCTTAACGCCTCCGGTCTGCACTTGTGTATCATCCTTGTATAATCCGTCAGGATATCCGCAATCTGCGCCTGCTGCACTTCCGACAGCCTGCCAAATTGCCGCTTTACCCACAGTCTGGTATAGGCATCCGTCGTATTTGGTGCAGTCGTTCCCCAACGCTCAAAATCATAAGCCAGATCCATAAAAAACGATAACGGAAATTCCTGCGTTGCAATGTCTCCCACATTGACGATCCAGAGTTTTTGTACTCCGAAATCATATGCCTGCGTCATCTGTTCCCAGATTTTCGGAAGATAGGAACTGTTGATCCACTCATAGGAGGTCGGCCACCCATGATAATCGAAATGATAATACATACCGTATCCGCCCGGATGCTTACGCATCTCCTCCGTCGGAAGCGTTCTTAAGTTCCCGTAATTGTCATCGCAAAGCATGAGGATCACATCATAAAGCTCCTTGGATCCGATCAACCCCTGCGTCGTCTCATCCCCGTAGAAGAAAGCCTCCACCTCCTTGTACAAAGCGATCATTCTCGGAACTTTCGACAGATCTTCATTGACATTCTCCCGGATCAGCTTTCGCTGCGTTCTGAGCACGTCCCTGAGCAGTTCAATATTGTCCGCAAGCGTTGCCCCTTTTCCCATGATCGCGGTGTCCGCTTCTCCACGCATACCAACCGTGATCACATTCTCAAATTTACCGCTCCGCTTCAGACCATCTTCCCAGAATCTTATGATTCCTTCCCGGTTCGTCTTGAAATTCCACGCATCTCCGTAAATACTGTCTTTTCCGCGCAGATATTTGTATTCCTCACCCTGCCGCAGACACGGCTCATGATGCGACATTCCCATGATCACGCCGTACTCATCCGCAAGTTCTGCGTTCAGAAGTCCCGGACCGTCATCCTCAAACCGCGCACTCCACATCGCCGGCCAGAGATAATTTCCTTTCAGGCGAAGAAGCAGTTCAAAGATCGGCTCGTATGCCTTCGCATTCGGTCCCCCGAAATGGTACTCACTCCAGGTACCGAAAGCAGGCCACTCATCATTAATAAAGAATCCCCTGTATTCCACCGATGGTTCCTTTGCAATACATGCCATATCCGTGCTCAGCCGGATTTCATCCCGATGCACCGGCACCACATGACACCAGTTCACAAACGGGGATACACCAAAGATCTCCGACAAATGAAACAGTCCGTATATCGTTCCCCGCTTATCGCTTCCGACAATGACAAGCAGTCTCTCCCGCAAGCCATCATCCGGGAAAAACCATCCGTAGCACTCCCGTTTTCCTTTTAACACATCCGTCGGGATATTTTTCTGTGCATCCAGCCACCTGCTATGCTCCATCGTTGCGACAATGATCGTCAGTTCACGGGCTGCACTGCTTCTTACCTCTTCATGATAGATCGTTTCGACAACACGGATTTCCGGCAGCGTGCCGGTCACAAGTTCCATGTCATGTGCAACTTTTCCTGCGATCTTCAAAACCCCGGAATACGCACTCTGTTCTATGATAAATTTCATGTTGCGCTCCCTTTTCCACTATTTTTATTCTTATCCGTATAAATCGTGATTACCGGCTGTCCTTCCACAACCGTAAGGGTTCCATACATAGATGCCGTTTCCATCCATTTCAGTGCAATACTGTCCGTATAGATGACCGGTCTGGTAATCGTTTCACCGTCATACATGATTCCGTTATTTTCGATAAATATCCGACATCCGCGCCCCGTATGATCGATTCCCTGCACTAGATAACGAGCCGATAATTTTGATGGCTGATCCTTATAATAAATCTGCGTATCCACACCGCCCGGAAGGATCTCTCCTCTGAAATAATCTCCATCGCACCTTCCGTCAAACGAAATCATCTGTACGGTAGCGCATTCAGATTCCACCTTCTCGCAGCCATTCACATGAATATACAATTTCAACACTTCCATTTACTTCTCCCCATCTGCCTGTCCTTTCATTGCTCAGCGTAAATAAAAATCCCCATCCGTGTACGATCAAAAATATCGCACTATGAATGAGGATTTTATTTCTATCACTTATATCACATAATTGTCGTATTATTGAAGAATCTGATCCACATGCCTCTGCAGGATATCGAAATAGTCCTGTGGATTGCATTCCTGATATGCAGCCATATATGCATCCCATGTCGATGCAAAGTCATCGCTCATGATCACCTGCGGTAACCAGCTTCTCTTGACCGCGTCGATTTCATCACGAATCATGCCGCCTTTGGATTTTGATGACAAAGACTGTGTATACGAATACATCGGATACCATGCGCCGGGCGCTTCATTTGTTCCCAGCAGCTCGACATAGTTTTGTACACCATACGCTTCAAAACACTCCCGTATGTCGGGCTTTAGGCTTTTCATAAACTCCACCGGCTGATACTCCATCGAAAATGCATTGATTCCGTCGTCAAGCAGACCTTCTACTCGTGGAAAATACGAATACGGACAAAAATGAGATTCATTCAGCACGCTGTCTCCGTGACGTTTTCCCTGTTCACTATTCATATAGAACATACCGTTTTCGTCCACCGAATAGTCCAGGTCTTTTTCTCCCCAGAATCGAAGCTTCGTAATATCGGAATCCAGCAGATCATTTACAAACTGAAGTGCCCCCTGCACATCTTCACAGGATGTGGTAATCGAAAGTCCGCTCGATGTATCCATCTCTGCATTCCGGCTTGTATGCCACTGGTTTGACGTACCTTTGTCCATTGTAATCGGAAGCGGAACATAATCGCACCCCAGATCACTCAGTCCGTTTGTCTCATAAGGCTCTGCCAGATTGTAATAGAACTGCCACCATTGGTCAACCATTCCGAGAACAGCACCGGTTCCTAATTTATCCAGATATTCTTCGTATGTACTGGTAAACGACTGCGGATCAAAAATACCCTTGCGGTACTCTTCGTTCAGCTTCTGAAAATACCGTCTGGCAGTCTCCGTCGTATTATAATCAATGACCTGATCATTCCCGGGATCAACCATACAACTTCCGTCATTGGGATATCCATCCAGAAACTGCGGCACATTCTCCAGACAGAAGAATCTCCAGTCATCGCACAACATGGTAAACGGAACATTTTTTGTTCCGCCCGGCATGACCGGATTCGCCTGCACATAAGCTTCGATCAGATCAAAATATTCATCCACCGTTGTAATCTTCGGATATCCGGCCCATTTTAAAACGCGCGTCTGTATCCAGAATGCCTCGCCCGTATGCGTCACTTCAACATTCTCTCCCTGAGACACACAAAACTGTGGAATCCAGTAAATATGTCCGTCTTCCTGCCGGAAGCGCTCCCACTGTTCCTCCGAAAGATAATTCCTGATATTCGGATAATCATCCCAGTATTCATCAATCGGGATCAAAGCATCTGCCTCCAGTAATGCTTTCTCTCCAAGAATAAAATCCGGATATTCTCCCGAAGCAATGTACGAATTGAGCACCTCTTCCTTGGATTGTCCAACCAGCCAGTTCTCCTCGCAGTCTGCTCCGATCTCGTCAGCAATGATTTTCTTTATATCGTTCTGCGTTCCCAGTGGTCTGCCCGTAACACTGAAAAAAGCGGTAAAATGTTTAATTTCCGGTTTCTGCCTATATTGAACGTTGTAACTGTATCCCCCAAGTACAATAAGCAATCCAATCACAACTAAAGTTGATACGATTTTCTTTTTCATATAACTCTACCTTTTCTTCAAAAGCTTTCTTTTATTATAGCTTTTTTTCTGTCAAAGGACAAGCAATCGCATCCGCAAGCACGGTTAAAGTGATATATTCTCTCCTCTTAATCCATTAAATGCACCCTTGATGGCAGCCTCCTCATGTGCGATCAGCCACTTGTTTTTCGCGGTCATAAGTTTGTCCTCACCATCTGCTGCAAGGGTAAAATCAATCGGTGTGTTTGTACCCTTCGGCAAGATCACAACACACTTAAATCCACCGTCTGCTGCGTTGCACGGTGCATAATGAAGTGTCGTCTCATACATTTCAACGACCGTTCCTGCCGGAACCTTAAAAGCCTCGATTTTTGCTGTATCATAAGTAAATTCATCCGTTACATCCGGCAGCCATCCCAATAAAAGGATCATATCCGTTACCGCAATGTTGATTTCGGAATTTCTATGATATTCTACCGCGTTTAACTTGTGATTGTTTCCGTTGCAGTAACCAATCTGGATTGGAAGTCCGCCAAAGACACGCTCGCTGAATGTCTTTGCTTCCGGAACCGCTTCAAGCTCCTCGACTGATGGCACATAAATAACATCCTCCGGAAGCGGTGTGTGCTCCATCCCCTTTATCAGTTTTGTGCATTCAATGTTATTCCAAACCTTACCGTATTTACGGAATTTTTCATCATTAACAGAAAAAATCTCCATGATTACCTCCTCATACTCATTTTTTCTGAGTATAACAGTTTGGTAGCCATGGAGACATGCCTTTCTTTGTCTTTACAATGTCACTTTTTTGTCTTTTTCCAGCAATGCCCGATGATGGGCATATGATTCCCTCTGCTTTTTCTTAACAAGCTGCTTTCGGTATTCACTCGTCAGCATTCCATACCGCTTGCGAAACAGATTGGTAAACGCTTTACTGTTGGCAAATCCATGATCAAATGCAATATCCACGATCTGCTTATCCGTATTTTCCAAATCCTTTACCGCATGTTCCAGCCGGATATTTTGCAGATAATCCTTATAATTGATGCCCGCATAGCGTGCAAACATTTTTGACAGATAAGACGGCGAATATCCAAATATTCCCGCCAGTTTTCCAAGCGAAATATCTTCCATATAATGATCCTTGAGATAGGATGTAATCATACCGAGCCGGTTCAGCTGCTGATTGCTTTTGAGCAATTCATCCTGCACATCCAGCTTCCTGTATTTCTTCACCAGAATATGTAATAGTTGATAAAACATACTTAAAATTTCAAAATCATAGCCATCTGTCTGCATCCGATACACCTTATACATACGAAAGATCAGACATGCCACCTGCTCATCGTATGTCCGTTCACTGTGCGAAAACCAGATAAACTGCTCGCCCGTAAAGTACGACGCGAACTGATTCAACGGAATCTGCAGCACAATTGTGTGATTCGGCCTGTTCGCATGGATCGCATGCACCTCGTTGCTGTTGACAATGATGAACTCGCCTTCTCCCAGATGATAATGCGTTGTGTCAAGAATAAAATCAAGTTCTCCTTCCTGCACTGCAAAAATCTCAATCGACCGGTGCCAGTGTTTCTCCCTGATATATTTTCCGCTGTATCCCTCGAATAAAAAAAGTTTAAACGGAAAGCCTTTGTCCGGCACAATAACCTCATGTTGATACTGCTGCTCTGTCATATGCTCCCACATAACTATCACATATTTCTTGACTAGACATTAAATCTGAAAAGAATCACATCGCCGTCTTTAACCACATAATCCTTTCCTTCCATGCCAACGATTCCTTTTTCTCTGGCTGCTGCAAGACTTCCATTATCCAGCAGATCCTGATAATTGACAACCTCAGCTTTGATAAATCCACGCTCAAAATCGGTATGGATCTTTCCAGCTGCCTGTGGTGCTTTCGTTCCTTCTTTAATCGTCCAGGCACGACACTCATCCTCCCCTGCGGTAAGGAAACTGATCAGTCCAAGCAGACGGTAACTTGCTGCAACCAGCTTGTCGAGTCCGCTCGATGCCACCCCAAGATCATCGAGATATTCTTTCTTTTCCTCCTCGGAAAGTTCGGAAAGTTCCTGTTCAATCTGTGCACAGATCACAAATACTTCTGCGCCTTCTTCCTTTGCCATCTCACGAACCTTTGCCACATGCGGGTTGGAAGCTCCATCGTCTACAAGATCATCCTCTGCTACATTTGCCGCATAAATAGTAGGCTTTGCGGTAAGGAGATTGTATCCCTTAAACCAGATCTGTGCATCATCATCGTCCGGTACTTCAAATGTTCTTGCCATCTTGCCATCCTCAAGGTGTGCCTTCACTGCCTCAACCAGCTCCAGTTCCTTGGCAAGTGTCTTGTCCATTCTTGCCTGCTTGGCAATTTTGGCAATTCTACGGTCAAGAATTTCGATATCGGAGAAAATAAGCTCCAGATTAATTGTCTCAATATCGCGCGCCGGATCAATGGAACCGTCGACGTGGATAATATTGGTATCCTCGAAGCAACGCACTACATGTACAATCGCATCGACTTCCCTGATATTGGCAAGGAACTGGTTTCCGAGTCCCTCTCCCTTGCTGGCACCCTTTACAAGTCCTGCAATATCAACAAATTCGATTGTGGCAGGTGTCACCTTTTTTGTATGATAAAGTTCACCGAGCTTTACGATTCTCTCATCCGGAACCGAAACGATTCCTACGTTTGGATCGATGGTCGCAAACGGATAGTTCGCAGACAGTGCACCTGCTTTGGTCAGTGAATTGAATAAGGTACTTTTTCCCACGTTTGGGAGTCCGACAATGCCGAGTTTCATGATATATATTTCTCCTTTGAAAAGTATTGTAAGCTAATAAAAACAATATATAGTGTACCACATTAATGCTTAATTGTACAATTATTTCTCCCTAGCTGCCAGAATGCCACGGCACTTGCCGCCGCTACATTGAGCGAATCCACGCCATGCGACATCGGAATACAGACCGTATAATCGCAGTCCGCAATCGTATGTCCTGCCAGACCATCCCCTTCCGTGCCAAGCACGACAGCCAGCTTTTCTTCCGCAGCCAGTGCCGGATCATCAATTCCAACCGAATCCCCGGAAAGTGCCATGGCTGCCACACGAAATCCCATTTTATGCAAATGGTCAATGTCCGCTCCTGCCGCCTGACCGGGTGGATTTTTCACCCCGTTTTCCGTCTGCAGGTATGTCCACGGAATCTGAAATACGGTTCCCATGCTCACCCGGATGGCGCGCCGGTACAGCGGATCACTGCATCCCGGCGTCAGAAGCACCGCATCCATATGAAGCGCAGCCGCCGAACGGAAAATAGCACCGACATTGGTTGGATTTACCACGTTTTCGAGTACTGCAATGCGTCTGGCTTTGGCACAAATCTCCTCCGGTTCCTGCAGCTTTGGCCGGTACATGGCACAAAGTGCCCCTCTGGTCAGAGCAAAACCGGTCAGCTTTGTCAGCACATCAAATTCTGCCGTATACACCGGAATATCCCCGCATCTTTCGATCATTTCTTTTGCTTCTCCCTGGGCATGTTTTGTTTCCATAAGCAAAGACACCGGTATGCATCCCGCATCCAGTGCCCGCTCAATCACCTTGGGACTTTCGGCAATAAACATTCCTTCTTCCGGATGCGCACGGTTCAGCAGCTGATTTTCGGTCAGCCGCGCGTACACATCCAGCTCCGGTGCCATAAAATCCGTTATTTTTATTCTTTGACTCACTGTTACGTCCACCTTTGTTCAAACTTTTTTTATTATCCCAAAATGCACGCATGATTGCAAGTCTATTCGTAATCTTTTACATTAGAACTGTCAACTTTTTCAAATGGCACCCATACATAAAGGCCATCCTTCGTTGCCCCTTCCAGTTTTGTTACATCCGAACCATTTGCCACAGCAATCGCAGTCTCTACAACCATCTTTCCCTGTCCAACACCTGACTGATAGACGGTAAATGCCATATCTCCCGCCTCGATCGCTGCACATCCGCCGGCCGTTGCATCAATTCCGAGAATCGGCATACCGTTTATTCCTGCCTCTTTGCATGCATCGACAATTCCCATCGCCATGGAATCGTTGTTACATGCCACAACATCACAGGACTGTCCGGTCTTTAAGAAAAGTTCAAACATCTTCTGTGCCGTTGCCTGATCCCAGTCTGCATTATCCTCAAATACATAATTGATTTTCTTGCCGGACGCATTCAATGTATCCTTCAATGCACCCGTACGTCCTTTCGTTGCCGAATGGTTCTTTGGTCCCTTGAAGATTGCCACATTGATTTCATCCGAAGAAGAAAACTTATCCAGAATATACTCTGCCTGATACTGTCCCGCTACATTTTCATCGGAACCCACATACATATATTTTCCGGTCTCCAGATACGATGCATCCGGACAACTGTTATAAAAGATAACAGGAATTCCGTCTGCCAGTGATTCCAGTTCCAGCGCGGTATCTGCATTAACCGGTCCACATAAAATCACATCGTATTTTTCTTTTGCTGCCTGTTTGATATGTTCCACCTGACTCTCCAGGGAACCATCCTCATCATAGACATCCAGTGTTGCACCTTTTTCCTGTGCCGTCTTTTTTGCCTGTTCCACAATCGTGTTGCGGAAATCATCTCCCTGTGACAACGACATCATGATTTTGATTCCGTTTCCGCTGCCGGATTTGCCTCCGGTACTGCCGCATCCTGCCATGCAGCCCACAAGAAGCAGGGCGCATATCATACAACTGATTACTTTCTTCATGACCTTTTACCCTCCTATATCTGAAACTGCTTGACCTGATCCGCCAGCTGGTCTGCAGATTCTGCCAGATTTCCGGCTTCCGCTTCCACCTGTTCACTGTTCTTGGAAATACTCTTTGCCTGCTGGAGCATGGATTCCGAAGTGGCAAGAATTTCATCCGAACTTGCCGCCTGTTCTTCGGAAATTGCAGCAACATTGGTTGCCACCTGATCTACCTGGTTGATTTTTTCTACCACACCCTCTATCAGATGGCTGGTTTCCTGGATATTCTGGAAAATCTGGTCAAATGTATCCACCGCTGTATGAATCAGATCCGCGCTGCTTTCGATATCGCTTGCACTGCTTCCGGCCTGTTTGACGGCATCATCCACAAGTCCGTTAATTTCATTGATGAGTGATGTAATATGCGCTACCGAATCCGCACTGTTTTTTGCAAGTACCCCAATCTGTGAGGCAACTACCGCAAATCCACGTCCGGCTTCCCCTGCACGCGCTGCTTCAATCGATGCATTTAAGGAGAGCAGATTTGTTTCCTCTGCAATATCCCCGATCAGTTTTATAATATCTACGATTTCTCCGGAAGCCGTACCCACTTTATCAACCGCTTCTTCGAGGTTATGTATGGAAATTTCGATATTATGAAGCGCATTTCCAACGCTCTCCATATCGGCTTTTCCTTTTTCTGATACTTCCACAGTGGTACGCATCTTATCTTCTACTTTATCGCTGTCCTCTTTGGTATCCGCAACAACACCGGCAAGCTGGGTTGCGTTCTGTGCAATTTCATTGACGGAAACCGACAGCTGATCAACCGTTGCATTCAGTTCCGTCATGGACTGTGACTGGATATTTGCAGCAGAATTCATTTCACCCGAAACATTCTTGCTTGATCCCGCCTGTTTTTCCAGACGGTCGGAGACATGTCCCATCTGCCGGATCATTTCCTTCATTGATGCAATAAAATGTTCCACGCTGCGCCCCATCACAGCAATCTCATCATTTCCTTTCACCTTCATGGATACGGTAAAGTCACCGGATGCCATGCTGGTAATTACCCTTGTCATCTCCTTCACCGGACGAATCACCACATGCGTCACACGTTCGATCAAAACACACAATACAAGGATCGAAATAATGCTGAAAATGATCATAAGATTCCGCAATCCTACCAGATCCGCAAGTACAACATTCGTAGGAACATAGGAAACCAGCAGCCAGTTGGTTCCATTTACTTCCTTAAATACCGTCATATTTCCATCGAGTGTACAGAAATCATACGATTTGCCGGAAACCTTTTTCTCCACATCTTTATAAAACGCACTCTGTCCGTCTGCCCCCAGTGTCTTGGAAATCAGATCGGAATCCCTGCTTGCAAGGATCACGCTGCTGTCCTTGTCCACAAGAAATGCCTCTGCATCGTGCATTTCGATAAAAGAATTTACAATCACGGAAATACGGTCCAGTGTCATATCGGCTGCAATTACACGCACGGTATCTGAACCATCATTCAAAAGTCCGGATGCACTGACAACATTCGTTCCGTCCGGATTCTGATGTGCAGATCCAACCGCCATATTCACTCTTGTCATACCTTCCTGATACCACATACTTTCCTTCGGATTTGGCTCCTGCTTTTTGGAGTCTGTACCTTTTAAAAAGCTGCCATTGGCATCTGCAAGGAAAAGACCCTCCGGATAATTTTCACTGTATCCGCAGGATGCATCCAAAATGGTCTGCAGCTGCGCCTCATCCGGGTGTAATTTTTCAATCATGTTCTTTGCCATCTGCATGGATGCCAGATTTTCCTCAAGCCATGCCTCAATTTTTGATGCCTGACTGTTTACCGAAGATTCCAGTAAATTTTTGGAATAACTCTCGATAATTCCGGATGATACATGATATGCGGTAAACACCAGAATCAGTATAATCGCAATTACTACCGGAATAATAATTCCAAGTAATTTTGCTTTAATAGAAATATTACCCTTCTTTTTCACAAACAATTCCCTCCCTCTTTTGTTTCTGTCCCTATTATAGTTTCTTATGCCTGTATCGTCAATGTTTTGCACTTTTTAAAATTTTTCTGCTTTTTTCGGATACATGCACAAAATGAGAGAGACCTTACGGTCTCTCTCAAATAAGAAGAAAAAATAGAAGTATGTAAAACAAAAATTTGATATTGTCAATTATAATATCCGAATACTACTTCTGTACGTTAAATGCTCCCATACCCGGATAAACAGCTGCTGCGCCAAGTTCTTCTTCGATACGGAGTAACTGGTTGTATTTTGCCACACGCTCTGTTCTGCTCGGTGCACCGGTCTTGATCTGACAGGTATTTAATGCGACAGCCAGATCTGCGATTGTGGTATCTTCTGTCTCTCCGGAACGGTGAGAAGAAATGGCTGTGTATCCGGCTTTGTGTGCCATCTTGATTGCCTCTAAAGTTTCGGAAACGGAACCAATCTGGTTTAACTTGATCAGAATGGAGTTTCCGCAGCCAAGGCTGATTCCCTTTGCCAGACGCTCGGTATTGGTAACGAAAAGGTCATCACCGACAAGCTGTACTTTGTCCCCCAGCTCGGCGGTAAGCTTCTGCCATCCTTCCCAGTCCTCTTCATCCAGTGCATCCTCGATGGAAATGATTGGATATTTCTCCACAAGTTTTTTCCAATGAGCAATCAGCTGCCCGGAAGTATATACGGTTCCTGCCTTTGGCAGTTTGTACTCGCCCTTCTTTCCTGTCTTCCACTCGGAAGAAGCGGCATCCATTGCAATCTTAAAGTCCTTCCCCGGCTCATATCCGGCTTTCTTTACCGCCTCAAGAATGGTCTCGATTGCTTCCTCATCCGATTTCAGTGCCGGTGCAAAACCACCCTCATCCCCAACGGATGTGGCAAGTCCTCTGTCCTTTAAAATAGAAGCCAGTGCATGGAATACTTCCGCACACCATCTGAGACATTCTTTAAAGGAAGGTGCTCCTACCGGCATAATCATAAATTCCTGTACATCCAGTCCGGAAGACAGTGCGTGGCATCCACCGTTTACGATATTCATCATCGGAACCGGAAGACGGTTCCCGGAAGCCCCGCCAAGAAAACGGTAAAGCGGAATATCCAGTGAAATTGCTGCCGCTCTGGCACATGCGATGGAAACGGCAAGAATTGCATTTGCTCCGAGTTTTGACTTGTCCTTTGTTCCGTCCGCATCAATCATTGCCTTGTCAATTGCATAGGTATCGGATGCATCCATTCCCTGCAGTGTCCCATTGATCACGGTGTTGATGTTTTCAACGGCTTTCTGCACGCCCTTTCCAAGGTAACGGCTCTTGTCTCCGTCGCGAAGTTCTAATGCTTCAAACTCACCGGTTGATGCACCGCTTGGTGCCATACCTCTTCCGATTGTACCATCTATCAATGTAACCTCTGCCTCAACAGTAGGGTTTCCTCTTGAATCCAAAATTTCTCTTCCAACTACTTTTTCAATCTCCAGATCATTCATTTTTCTGTTCTCCTTTCGATATGCGAAGAACTCCTTCCGGAAGCGGTAATGGCGTCGTCTGTACTTCCGTTAAACACACTCAGCAGTTATGTGTTTGCGAAGGAGTCTTCAAATGATTTACACAAGGAAGTTAGTTGTATCTAACCCAAGAAAGATTATATCTGACATATTGAAAAATAGCAAGCATTTTTTCTGATAGTTTTTATCAGCTAATTTAAGTTAGTCATATCATACAGTATGGCTTATATTTTCATATCGTGCCTGCATTGTCCTTTTCTTTTTAAATCTGGCGGATGAGATTTACCATCTCCACAGCGCCCAGTGCACAATCATATCCCTTATTCCCGGCTTTACTTCCCGCGCGCTCAATCGCCTGCTCGATATTTTCCGTTGTGACCACGCCAAACATAACCGGAATTTCACTCTCCAGTGAAACTGCTGCCACTCCCTTGGATACTTCATTGCAGACATAATCGTAATGGCTTGTACTTCCGCGGATCACGGCACCCAGACAGATCACGGCATCGTATTTTTTGCTCATTGCCATCTTCTTTGCGATCAATGGGATTTCAAATGCCCCCGGCACCCATGCCACCGTAATGTCCTCTTCCTTCACATCATGACGCAGCAGGCCATCCATGGCACCGCCCAGCAGTTTGTTGGTGATAAATTCGTTGAACCGTGCGACGACGATTCCTACCTTCATATTGTTTGCTACTAATTTTCCTTCCAGTGTACTCATAATGTTCATTCTCCTTTTCTTCATTTTAAAAGTTTAATACATGTCCCATACGATTCTGCTTCGTTTTTAAGTAAAACAGGTCATACGGTGTGGCCTGCATCTGGATCGGCACGCGCTCTGTGATGGAAATTCCAAACTCTCCGAGCTGGTATACTTTGTCGGGATTGTTGGTTAAAAGCCGCATGCTGTGCACGCCCAGATCCTTTAAGATCTGTGCGCCGATGTAATATTCGCGCTCATCCCCGGCAAATCCAAGAGCAAGATTGGCATCTAAAGTGTCCATTCCCTGTTCCTGCAGTTCATATGCACGCAGTTTGTTGATCAGTCCGATACCGCGCCCTTCCTGCCGCATGTAAAGTAAAATCCCGCGACCTTCCCTTTCAATCTGTGTCATGGCAGCGGCAAACTGCTGTCCACAGTCGCACCGCAGGGAGCCAAAGGTATCTCCGGTGAGGCACTCGGAATGTACACGGCAGAGTACATTTTCTCCGTCCCCGATTTCTCCTTTGACTAATGCCACATGATGTTCACCATTTAAACGGTTCACATAACCGTATGCCCGAAACTTTCCATACTTCGTCGGCATCTTTGTCACAGCCACACAGTCCACCAGCTTTTCATGGCATTTGCGGTATTCCTGGAGTGCGGCAATGGTAATCATTTTTATACCGTGCCTTTTTGCAAGTGCAAGCAGTTCCGTTGTGCGCATCATGGTGCCATCCTCGCGCATGATCTCACAGCAGAGCCCACATTCTTTTAAGCCTGCCAGGCGGCACAGATCCACGGTTGCTTCCGTATGCCCGTTTCTCTCCAGCACCCCGTTCTTCTTTGCCAGAAGCGGAAACATATGTCCCGGACGCCGGAAATCCTCCGGTTTTGCATCCTCTGCCACACAGCGCATGGCGGTCATGGAACGCTCGGCAGCGGAAATGCCTGTGGTTGTTTCCACATAATCCACGGAAACCGTAAACGCGGTTTCATGATTGTCCGTATTGTTTTCCACCATCTGCGGAAAATGCAGCTTTTTTACATATTCAGCGGACATTGGCATACAGATCAGCCCTTTTCCATGCATTGCCATAAAATTGATGTTTTCCGTTGTTGCAAATTCCGCGGCACATATAAAATCGCCCTCATTTTCGCGATCCTCGTCATCGGTGACAAGAATCAGTTTTCCGTTTCGTAATTCCTCAAGTGCTTCCTCAACGGTTGCAAATCCTTCCATTGTTCATTCCTCCTGTTATTTTTTCTCTTTTTATATCCATGGTGTTTTAGAATCCACAGTTTTCCAGAAATTCCCGGGTGATGTGGCTTTCTTTTTTTTCTTCCTGTGGATGCAGCAGTTTTTCCACATATTTTCCGATGATATCCGTTTCTAAATTCACAATATCTCCCTCTTTTTTGCTTCCAAGCGTTGTCACCTCCGCCGTATGTGGGATCACGGACACGGAAAAGTCATGTGCCGTCACAGCGGCGACCGTAAGGCTGATTCCATCTATGGTAACCGAACCTTTCTCCACCACATACCGAAGCACTTCCGGCGGTGCCTCCACCCGTATCCATATGGCATTGTCATCCTTCTTGCGACCGGCTATCTGTCCGGTTGCATCCACATGTCCGGCTACAATATGCCCGCCAAACCTTCCGTTTGCCGGCATGGCACGCTCCAGATTCACGGGACTTTTCCGCTTACACTGTGCCAGTGACGACCGGTTTAATGTTTCATGCATCACATCCGCAGTAAATGTTTCACCGTCAAAGGAAGTGACCGTCAGGCAGACACCATTGACCGCAATGCTGTCTCCGATATGCACATCCTCAAGCACCTTTCCCGCCGCAATTGTAAGTACTGCGGAATGTGTGCCTTTTGCGACCTCTAGGATCGTTCCCATCTCCTCTATGATTCCTGTAAACATCCCATATTCCTCCTGTTCTCCACCGGATACCCTTCGATCAGCCAGTCCGATCCCAGTGCTGTGATTTTTGTCCGGGTTAACTCCACGGCATCCGCAGGGGTGTGAAATCCCTGCCCCTCAACCGGGGTTTTTGCTTCTGTCCCCCCGAACAGCTTTGATGCCACATATGCCTGCACTTTCTGCACGATTCCTGCCTGCAGTGCCGACCAGTTCAAGGTTCCCCCGCCTTCAAGAATCACACTGTCGATTCCCAGCTGCCCAAGCTGCCGCATCAGATCTGAAAGATCCACATGTCCGTCTTTTTCCGGTGTAACCAGAATCTTACATCCCGCCTCGATATAAGGCATATACATGGCTTCCTGTCTGTTGCAGGTTGCAAGAATCGTTGGAATTTCTTTCGCACTGCGCACAATCTGTGATTCCAATGGTGTCCGCAGTGTGGAATCACAAATGATACGCACCGGATTTACCCCGTTTTCTGTTCCCTTAAGCCGGCAGGTCAACATCGGATCATCCGCAAGTACCGTTCCCACACCAACCATGATGGCACGGTAACGGTTTCTCATGCGGTGTACATGTGCACGCGCTGCCTCCCCGGTTACCCAGCGGGATGCCCCTGTGTATGTTGCGATCTTCCCATCCAGTGTCATTGCATATTTTAAAATGACAAACGGCAGTTTCGTCTGCATGTAATGGAAAAACACTTCATTTTCCGCATCACATTCCTTTTCCAGTACATGTTCGGTCACTTCCACACCATGCTCCCGCAAAATCCGGATGCCTTTTCCATGTACCAGAGGGTTTGGATCCTTCGACCCAATCACCACCCTGCGGATTCCGGCGGCAAGCAGGGCATCGGTACACGGCGGCTGTTTTCCGTGGTGGCAGCACGGCTCCAATGTGACATAAATGGTTGCTCCTTGGGGAGATTTGGTACAATGTGCCAGCGCATTCCGCTCCGCATGCAGCTGTCCGTACCGTTCGTGATATCCTTCCCCGATAATTTCTTCATCTTTTACGATCACGGCTCCCACCAGAGGATTCGGGGATACCTGTCCTTCTCCTTTTTGTGCCAGTGCTATTGCTCGGCGCATGTAATATTCATCTGTCATTTTTTCTCCTTTTTCATCAGGTGATATGGCTCCTGTGATATGGCTTCGCCATACCACAAAAGCCCCAAGCAAATGCTCAGGGCTTCTTTTTACCGTGTTCTGCTGCCAGGGATATATTTTCAAATCCTTTTATTCATAGGAAATAAAAAATGCTCTGGAAATAAATTCCAGAGCAAACATTTCAATATCCACCACAACCATACACGGGTTCTTGTGTTTCTATCCTTTATCTTCTTTCATCCAGACTGTACTGTCGGCTTCGGAGTTTCACCGAATCATGCCTTGCGGCTCGTGGGCTATACCACCGGTAGGGAATTGCACCCTGCCCTGAAGATCTTTATAAAATTGTCTATGTATAAGACTATAATCTTTCTTTCCTTTTCTGTCAAGAGAATTTTTCTGGCTTTCTATACTGCCTCCACCGTATAATGGGCTTTCCAGATACCGCCCGGTGCAATCAGATTTCCCCACTCCCGATCTTTTAAATCTCCGGTAAAATCAGCACTGTCACAGCGTCCATACCATGGCTCTACACATATAAACGGTACATCTGCTCCCGCCGGTGACCAGACTCCAAACAATGGAGCATCCATCGTAACGGTCAGATAGGGATTTCCTTCCATGTCACAAAGAGAGACTTCATGCACATTCTGATTTTCAATCACAAGGGCATCATCATCAAACAGATGATCGGTAACTGTCAGATAACTATTTTTCAATTCATAATCCACAGTACCGTTTCCGACCAGACCATCCACAATCGTTGTACTTGTAAGCGGACCAGCTACATCAAAGCGGATTTTACAATTTTTCGGACGATTGAATGCCGGATGCCCGCCAATCGAAAACGGAAGTTCTTCCTCCGAAGGATTTTCCACCTGCCAGAGCACTTCCAGCTTATTTTCCTCGATGTGATATCCAATACGAAGGGTAAACGCATAAGGATATTTTGCCATGGTTTCCTCATTGGATTTTAATACAAACCAGAGCGTATCCTCCGTCTGAGAATCCAGCGTAAAATCCATATCGCGGGCAAATCCGTGCTGTCCCATGGTGTAAGTCTGTCCTTTGGTACGAAACTGTTTGTCTTTTACCGCTCCAACAAACGGAAACAGTACCGGTGAGGTGCGTCCCCAGAATTTTGGATCAGCTTTCCACATATATTCTTTTCCGGTATTTTTACGGACCAGAGATTTTAATTCTGCCCCATGTTCCTCCACTTCGATTGCAATGAGTTCATTCTCAAGCTTATGTCTTGCCATATGTTCCATCTCCTCTGATTCTATAAATTACGCGTTACCGCTTCACTTTTTCTCTCCCTGTCCATTTTATCTTATGCTATTTTACCGAGGTTTGTCAATGGACTGAATTTGCGAAGAAGTAGCAACAGATACTAAATCTTCAAGTGCAAGCACTCTGGGTTCCTCCGGATTACTGTCTCTGTTTACAATAGTGTTAATCTGCTTTGGTATATTTTTATTCACAAGCTCAGGGAAAACCACTCTGACATACATTCACTCCTTTACACTTTTGCTGATATACTTTTTCAGAATTACAGTTTATTCTATAATCTCCCAATACCCATTTTTCGGTGAACCATGACGAACCACAATATCTGATTCTTTCATTTTTTTAATATTATTTTCAACAGTCCGCCTAGATATATCTATTCTGTCTGCTATTTTTTTGACCGAAATATATTTATCTTCTGCTATACAATCTAGTATTTTCTCCTGAGTCTCCGTCAATTTCTGTGCTTTTTCTCTGATACGGACTTTATCTCCGAAATCATTTCCACCATTTACTCCACCATTTACTCCACCATTTACTCCACCATTTACTCCACTATTTTCTCCACCATTTGCATTATGCTGCACATTCCTATATAAATTCACCCGAAACATATCATCAAATACTTCCACAGTCGGAACAGGCAGTCCATATTCTCCAGCAACACTTATAATTCTTCTGATGCCACTTCCCCACGCTTCTACCAGTCCCATCTGACCAAATATATTTGCAATCAGCTTGTTTCTAATCTTGGAATGACCTTTCATCACTTCCTCGTAGGTTAGTCCATTGTATAGTCCACCTGGAGATGTCACTTCTAAGCGATCATCATAAATTGCCACCTGTATGCAGGATTCATCTAACAGGTTTCTGTGACAATGTGCGTTGATTATCATTTCACGAATTGCTTCTACTGGGAGTTCATAGCTTTCCCGACGCACTAAGCCATCTATTGTCACTCCAAGTCTGATATTTCTCAAAACAAAATCAACCGCACTCTCTATCTGCTTGTATATCGGTCCAGTATATTCCCGTTTATCAAGAAAAACCGTTCTATCCGTTCCCTTGAATACGGCGCACTGCGTCTTTGCAAACGGAAAATAATCTGATGTTAGCAGCACATACGCATTTGATGCAAGCACATTGCCTTCGCTTTTCTTCAAAATTTTCCAATTAAACAACTGCTCTTTTCTTACATCATGCCCCGAAAGTCCTGCCTTCTTTCGAAAATCTTCAATATCCTTGCATAAAGACTGCGTTGCTTCTTCCGTCACTTCATATCCTACACAAGTAAGCTCATCCCAAGAAATACGGGCGCCTTCCATCTCCAGCTCACTTATCTTTTCCTGATGCGCATGTCTGGAAGTACCAGCCACACGAATATAGGTGCCTTTCGCCTTACCTTGGGCTTTAATATAATATGGTCGGTTTTTTCCTGCTTCCACCGTGATAACAATGACTGTCTTGCCATCAACCGTCTGCGGCCCAATGTCCGGTATGATCTGCGGTTCACAAGAATCTGATATAGCATTTGTCAAAGCGTCCATAGCTTGAAACAAACTATCATTGTCAACACCAACTACCTGATGTGTTTTATCATCAATACCTATGACCAGTCTGCCACCCTGTGTATTGGCAAAAGCCACAACTGTTTTCATATATTTTTCGCTTTTATCCGGTACAACTACCTTGTATTCAATATTCTTTGATTCGCCAGAAAACAGCTCATCTTTTGCCATAATGCTACCTCCAATTTTCTTGTTCTAATCTCTACTTTCATCTTATCAAGCAGATTATCCGCTGCATCCGGTGCCATCAGATCCTTTGAAATATAATGCACTATATCTCCGCCTTTAATTGATTAAAAGCCTCATCAACAGATACAGCATCAATTCTTTTTGCCTGTGCAAGTCCGGTCTGCATCATAGTATCAAATTCAGCTTGTGTTATAGAATCTCTCGTAGCAAGTTTATCCGGAATATCAAGTGAAAATGGTACTCGTGCTGTTACATTTGCAGTTTTTGTTGCCATAGTATGCACCTCCTATTTCCGATAGTGTTCCACCTTGTATGGCTTTTTACAACACAAATATTTTTTAACCAGCCATTTAAATGAGGAGTTTTCTCACCATCTTTGCATCAAAGGTAACAGTTTTCAGATGATCCACCTCAATCTGATACAGCGCATTTGCTGCAATATGCTCTGCCGCCTGCTCCAAATCACGGATTCCACTGGTACCCGAATACAGATCCACGATTGTATTTAATGCATCATCTGTGATGATACATTCCTCTTCCTTTAAGCTCATGCGCTTTAATACCTTAGGCAGTGCAAATTTTGAGAAGATAATCTTCTTTTCCTCAAACGTATAATCCGGGATATCAATTACCGCAAAACGGGACAGAATCGGAGCGCTGATCTGCTCCTTATCGTTTGCTGTGGCAATCGGATAAACACCGGATGTCGGGATCATACACTCGATATAGTTATCTGTAAATCCCAGATTATCCAGAAGTGTCAGTAAGACATCTGCCGGATTTCCGTTTCCTTTTCCAGAAGCTGCCTTATCCAGCTCATTGATAATAAATACCAGGCTTGACTCTCCTGCCATGGCAAATGCATCCATGATGATCCCCGGCTTTGCGTTAGCATAAATTCTCGAACTTCCGGTCAGCTGCTCCGGATCATTGATGGAACTCATATCAAGAGTTGTCCACGGAAGTTTCAAAATACGGGCAACTGCATAGGCAATCTGCGATTTTCCGGTTCCTGCCGGTCCCACCAGAAGCAGTCCGTATGCCGGAAGTGTATGTGTGCGGTTAATCTGAATGATCGTCTCAATGATTCTCTGCTTTACACGCTCCATGCCATACAGTTCCTCATCTAAAATCCGACGGGCTTCCTTGGGATCAATGGCCTCAAAATAATTGTTTTTCCACTGGATATTCATCATAATGGAAAGTGCACGCTGTGCATGACGCCGCTCTTCCGGAGACACTTCATTGGAACGTGCCACTGCTAAATTCCGGCGTGCCCACAACCGGATGTTATCCGGCATGGTCCGTCCTGCGCAGGTCATAAAATCGGTGATGCTCTGAATACTGGTGAGCTTCATATCATCGCCGTCTTCCTCCTGCTCCTCATCCACCGCTTCCTCACTCGGTGCACTGCTGGCAAACAGACGCTCCATCATAAACTGTAAAAAGCCATCTTCCGCGGAAAGCTTTTTTCCACCGCCAAATGCAATTTCACGGATCTTATACACGGCATATCCATCCGGTGTGTTCTCTCCAGACAGCCGGACATTAATGTGGTTTTCCCCCAGCCAGCGAAGCAGATTGACAAAACGGGCATCCACCCGCAAAATATCCGCACATACAGTTCCGTCTTCCTGGGTAAACTCAAATGCTGTGCGCTTTGTCTGGTTCGTGAACACTCCGCAGGAATGATATTTCCACTGCTTTGCCGTATTATCTAAAACCAGAATCGGATATTTTGCACTTGCAGTGTTTTCATTCGACTGAAATGTTGTATAGGTACACTCACAGGCTTTCTTTTCTTCCGTTGTATTGCTGAAATCAAATACAGGCATATCTATCTCCCTTCTACATGATTTAAGGGTCAAAAACAGTTTTGACCCTTATCATGCATAAACAATTCTGTTATTTTCTACGAAAGCAGTGCTTTATCACTTGCAAATTCCTCACCGCTTACTTTTTCAAACTGATGCAGCAGATCTCCGACCGTAAGTTTCTTTTTGTCTTCACCTGCGATATTTAAAATAACTTTTCCTTCATGCATCATAATCAGACGGTTTCCATGGGCAATCGCATCCTTCATATTGTGTGTTACCATCATGGCCGTCAGATGATTCTCTGAAATGATCTGATCCGAAATCTCAAGTACCTTTGCGGCAGTCTTTGGATCCAGCGCAGCCGTATGCTCATCGAGAAGCAGAAGCTTCGGTTTCTGGATGGAAGCCATCAGAAGCGTGATTGCCTGACGCTGTCCACCGGATAACAGACCGACTTTTGATGTCAGGCGATCTTCCAGTCCAAGATGCAGGGTGGAAAGCATTTGGCGGTATTTCTCGCGTTCCGCTTTGGTAATTCCCCATCGCAATCCCCTGGATTTTCCACGTCTTGCTGCAATTGCCATATTTTCCTCAATGGACATTGTGGTAGCCGTACCGGTCATCGGGTCCTGGAACACACGTCCCAGATATTGTGCCCTGCGATGCTCGGATAACTTTGTCACATCCTCGCCGCCGATATAGATTTTTCCGGAATCTACCGGCCATACACCGGCTACGGCATTCAGTGTTGTCGATTTTCCTGCACCGTTTCCACCGATCACTGTGACAAATTCGCCTTCCTCAAGTGTCAGGTTGACACCGTCCAGAGCCACTTTTTCATTTATCGTACCCGGATTGAATACTTTCCGGATATTTTCAATTTTTAACATCTCACTCATCGGTTACAGCCCCCTTGTTGCTTTTTTCTTATTCTTCAGATATGGAATCGCAAGGAAAATTGCTACCACGATTGCTGAGAACAGTTTCAGATCATCCGATGGGAATTTCAGCCACAAAATGATGCTCAGCACAAGGTAGTAAATGATCGCTCCAACGATCACGGAAAACAGCGTATATGCAAATGCCAGTTTCTTTCCTGCACACAGTTTTCCAAACAGTACATCTCCGATAATAACGGCAGCCAGACCGATAACGATTGCGCCTCGTCCCATATTGACATCCGCTGCACCCTGATACTGTGCATAAAGTGCACCGGACAGACCAACGAGTCCGTTGGAAATCATCAGTGCCAGTACCTTACAGAAGCTGGTATTGATTCCCTGTGCACGCGCCATCTGCGGGTTACATCCGGTTGCCCGGATGGCATGCCCCTGCTCGGTTCCGAAATACCAGTAAAGAATCGCCACGATCACTACCCCAAACAGGATACAGGTGGTAAATACTTTAATTTTTGCTGCTGTATCACCGGATACATAACGAAGCGATACCGCAAGGGAATATTTATCCACACTGATCGCCTGATTGGACTGTCCCATAATATTCAGATTGATGGAGTACAGTGCAATCTGCGTTAAAATTCCGGCAAGAATTGGAGGAATTCCCAGTTTGGTGTGCAGAAGACCTGTGACCATTCCCGCAAGCATTCCTGCAGCAAATGCAAAAATAAGGGAAACCCACGGATTCATATCACTGCGGATCAGCATAACCGCCACAGCTCCGCCGGTTGCAAAAGAACCGTCCACCGACAGATCCGCAAAATCCAGAAGTTTGTATGTAATATATACTCCCAATGCCAGAAGGCCCCAGATCAGACCCTGTGCAATGGAGCCCGGCAGCGCACGAAACAGCGCCAGCGGACTTAAGGAAGCAAAATAAGCAGATATTAACACGATACCCATCCCCCTTAATTATTCAGCCTCGATAGCCTTGTAATCATCCGGAATTTTAACGCCCAGCTGATCACAGATATCTTTGTTGTATTCTTTGGTTACGTTTGGTGCAGTCTCAATCTTCATGGTTGTAATGTCCGCACCGTTTACTAAAATGTCATATGCCATTTCACCGGCCTTTTTTCCGATGTCATAATAACTGATGGAAAGCGTTGCCACTCCGCATCCTTTACAGATCCCTTCCTCTCCGGCAATAATCGGAGTTCCTGCCGGAAGTGCGATATTGTTGATTGCTTCTGTGTTCTGTGCCATGGTATTGTCTGTCGGAATGTAAATAACATCTGCATACTCGGTTGCACTCTGTACCACAGAACCGATATCATTGGAATCGGAAGCGGTAAACTCTTTGTAGCTGATACCGTCCTCATCCAGGTATTTTTCAAACTCGGTTGCCTGATATTTGGAGTTTGCCTCTGCAGAGCAGTAAAGTATTGCGACATGCTTTGCATCCGGATAGAGCTCTACGAGCATATCCTCCTGCTGATCAAGCGGAGCCAGATCAGATGTACCGGAGATATTTCTTCCGGTTGTACCACTCCAGTCACTGATCTCCAAAGCCGTTGCATAATCGGTAACGGAAGTTCCCAGAATCGGAATATCGGTTGTCGCTGCTGCACATGCCTGTAAAGCAGTGGTTGCATTTGCAAGAATCAGATCCACATTGGAAGATACGAAATTATTTGCAATTGTAGAAGCATTTGCCTGCTCGTTCTGTGCATTCTGGAGATCAAATTTTACATTGTCTCCCAGCTTTTCCTTTAAGACATCCTCAAATCCCTGTGTTGCCTGATCCAGTGCCGGATGCTCCAGCTGCTGGCAGATTCCGATGTTATATACTTTACCGGATGCACCTGCACTCTGTGTCCCGTCTTTTGCTGCATCTGCGGAATTTCCACAGGCGCCCAGGGATACCACCATGGCTGCTGCCACAGCAACCGACATTGCCTTGTTTAATTTTTTCATAGTTGTTCCTCCATTTATATTTTATATAGTCAGATAGACTTTAAGCCGCTTCCCGTCCTACTGGAAAGCGGCTCGTCCACTGCATAATTACAGGAAAATATATTTGCAGATAAAAAGTACTGCAAGGATATACATCAGTGGAGTAATCTTCTTACGCTTGCCACAGATCAGATTGATCAGTACAAAAGAGATTACACCAATGGCAATACCCTCTGCGATACTGTACATTAAAGGCATCGCAATGAGGCACAGATATGCAGGAACTGCATCTGTCAGATCCTCGAAATCAACCTTTACAATTGCGGATACCATCAGGAATCCGACAAAGATCAGCGCCGGTGCTGTTGCAAAGCCCGGAATTGCCGTAAAGATTGGTGCAAAGAAAATTGCAAGCAGGAATAATAATCCTGTAACGATGGATGCAAGACCGGTTCTTGCACCAGCTCCGACACCGGCAGAGCTCTCTACGAATGTTGTAGTTGTAGACGTACCAAGGATCGCACCTGCAGAAGTAGCAATTGCATCTGCCATCAGTGCCTGCTTTACGTTCGGAAGTTTTCCATCTTCGTCTAACATGCCGGCCTTATCCGATACACCGATCAGTGTTCCGATCGTATCAAACATATCTACAAACAGGAAAGACAACATGACTACGATGAAGTTCATAATTCCGACTCCATGGAAATCTGCTGTAAAACATTGTCCGAAAGTCTCCCCGATTTTTGAAAAATCAGTCATGGCAAATGTCGGATACAGAGAATAAAATCCAGCGTCTGCATCGATACGGTAAACACCCGCTGCCTGACAGATCATTCCAAGAATCCAGGTAGCCAGAATACCGATCAGAATAGATCCCTTGACTTTTTTGATGTATAAAATTGCAGTAAGAAGCAGACCGATCAGTGCAAGTACTGCACAGATTCCTTCGGTATGCCAGTTATCTCTGAAATTTACATAAGATAACAATGTGGAATCGTTGTTTACAACGATATGTCCACCCTGCAATCCGATAAACGCGATAAACAGACCGATGCCGGCGCTCACACCTTTCTTTAATGTGGTCGGAATGGCATTGAAAATTGCCTCACGCACATTGGTAAGAGAAAGGATAATAAAGATAATACCTTCGAAGAATACTGCCATCAGGGCTACTTTCCAGGAATATCCCATATTTCCGCATACGGTAAATGCAAAGTATGCATTCAGTCCCATACCCGGTGCAAGTGCAAACGGATAATTTGCAAGGAGTGCCATTGCAAACGTACCGATAAAGGATGCCAGACAGGTTGCGATCAGCACTGCTGTCGGGTCCATTCCTGCCTGTGAAAGCAGGTTCGGGTTTACAGCCAGGATATACGCCATGGTCATAAACGTCGTAATACCGGCGATCACTTCTGTTTTCGCTGTGGTATTATTCTCTTTGAGCTTAAACATTTTCTCTAACATGTTCTCTCCTCCATATTTTATTGTTGTGTAAAAGCACCCTACTATTTTATCATAAAATAATTGAGAAATCCATTCAATTATTTATGTCTCCAGGTACTTCTTGAAAAGAGAACAAGCATCGGGAAAATTTCCAGTCTTCCGGCCAGCATGTCAAAAATCAGCACAAGTTTGGAAAACCAGGAATACACCGAAAAATTACAGGTAGGTCCCACCACATCAAATCCCGGTCCGATATTGTTAAAGCACGCAGCAACCGCAGACACATTTGTTGTCATGGACAGTCCATCAATAGAAATCAAAAGAAAACTTCCGACTAAAATCACACCGTAAGCCGCCAGATAGGTATTTGTATTATTTAATACATCCTCCCCGATCCGGTTTCCATTCATGCGCACAACTTCCACACGCTGCGGGCTTAAAATTCTGCGGATATTTCTGCGCAGGTTTTTCAGAATCAGAAGAAGCCTTCCCATCTTAAGCCCTCCTGCCGTACTGCCTGCACAGGCACCGACAAACATCAGGCACAGCAACAGTGCCTTCGAAAATCCGGGCCACAAATCAAAGTCCGTGCTTGCAAACCCGGTCGTCGTCATGATAGAGGAAACCTGAAATGCCGCATGGCGGATGGTCTCTTCCCAGGAGCCGTACAGTCCCCGGACATTGAACGTAATTAAAAGAATACTGACTACAAATATGATGATATACAGCCGCAGTTCCTGATCTTTGAGCACTTCCTTTACATGCCGGACTAAAAGCAGATAATAACAGCTGAAGTTGATTCCAAACAAAAACATGAAGACCGTACATACATTCTGTATATATGGGCTGTATCCTGCAATACTGTCATTTTGGATTCCGAATCCACCTGTGCCGGCCGTTCCAAAAGCGGTACATACGGCATCAAAAACCGGCATTTTTCCCAACAGGAGAAACAGGAAATTGATGAATGTCAGCACCATGTATATGACGTACAAAATTCTTGCTGTTGTACGCATTTTCGGCACCAGCTTGTTCACATTCGGTCCCGGACTCTCCGCACGCAGCAGATGCATGGTATACCCTTTGCCTCTCTCTCCGTTCGGAGAAAGTGCCAGAAGAAATACAAGTACCCCCATGCCACCCAGCCAGTGGCTGAAACTCCGCCAGTACATAATTCCGGGAGAAAGTGCTTCCACATCTCCCAGAATCGAAGAACCTGTGGTTGTAAATCCCGATACAATTTCAAACAGGGCATCGACAAAGTTTGGAATTTCCCTGGAAAAAACAAATGGCAGACACCCGAAAAAACTGATTGCAATCCAGCTTCCGGCTACGCAGACCATCCCTTCCCTCGCAAAAAAACGACGGGTGGAATTTCTGCAAAAATAATACATTAAGGCACCGACTCCGGCAGTGATCAGAATGGACAGCCCAAACCCGTAAACTGCTGCCCGACTTCCTGTATACAGACTGATTAAAAGTGCCGGAACCATAAACCCTGCTTCCACAATTAAGATCTGGGAAAGAAATTTTCCCATCATTTTATAATTCATAGCATCCTCATTCGAAAATATCATTCAGCTGCAAAAGTGTCATCCCGCCCTTTGCAACGATAATCACGGAATTTCCAGCCTCATACATGGAATCTCCGTTTGGAATCTCCGTTTTACTTCCATGGCTGATACATGCGATCAGTATATTGCGTTTCAGGCGGATATTACGCAATGGTTCCCCGATATGTTTTGTGTCGGCATCTACGACAAACTCCAATGCCTCTGCCTGTCCTTCTGCAATATTGTGCAGTGTCAGTGCTGCACCTGTTGTATTCTGCATGGCACGGACATAACGGACAATCGTATTGCAGCAGAGTTCTTTCGGGCAGATCACACTGCCAAGTCCCAGACTGTCCTGCATACTGTTATTTTCCATGTGTCCGACTTTCGTGATCACCTGTGGCACTCCACAGGTCTGCGCATACAGCGAAATAATCATATTCATTTCATCCATGCCGGTCATGGTCACAACGGCGTCACAATCATGGATGCCTTCACTTTCAAGCAGAAACTGACTGCTGGCATCCCCGTGTATGATACATACTTCCGGTGGAAGTTTGCCGGATAATTCTTCACAGCGCGCTTCATCCTGCTCAATCAGCAGCACACCGACACCTTCTTTTGCCAGCCAGGTCGACAGATAATAACCGATTCTTCCGCCACCGCAGATAATTACACGCTTTGCCTTATGCGTGATAATGCCAAGATTGCGCAGAAGCTGTGTCAGCATCTCAGCAGTTGCCGTAATAAACAGATGATCACCCTCCCGGAGAATAAAATGTCCGGACGGAATCTCCACAACACCATCACGGCTCACTGCGCAGACAAGTACCTTGCATTTGACAACATTTTCCAGATTCATCAGTGCCACATCGCAGAGTTTACTGCCTTTTTGTATCCGCAGCTCCACGATTTCCACACGGCTTTTGGCAAATGTTTCCCTCTGCAGAAAGCCCGGATAGCGGATCAGCCGTTCAATCTCGCGCGCCGCCTGTTTTTCCGGATTCACCATAAGCGAAAGGGAATAGACATCCCGCATGGTAAAAATCTGCTTGCCGTATTCGGGATTACGGATTCTTGCAATGGTGTGAATTCTCGGATTCAGACCATGGGCAGTCATACCACAGAGCAGATTGACTTCATCCGAACTGGTGGCTGCAATGAGCAGATCCGCCTTTTTCACATCCGCACTCTCCAACACGCGCATGGAGGCACAGTTTCCCTGTACCCCCATAACATCGTAACGCTCCACACTCGAATCCAGCACACGCTGGTTCGAATCGATCAAAGTCAGGTCGTGTCCTGCCGCAGAAAGCTTCTGCGTCAGCGTGAGTCCGACCTTGCCATCACCGGCGATTATTATTTTCACAGATTTGTCCTCCGTTTATATTCTGTATTTAGACGTCCCACATTATAGCACATGGCATATAGAAATACAACCGAGGAGTTTTTGGTCTTTACTGCTTCTTATCCTCCTGATATTCCTCAAAACTGAGAATTACTTTAAACAGATCGCCGTCCATCTGCACCGCAAGATTTCCATGCATCAGCTCGGTCAGGCTTTTTGCGATAGAAAGCCCCAGTCCGTGTCCTTCCGTATTCCGGGAACTGTCTCCACGGACAAATCTTCCGAAAAGTTCCTCGCTGGTCATTTTCAGTCGATCCTTCGAAATATTGCGGAAGGTCATAATCACCATTCCGTGAAATTTTTCCAGCGTAACATACACACGTGTTCCCGGCTGTGCATACTTACATATATTTCCCATCAGGTTGTCAATGATCCGCCACAAATGTCTGCCATCCACATAGATTTCAACGGGTGGTTGCGGACATTCTACAACCATCTCCAGCTGATTTGCCTCTGCCTTTTCTGAAAATTCCCCGACAATCTGTGTCAGAACGACCGTTGCATCACATACTTCCGGATTCACCGGAAGATTTCCGGTAGATGCTTTGGATGCCTCCATCAGATCCTCAATAAGCTTTTTCAGACGGTTGGACTGTCGGTCAAGCACCTCAATGTACTCCCGCATTGTTTCACTCTCTGTCGGCTCCTTTTTGATCAGATCCACATAGTTGATAATGGAAGTAAGCGGTGTTTTAATATCATGGGAGACATTGGTGATCAGTTCGGTACGAAACCGCTCACTCTTCATTTTTTCTTCTACCGCCGCTGCAACTCCGGTCTGTACATTATTTAAGTTTTCCGCATGTGCACGCAGCTCATACATCATTTTTCCCGTATCAATCGGATGCGAATAATCACCTTTTGCAATCCGTTCCCCTCCGTCGAATATCTGTCGAAACTGCACCACAATCTTTAACAGTACGCCGTATTCCACAACTTTCCAGAGGAGATAGACCATGATAATTCCGCCATCCGCTCCGGCACACAGTAAAAGAAATGCTTCTATCAGGAAGACCACAAGAAATACAACTGTGACTTTTACCGTCATAGACAGACTTGCCAAAAGTGCCAGCCTGATTTCATGCAGTTCTCTTTTTATCCGGCGAAACGGGTTTAAAAGCAGACGCAAAAGCGTATAATGCCAGAATTTTCCTGCACGGATTCTTACAATGATACTGATCACATATTCATACACAATCAGCTCTGCCAATGCAAATGCAATTGCAAAAAATGAAATACAGAATACGATTCCTGCATTTTGCATAAGCAGATCTCCCATATAAAGGCATACCATACCGCAGCCCAAAAACGCAAGTCCTGAGATTCCTGTATAAATACCAAATGGTATACGGTCAATCCTTCGAATCTGTACCGTATCAAACCCTTTTTTCCATCCTGCCGATACAAACAAAACGCCAAGCGAAACCAGCCATACAAGAGCGCTCAAAAGCAGCCACCACCCCGATGTCTTCCGCAGCTGTACCACAACGCCTGCAAGTGTGTGTGCTTTCTGGAAAAACTGTGTTTTCCCGGAATCAATCACGATATGGGTTTCACCTCCGACTTCCGGTGAAAACAAAGAGGATACCGTAGCTGTGCTTCCCTTCAGGGAATCCGCTGCCGTAAGATAAAGCGTATATTCCGTCGCCTCTTTCTCCTGATGTGGATTATAATAAATACGCCCCTGTTGATCTTCGTATGCAAATGAAAAATCCTGCCACTGGAATACCTTTGCTTTCGCATAGGTGTCCGCAATGGATTCCTGCCGGATCGGATAAATTCCATCCTTTTTTGACCATAAGTAACCTGCCTCTAACCCATCAAAATCAAACCGCAGTTCGGATGATTTTAAATACGGTTCGAGCTTACCTTTTTTCAGCTGTTCTCCATTTTCCGCGCAATATCTGCCACCATCGTCCGATTCCCGGTAAGTATATTCCACATACGGTTCAAGATCCGACTCCTCTGGAACCGCGGAAAAAGAAAAGGAATTGATCCGAAACAGGGTATCGCCCGCATAACAATAAATCACACCATTATCATAGATAAAATGATCCACCTGCGTATAATGCTTGACTTTTTGCATGTACTGTCCCCTGTTTCTCCCAAGCAGCATATCCCAGAAAGAACGATCATTGGTATGAAACTCATTTTCATCTGTAAATTTCAGCCAGGCAAGTGCATTTTCCTTATTTAAGGTACCGGTATTATTTCCACAGACAAGTTCGGTTTCTTTTCCTTTCGGCTTCTTTTTGACAAGTGAATAAACGATATTTCCGTCATCAAATTTTTTCAGGGCATCTGCTTCGTCCTGCTTTTTTGAAATGCCGGTAACCGCATCACCCATCCAGTACGCATAGCTTCTAAGCAGCTCTGTATCCAGTGTTTTTTCAATGTCTTTCTGTGAGCCCTGCAAATCACTGGTCATGCCTAATGTAACTGTTATCACACCGGTCACGGCCACAAAAAATCCGCTTACAATCGCAAGTACCATAGCCAGTAATCTGATGCCCTGCGATGATTTCCAGTTTTTGGACACACATTCCGGCTTTTTGGATTTTTTATCCTTTTTCTCATTCATTTTCTACATCCTCCATCTTGTATCCCCGTCCCCACACGACTTTTAAATAGCGTGGCTCCGCAGGATTATATTCCAGTTTTTCCCGAAGGTGCCGGATATGTACGGCTACCGTGTTTTCGACACCGCACGGGCTGCCTTTCCATACGGCCTCGTAAATCTGTTTCGGTGAATATACTTCCCCTGGATGTTCCATCAGAAGTTTTAAAATATCGTACTCTGTTCTGGTCAGATTCACAGGTTCTCCGTCCAGGGTGACTTCCTTTAATTTATCATCCAGCTCGATGCCGCCGGCGGACAGTTTTGTCCTCACCTTCTGTCCGCTTCCAAGCAGCATATACCGCCGGATCTGGGATTTCACTCTCGCCTGCAGTTCCACTGGATTGAATGGTTTCGTCACATAATCGTCCGCGCCCACGGTAAGTCCGAGTACCTTATCGGTATCCTCACTTTTGGCCGTCAGTAAGATCACCGGAACATTGGAAATTTCACGGATTTTGCACATCGCTTCTATCCCGTCCATTTCCGGCATCATAATATCCATCAGAACCAGCTGGATATCCTCCCGGTTTATAATTTTTAAGGCTTCCTTTCCGTTATAAGCCGAAAACACCTGGTATCCTTCACTTTTTAAATAAATCTGCAAAGCAGAAACAATATCCTTTTCATCGTCACAAACTAAAACATTATACATAAAAAAACCGCCACCTCGTATTCATGATTAATCATAGATACATTGTAGCGGTTTTTTTCTTAATTTCCAATGGGGCAAACCTTTAAGGTTTGCTTAAAATCAGGAATTATTCTTATTTTGATATCTTTTCTTCTTTCAGCCATGCATCAACGCTCTCATACAGACGCTGCATTCCATCTTCAACAACCAGCTTGGAGGTAGCCACATTCACGCGCAAAAATCCTTCGCCTCCCTTGCCATACTGATTGCCTCCGCTGACATACAGACCGCTGGTTTTGCGGATAAATTTTGCAAACTGCCGGCCACTCTCCGTGATTTTGCGGCAGTCCAGCCACATGAGGTAAGTAGCATCTCCTGCAACCGGATGGATGAGTGGAATTTTCTCCTGCAGAAATTCTGTCACATACTGCTTGTTCTTTTCCACATATTCCCGCAGCTCATCGAGCCATTCTTCCCCGTATTGAAAAGCTGCAATCGTTGCCTGAATTGCAAAAGCGTTCGGTTCTGCTACTTCGTCGGTGTTGAGCTGTCTCCACATTCTGTGATGCAGAATCGAGTTTTCTGCATAGACGGCAGCCGTCTGCAGCCCTGCCAGATTAAATGTCTTCGTCGGCGCAATGCAGGTAACACTGATGTCCCTGCAGGTATCATCCACAGAGGCAAACGGAATGTATTCTGTACCGGGTTTTGTCAGATCACAGTGAATTTCATCCGAGACAACAATGACATCATACTGCTTACATAATGCCCCAATCCTCGCCAGCGTCTCACGATCCCAGATGTTTCCTGCCGGATTCTGCGGATTACACAAAATCATAAGCGTCGTCTGCGGATCTGCCAGCTGCTGTTCAAGTTTTTCCCAGTCTATGCGGTATTCTTTTCCATCATAAAGCAGTTCATTTTCCACGACATTTCTTCCGTTATTACGAATGGAATTGAAGAAATTATTATAGACAGGTGTCTGAATCAGCACATTTTCTGCCGGTGTCGTCAGTTTTCGGACAGCAGAAGAAAGTGCAGGGATTACTCCCGTTGTAAAGATCAACTTCTTTGGGTCCATCCGAAAATGATGACGCTTTTCCCACCAGTTTACATAGCTGTCCGCCCATTCGTCCGGGATGACAGAATATCCATATACCCCGTGCGCCACGCGCTGTACCAGTGCCTCCTGTACTTCCGGCACCGTCTCAAAATCCATATCCGCCACCCACATCGGGAGTTCTTTGCGATCCACATCCCACTTGAGGGAATTTGTGCCTCTGCGGTTTGGTATTTTATCAAAATTATATTTCATAATCATCAGGTCTCCTTTTTCTGTCTCTCTATAATGCCTTATCATACCACTTCTGCATCATTTCTTCAATCATTGCAGTACCATCAGAAACGGAAAAAGAAGGGAAAAAATACCTCTTTTTCCGGTATTTTTTCCCTTCTTTTGTAAACAATCACCGGGCTGAAACCGTCTGTTTTCAGCCTTCGGTCTTTGTTGTGCTCTCTTTGGACTTATAATAATCCTCAAACTTCTGATTTGCAGCATCCAGTGTCTTCTGGCAGATGTCCGGAAGGTCTTTGCCCCATGCACCGGTTGCCTGCTTGAATCCCTTCTGCATGGCAGTCTGCATCTTCTTCATCTTTTCCACATCATCTCCGGCAAGGGCACTTGCAAAATCAAATAATCTCTCTGATGTCTGCTTTACTCCGTAATAGCCATCTTCGGAGATATCCTTCTGCGCCTGTGCCTTTGTTGCTGCATCAACCGTGAAATCCCCTTTTGCAAGGAACTTCCATATATCATCGCTGTTTGTTCCGTTTGCAACAGAAGAAGTAGCTGCCTGACCGGTCATCATTTTCTGCACGATGCTGATCAGCTGCTGCTGTCTGGACTGTGTATCCGCTTTCATCTGCTGTACGAGTGCTGCACGATCCTCAGCGCTCATCTTATTAATCGAATAGGTTGCTTTCTTATTGTCCTTGCTGCTGTCTGATTTATCATAGACTACACCGCTCTCATTTTTTTCTTCCGTCTTTGCCGTGGAGTCCTTCTTTGCAGCCGTCTCATTTTTGGTCACCGCATCGTTTTTATAGGATGCGTATACCTCTGTCTGCGTGTTTAACAAACCTGTTGTGTTTACACCCATACTCTCATCCTCCTTGAATTCTACCGGTCAATTCCATTTGTTTCCGGTTAAACTATGTTGGTATCTACTATAGATATCGGTTCTTTTCACAGAATCTTTATAGTTTGCTTTATTTTTGTTTCACAGTGACACGATAGGTCTTTCCAACGGCAGATTTTGTTCTGGCCTTCACCATCACATAGAGTTTCTGCCCCTTTGCAGCTTTTACGGTAAACTTCTGTCCGGTCTGTGCATAATCTTCCTGTTTGACCAGCTTCTTTTTCTGATTATATACACACACATTCCAGTATCCGCTGTCCGGAAGGCTTACCTGTATGGTCACCTTTCCCTTCTTTGCAGCCTTATATACAAAATAATCTTTATCCTTTACCGCATAATTATTCGCACTACAGGTCTTATTCTTTTTTACAGTTGTAGCTGTGGCAAAAGAATCATTGTATTCCTGTTCCCAGTTATCAGCCTTGTACTGATTGACTGTCACCGTGTATTCGTGTCCGCACGCATAATCATTGATATTCCGTTCTACCTTCAGGTAAATCTCTTTGCCTTTCCGGAAACTGAGCTTTGCAGTGGAAATCTGCAGATCATCCTCTGTTTCCACGGTCTGAAGCAGCTTCTTTTTCTCATCATATACGGAAAGTTTCCAGTACTGATTGTTTCCACCGTCCGCATTTGTAAATTTGAAATTGAAATATCCACTGCCCGTGGCAACGTAGCGGTAGTAATCCACATCTTTTTTGCTGTTGATACTTCCATGCAGTGTCTTTCCGGCGGTAAGATCCGTGGCAAGTGCCATGATATCGTTGGATTCCTTTTCCCAGCCTTCCGTTGCATAGTAATTGGAACGGATCTTGTACTGGTTTCCAACGCCGTAGCAGGTGACTTTCACATACACTTTTGCTCCCACCGGAAGGACATATTTACCGGAGGATACGGTTCTTGTATTGGTATCTTTCTGCAGTTCATTCATATTTTCATCATACAGATACAGATTCCAGAGTGCGGAAGATCCCTCCCCCTGAAAATCATATGTGAAATATCCGTTTTCCGGAATGGTATACTCATACCAGTCCACATCCGATGCTTTGTAGGAACTTCCATTGATCCAGGTGCCGTTCTGCAGGCTTGTCGCTGCCACCTGCGTATCGTTGTCTTCCTGTTCCCACTGTGCACTCTCCGTTGTTTTCACCTGAAGGGAATACTGATAATCCTGTGTCAGCTGATAATCTAAAATGGTAATATCCATAGATTTCACACGCTCAACTTTGATATATACGCTTTTGCCCGGTCTGAGGTTATAAATTCTGGATGTATAATTGGATGCCAGAGGTTTTGTTTCCAGTTCCTGATTTCCATTGTCCGCATCATATACGGAAAAATTCCACTTTCCTTTTCCGCTTGTCTGTGCAAGATTTACAGTAAAATATCCGCCTTTTTCCGCAGTATATTTATAAAAGTGAACATTATTGGAAGTAGACAGCGTATCATACACCACCGTATCTGACTTCAGCACCTCTGCTTTGGTGTAGCTGCTGTATGTGCCGGTCGGTGTCTGATTGGTGGAAATGGATACATTGTCCGCTTTTACCGCCACCGGTGCCGCTGTAAAAACACAGCAGCATGCCAGCAGCAATGCCAGACCTCTTTTTTTCATGTTATGATTCATACGCATATTCCCTCTTTTACAGAGCTTTGATACGCTCCAGTGCCTTTACGGTGTTTTCATAATTTCCAAATGCAGTCAGTCGGAAATATCCTTCTCCGCTCGGTCCGAAACCGGATCCCGGAGTACCAACAACATTTGCATTCTCCAGCAGATAATCAAAGAACTCCCAGGAAGTCATCTGATCCGGAGTCTTTAACCAGATGTATGGTGCATTTACACCACCAAATACGGTATATCCGGCATCCTTTAATCCTTCCTTAATGGTCTTTGCATTCTTCATATAGTAAGCAACCTGCTCCTTTAACTGTGCTTTTCCTTCCTCAGAATATACAGCCTCACCGGCACGCTGCACAATGTACGGAGCACCGTTGAATTTGGTTCCGTGACGTCTTGCCCACATGTCGTGCAAAGAAACTTCCCCGCACTTTAAATCCTTCGGAACTACGGTATATCCAAGACGAACACCGGTAAATCCTGCATTCTTTGAGAAACTGTGCAGCTCAATGGCGCAGGTTCTTGCACCCTTGCACTCATAAATGGAATGTGCCACATTGTCCTCACTGATATAAGCTTCATAAGCGGCATCGTAGATGATTACGGCACCAACTTTATTGGCATAGTCCACCCATTCCTGCAGCTGATCCTTTGTAAGCGTTGTTCCGGTCGGGTTGTTCGGCAGACACAGATAGATTATGTCCGGTGTCTTCTTAGGAAACTCCGGTACAAAATGATTTTCTGCTGTACATGGCATGTAAATGACATCGCTCCATGTGCCGGTCTCCTTGTCGTAAGTACCGGTTCTTCCAGCCATAACGTTGGAATCCACATAAACCGGGTATACCGGATCACAGACCGCGATCTTGTTATTCTGACCGAAAATCTCCTGAATATTTCCGGAGTCACTCTTTGCCCCGTCAGATACAAAGATTTCATCTGCAGCAACCTCGCAGCCTCTTGCTGCATAATCGTTCTCTGCAATTGCCTTGCGCAAAAATTCATATCCCAGATCCGGTGCATAACCGTGGAATGTCTCGGCATGTCCCATCTCATCTACCGCTTTATGCATAGCCTCAATGATTGCAGGAGCCAGTGGCTGTGTAACATCACCGATTCCCAGACGGATAATGTTCTTGTCCGGATTTGCCTCCTGATATGCATTTACTTTTTTTGCAATTGTGCTGAATAAATAGCTGCCCGGCAGCTTCTGATAATTCTCATTTACATGAAACATAATTTCGTTCTCCTTCTCTAATTTTCCATCAGTATCACTTTAACATTTTCTTCTTTTAATGTAAAGACCAGCCAAAAAAGCCAGATAAGATCCCTACCCTTCCTGCAGAAGACTTAAGATCATCTGTGCCACCTCGACCAGACCGGTTCCATTGTCCATACTTCTTTTCTGAATATATTTATGTGCTTCCTCTTCCGTAAAAGAGTTTCGTGCCATAAGGAGTTCCTTTGCCTTGCGAATGATCTGCTGATCCTCCTGCGAACGGTGTTTCGGCTGCTGCCGCATTCTCCTTCTGCGCCTCTGGATATCTCCCTCCATCATTTCAATTGTCTGCAACAGTTCATGTACTTTCATCGGCATGGAAAGGCAGACCAGATTGCTTACCTCTCTCTCCTGAATGGAAGACGGAGAAGCGATCAGAAGCATCTGAAACTCCGGTGGCAGATAATCGTGAATTTCCATATACATCATATCCATAAACCGGCATCCGCAGATCAGTATTCCACACTCCAGATTGTTTACGCTTGCCAGTGCCTGCGCACCGGTAGTACAGACTGCCTGCACGGAATACCCGCTCTGTGTCAATATTTTTTTTATGCCCGCTGCCACTTCCGGTTTCGAAAAGGCAATTACAATGTTACTCACGATCCGATCTCCCGTTAAATCTTATACAGATACTCTTCGATCTCCCAGCCGGTTACCTGTGTACGGTACTGCATCCATTCTGCCTCTTTTGCCTCGATCAGTTTGCTGCTGATATGTTCTCCAAGCACTTCTTTTACAAAAGCATCTTTCTGCAATTCACAGATGGCCGCATGAAGATCGGCCGGAAGCGAATCGATTCCTCTGCTTGCTTTTTCTTCCTCCTTCAGCTCATAGACATTTTCCGGCACTTCTTCCGGTGGCTCAATTTTATTTCTGATACCGTCAATTCCGGCTGCAAGACATACCGCAAGGGCCAGATACGGATTGGCTGCCGGGTCCGGGCTGCGCAGTTCCACACGGGTTTCCTCTCCCCGGGAAGCAGGAATACGGATGAGCGGGCTGCGGTTTGTCGCAGACCATGCAATATAACATGGTGCCTCATATCCAGGTACCAGCCGCTTATAGGAATTTACCAGCGGATTCATGATAAGAGTCACACCTTTCATGTGCTTCATGATACCGCCAATAAAATAATAGGCTTCTTTACTCAGGCCCATTTTTCCATCCGGATCGCGGAAAATATTATGTCCGTCTTTGGACAGGGACATATTGATATGCATTCCGGAACCATTAATCCCGTATTTCGGCTTCGGCATAAAGCTTGCAAACAGACCGTGCCGCTTTGCAATTGTCTTAACCGCCAGTTTGAATGTCATGATATTATCTGCCGTCTGCAGTGCCTCATCATACTTAAAGTCAATCTCATGCTGTGCGGGTGCTACCTCATGGTGGGAAGCTTCGATCTCATACCCCATATCTTCAAGTGTCAGCACCATATCACGTCTGGCATTTTCTCCCAGGTCTACCGGACCGAGATCAAAATATCCGGCTTTTTCGTGGGAAAGTGTTGTCGGCTGGCCATTCTCATCCTGATGAAACAGGAAAAACTCACACTCCGGTCCTACATTAAATGTATATCCAAGGTTTTTTGCTTCCTCAATCTGACGTTTTAAGATATAACGGGAGTCCCCCGTAAACGGTGTTTTGTCTGCACAGTAAATATCACAGATAATACGTGCTACTTTTCCCTGCTGCGGGCGCCATGGGAAAATGGTAAATGTGTCCAGATCCGGATACAGATACATGTCTGACTCCTCAATCCGTACAAATCCCTCAATGGAAGAACCGTCAAACATACACTTGTTATTCAATGCTTTCTCCAGCTGACTGGATGTAATTGCTACATTCTTTAATGTTCCGAAAATATCCGTAAACTGCAGACGGATGAATTCCACATCCTCTTCTTCCACAATTCTGAAAATATCTTCCTTGGTATATCTGCTCATATACTTTTCTCCTTTTCTGCGTTACATTTGCTGATATATGTTAATACCTGTTCATAAGACATCGGACCGCCAAACAGATCCAGCGCACTTCCAATGGTGACGTTCAGCCGGTTTCTTCCAAGCTGTGAAATTTCTTCCAGATCTTTAAAACTGTGAACGCCTCCGGCATAGGTGATCGGAATTTTTCCCCAGTCTCCCAGAAACTGTGCCAGGGGTTTTTCAATTCCACCGGATTTTCCTTCCACATCCACGGCATGCACCAGAAACTCGCTGCACCGGGAACTCAGTTTTTCCAGAAGTTCATTCGTCACACGCTCTGTGGTAAATTTCTGCCACCGGTCGGTTACAATATAATAGCCCGGTTCTTCTGCATCTGCCCGGTATCTGCACGAAAGATCAAGTACCAGATGTTCCTTTCCCACAGCCTGTTCCAGCCGGTTCAGACAATCATAGTCAATCCGTCCGTCCCGGAAAACAAACGAAGTCACAATCACTGCAGATGCGCCAGCTTCCAGAAATTCGGACGCATTGGCATCGGTAATTCCTCCGCCGACCTGCAATCCCCCCGGATAGGCACGCAGAGCCGCCAGCGCCTGATTTTTGGTTTCCTCATAATAAGGGCTGTCTTTTGCATTCAGTAAAATGATATGTCCGCCGCGAATTCCCCGGCTCTGATACATCCGTGCATAAAACGGTGCATCCTGCCCGGAGACAAAATTTTCACTTGCCTGATCTCCGGCATCCCGCAGACTGCTTCCGACAATCTGTTTTACCTTTCCGTTGTGAATATCAATACATGGTCTGAATTCCATCCGATTTTGTCCTCTTTTCAAAAAATGGGCATAGAAAGACCCTGCTGAGGCCCCCTTGCCCTTATTGTTGTATATCTTCACTGTTTATGCTGTTTCTCCGCTATCATAACATAATTTTTACTTGACAGCAATCCATTATTTTGCTATCATCATTAAAATTGTTATTGTACATAATAGGTGTTTTGGACGATAACAGACGTTACACAAAATTACATACAAACTACATATAATAGAAGAAAGCGAGGATTTTAGAAAATGGGAACTATTATCGGCGAAGGAATTACATTTGATGACGTTCTTCTGGTTCCTCAGTATTCTGAGGTTACCCCAAACCTGATCGATCTGAAGACACATCTGACAAAGAAGATCGTACTGAACATTCCTATGATGAGTGCAGCCATGGATACCGTTACGGAGTCAAAAATGGCGATTGCAATGGCAAGACAGGGTGGTATCGGAATCATTCATAAAAACATGTCCATTGAAGCACAGGCAGATGAGGTCGATAAGGTAAAGCGTTCAGAAAACGGTGTTATCACAGACCCATTTTTCTTATCTCCAGACAATACATTACAGGATGCTGACAACCTGATGGCAAAATTCCGTATCTCCGGTGTTCCGATCACAGAGAACGGCCGTCTGGTCGGCATCATCACGAACCGTGATTTAAAGTTCGAAACCGATTTCACAAAGAAAATCAGTGAATCCATGACCTCCGAAGGTCTGATCACCGCTCCGGAAGGAATTACCTTAGAAGAAGCCAAAAAGATTCTTGCAAAAGCCAGAAAAGAAAAACTTCCGATTGTTGACAAGGATTTCAACTTAAAAGGTCTGATCACCATCAAAGATATTGAAAAACAGATCAAGTATCCGCTTTCTGCAAAGGATGATCAGGGACGTCTTCTCTGCGGTGCCGGTGTCGGTATCACCGGAAACATGATGGAGCGTGTCGATGCCCTGGTTGCTGCCCATGTCGATGTCATCGTTGTCGATTCCGCACACGGTCATTCCAAAAACATTCTGGAAGCCGTAAAGAAGATCAAGGCAAAATACCCGGATCTGCAGGTTATCGCCGGAAACATTGCAACCGGTGCTGCTGCACAGGCACTGATTGATGCCGGAGCTGATGCAGTTAAAGTTGGTATCGGACCTGGTTCTATCTGTACCACACGTATCGTTGCCGGTATCGGTGTTCCACAGATCTCTGCAATCATGGACTGCTATGAAGTTGCAAAACAGAGCGGCATCCCTGTCATCGCCGATGGTGGTATCAAATACTCCGGCGATATGACAAAGGCTATCGCAGCCGGTGCAAACGTATGTATGATGGGTTCCATGTTTGCAGGATGTGACGAAGCACCTGGTACATTTGAGCTCTTCCAGGGAAGAAAATACAAAGTATACCGTGGTATGGGTTCCATCGCTGCCATGGAAAACGGAAGCAAAGACCGTTACTTCCAGGAAGGTGCAAAGAAACTTGTTCCGGAAGGCGTAGAAGGCCGTGTTGCTTACAAGGGAACACTTGAAGATACCGTCTTCCAGCTGATCGGTGGTATCCGTTCCGGTATGGGTTACTGCGGATGTCCTACCATTGAGGATCTCAAGGAAAGAGGTAAATTTGTCAAGATTTCCGCTGCTTCTTTACGTGAGAGCCATCCACACGATATTCATATTACAAAAGAAGCTCCAAACTACAGTACCGATGACAATAAATAAATCATAATAAATATAATTTGAGGTGAATTTTATTGGGCCCCAGTGAGACAGGTCAATTAATTGCAATAATTATCCTGCTGTGTCTGTCAGCGTTTTTTTCGTCGTCAGAGACAGCTCTTACAACCGTAAACCAGATTCGTATGCGTACCCTTGCAGACAATGGCGATAAACGCGCTGCACGGGTATTGCATGTAACCGGAAATCCGGGAAAAATGTTATCTGCCATTCTGATCGGAAACAATATTGTAAATCTTTCGGCATCTTCCATTTCAACATCCCTTGCCATCCATCTTTTTGGAAACACGGGTGCGGGAATTGCCACAGGTATTCTTACATTTCTGATACTGATCTTCGGTGAAGTAACACCAAAAACCATGGCAACCATCAAGGCCGATTCCATGTCTTTGACAGTAGCCGCTCCAATAGGACTTCTGATGAAAATACTTACTCCTGTTATTTTTATCATCAACAAGCTCTCTCTCGGACTGATGTTTCTGCTGCATGTCAATATCAAAGATGCACAGAAAAAGATGACAGAAGAAGAACTCCGCACTATCGTGGACGTAAGTCAGGAAAATGGTGTCATCGAACATGAAGAACGGGATATGATTCATAACCTCTTTGATTTCGGTGATGCCGAAGCCAAGGAGATCATGGTTCCGCGAATTGACATGACTTTTGTTCAGGCAGATGCCACCTATCAGGAAGTACTTGATATCTTCCGTCAGGATATGTTTACACGCCTTCCTGTTTATGAAGACTCGACCGACAATGTAATCGGAATCATCAACATGAAAGACTTCCTGTTGCAGAATGACACCCCGGAATTTTCCGTACGAAACCTTCTGCGGGAGCCATATTTTACATATGAGCACAAAAATACTGCAGATCTGTTTCTGGAAATGCGTAAATCCTCCATTTCTCTTGCGATTGTGCTGGACGAATACGGAGTAACCGCAGGACTCATTACTTTAGAAGACCTGTTGGAAGAAATTGTAGGGGAAATCCGTGATGAATATGATGCCGATGAAGAAGACGATATCACCCGGATCAGTGATCGCGAATTCTATGTACTTGGTTCCGCCAATCTCAACGATGTCAGTGAAGCGCTTTCCCTGCACTTTACTTCGGATGATTATGACACCATAGGAGGATATTGTCTGGGTCTTCTCGATCATCTGCCGGAAAAAAATGAAATCATTTTAACAGATAATAATATTCTTCTCCGTATTGACCGGATGGAAAAAAACAGAATCGAACGGATTTACATCCGGCTTCCGGAACCTCTGGAGGAAACCGGTTCCGAACAAAAATCCGAAGAATAATCCGTAAATTCTGAGGGCTGCTTTGCAGCCCTCATTTTTATGCCAGCAGCTGTCGAAGCCACACACGAAGAGAATCCTCCATGATCCATTTCGAATCTCCGGCAAGCCCTCCCCTTTCTTTTGGAATCAGATTCCGTCCGGCATCCTCAAAATATTTTTTGCTGATAAACCGGCAATGAAACGAAATAATCTTTCCCCTCGGAAAATCTTCATCCGGATCTTTCGGTTTTACCGGATCGGGATCTTTGGAATCCGGTTTCGGATCTTCCCTGTCAGTCCCCGGAGTTTCCGGATCAGGGTCTGTTGGATCAGGTCCTGCCGGATCAGGGTCTGTCGGGTCAGGGTCTGTCAGATCATCTGTGTTCTCCGTCTTCCACACTCCATAAAGATCAATTTTCGGACTGTATCTGATTATCCAGCTGTCCTTTACCACTGCCCCACATTTTAAGTCTGCTTTTTTTGCATCCGGCTTCATTGCCCATCCAACCAGTTTTTTTCCTTTCGTTTTCCACCCGATATTTTCCAAAGGCACTTTTCCATAACCATACGTCATTGTCTGCACATCCATTTCCGTATCATCTTTTGAACTGTTCCGGTGAAAGAAAATCTGCAGTTTCTTTTTCTGTCCATAGGCCACACACCGCACATCATTTGTCACATAAAATTCCTGTTTCTCTCTATCCCCGTAACAATCTCCTCTCCATTCTGCAAAATCATATCCTTTCTTTGCTTTTGCCTTTAAACATGCCGTGTATCCATAACAATACTCTCCACCACCGGAAACCGATGCAATCCCTTCTCCTGCAATCGCATCCACCCAGAAAAACAATCCCTGAATTTCTTTGTGGAAATAATTGTGAAAGGAAGTGTATGACTCTCTGCTCCAGCTTTCCGCACTGGAAATTCCCTGATAAGTCGTATATACTTTTCCAGAAACCGGCCCCTGATCATTCATGGTTCCCTGCGCTTTTCCTTTCCTTACCACAATCATACAGGCATCCATCACCATAGACGCTTTGCCTTTATTTAATGCCTGACTTGCCTTTGCATTCAACCGGTCCTTCAGGTCTCCCAGTGTCAGCGCATACAGATTATATTCTGCACCACCTTTTCTGACACGATGCACCGCATACATATAGTTTCCGCCTAGTTTAAAATACATCGTCTGCAGTTTTTTCCCGGAAGAATCCTTTACCGACAACTTCCATCCGATTGTCCGGTAGCGGATATCCGAACTTGCCAGATTTGCTTTGGTTGCATAATAGATCATCCCATCGGTTTCCGAGAACGGGAAAAAGCATACATTATTTCCATACTCCTGATAATAACTGTATGCATTTTCTGATATTCCAGCATAAATGTCTGTCTGTCTGAACGGAAGAAATGTCACCAGCAATGCCACGACCATCCCGAACACCACAATTTTTATCTTTTTTTCCATTAACCGATTGCCACCTCCCAGTATTCACATAATAATCTTCCGTTTTCATCCTGCTGTCCCCCGGTATATACCCCGATAAACTGATATATCTTCTCTCTTTTTGCAAGTGTTTTTGTATAATCCGGAAGTTCCTTTTCCGACGGAAATACACACACCGCTTTCTCCTGCATAGTAATTTTCCTGACCGGACAGTCCTTCTTTTGTAAAAAATCTTTTATCAGCCTGTCCAATTCCTTTCCCCCGAGCTTTCCCTTGGTCCACTTACGCATCAGAACATCCATTTCTTTTTTGATATTACGGTCAGTAACGCTTCCATCGCTCTGGTAATACAGCCATTGCGGTGTCAACAGACCCGTATCCTGTCTCTGTTTTCCTGTTATGAGGGCCGGATGTGAAATATCTCCTGCATGCGCTGCAGAAGATACATATTTTCCGTCACACAGCACAGATAATAACAGGGAAAACAGCATTGCGGTCACACATGCTGCAATTGTCAGTGCAAGGATCAACGCATGTTTTCCTTTGGTTGTCAGTCTCCCTTTTCTGCTCATACCTCCTCCTCTTGCGGCCATATTTCTTCCGTCTCTGTTTCCTCTTCGATTACTTCCGTCTCTACCAGTATCGTTTTATCGCATGCTATGGACTTATGAAATCCTCCCGGAAGTACAAAATCTTCCGTTACCCTTACCGAAATAACACCCGAAACCATATCACAGCTTTTTACATCAATGGAAACCCTTGATGCCGTATGTAACTGCTGCCGGATTTCCTGCCGGACAAATGCTTCAACCTCCGTGTCCGACACTCCAGTCGCGTAATACCGGTTCAGATGATATTTAAGTACCTGCGAAATACAGTTTTCCATTTCATTTTTTCTTGTGGAAATACTGTAGATACTCAGACAGGAAACGATCGTATAAACTGCGATCATACAGCCCAGTATTCCTAATATTATGTTTTTCATCGACTCCTCCAGTACCCTTCAAACGCTCCCGTGTCTGTTTCACACAGTGCGCGGCTCTTTGGAATTCCCTTTTCCACAACCACGCTGATTTCCGACACCAGCGCAATCAATACCAGTGCCGTCACAACCGCGATTGCCGTGCCTGCGTATTGTCTGATCAGTTCTTTCATCAACAGCCTCCGTTTCCCCAAACCTCGATCATCTGCATAATCAATCCCTGTCTGGACAGCAAAAACTGTCCCAGCGTGCCCAGAAAAACAACTCCTCCCACCGCAGCCAGTACCGCACCGCCGTATTCTTTTACCACTGCTGCCATATCCTATACCCCCGCAATCAATTGCAGAACTTTTCCGAGTCCTGCCACAACCCCTGTACCAATCACAAATAAAATTCCGCCAATTCCATATTCTTCTATGATCTGTTCCATCTTATTTTTCTCCTTTACTTTGCATAGCTTACAAATGTATGCTGTCTGTTAATTCCCAGGAAGGCAACCTGAAACGGAAACTGCATTTCGACTTTTGCCATATCAACCCCATCCATTCCATAAGGTATCTGACTGACCTGCGAAACGGTTGCCACCGTGGAATTTTCATTAAAAAATGTTACTTTCAGCTGATATCCGGCTTCCTCACTCTGCAAAAAACACTGTCGTACCACACCGGTATTAAAATCACTGTTTTCGATCTCATCAACAATTCGTGCCTGCATATCCTGTGCATTCATTACTTCCATATAGGCTGCCAGAATTCCCATTGCTGTCACCGCCATAAAAAGAGTCAGGAATACTCCCATGAATGCCTTTATGATCTGGCTCATTTTGTATCCTCCTCCCTTTTATCCAAGTCCTGCCCCTGACAGAAATGTCATCATAAACACTGCCATATCCACAAGAAGTTTTAATGACGCTGTCAATACCGGTGCAAGAAACAACAGATACATTCCACTGCTCAGATTTTTAAGCCGTCCCTTTTCTGCGACATCCAGCATCTCCAGATTCCGGTCAATCAGTTCCCCGATCTGCCGGTCTGCCCTGCCACTGTTTCCCATGGAAACGGAAAAGAGCATACTCATGGCAGAATGTACTTCCGGTATCTGAAAGCTTTTCAAAAACCGATGGTAGGGAAGCACGGACTCCGGTTCCATTTCCAGCTGGCCAACCAGTATATCCAGATCCCGTCGCAACACCGGCGGAACATGCTCCTGTGATTTCTGCAAAGCAACCTGAACATTTTCACTCTGCAAAAGCAGTACAATATCCATCAGCCATCCCGGAAATGCACACTTGATACTGCGTACCAGCGTTTTTCTGGCAACCGCCCGTCCTACCCGGTGCTGATTTGCCATCAGAGCAACCAGAAGCAGTGCCGCCGCTGTCATCAGCTGATACCCAAAATAATATGCAGCTGCTGCACCTGCCGCCGTCACAACAGCCAGAACTACCGACAAACGTTTCTCTTTCCGCTCATCATACCGGTAATATTCTTCTATTTTCTTTGCATCTGCTTCATCGGTATGTCCATCCAGGGCCAGCCAGTCGATGGCAAGATATTTCTGCGCTCTCGCAAAAATCAGATCATCAAGGATCACAACTACAATCGTAAGCACCTGAGAAATCAAATTTTTACTGATATCAATTTCCATAACCGGCAGATATAAAATCATCCCGCATATCAACAATGACGCAGCAATTGACATTACAATATCCACAAACATTTTCCTGCGTTCCTTCATAGAACCACAAATCCGCTGCTCCCATCTCTTTTTATCCGCCAGAAGCAATTCCACCGGTCTTTCTATTGCTCCTCCGTAAATCTCTACATGTACAATAAAATCATGTACATTTTTTATCCGGCTGCAGGCATATTCCCGTTCGATCATCTGCAAGGAATCCCGCATGACGTCAGTTTCATCAAACGTCATATGCATATGGTCAATGGCGTTTTGGAGAACCCCACGCATCGGACCATCCACCATCGCCGCATCTACATTCACCAGTGCTCTCTCCACTTTTTCTTCTTTGACGAAAGCATACAACAGCATATCCAGGTACTCGGATACCTCCTCAAATTTTCTCTCGTATACGATCTTTTTTTTGTACCATTTCCGGTGTCCGGAAATCCGAAGCAGCAGAAAACCGCCAATGACAACCGTCGTAATCCAGTGAAGTTTTAAGAGCAGATGCAGCGCATACAGTGCCGACAGTACAACCAGATAAATCATGTTTCCACCTCCCTGTCTGCATCCTTTCCAAGCTGCTGGTCCAAAAGGCTGCAAAGCAGCGGGTTGTCAACTCCCTCTCTTTTAAACCGCCGCAACAGCGATTCCGGAAATTCTTTCAGCACCAGTTTTCCATCGGTCACTGCCATAATAATTTTGTTTTTTTGGCCTTCTCTGTCAAAAAAACATACCTGGTCAATATAACGGTACACCTGACCGGCCCCGTTCTTTTTCTTTCGGATCAGAACCCCGACATCCATTGCCTGATAGATATCGTTTTCCAGACGATCCGCATCCACACGCGTTTCAAGCATATTTAAAATCCGGTCCGGGATATTCCGGACATCGTCCGTATGCAGGGTGGTCATTCCCCGTACTCCCGTTGACCACCCTTCCAAAAGGTATTTCACCTCCTTGGAACGCGCCTCCGAGAGCATGATCCATTTGGGATTTAACCGCAGGCTTGCCTTGATCGCATCCGCATAATCAAACCGGTCATTGACCCGCATCTCAATACAGTCTTTCCCCGGATTCGTTACGGAATACCGGATCTCCATGGTATCTTCGATTGTGATGACACGCTCATTTCCCGGAACATACTGGGAAAAAAATTTTACACACTCCGTCTTTCCAATTCCCGGCATCCCGCAAAAAATCAGATTCATTTTCGTCAGCACGCAATTGACCAGTACTGCAAGAATATCCCTGCTGCAATACTGTTCCTGCAGTGCCTTTTCTGCTGTCAGCCGAATGACCGGCGGTGTTTTCCGGATGCTGATACTGCGCCCGGAACGTGCGATCGACTCATGCAGAACTGTCACCCGCAGCTCACTGGTTTCTGCCTCCAGCTCCGGATTCTGCTTGTTAAACTGCTGACTGACCACATTTGCAATCCGCTGGGTAAACTGTTCTACAAATGCCAAAGTCATATTCTCATCCACATACGCCTGATTCACCCGGTAACGTTCGTTATAGATATTGGTCAGCCAGATCTCCCGCCCATTGTAATCGACATCTGTGATCTCTTCGTTCGCAATATATTTCCACAATGGACCGAAATACTCTTTTCCAAGTTCCATACAGCCTCCTTAGGGTGTCGGCAGACCGGTATTTTTGTTCGCCTGGTCAATAAAATTTTTCACCAGTGTCTGAAACGCACTTCCGATCGGTCCGCTTGTATCCGTTCCCACAACTGCTGTAATGACAAGGATCACTGCAAGAATCGCTACCACGGTAATTAAAATACCGCCATATTCCTGAAATATTTCTTTCATATTTTCATTTTCCTCCTGTATGAAGGACGTTCTTATGGGAAACCACAGAAGAATATCTGTGGGCACAAAAAATGCGGCGATTGCATCACATGCATTGCCGTACTGAAAAAAGATATTTTTACTATACCGTTTTTTGGGTTTTTGTAAATAGTTCTTTGGTACTAAAAAAGGACTTCCGCACCGGGAAGCCCTTCTTTTTGCTTTTACCTTAGTCATTCACTCTATTTTTCTGCCAGAAATTTTTCTGCTGCAGCCATGCGTACCACAACAACAAATACATTTGCTGCCTGCTCAAGTTCGGCAAGCGACGGATACGTCGGTGCAATACGGATGACAGAATCCTTCGGATCTTTTTTGTAAGGGAACGGGGAACCCGCACCAGTCAGTACCACCCCTGCCTCTTTACACTTTGAAACAATCTCCTTTGCGCATCCTTCCGGTGCCTCGAAGGAAATAAAATATCCTCCAAGCGGATGCATCCATGTACCGATTCCGCGGGATGCCAGTTCATCGGAAAAGATCTTCTCAACAAGCTCAAATTTCGGACGAATCAGATCTGCCTGTTTTTCCATATGTGCCTTGATGCCATCAACATTCTTAAAAAACTTCACATGACGCAGCTGGTTAATCTTATCATGGCCAATGGTCTGAATCGTCAGACGCTTCTTGATATCTGCAATGTTTGTCTCTGAGGAAGCGATTGCTGCAATACCGGAGCCCGGGAAGCTGACTTTGCTGGTAGAACAGAATTCAAATACCATATCCGGATTTCCTGCCTTTTTGCACTCCTCTAAAATATCCAGAATCTGTGCCTGGTCCTCTTTGTAGAGATGATGTACCACATAGGCATTATCCCAGAAAATACGGAAATCTGCGGCTGCCGGCTTTAAGGCTGCAAATCTGCGGACCGTCTCATCCGAATAGACCACACCCTGTGGATTGGAATATTTCGGCACACACCAGATTCCTTTTACCGTCTCATCGTTATTCACATATTTTTCTACCAGATCCATATCCGGTCCATTCTCTGTCATTGGGATGTTGATCATCTCGATACCGAATGTCTCTGTGATGGCAAAATGTCTGTCATATCCCGGAACCGGGCAGAGGAATTTTACCTTATCGAGCTTACACCATGGAGTGTTGCCACAAATACCAAACATTTCTGCACGGGCAACCTGATCATACATGATATTCAGGCTGGAGTTACCATATATAATCACATTTTCCGGTTTCGTTCCGATCACATCTGCTATCAGTTTTTTAGCTTCCGGAATACCATCAAGGACACCATAGTTTCGCAGATCGGTGCCGTTTTCACTCTTTAATGCAGTCTTAGAATCAAGCACATCAAGCATTCCCATACTTAAATCAAGCTGGTCTGCTCCCGGCTTTCCTCTGGACATATCCAGTGCAAGACCCATGCCTTTTATTTTTTCATATTCGGCTTTGAGTGCGGTCAGCTCCTGTGTGAGTTCCTCTTTGCTCATCTCCTGATAGGTTTTCATGGTAAGTTTTCCTCCTTATTATTCCTCTGGATTTTCTTTGATTTTTTTATAATAGGCGCGAATCTGCTGCTCATATCCGTTTTCCGACGGCTCATAAAAAACCTCACCGGTCAGTCCGTCCGGCAGATACTGCTGCTTCACGTAGTGGTTTTTATAATCATGGGCATATTTGTAACCTTTTCCGTGCCCAAGCTTTCCTGCCGATTTGTAGTGGGCATCCTGCAAATGCACCGGTACCGGCGGTGTCTTTGTCTCCTGCACTACACGCATGGCCTTATCAATGGCATTGATCGCGGAATTACTCTTTGGCGCACTTGCCATATAAGTAACTGCCTGTGCCAGTACAATCCGTGCTTCCGGCATTCCGAGCCGCTCCACCGCCTGTGCCGCAGCTACTGCAACCTGCAATGCCTGCGGATCCGCATTCCCGATATCCTCAGATGCCAGAATCATGATTCTTCTGGCAATAAATTTCACATCTTCCCCCGCATAAAGCATCCGTGCCAGATAATACACCGCGGCATCCGGATCTGATCCACGCATGCTCTTGATAAAAGCAGAGATCGTATCATAGTGATTATCTCCCGTCTTATCGTAGTTGATGACCCGCTTCTGAATGCACTCACTGGCCACATCCAGTGTAATGTGAATGATCCCATCCTCACTCCGGTCCGTGGTCAGAATTCCAAGTTCAATGGCGGTCAGCGCTGCACGCGCATCTCCGTTTGCCATGTCAGCTAAAAACTCCAGCGCATCATCATCCATCTGTGCATGGTAAGAACCCATGCCCTTTTCCGTATCATTGACCGCCCGAAGCAGCAATGTACGGATATCCTCCGTGGAAAGTTTCTTTAACTCAAAAATGACGGAGCGCGACAAAAGCGCAGGATTCACTTCGAAATACGGATTTTCCGTTGTGGCTCCGATCAGAATGATCGTGCCGTCCTCGACAAACGGAAGCAGATAGTCCTGCTGTCCCTTGTTGAAACGATGGATCTCATCGATAAACAGGATCGTTTTCTTTCCATACATGCCCTGATTGTTTTTTGCCGCGGCAACCACTTCCTCCATGTCTTTCTTGCCCGCCGAAGTCGCATTGATCTGCATGAACTCTGCACTTGTGGTATTGGCAATCACTTTCGCCAGCGTCGTCTTCCCCGTACCGGGCGGTCCATAAAAGATGATGGAGCTGAGTTTATCCGCTTTGATCGCACGGTACAGCAGTTTATCTTTCCCGACGATGTGCTGCTGCCCGACAACCTCATCAAGTGTGGTCGGACGCAGCCGTGAGGCAAGCGGTGACTCATCCTTCATATTCTGTTGTCTCATATACTCAAATAAATCCATTCGTATCCAATCCCCATATGAATATCATTCAAGATCTTTTTGAATAATTTTTGTGTGTATCCTGCATTTTTATTCTTTGCAGGAATTTTTCCACAAACTTCTTTACGCTTTGTTCTTTGCGATATTTCTATGTAATTTCTATTATTCTTTCATTTCCCGCTTATCTCATTTTGAAAGAAAAAGCGTCAGGAAATTCATTTCATCCTTATAAGGATACAGGATTTCCTGACGCTTGACAAGTTATTATTGAGATTTTTTTACATAAATATTGCTTTTATTTTTGTACAGATGCTGTAAGTGCACCATCCTTCACGTCAATGAGGATCGTATCTCCCTGCCGTACCTGATCTTCGAGAATCAGTTTTGCAGAGAGGGTCTCTACATGCTTTTGCAGGAACCGCTTCAATGGTCTTGCACCATAAACCGGATCGTAACCATGTTCAACCACAAAGTGTTCCGCTTCCGGTGACAATGCCACCTTGATCTCACGATCAGAAAGACGTTTGTTCAGATCATCCATCAGCAGACGGATGATGCCACCAATATTTTCTTTTGACAGTGGCTTAAACATAATAATCTCATCCAGACGGTTCAAAAATTCCGGTCGGAAATGTCCCTGCAGATCTTCCATGACTTCTTTTTCTGCCTCCGGCGAAATGTTGCCGTCTGCATCAATGCCATCCAGCAGATACTGCGATCCAAGGTTACTGGTCATAATAATGATCGTGTTCTTGAAATCTACGGTACGTCCCTGTGAATCTGTGATCCGCCCGTCATCAAGTACCTGTAACAGTACGTTAAAGACATCCGGATGTGCCTTTTCCACCTCATCAAACAGGACAACAGAATACGGTTTTCTCCGCACGGCTTCTGTCAGCTGGCCGCCTTCATCGTATCCGACATATCCTGGAGGCGCTCCGATCAGACGAGACACGGAGTATTTCTCCATGTACTCACTCATATCAAGACGCACCATGTTGGATTCATCGTCAAACAGGCTGGCAGCAAGTGCTTTTGCAAGCTCGGTCTTGCCGACACCGGTTGGTCCCAAAAACAGGAACGAACCAATTGGTTTGGTCGGATCTTTGATTCCGGCTTTGGAACGGATAATCGCCTCGGTCACTTTGGTAACACCATCGTCCTGGCCTACCACACGTTTGTGGAGTTCCTCATCCAGGTGCAGTGTCTTGTTCCGCTCGCTTTCGCTTAACTTCGCAACCGGGATTCCCGTCCAGCGGGAAATGATCTTTGCAATCTCTTCATCGGTGACATTTTCGTGTACCAGAGACAGATCACGGTCTTTGAGTTTATCTTCCTCAATTTCCAGTTCTTTCTGTAATCCAGGCAGTTTACTGTACTGCAATTCCGCAGCTTTTTCATAATCTGCGTCACGCTGTGCTGCCTCGATCTCCTTCTTTGTGCTCTCAATCTGCTCTCTGACCTTGCTGACATTGTCAACTGCATCCTTTTCGGTGCTCCACTGCGCTTTTCTGGTATTAAACTCATCACGCAATTCTGCAAGTTCTTTCTGCAGATCTGCCAGACGCTCCTGACTCAGATGATCGGTTTCTTTCTTTAATGCCGTCTCCTCGATCTGCATCTGCATGATCTTCCGGTTCATCTCATCAAGTTCTGCCGGCATGGAATCCAGTTCCGTCTTGATCATCGCACAGGCCTCGTCGACCAGATCGATTGCTTTATCCGGCAGGAACCGGTCTGTAATATAACGGTTGGAAAGAACTGCTGCTGTAACAAGTGCAGAGTCCGTAATCTTAACGCCGTGGAATACTTCGTAGCGCTCCTTTAAGCCACGCAGGATGGAAATGGTATCTTCCACCGTTGGCTCATCTACCATAACCGGCTGGAAACGCCGCTCCAGGGCAGCATCTTTTTCGATATACTCACGATATTCATTTAAGGTTGTGGCACCGACACAGTGCAGTTCGCCTCTGGCAAGCATTGGTTTTAACAGCTGTCCGGCATCCATGGCACCATCGGTTTTTCCGGCACCGACGATTGTGTGCAGTTCATCAATAAACAGAATGATCTGTCCATCCGAATTTTTGACATCGTCAAGAACCGCTTTCAAACGTTCCTCAAATTCACCACGATATTTTGCACCGGCAACCAGGGCACCCATATCCAGGGCAAACAGTTTCTTATCTTTTAAGCCTTCCGGTACATCGCCTTTTACGATACGCTGTGCCAGGCCCTCGACAACGGCAGTCTTACCTACACCGGGTTCACCGATCAGCACCGGGTTATTTTTGGTCTTACGGGAAAGAATCCGAACCACATTCCGGATCTCCTCGTCACGGCCGATCACCGGATCAAGTTTCTGCTGTCTTGCACGCTCCACCATATCATAACCGTACTTTTCCAGTGTATCATATGTTGCTTCCGGATTATCGGAAGTGACACGCTGATTGCCGCGGACGGTAGACAGTGCCTGCAGAAACCGTTCCCTTGTCAGCCCATATTCTTTCATCAGTGCTTTCATCGCTGGATTTGGATATTTGAGCATTGCAAGGAAAATATGCTCGACAGAGACATATTCATCTCCCATTGCCTTTGCCTCATCCTCTGCATGGATCAGCACATTGTTTAAATCTTTTCCGACATAGACATTGCTGTTGCTGCCGGATACTTTGACGCGCGCATCCAGTTTGCTGATCGCATTCTGGGTGAAATGCTGTACGTCAATTTCCATTTTCTCTATCAGTTTCGGGATCAGTCCCTCTTCCTGCTGTAACAGGGCAACTAACAGGTGCTCCTGCTCAATCTCCTGATTTCCATAGTCGTAGGCAAGCTTTTCGCAGTTATTGATCGCTTCTACCGACTTTTGTGTAAATTTCTGTATGTTCATAGCAAGCCCTCCTCTTAACTATCATCATGTAACTGTGCTGTTTTTTTCATCCCAGTTACTATTTTTCTCGATTACGATATTGTTATACACCCGTTTTTAGCACTCGTCAAGTAGGAGTGCTAACAAAAATTCTAAAGTTTTTATAAACATTGGAATATATTGTCGAATTGTCTGAAAATTGTTTTAGACATAAGTTTTTTCAATGTGACGGAAGAAGGGGGATATTCTCTTTCTCCAGAAACATCTGTTATTAATTGTAACGGATGTTTTGCCGATATAATAGACAACACAAACGATGATCTATTACAGAAAGGAACTTTTCATGCAGATTTATTTATCACTGATGTCCCAGAAGAATCCCTCATCCGATTCCTCATCCTATGATCTTTCTTCTCCTCAGGGACGCATGCTCTATGTGAGAGAAACAACCAATGCCGCATTTTCTTCCTGGACTTCTCCCCTGCAAAGACAGGACCCTGATACGCAGGAAGAAAAAAAACAGGAAATGCTCTCCCGCATTATGGGAAAATTAAAAAGTGGGAAGAAACTTTCTGCCAAAGAACTGGATTTTCTGCGGCGTACCGATCCAATTCTGTATGCCCACGCCCTACGCGTCCAACGAATGGCGGAGGCTTTAAAACAGCAGCTCTCCCATGCAAAAAGCAAACAGGAAGCAAATGATATGATTACATCCGCGATTGCCGGGGTCTCGGACAAAGATCCGGACAAAGAATATCTGCTGGCTGCTTACAATGAGGTTTCCAAAAATTTTCATAAATCACCGGCTTATCAGCGTCTGCCAAACACTCCGGAAGATGCCAAAAAAAGAAAAACGAACAATCCGAATGCGCATTTTACCGATGATGAGGACACGAATGACGATACGGATGATCTCCTGTCATGGACCCCGCTTCAGGAAATTATTGATGCGGCTCCAACGCTTGAATGTCAGGGCTAGGCTTATATAGCTGGAACATTATTATTTCAGGTAGTGTTCCAGCTTTTCATTTACACACAGACGGATTTTTGCCATTTCCATCTACAGTGGTTGTGTGCTCACCATAATACGTATTACTGTATGTGAGATCATAGGCAGGACTTAAACGCCACATATCATCCTTTTCATTATAAATGTAGGTAAAGTTTTTAGAATGATCATCACGATTATGTGCGAATACATTAAAACACATACGACGATACATATTTTCCACATCCTCTGTACAATCCCTTGTCAGAATTTTTGTCAACTTCATCAATTCATGATAGTCCAGACTTGGTTGATTAAAATCTAACTCCAATAAGGCAGCCGCAGTTAACATATGTGCCCTTTTTATTTCATTCTTTTCTATTCTTCGATCAAATCTCTTTGTTCCAAAATATCCCGGACATATATCTGATGAAAAAAGCCGTGTTTCACTCATTACAATTCCACAGGCTTTTGCACACAGAGAATAATCGTATTCCATTTTTCCCACATCTTTTTTGTTCCCATGCATCCGGTAAACTATACGAAAATGCCACCTTATGATTCGCAGTCAATGCAAGCGTTCCTACAAGCCGGTCATCCATCTGAACCTCAAGAGTTTCCCTTTGACTCATTGATTACCTCCTGAATATTTCGATATGGTACCTGTGTAAAAAGATTCCTCAGTTCCTCTACAAGTTCCAACGCCATAGCAAGTTTTGTCAGTTTTTTATCCAGTTCTTCTGCTGTCCCCATACCAGTGCTTCCATATCATGCCCCATCTTATCAGATAATATTTTATCCATTTCACGCGATTTTGCTCATTTTATCAATTATTCCTTTGAAAATATATTGTTAAAAATATTTTCTCATTGGAATTCCAGAATGATAAATCATCACATCGTGAATCTCGTTTTGCCATAGTAACTCTTTTATTCCCAATTCAAATAAACTTTCTTGTTCTTTAATATATGGATTCAAAGTAATTTCCTTCAAACATTTCTCATTAAATTTATAATCTATATATGGTATTAAAATATTTCCACGCTTAAATTGTCCAATTTTTATAATTTCATCACGTTTATCATCTTTTTCCATCAATAATTCTTCTGGCATTTTTAATACAACTCTATATTCATTTTCACTTGAAAAAGATTCATTCTTAAAAAAACATCTCATATTATTAATAGCTTCCTTAAATGCCCATTTGATATAATTCTTGCAATTTTCAATATCACTTTCTCCTGTATACACTTCATACAACTTATCGAGAAGTTCTTTGACACATTTTTCTTTATCAGATCTTTTATATAAAATTAGTCCTCGGCAAATAACTATATCATTTGCCAAACGTTCACTACTAATCGTATTTGAATCATTACTACCGTTAAATAAATTCCATGCAAAATCAAAGGTAATATTAACACCATTTCCAGATGTCGCATAATAATTCCACATAAAAAGAGAATCCTGCTCCGTTGAAAAGGAACATGTATATGTTCTATAATTTTTTTTAACCAATTCATTTGTATCCTTTTTTCTTCCTACATAACCCTGCTTATAAGATTTTAATTTTCTTATAAGTGCTTCATCAAGAATTATATCTTTAAACTCTGCTTCATATCCCCCCTGTTCAACAACGAATTTTAGTAATGGAATAATTTCTACAAATTCTGTAGAATCGTTCAAAAAACGAACATCACTAAAACGTAAACTGCTAGTTTCCAAAATACTTTTAAGTACATCTACAGAACAATAATGACAAATTCTTGATGCTTTATTTCCAATTCCATCTACTCCATATATTTTATCAATTGACAAATTTTTATATGGTGTATACAAAAAATGTGATTCTGCAATCGCAATACATTTTGCTAATGTAATACTTTGCATACATTTCCCCTCTTTTCTCATTTTAAATTATATTTTAGTAATATTAAATATTTTTATTTTCTATATTCAATCACTTCTTCTGCTGCTAATCTCACTTGATCTGCTCTTTCAATTTTCTGATAATCCACATTCTTATTCGAACGCATTTCCCTGTAAATCACTCCCGCCAGTACACTCATTACAGCATCATACTTACTTTTGTCCTCAAATAGAGAACCATAGCTGTCCTGCGCTTCCATATAACTTTCCATTGCTGCATTTCCAAAAGCAGAAGGAAAAATGCTTTCCGTAAAAATTCTTGGATCTGAAGTACGTGCAGAACTTGCCAGTTTATCATCAGCAATCAGCTTATCGTGTAACGCACCAAGCATCACCCGATCTCCATCTGTAAACTGTCCTTTATACTTCTCGTTAATCTTATCCAAAATTTCATCCAATGTGCTTTTCTGTCGGATCCCCTGTGCCCCCTGCTTTTTAGATGGAACATACTGCCCGTCAACTTTTTCCAGTTTTATTGCACCCTCAAAAGTCTTCTGCAATTTATAGTATTCCAATTTCAGCTTTCCATCTAAATCAATCGGTTCTTCCTTTTCTTCCGGCAAGAGTCCAATTAAATAGCTAAGGAAGAGATATTCCTTATGCATATCAGCGTCAAACATACGAACTACTTGTGTTATATAACTATACCATCGTAATAATTTTCTTACCTGCCTTCTAAACTGATAACGTTCTTCCGGATTCTTCAAATTATATCTGTCTGCTACTGGTTTTAATACACTTGTCATTTTTCCCATCGCAGTTGCATCCTGCTTACCTGGATGATTCCATATATCAATAAATGCCTTGATATCATTTTCATTATAAATTGCATAATCCAGAAGTTCTTTTTCCGTTTGATAAATCAAATCTACGTTTACTTCCTGCTCAAGGCTTGTCTCCTGATAAAATGGCTGAAATGCTTTCAGAATATCTTCTTTTTTATTCGCAAAATCCAACACAAATGTATCCACTTTTCCTGGACAGGTTCGGTTTAGACGAGATAATGTCTGCACTGCTTTCACATTTTTCAATTTTTTATCAACAATCATTGTATGTAACAATGGTTCATCAAAACCAGTCTGATATTTTTCCGCTACTACCAGAACGTTGAAATTATCATGGAATTCTTCCTTTATCTGACTTTCAGATATATGGCTTCCATCTTTCCTTACGTTCAGCCCGGATTCTGTATACTCTTCATCTCCATCCTGCACCGTTCCGGAAAATGCAGCCAAAATATCCATATCTACATAATGCTGTTCTCTTATATATCTTTTGATTTCATGGAAATATCGAACTGCTGCCAATCTCGAATCTGTGACAACCATCATTTTTCCTTTTCCACCGATTTTTTGTTTCGTAGTCTCTCTGAATGTTTCTACGATAATCTGTGATTTCTGGCTGATATTATATGGATGTAATTTTTCATATTTCTTTATAATTTTTGTTGCTCTGCTTTCTGGAAGCTCTGGATTTTCCGGTGTGTCTTTTGCAATTTTGAAACAGGTACTGTAAGTCATATAATTCTGCAAAACATCCAGAATGAATCCTTCCTCTATCGCCTGTCTCATGCTATAAATATGAAATGGATGGAAACTTCCATCTGTCCATTGACTTCCAAACATCTCCAGTGTTGCTGGTTTCGGAGTTGCAGTAAATGCAAAAAAGGATAGATTTGGATGTTTTCCATGTGTCAGCATCTCCTGCACAAGTTTATCATTTCTGTCTATTTCATCTTCTGCTTTTCCTTCTATTTCCGCATATTCTCGCAATGCTGCTTCTGTATCAGCCAACGCCGCTCTCAGTTTCATTGCAGAACTTCCTGTCTGTGAAGAATGAGCTTCATCCACAATAATTGCAAAATTTCTTCCTACCACCTTATCTACTTCCTGATAAATCACCGGGAATTTCTGCAATGTGGTTACAATAATTCTTGCACCGTTATTGATGGCGTCTTTTAAATCTTTTGAGTTCTTTTTATCATCAATTGTCTCTACCGACCCTATCGTGTGATCAAACCCTGAAATGGTTTCCTGTAACTGTTCATCTAACACGGTTCGGTCTGTAACTACAACCACACTGCTGAAAACAGATTCATCATTCGAATCATGTAAGGAAGCCAGTCTATACGCTGTCCAGGCAATAGAATTGGATTTTCCAGAACCTGCACTATGTTGAATCAGATAATTACGACCTGCACCTTCTTTTTTCACATCTGCAATTAATTTACGTACAACATCCAATTGATGATATCTTGGGAAAATCAATCTTTTCTTCTTCGTGACCTGCTCTGATCCGTCAGGCATTTGTTTCTTTTCTTCCTTTACCTGCAGATGAATAAACTTTTGGATAATATCCATCATACTATCTTTCTGAAATACATACTCCCAGAAATATGATGTCGGATAACCGTCTGGATTCGCAGGATTTCCCTTACCGCCATCATTTCCTGCACCGTTCGATCCCTGATTGAATGGAAGAAAGTATGTATTTTTTTCTTCTAATCGGGTTGTCATCCAAACTTCCAACTGATCAATACAAAAATACCCTAAGATTCTCTTATTGAACTGAAAACATATTTCTCTTGGGTCACGATCATACATCCACTGACGCTTAGCATTATCAACGTTTTGTCCTGTATACTGATTCTTTAATTCAAGGGCAAATACCGGAATCCCATTTACCGCCAGAACCATATCAACAGAATTATGTGTATCATTGGAATAAAACCACTGTCTGTTGCAAGTAATTTCGTTCTTTTTATACAGTGCTTCCGCTGTTTGGTTTAGACCTGATTCTGGTTTAAAATAACATACTTTGAATGGAATGCCTCTATGTTTAAATCCATGTCGCAATACAGAAATAAGTCCATCCATATCACAAGCATTGTTGAACGCAAGACAAAATTTGCGTTCTGGATCCACTTTATTCTGCAATAAAAAGCGTTTCCATTCCTTTGGCTGTGTTCTCTGAATAAATCTCAATAGAGTATCTTTATAAACGCCAAGCTGCGAATCATATGTATCTTGATTGTGTGTGTATCCACCTACTGGTGATAGGAAGAATTGTTCGATATCTGCTTCAAAGCGTTTCTCTGTTGTAACATCTATACTCAAGATTCCGGCACCTCCTTTTTCCCTGTTACATATTCGTAATACATTATCCTTTTATAAGCTATAAGATTCTCCAAAAATTGTTCTTTGCTTTCAAGTATTTCATTAATCGCTCCGATTTTTTCGTTTAATTTTTGAGCAATCTCAATTTGTTCTTCAATTGGAGGAACCATAAGTCGAAAATTCAAAAATGAATCAGTCTTTAAACGATATCTTCCATTTTCATTTATTCCTTGTGCCGCGCTATAAAACAATTCTTTAATGTAGCAGTACTGCATAACATACTTATAATAGTCCTTATTGAAACGCATTTCATTATTAATATAAAAAACTCTATAATCCGGACTCGTTACTCCCTCATAGTTCGAAAGGTCAACCCACCCTGTACGTAAATCCATATGGTTCATTGCATAATCATCTACATGAACTATCTGATATTTACTATAATCAGCAGCTGTTTGCCCCTCATTCCTTGATATGTCTTTCGGAACAATTCCTTTTTGCGTGATTGATAATAATTGCAAACCTTCACGCCCTGCAATTTCTTTCCGAATGTTGAAAATACGCTTTATTTTCAACATATGCCAATGTGAAGGAATATTTCCGAATCCTCTCTCATCTGACTTTTTCCAGCTTTCACATTTTCTCACCCCATGTACAACTAAATCCTCTATATACGAGTTTTTCAATATTTTATAGTCTTCAATAATTCTACGAGTATCTTTCTCCAATTTTGCAATTTCATTACATTTATTTTTTATATGAAAAACAATTTTTTCCTTTACACTGTCCGGTGGATTAGGAAGCTTTATTTTTCTCATTTCTGACCACCTAGTAGTCCATAAATCTGACGCAATCCCATGTCCCCAACGATAAAATTCTTCTGGGAAATATACCGATAGCAATGCATAATTGTAATATTCTGCTGTTTGTAAATTACGTGGTCTAATTACTATATTAATAACTGAACAAGATCCATCTTTTTCAGAAACACCACAAGCTCCTTTTCTATCTGAGCGACTGTTGATAACAAAATCTCCCGCTTTAACAAGTTTCCTATCACTTCCTTCTGCCGCCTTTACTGCTGATGCTAGTTGTGGAACTATGCCCTTCATTGTAACAGATAAAGGTTCATATATTGTCTCTTTAACTTTGACTTTTCTCTCTTCATACACCTGCCCTAACTCAACTGTATTCCATGTATTTGGCAGTTTTCCTAACCAAAGTGTGTCATTAATTTCTCTCATAGTTTTAATCCTCAAATAAAATCTTCATAGACTTTTGAATTGTTGCTTCTATATTTTTTAACTCTTCAAACAATTCATCATGCCCTTTAAATTGTGGAAAATTATAAAAATATCGAATCATTGGTATTTCATATCCTATTTTTGTCTTTTTCTTATCTATCCATGCATCTGGTTCATATGGTTTGATTTCTTTTTGCAAATACTCATCAATATCGATTTTCATTGGGACTAATTCACTATCTCGTAACGCTGTATCCGCAACTGGTTTACCATTTTTATGTATAATTTTTCCATTTTCATCATAAAGTGGGCGTTCTACAACTATTTTTTTGTATCCAAACTCTTCAATTGGAAATATTTTACTTTCGCACCAAACTTCGTCTATGCCATAATGCATGTCATCTTTATATTCACCATACGCTTGTACAATAAGCTTTGCGCACTCAGTCGTTATATCATTTCGTTTTTTCCCGATTGGGCGACGCCGAACTTTATAACATTCTGATGCATCTATTAATTGGACCTTCCCAACTCGATAATCTGGTTTATTCTTAGAAATCACCCAAATGTATGTACCTATAGGTGTATTCATAAATTGACTTGTTGAAAGTCTTATTATTGCATCAAGCCAATCATTCTCTAAAATATATTGTCTTATATTTGATGATCCGCTTCCAGCATCACCTGCATATAACGGCGATGCATCTTGAATTATCGCCATTTTACCATTCGGAGCCAATTTGCTTAATCCATTAAGAACAAATAGCTGTTGACCATCATTAATTTTAGGCAAACCTGGAGCAAATCTTCCACAGTCTCCTTTTTTTGCTTCTTCCATTACTTTTTTTTGCTCTCTCTTCCAATCGATCCCAAACGGAGGATTTGAAATAATATATTGAAATTGAAATCCTTCAAATTGATCCTCGCTCAATGTATCTCCAAATCGCATATTATTCGGATCTCCGCCTCGAATCATCATATCTGCCTTAGCTATCGCAAATGTAGATGGATTAAATTCCTGTCCAAAACAGGTAACACTAATTTCATCATTTAGTTCATGGATACGTTCTTCCATGCAAGATAACATTTGGCTTGTTCCCATTGCCATATCATATACTGTTACATTTCCCCCTTTACTTAAATCTGCGTCAGACAAAAGTAAATCGGTCATTAAATAAATGATATCTCTACTGGTAAAATGCGCCCCGGCCTCTTCACCAAAAGATTCGGAGAATCGTTTTACTAAATCTTCAAAAATATACCCACAGTCTACTGCACTGATTTTATCTGGTCCCAAATAACCTTTCTGTGAATTAAATTCTTTGATAACCAAATATAATGTGTTGCTTTCCACAAGCCTACGGATTATATTATCAAAATCAAATTTTGTTAATATATCCTGTACATTTTCAGAGAACCCTTTTAAATAATCTTGAAAATTCACTTCAATATTTTCCGGATCTGCCAACAAAGACTCGAATGTATATTTGCTGATGTTATAGAACTGATAACCGGAAGCTTTTGTCAGAAATCCATCAATTACAGCAAAATTCTTCACCTTTTCATACTGTTCCAATACTGCTTTATGTGTCGGTAATAAACAATCATGAAACCTTTTTACTACTGTCATTGGCAAAATTACCAATCCATATTCATGCGGTTTAAATGGACCACGGAGCATATCTGCTACATTCCAGATCATTGTCGCCTTCTCTGCTATGTTAGTTCCAACTACATCAAATTTATTATTCTCGTCCATTTATTTTCCTCCGTATAACTATTCTAATGTTCTCTGTCATGGCTTACTGCAAAATCAATAAGCCGTCCACTTTTATCACTTCTTTTTTATTTCTATTATATCAAAAACAAGATAAAAAGTCTTATAAATAAGAATTTACCGTTTCAAATCTATTTGTCACAGAAAAAGCAGTCTGTCATCTCTGAAAGACTGCTTAAAAATTTGTTTATTATTTTGTGTGAAAATTTAACTGTTCATATATACCATAATTCTTACTTTCCAATTCTTTATTAACCCCTATTTCAAATAATTGCTGACTTTGCAGCTATATAGCCCCCTATTTCTTAAACAACTCAGAATGCATCCCAAGCCGGCAAAGCCTTAAAACAAGTACATCTCCGCCATTTGCCAGAATATCGATTATCTCAAACAATTTATCAACACTCTTGTTTTGCTTTTTCGCAAGCTTTAAATCCTTTTTAAATTGATTGGTAAACTGCACATCATATTTCAGACTTCCAGTGTCTCCTTAAGTTCATCCATGCTGGAGTATCTTGGAGCAGAAGGATCCGCCATTAACTTTCTGCCTTCTCCAATTGCTTCTGCTGTAATTTCATTCGGTACTTCCAGTTTCAACTCAAAAGGAATCCCATGCTCTCTGACAGCTGTTCTCAAAAATATATTCACAGCAGTTGTTATATTCAGACCAAGCTCATTAAAAATTTTCTCTGCCTGATCTTTGATTTCTTTATCCGTACGAATATTTAAATTAGTTGTTGCCATACAAAACACCTCCATTCAATCATAGCTTACTCACAAATTCGTTTTTATCAACACATTGTCATTACAAAATATTACTATGCCGTCATCCAAACTCATTCCACAAAAAAGGAGCCACACAACACTCCTGCTGTGTGGCTCCCCGTATCTTTTCCATTATCCTTCAATTGCAATATATTTGTTTTCTTCGACCGCTTTCTTTGACTCTTTCTTCGGCACGAACAGCTTTAAGATACCATGCTTAAATTCTGCTTTGACATCCTCCTGCTCAATGTCTTCACCGACATAAAAGCTTCTCTGGCAGGCACCGGCATAACGTTCCTTGCGGATGTAGTGACCGCTGTCCTTTTCTTTCTCGTCCTTGTCGAGACCTTTCGCAGCACTGATGGTCAGGTATCCATCCTCAACCGAAGCCTTAATCTCATCCTTGGTAAATCCCGGAAGATCAATCATCAGTTCATATCCATCCTTCTGCTCTTTGATATCGGTCTTCATAATCCTTCCGGCTTTCTTACCGTAAAGCTTCTTTTCGGTATTATTCATTTCTTTATCCATATCATAAAATGGAAACTCATCAAACCAGTCATCAAATAAATTCTCTCCAAAAATACTAGGCATTAACATAAGTCATCTCTCCTTTTCTTTCTGCGTCCACGGTCTGTGGACCTCTCATGCTTGTTTACCTTGTTTCTTTGGAACCGGGATGTTTCAGGAACCTTTCGTTCTCTTTCGGTTCCCTTCCTTTGTTCTTGCCTATGTTATAACACTGTTTGTTAGCACTGTCAAGTATTGAGTGCTAATTTTTTGAGATTTTTTTTGCAAACCTTGATTTTACGGGGTTTGCAACACTTTTTTTCCTTATAATCATCACTTTTTCTTGATTTGACACCATTTTGACACCAATTTTTTTATTTTTGGTGTCAACTAATTGCTACGCTTTCCAGCCTTGTGATTTCACTCTCAATTCTGGACATCTCAC
>ENA-OPSG01000010-OPSG01000010.1-human-gut-metagenome-genome-assembly--contig:-NODE-10-length-121253-cov-9.322448_pt1 | contig 121253 bp, 109 predicted proteins | sample MGYA00241454_ERZ501900 | MGnify/ENA primary metagenome ERZ501900 (study PRJEB25962, sample SAMEA2042225) | human gut metagenome | biome: human gut; feature: human-associated habitat; material: faeces... | reverse complement strand
TCCGATAAAAAACGCCCCGGTGCCCCGTCTGTTTTTACGCCGGACCAGATCATGCCGATCATCGTCCTTGCCTGCAGCAGCCCAAATGATTTTGGGTACGAAGTAAGCCAGTGGAGCCTTGATGATACGAGCCGTTTCCCATCCTCTTTTGTGATCGCATCAAAAACAATGACCCTGTTATCCTGACCAACAGCCCTGGCAACTCTTTGTACCAATTTCATCTGCGTACCCTTTACTATATCAATACATTCTATCCGGTATTGAACCCCCTTTTTTAAGATATCAGGAATAAACATATATTGTGTTCTGATGACTAAGTGATTTTATCCGGATTCAATTCCGTATAATTAGTCAGTTCAATCCCCCTGTTTGTAAAATAGCTGCCCGAATCTGCTGCCCCTGTCAAATCATCCGTAATTGAGAATAATCGTTTCATGCCTTCCCTTCTAAAAAAGGAACTGCCGGTTCTGCCTTAACGGCCCAACCGACAGTTCCTTTTTTTATCCGCATATATAGTCATTCTCTGTAATAAATCTATCTATCTGTTCCAGTGTAGGAGTTGAATCAGAACAGCTGTGTCCTGATATCGTAATGGAGGCAGCCGCAGCCGCATACATCAAACACTTTTCCATAGTAAATCCACTGATTATCCCATAATTAAATGCACCAGAGTAAGCATCTCCTGCACCGAATGTTTTGACCGCTTTTACAGGATATACTCCGCCATGATAGATATCCTCTTTGGTATATATACAGGAACCTTCCTTTCCCCTTTTTATAGACACATATTCCGCCCCACGCTCAAGGAAATATTCTGCTGATTTCTTATCATCCCTGTTCCCAGGAAGAAACATCCGCTCCATAACATCGAATTCTTCTCGTGTACCGATCACCATATCTGATTGAAGCGCTGCCATATGGTAATATACAGATGCTTCCTCCTCCGTATCCCACGTATCGGTCCTGTAGTCTAAATCCAGTATGATCCTGGTGTTGTTTTTCCTGGCATAGGACATGGCAAGAAAAACGCTTTCTCTGGCAGGGCTATGTGTAAGTGATGTGCCGGATATCAGAAGCATTTTCGCATCGGCAATATATTTTTCATCGATCTCTGTACACTGTATATTCAAATCCGCGCAATCCTGCCGGTACATAAAATAACTGCACTTCCCATCTTCTCTGATCTCTCCCATGGTCAATCCTGATCTTCTTCCCGTGTCATCAGTACGTATATGGGAAACATCCACACCTTTTCCATTCAAATAGGAACATATAAATCTTCCGAAGGCATCATCCGACACTTTTCCAATATATCCCACCTTCAGTCCAAGGTTAGCCATGGCAACAGCGGTATTTGCCGGAGACCCTCCCACGTATTTGGAAAATGTCTTTGCATCTTCCATAGGCCCTGTCTCATTTGCGTACAGGTCTACCGTTGCCCTTCCCATTGCTATTACATCTATTTTTCTAAATCTGTCCAATTGCATTATGTCATCTCCATCACTCATGTTCCAGCTCTTCCAATAGTTCCATTGCTTCTTTCACTGAATATCCGCCATGTATGATCGACTTTACCGCTTTGACAATCGGAGTGATTTTGGGATACTGTATGATAAACCTGCCATAGGTAACTCCCGCTGCACCGGAGTCCAGTACGTCCTTCGTCATTTTAAACAATTCCTGGGGAGTTCGACAGTTATCGCCTCCAGCAATGGCAACCATACTGGGGGTTCCTTCCACTACCCTTGCAAAACTTTCCGGATCTCCCGTATAATTGGTCTTGATCAGATCAACTCCCAACTCTGCCGCAGCTCTTGTTGCATACAGTATATTTTTCCAATCATATCTGGCTTCATCTTTTAAGCAGTTTCCTCTTGGATATATGTGGGATATGACAGGCATTCCCAGCTCTTTTGCTTTCTTACAGTAATCAGCCAGTGTAGATAACTGCTGCGGCTGTTTGTCTCCACATACAATACACCCTATGGACACTGCGTCCGCTCCCAGTCTTACCCCTTCCTCTACCGTGGCCACCGGTGTGTCAAAATCCGGCTGGTAGGGAGAAAAAGTAGTGCATTTCAATACCAAGGGTGTAATACCTGCATGTTGGCCAAAGCACCGTTCTGCCAATCCTTTATGCATGGTTATTGCATCCGGTCCTCCTGCACACATATCATCTATGGTCTTCTGGAATGTATCAAGTCCTCTCATAACCCCCCTGGCCATACTGTGGTCCACAGTCAATCCGAAATATCTGCCGTCCTTTTCAGGCATTAACCGGCGCATTCTTGCACTATATCCCATAAATTCCATCAAACATCACCTTTACCTTTCTTAAATTATAACCCGGGTATATTTTATTTACGTAAACAGATTAACAAAAAACATTAAATATCCAGAGCAAAGAGTTGTGACTAAAATCGCCGCCAGACCAACTATGATAAAGGGGACTGCTTCCTTTACTGTGTCTGTAAATGTAGCTCCTGCGATTTTTTGTCCCACAAATATCCCCACTGCAAAAGGCGGTGTCAAAAAACCCACGCACATATTCACAAGCATGATCGCGCCAAAATGGAGCGCTGTAATACCATAAGCGTTCATTGCAACCGGAAGAAGAAGCGGCGTCATGATCAGGATAGTGGCATTAATATCCATAAATGTTCCCATAAACAAAAATAGGATATTAATCATTAAAAGGAAACCGCCTTTGGTTGAAATGGACTGTGTAATGAGGTTTGAGAGGAAACCAGAGACTCCCGTGAGTGTTATCACTTTTCCTGCAATAACCGAAAAAGCATTTAACAATCCGATCACAGCTGTTGATGCACCGCTGATCGCTGCTATGGTAAGGAAATCGATCTTGATCGCTTTCTTATTTACAAACCACAAAATCAGATAATAAAAAATGCCATATACCGCACTTAACGCACCGGCTTCTGTAGGCGTACAGATGCCTCCATATATACATCCGTATATAATAACAGGCATGAGTAATGCTGGAATTGCACGAAATGTGTTTTTTCCAAACTCTTCCAGACGTTCAGTTCCACTTATGGAAACTGCCTCCGGCATTGGAAGATGACGCCCAATCCTGCAATAATTAACAGTGATATATCCAACCATAAAAATAAGCGTCGGTCCAATAGTGACCATCCAGACATCCGATATTTTAATTCCTGCCGACAGCGCGTACATGATCCCCGGTACGGACGGAGGAATAAGGATCCCCAAAAAGCATGTAGCTGCCAGCAATGCCGCCACATAGCCTCTGGGATATTTCTCTTTTTCCATTTGCGGCTGAACAATTTTTCCAATGGCAGATATTGTTGCCATAGCAGAACCGGTAAGTACGCCAAAGGCCATGGATGCAAGAATGGTTATGATTCCCAGACTTCCTCTTACCCTGCCTATAATACCTCCGATCCAGTTTATCAGCATTTTGGAAATGCCGCTGTATTCCATCAATGTACCGGCATATATGTAAAACGGTATTGCCAGGAAGGAAAAGCTGTCCAGGGAGGACCATGCATACTGTGCAACCGTCACCACATCATGGCCCCCAGCCATAAACACAACCATAGAGGCAATTCCCAATGCGTAGCTAACAGGAATCACAAAAACGATTGCCACAAATAAAAACGTACCTATAAAAACCAATAATGCTGTTAATGGTGTCATATTTTATCCCCCTCCCCTCAATCTACATTAACAGATACCGGCCAAATATTGCACAATATCCTGTATACTCCATGCCACACCGTAATAAGGGATCCAATAAGTACGGGGAAATATACAATCCACATAGGGATATGCATTGTCTGGGATGTCTGGCTTCCTCCAGCTATGAACATAATATAATTCCCAAATACCCAGCAAAATCCAAGGAGAAACACTACTGTTATCACCAGACCTACTGTTTTTAACAGCAGAATGATCCTGTCTTTTGTTGCAGTGCTTATCCCTTTCAATGATTTGATAATGGTAGGCGCTATATCAATCTCTATCTGTCCCCCAGTATGGAGCGCATATCCCCCTCCCAGATAAGCCATCCACACAAACAGATACCGTGCCAATTCTTCTGCCCACGGGGTAGAGATCAGTAATATGTAACGGCAGACAACCTGAATAAAAATAGCTATAACAAGAACAATGGTGCAGAACGTAAGCACAATCTTTTCAAAATAAAGAAAGCAGTGATTTATTTTTTCAAATACATTCATATAATGCGATCTTGCTGATATACTTTCTCCCATATACATTCCCTCTTTCACACAGCTTTAAAACCTTATTTTTTATAATCTCCGCTGATGATCATATCCATAATATCCGCTGGATATTTGCCTTTTGATTCTTCCCATATTTCTTCATAAATCTTTTGCAGCCCAGCCTTCATGTCCTCTGACGGCTGTGATACCACCCACTGTCCGCTGTCAACACCACTATTTACCAGTTCATCTGTTGTATTCCTAAAATATTCCGTAAACTCTGCTGATGCTTTCCTCGCACACTCCGTAAACATGTCCTTATCATCATCGCTTAGAGTGTTCCAGAATTTAGGGCTTGATACAAAACAGCCGCCGGAATAGCAGTAATTCAGTTCAGTAATATACTTTATAACATCTGTTAACCCCTGATTTACATAGTTGAATACCGCATTATCAAGCCCGTCTACCGTCCCTGTCTGGATAGCTGACAATACCTCAGACCCTGGAATTGAAACAGGAAGGGCACCGCATTTCTCATAGAAGGATTCTACAGAAGCTACAGAGGGGATTCTGATTTTTAGTCCTTTCAGATCAGACATGTCAGTTATCTCACGCTTCATATTCCCCACCTGCCTAAAACCATTACAAAAAGAACTGATTCTGATTATGTTGTTCTCTTCCATGATCTTTGCAGCCTGGTCTGCAATCCACCCCTCATTATAATATTGATCTGCCTCATCATAGTCTGATACGAGACCAGGAAGCCATGCAAATCCCAGTTTTCCATCAAGAATACCATCAATTGACATATCATCGTTCAGATTGAAATCCAATGTACCCATTTGTATCATCTGGGCTGTATCCGCAGCAGAGCCCAATGAACTGGCCGCAAGAACCTCACCCACATACTTCCCCTCTGAAGCCATGGCAACGTAATCCACGAATAACTGGCAGTATTCTGCCCGTTTAGGTGAATCTGATGTGATTGTAAATTTAATAGTTTCCCCGCTCCGTTCAACTGCCTCCACATTCTGACCTCCACCTGAAGTTGTTGGTACAGCGGCCTCTTTTCCTCCGCATCCGTACAGTATTGTGCTGGCAATTGAGATTGCGGCAATGAGTGTCATAATTTTTTTCATTTGAAAGTTCCCCCTTCTTTGTAAAAATCATTGGATAATGCTACAATAATCATCTGTGGTTTCGTCATTATAGTATCACTTAATGGTTATCTTGTCAATATATTTTGGTAGTATTTTGGTATAATTTGATTATTTTGTGGTTGTATTATAGTTATTTTATGATAATATAAAAAATCCATGGGCTGGGAAATTCCACCAGTCCATGGATTTTTTGAATCTTATTAATTTCACTAAACAATAATAATTTCACAGCCGCATTGCCGGATACTCTCTATCATCTCATCAGACGGAGGCTGGTTTGTAATAATGGTGTCAATCTGTTCCAGGGATCCATAAGATTTTATGGTCACCTTTCCAAATTTAGTATGATCAACCAGCAAATATACCTCCTGGGCACGATTAACTGCAGTTACCTTTAATTCATTATCAGAAAGAAGGGAATTCATAACACCATACTGTACAGTTACGCCGGTTGCTGCCATGAATGCCTTGGTAAAATTATAGCTTGAAAGTATTTCCGCGCTCCTCTCATCAATACTTGTAAAGGAGTAGTAATCCCTGTTCAGGATACCTGAAAATGTGATGATCTGAATATTAGGATATTGCAGGGCTCTTATAATAAAATCCAGATTATTTGTCAGCACTGTGACTTTGAGATTCTTTATGTAATCCACCAGATTACAAACCGTAGAACCGGAATCCACAAAAATATAATCTCCGTCATTTATAAATTCTGCTGCTCTTTCTGCAATTCTTTTCTTTTCCTCCAGCATCAGGTGTCCCCGCGTATTAAACGGAAGCATTCCAACATCATAGTTCTGGATCGTACTGGAAACACCCCCGTAATTCTTTACAATGCTCCCCTTCTTCTCTAACTCTATCAGATCCCTGCGTATTGTATTTTTAGACACTCCAAATTTTTCACACAACTCTTCAATCGTAACATTCTGTGCTTTCTGGATATATGCTTCCTCTTGTTCAATCCTTATAATCTTCATACTGCTCCTCATTTAAATCATATTAACTTCACCATAATATTACCAACATTTATCCAACCTGTCAATGAACCGCTAAAATATAATGATTTTTTGTCAGTTGTACATAAATTCATGAGGCGTACACGGTGTGTACGTTGAATAAATTGATCCACGTAACCCTTAGCCCCTACCTAAAAGCTTCCGGCGAACTCAAGACAAAACCCACCCAGGCCAGCGTCAAAGACCTTCAGGGAATGGGAATCCAGCCTGACATCCTTGTCTGCCGTTCTGAGCGGCCCCTGGACGAAGGCAACAAAAACAAAATTGCCCTTTTCTGTAATGTTCCCCCTCACCACGTACTCCAGAAACTGGATGTGGACGTGCTTTATGAAGTACCCCTTGTCATGGAGCAGGAGCACCTGGCCCAGTCAGCCTGCGAATGCCTGAATCTTCCCTGTCTCGAACCTGACCTGACGGACTGGCAGAATATGATCGGTCTCATCATATGCATTTTCCATGCATGGGATTGCAAGCAATATCTTTGCCTTTTCCAGCACCACACTGGCCATGGTGGGAATGTTTTCAGCAATCACATCCATTCCATCGTTGTGCACAATGCTGGCGCCTTCCTGCTTGCCAAGGCCCACTGTCATCATTTTGCATGGCCCGCTCTCATAAGCTCCGCTAAACGCATTATAAGCTCCGCTAAACGCATTGTGGGGCTTAAGCCTGCAGGATATGATAATGCCGTCCGCTTCATATGCATTCCTGTCAATAAGCACCCGTCTGCCTCTCTCAGAAACCCCAAGCTCCACCACCTCCATGGAGGAGCGGATCGGGCATCCCATGGTTTCCGGGGTAATATCATAGCTTGCCAGCACCTCCAGCTGTCCCTCTGCCGCAGCGCCCCCATGGCTTCCCATGGCCGACACGCAGGTGAACTTTATCTATGCATTTATCCCCACCATCCCCTGCCGGTTCTGGCCATCAACACCATACATGCCCTGAGCTGCGGCCTGCTGTTTGCCGGGATCATCTCCGCTACCATGTCCAGTTCCGACTCCGACCTCCTGGGCGCTGGCTCTATATTTGCCAATGACATCAAAAGAAAACCCCAGCGTAGCTGCTCTGGGGTTTTCGTTTTGTGCCCACATGGACATCTGATTTCTTTTGCCTGATTTTATTATATCAAACACTTCTTAATAATCAAGTATACTTTTCAACCGAACAAACGGCCGCTTACTTATTGTTTAATGCCGCCTGTGCAGCTGCCAGACGTGCAATCGGAACGCGGAATGGAGAACAGGATACATAGTTCAGTCCAATCTTGTGGCAGAACTCTACAGATGAAGGATCTCCGCCGTGCTCGCCGCAGATACCGCACTTCAGGTCTGCCTTTGTGGAACGTCCCTTCTCAACAGCCATCTTAACCAGCTGTCCAACACCTTCCTGATCCAGTCTTGCAAATGGGTCAGACTCGTAAATCTTAGCCTTGTAGTAGGAATCCAGGAACTTGCCGGCATCGTCACGTGAGAAGCCGAAGGTCATCTGTGTAAGGTCATTGGTTCCGAATGAGAAGAAGTCCGCTTCTTCTGCAACCTTGTCAGCAGTCAGGGCTGCTCTCGGAATCTCAATCATGGTACCAATGTGGTATTGGATATCGGAGTTCATCTCCTTCTTAACCAGTTCAGCAGTCTCAACCACTACGTCCTTGACGTACTTAAGCTCTTTCTTCTCGCCAACTAATGGAATCATAATCTCAGGAACAATGTCATATCCGCACTCTTCCTTAACCTCGATTGCAGCTTCCATGACAGCCCTTGTCTGCATCTTAGCGATTTCCGGATAAGTAACAGCCAGACGGCATCCACGGTGACCCATCATTGGGTTGAACTCATGGAGTTCAGCACACTTGGCGTTAACAGCCTCAACTGTCATTCCCATATCATCAGCCAGAGCCTTGATGTCCTCCGGATCGGTGGGAACAAACTCATGCAGAGGCGGATCCAGGTAACGAATGGTCATAGGTCTTCCCTCCAGAGCCTTGTACATGGCCTTGAAGTCGCCCTTCTGGAATGGAATCAGCTCGTTTAATGCTTCTTCTCTCTGCTCAACTGTCTCGGACAGAATCATCTTACGAATCTTCGGAATTCTCTCTGCTTCAAAGAACATATGCTCTGTACGGCAGAGACCGATACCCTCGGCGCCCAGCTTAACCGCGTTCAGGGTATCTGCAGGGGTATCTGCGTTGGTGCGTACACGCAGGGTTCTGAACTGGTCAGCCCACTTCATGATGCGCTCAAAGTTACCGCTTACAGTAGCTTCCTGTGTAGCGATGTCGCCCTTGTAGATCTTTCCTGTAGAACCATCCAGGGAAATGTAATCCCCCTCATGGAATGTATGTCCGCCAAGTTCAAATACCTTAGCCTCTTCGTCAATCTTAATCTCGCCGCAGCCGGATACACAGCAGGTTCCCATGCCACGTGCAACAACTGCTGCATGGCTGGTCATACCGCCGCGGACAGTCAGGATACCCTGTGCTGCGTGCATGCCCTCAATATCCTCTGGGGATGTCTCCAGACGAACCAGGATAACTCTCTCGCCTCTGCCGCCCTTGCCGGCATCCTTAGCCTCGTCAGCTGTAAAGTACACCTTGCCGGCTGCAGCGCCAGGAGATGCAGGAAGCGCGCTTCCGATTACTTCGCCGGCCTTCAGTGCTTCCGGAACAAAGGTGGGATGCAGCAGCTGGTCTAAGGACTTAGCCTCGATTCTGCATACAGCCTCTTCCGGGGTAATCATGCCTTCATCTACTAAATCGCAGGCAATCTGGATGGCTGCCGGAGCAGTCCTCTTGCCGTTACGTGTCTGTAAGAAGTACAGCTTGCCTTCCTCAATGGTAAACTCCATATCCTGCATATCGCGGAAATGGTTCTCCAGCTTTATAGCCAGATCCATAAATTCCTTATAGCACTCCGGAAGGTCCTCTGCCAGTTTGGAGATTGGCTGTGGTGTACGGACACCTGCAACCACGTCCTCGCCCTGTGCGTTAATCAGGTACTCGCCGTAGATTCCCTTTGCACCGGTGGATGGGTTACGTGTAAACGCAACACCTGTACCGGAGGTCTCGCCCTTATTTCCGAATACCATGGTCTGAACGTTAACAGCAGTACCCCAGTCGCCAGGGATATCGTTCATACGGCGGTATACGATGGCACGTGGGTTGTCCCAGGAACGGAACACAGCCTTAACAGCGCCCATCAGCTGTTCGGTAGGATTCTGCGGGAATTCCTCGCCATTCATGGCATCCTTGTAAACAGCCTTGAATTTTGCTGCCAGCTCTTTTAAATCATCAGCAGTCAGATCTGTATCAAAATGTACGCCCTTTGCTTCTTTCATCTCATCGATGATTTTCTCGAAATAGGACTTTGGAACTTCCATAACAACGTCAGAATACATCTGGATGAATCTGCGGTAGGAATCGTAAGCAAATCTTGGGTTGCCGGTCTTCTTTGCAAATCCCTCGACTGCAACATCGTTTAATCCCAGGTTCAGGATTGTATCCATCATACCAGGCATGGATGCACGTGCGCCGGAACGTACGGAAACCAGTAACGGATCCTCTGTATCACCAAACTTCTTGCCATTGATACCTTCCAGCCAGGTAATGGCCTCAAAAATCTGGTCCTGAATTTCCTGTGAAATCTGCTTGCCACAGTTATAATATTCGGTACAAGCCTCTGTTGTAACAGTAAATCCCTGTGGAATGGGCATTCCCAGGTTTGTCATCTCTGCTAAGTTGCAGCCCTTGCCGCCAAGAAGGTTTCTCATTGCCGCACTGCCTTCGTGGAACTTATAAACCCATTTTGCCATAAGTTAATTCCTCCTCATGTTCTTGTAGACTGGCATTCTACGCTCTGTTTTATGCCTCTCATTCTGAACGGAACAAATATACATGTCTTGTCCGTCCACCTCGTTCATTATATCACAAAGTTTTCGCGAGTAAAGAGTTTTTCCGTGAAAATTTGTTAAATTTTAAGGTAAAATCGCTGTAAGTACTTTCATTTTCTGTCATTTTCACATATCCGTTGCTTAATCGTATATGCGAACCAGCAGTGTTGTATGTACATAACTTTTCGGATAGCCCTGCATCGTGCAAAAAGCCGAACCGGATTGGCTTCCGTTTCACTCATGTAAGCTCTTACAGGTTTTTAGGACACGGGCCTGTTTCATGAGACCTTAAAACAGCCGGACTGAAATCATAAATACAGCCCAAAAAGAAATCCCGTGTACTGGCATACACGGGATTTCGCTTTGTGTCCAAATGGACATACTTAACTTCCTGCTAAAATATTCTACACCAAATCAAGCTTAACGTCAATATCACACCTTAAACCGGTACCCAACCCCCCATATCGTTTCGATATACTGCGGTTTGGCCGTGTTAAACTCTATCTTCTCGCGGATCTTCTTAATATGCACCGTTACAGTGGCAATGTCCCCAATGGACTCCATATCCCATATCCTGCTGAACAGCTCCTCTTTGGTAAACACATGGTTAGGGTTCTGGGCCAGGAAGGTCAGAAGGTCAAATTCCTTTGTGGTAAAGGTTTTCTCCTCCCCGTTGACCCACACGCGCCGGGCCGTCTTGTCAATCTTCAGACCGCGGATTTCAATCAGCTCATTGGCCGGCTGTCCGCTGCCAATGAGGCGCTCATACCTGGCCATGTGCGCCTTCACCCTGGCCACCATCTCGCTTGGGCTGAATGGCTTGGTGATATAATCATCTGCCCCCAGACCCAGACCGCGGATTTTGTCAATGTCCTCTTTTTTGGCTGAAACCATAATGATGGGCGTGTTCTTTACTTCCCGCACTCTTTTACATATCTCAAATCCATCCGTACCGGGCAGCATCAGATCCAGAATCAAAAGATCATAGTCTTCCGTCAGCGCCTTATCCAGGCCGGAGCTTCCGTCATTTTCAATCTCTACCTCAAAGCCGGACAGCTCCAGATAATCCTTCTCCAACTCCGCTATGCTCTCCTCATCTTCCACGATTAGAATCTTGCTCATCCTGTAAAACCTCCTGATATTTTCTTAGAACAAAATGAATCTCCGTTCCGATTCCTTCCTTGCTGGTGGCCCATATACGTCCCCCGTGGTCCTCCACAATCTTGCGCACGATGGATAAACCTATACCGCTTCCTCCCTGAGCTGAATTGCGGGAGGAGTCCGTACGGTAGAACCGGTCAAAAATATTGGGCAGGTCCTTTGCCGCTATGCCTTTGCCATTATCCTCTATTTCAACCTGGATAAAATCTCCTACGTCCTTTATCCTAATATTGATAATACCCTTTTTCTTATCCAGATATTTCACGGAATTACTGATAATATTATTCATAACGCGCTTCATCTGCTCCGCATCGGCAATGATGACCACGTCTTCATCCACATAATTGAAATATCCCAGCTCAATCCCTCTGGCTTCCATATCCAGGCCAACCTCCTCCACACAGTCCCGGAAATACTGGGCCACGTTGATCTTGCTGAAGGTATAGGGAATCTTATTAGTATCGATTTTGGAATAAAAGGTCAGCTCGTCAATCAGCCTGTCCATATCATTAGACTTATTGTATATGGTACGGATGTATTTGTCCAGCTTTTCCGGCGAAGACGCCACACCGTCCAGTATGCCTTCCACATATCCCTTGATAGCCGTAATCGGTGTTTTCAAATCGTGGGAAATATTGCTAATCAGTTCCTTATTATCCTTGTCATACTGTATCTTGTCTTCCGCGTTCTCCTTCAGCCGGATACGCATCTCCTCAAAATCCTGGCACAGCTGGCCTATCTCATCATCCGCGTCCACATCCAGTGTGAAATCCAGGTTTCCGTCACGAATCTTCTTCGTAGCCTCCTGAAGCTTGTTCAGCGGACTGAGAATGGACCGGTATACCCAGAATGTCAGCACAATGCCCGCAAACACCAGAATGGTGATTCCCAGTATAAGCATTTCCCTTATCATGGATTTTACTTCCGGTATCAGGTCATCCACATTGGAAATAATGAAAGCGCTTCCCTCCTGGCCGTCCGGAAAGGTGAAATCCATCTGCTTAATCAGGTGCTGGCTCTCGCCGTCCAGATAGATGCCGCCCTGTAAATCGCCCTTCATCATATCAAACCGGGGCAGCTGGGCGCATATGGCTTCCCCCGCGTCTTTATTGCTGTCACCGCAGTATAGGATAGTATCGCCCTTTCGCACGATCAGATATGCATAATGGCTTTTCAGTTCAGCGTTGACCTTATCCAGATATGATAAATCATTGTAGCGCCCCGGATCATTGTCCAGTATATTCCTGATGTCCTCCTGGGAGCGCTTGGTAATACGGTTAAATATCTGCATGGAATTGCCTGAGAACAGGTCCACCTGCTCCGTAAGTCCGTATTCCTTGGTGAAAGACCTGGTCTGATAATTGCTGAGTGCAAGGACCAGCAGATAAAACAGCAGCATGGGAACGATGGTTATGGTTAAAAACGCCACCGCAAGACGGGTCCTCAGTTTCATAAGCCCCATCCTCCTTTGTTATGATACGGTCTGACATTATGAGTACTGCATCGTATAAGCTTCATATACAATGCAGTACTCGCTTCCGTCCGGAAACAAAGACAGTCTGTCATCCGTTATTGCTAGTATATCACAATAACTAATATTCGTTTATAAAAGGTTTCTAAATTTTATGAACAAAAGTCCTGTTTTTCCTTGTTTCCTCCTGGATTTCTGATATAATAATAATATTGTCCTTATAAAGCAAGGACCAAAAGGACGAATGATTGGGGTTATATTTTATGATAGGATTTTACAGCTACACGGTTGTATTGACATATTTGGGACTGGCTTCCTCGGCCATAGGCATGATTCTCACCTTCCAGGGATTTGCAAAATACGCTTTGTTCTGTCTGGCGTTCTCCGGTCTGTGCGACATGTTCGACGGCAAGGTGGCCCGTATGAAAAAGGACCGCACTGAAGATGAAAAACGCTTCGGAATCCAGATTGATTCTCTCTGTGATGTGGTCTGTTTTGGGGCTTTTCCCATGATACTGTGCTATTCCATCGGCATGCGGGGACCGGCAGGCATCTCCATCCTGGTATTCTATCTGATTGCAGGTGTCATCCGTCTGGCATTTTTTAATGTCATGGAGGAAAAGCGGCAGGAAGAGACTGATGAAGCGCGCAAGTACTATCAGGGACTTCCCATCACCTCCATAGCCATTATTCTGCCCCTGTTCTGCACCCTGCGCCCCCTGCTGGGCCACAGGTTCCTGTCAGAGCTTCACATCTGCATCCTCACAGTGGGACTGCTGTTCATCATTAATTTCCCGCTGCGCAAACCCGGATGGAAAATGCTGACCCTTCTGGTCGCCATTGTATCCTGCGCACTGATTAAGATATATTTCTTCTGATAATAAAGAAAGGTGTGATTCCATGCAATATGCAGACAGAACCGGCCGTTCCCTGGGCGGCAGCACCCTCCAGGACCGCTTCCTGGAGGATTTATACGCCAGTTTTCTGGGACGAATGCTCATAAAACCGCTGGTCCATCCGGCTGTTTCCAAAATCTGCGGCGCTTTTCTGGACTCTCCATTGTCAGCGCCCTTCATTCCCGGCTTCATGAAGTCTGCGGGTATCTCCACAGAGGGCTGCGAAACACCTGCAGGCGGAAGATACCGCTCCTTTAACGCCTTCTTTACCCGCAGGATGCTGCCGCAAGCAAGACCCTTTGACGCCAGGGACCATATATTGTGCAGCCCCTGCGACGGATTTGCAAGCGTCTATCCCATCCATAAGAACATGCGCATCACTATCAAACACACTGAATATACGCTGGACCAGCTTTTAAGAGACTCAGGCCTGGCTGTCCGCTACACCGGCGGCACTGCCCTTCTCTTAAGGCTCACTGTATCAGATTACCACCGCTATGCCTATGTGGACCGCGGACGGCGCTCCTCTTACCGCCGTATTCCCGGTGTGCTCCACACAGTCAATCCGGCGGCAGCCTGCCGCCGGCCCGTCTATAAGGAAAACTCAAGAGAGTATTCCCTGCTGCGCTCCGGTTCCTTCGGCACAGTGCTGATGATGGAGATTGGAGCTCTTATGGTGGGGAAAATTGTAAACCATCACAAGGCTTATACCAGCATTGATGTGTTCCGCGGTCAGGAAAAAGGCTACTTTGCCTTTGGCGGTTCCTCCATCCTGCTGCTCTTCCAGCCTCATACCGTTACCATTGACAGGAATATCATGCGCAACACGGCCCTGGATGTGGAAACCAGGGTACGGATGGGCGAAGCCATCGGCCAGGTAATGAAGTCAAATTAATGGAGTCAAATTATATGGAATCAAATCAGATTAAACGAATTCAATTACAAAACCCCCGCAGTTCCTTACCGGAACCGCGGAGGTTTTTTCTTCTGCATTTCAATGCAGCTTCCATTTATCTTTTAAAACATAAACTTCTCAGCAAAGTAATCCTTTAACTCAGCAATCGGAACCCTTACCTGCTCCATGGTATCCCTGTCACGGACCGTTACGGCATGGTCTTCTTCTGAGTCGAAGTCATAGGTAATACAGAATGGAGTACCGATTTCATCCTGTCTCCTATATCTCTTACCAATGTTACCCCTGTCGTCAAACTCACAGTTGAAATACTTGGAAAGCTCGGTGTAAATCTTCTCAGCGCCTTCATTCAGTTTCTTGGACAGAGGAAGCACGCCTACCTTTACAGGGGCAATGGCCGGATGGAAATGAAGGACAGTTCTTACATCGCCTTCCCCGATTTCCTCCTCGTCATAAGCCGCGCACAGGAATGCCAGCGTCACGCGGTCAGCTCCCAGTGAAGGTTCGATAACATAAGGAATGTATCTCTCCTTTGTCTCATCGTCAAAGTAGGACATATCCTGTCCGGACACCTTCTGGTGCTGGCTCAAGTCATAATCAGTCCTGTCGGCAATGCCCCAAAGCTCGCCCCAGCCAAAGGGGAACAGGTACTCCAGGTCCGTGGTTGCCTTGCTGTAGAAGCTCAGCTCCTCAGGAGAGTGATCCCTGGCCCTCAGCTCATCATCCTTGATGCCTAATGACCTTAACCAGTTAATGCAGAATTCCTTCCAGTAAGCAAACCACTCCAGGTCTGTGTCAGGCTTGCAGAAGAACTCCAGCTCCATCTGCTCAAACTCCCTGGTACGGAATGTAAAGTTGCCGGGCGTAATCTCGTTGCGGAAGGACTTGCCGATCTGTCCGATACCGAAGGGCACTTTCTTTCTGGAAGTTCTCTGGACGTTCTTAAAGTTTACGAAAATACCCTGGGCAGTCTCGGGACGCAGATAAACCGTGCTCTTGGCATCCTCTGTTACACCCTGGAATGTCTTGAACATCAGGTTAAACTGACGGATATCCGTAAAGTCATGGGCGCCGCAGCTTGGACAGCAGATGTTGTTGTCATCAATGTACTGTTTCATCTGTTCCTGTGACCAGCCGTCAACAGAGCCTTCCATCTGGATTCCATGGGCATCGTTGTAGTCCTCAATCAGTTTGTCCGCGCGGAATCTTTCCTTACACTGCTTACAGTCCATCAGTGGGTCAGAGAATCCGCCCAGATGTCCGCTGGCAACCCATGTCTGGGAATTCATCAGAATAGCACAGTCAACGCCTACGTTGTAGGGGCTCTCCATGATGAACTTCTGCCACCAGGCTCTCTTTACATTATTTTTCAGTTCCACACCCAGGTTGCCGTAATCCCAGGTATTGGCCAGGCCGCCGTAAATCTCAGAACCTGGATACACAAAGCCCCTGTTCTTGGCCAATGCCACGATTTTCTCCATTGTCTTTTCCATATCTGCATCCTCTCTTCTTAATAATTATAGATTTAATATAAATTAAATTATAAGAATTACTTTAATATGATGTAACTGGTTCCCTCGCCGGACGTCTGCACCCGGTTGGAATCCTTCAGGACACAGCCATCGCTTACATACTGGATTTTTTTCTCCGTCACGATGACGCCCTGCCCTGTGGCCTTGACTACCAGGTTCTGTCCTTCCTTAAGGGCTGTCTCCTGGTCCACTGCCTTCCCCTTCTCATCCTTAAAGGACGCATCCTTAAGTTCACCGGACATAGCAGCCACCCTGCCTGTGTCCAGCTGGGTAAATGACACATTATAATCCCCAATCTCCTGAGCAAATTCAATGAGGCGGCCCGGAGTGTCATATTCCGTAACCAATATGGCTGTTCCGTTTCCAATCCTGGCTGAAACCATGGCCACCGGAAGTTTCCCGGAGCCTTCCGAGTTCTCATAGGAAGCAGCCTTTCCCAGCCCGCTGTTAAAATCACTGATTTTCTGTCCGGCCCGTGTCTTCAGCTCATCCTCCGTATAGTCGCCCTGCTGGTAAGTCTCCACCGAAGCCCACCTGACGCTGCCGTCGTCCGCCACATAGACGCTGTTCTCAGTAGGTTCTGCATCTCCCCCCATACCTATCCTGGAGCATCCCGTAACCATGGCAGCCGCCGCTGCCAGCAGCAGAATCCCCTTCACAATCTTCTTCATAACTGTTCCTTCCTCATACTTCTTTGCCGCCGTACCGGGCATATGGACATATTATATCCTCTGAATACCATAATTTCAAGCCTTATGACGGATTTTATGCTGTCAGGGTTTCCAAAATTTCCAAAGAACGGAACTCATGGCGCACAAAATACCGTCTGCTTTTTTCCACAACAGACTCGAATTCCTTCAGCACCTCTTCCTTCAGGCAAAACTTATAAAGGGATTCGGACGGTGAGCAGATGACATACTCCCAGGCATAATGACAGGAATCCGAGACAGGAACCGGAGGGTCCTGGGTGTATTCCCCGTTGATTACCATGCTCTTTAGCTCGAAAATCCTGCGCACCAGCCGGTTGGGTAGGGCAGGACGCAAAAGAGCCCTGAGGGACTGGTACAGGAGCTTTAACAGCTCTGTGCCGTCCAGATTTTCCTGAGCAAAATAAGCCGCGGTCTCCAGAAAATAGGAACCGTAGCAGGCTGCCTCCATGTCTGTGGACAGCCCGTCAAAGTAATTGGTAATCTGGGCTGACTGGAGATTGTAGGCATTCCTGCCCTCATAAAGGCTGAAGTTTCCAAAGCAAAAAGGCCTGCTGGCCGCCATCAGAGGATTGCCCTGCTTCCTGGCGCCATGGGAGAATGCCGTAATCTTTCCCCTCTCCCTTGTAAGCAGCACCAGACGCCTGTCATAATCCCCGGAGGGAGCCGAAAGGAGAACCATACCAGTCAGTGTTACTGTCTCTCTCATTTCCAGTTTTCCCCTCCTCTCAGCATTTCCATCCGACCTTCTGCCAAATCCCTGTGGTTTTTCCACCGTCAGCGTTGTAAAGCCAACAGTTATCCGCACTTATGAATGAGATTTTTTCTCATACTTCTTTTTGATTATAGCCGTAATTCTTCAGATACAGCTCGTTGTCCCGCCATTCCTTTCTTACCTTGACCCACAGCTGCAGGTTTACCTGCGTGTCCATCATGCTTTCAATCTCTTTCCTGGCCTCTATGCCGATACGCTTCAGCATACTGCCGCCCTTGCCAATAATGATGCCCTTGTGAGATTCTCTCTCACATACAATGCTGGCCTCAATGTCAATCAGGCCGCCCCTGCGCTCCTTCATCTTCTCAATGGTCACTGCGATGCCATGGGGAATCTCATCATCCAAAAGGCGCAGCGCCTTCTCGCGAATGAGTTCAGAGGCAATCTGCCGCATGGGCTGATCCGTCACCGTGTCCTCATCATAGAACTGCGGGCCGTACGGCAGGTATTTAAAGATCAGCTCTGTCAGCAGATCCGTATTCTTGTCCTTCAGTGCAGAAAGAGGCACGATTTCCGCAAAATCGCAGACATCTTTGTAGGCCGCGATAAAGGTGAGAATTTCATCCTGGTTCTTTACCGTATCAATCTTGTTGATTACCAGAATGACCGGGGTCTTTACATTCTTGAGCTGCTCCGCTATATGACGCTCGCCTGCGCCGATGAAGGTGGCAGGCTCCACCAGCCAGAGTATCACGTCCACTTCCTTCAGAGTGTGCTCAGCCACATTCACCATATATTCGCCCAGCTTATTCTTGGCCTTATGAATGCCGGGTGTGTCTAAAAAGATAATCTGTCCCCTGTCATCTGTGTACACGGTCTGTACCCTGTTCCTGGTCGTCTGGGGCTTATCAGAGGTGATTGCAATTTTCTGTCCAATTAAGTGGTTCATCAGAGTGGACTTTCCCACATTGGGACGTCCAATCAGCGTGACAAAGCCCGATTTCTTCTGTATATTCTCTTCCATTTAACTCTCTCTTCCTTAAAATTAGTGGTAAAGGTTCTTCACCTCACCGAACATGCCCTTCTGGACACGAATCTGCTCGTCATTGCCAATCACGCACAGCGCTTTGGTGTCCAGCACAGCCTGCACAATGTCAGCCAGCGCCTTTATATCCTCCTGGGTCACATCCAGAATCTGCTCCCGTTCCTTCTGCACCATCTCGTCCGTCACGCAGGAAAGATAGGCCGACAAATTCCTGGAACCCTTCAGGGAAGGCGTAAGAGGCGCATCCACATCGCTCATGGTGCCGATAACATACTTTGTCATGTCCCTCTCGTCAATGGAGAAATTCCTCAGATAATCCGGAATTCCTTCATACACCTGGTTGGTTGCCTCCAGGTTGGGATCCCTGTAAGATACCAGGCATCCGTCGCCGGTGCGGCTGAAGCTGCTCATGCAGCCGTAAGCCCCGCCCTTTACACGCAGGTTCATCCACAGATATTCATAGTTCATGATAACCTTTAAGACTCTCAGCGCCCCTGTGTATTCCAGTTTTCTTCCTCCGGCTTCCTTTCCCGCAAAGCTGCCGCATCTGGCCACATAATTTACCTGGGACGCTGTCTTAAAGCCCTCACCCCGGTTATCCGGACTGAACTCAAATTCATAGGTTTTTCCGTCTCCCTGTCCCAGCACTGACCGGAAGATCTTAAGCTCCGCGGGCAGCCGGCTGTAGCCTTCTGCGTCGGCCGTATATGCCACCAGCAGGTTATCCGACGTGAACAGGCGGGAGCACACATCCTTAAGCCTGGCAATCAATTGCCCTCTGTAGGAGACATCCTCCGCGAACCTGCGGCTGACATCCTCCAGAAATTGATAATATCCGATTCCGCCTGTGATATCATTAAAGGCAGCTGACGCGGAGAAATAGGACGAAGCCCTGCCAACCGCCGCACCGTGGAAAGCATCCTCCATCTTCATCCTGGCCCTTGACCTGGTTTCGTCCAGAATCTCTCCCAGGCGCTTTTCATCATCCAGCTTGGATCGGGTAAGAATCTCCGACAGAATGGAGAAAGCAAAGTCCAGTTTATGGTACAGCACCTTTGCGCTGGCAACAAACGCTCCCGTAAATTGTCCGGGATGCGCCGTATCCGGATAAGATGACACCGCAAAGCTCACGCCTCCGCTGTTGAGATAAATCTCACTGGTCAGATCCCCATAGCTGTAATGCTCCGTATCCACATATCCCAGCACTGCCTTCAGAAGTCCCACATAAGGCAGATCCTCCGCCGGCACCCGGCTGGTGTCAAACAGCACCTTCAGATATCCGATTCCGGAGGTAAACAGGTTGCTGTGGATGACTGTCGCTCCGTCCTCCGCCTTGATCTCATAGGAAAAGCGTCCGCCTTCCCGTTCAATATCCTCCCTTTGCAGCATAGGAATTTTTTCCAGGTCCTCCTGCCGTGACGGTTCCTCCTGATACTCCTTTAACTGTCTGGTCCGGGCAGCCAGGGTCTCCAGCTCCTCCCTGCCAAGGGACTCCTTATATGCCTTCAGCTTTTCAGCCAGATTGCGGTCCTCCTCAGCTGTCTGGTTCACCCTGGGGCGCACTGTGATGACCGCCTCATGGGGATTATCCAGAAGGTACCGGTGTATCAGCTGTTCAAAATACCCTTCCTCCACTGCCTTTTTCAGATAGTCAAAGGTTTTCTGGTATTCCAGATGGAGGGTGGGCTTTCCGCCGTACAGCCAGCTGTCCAGGGACCACAGACCGTACATAAGGCCCTTGGGAGCAGAGCCGTAGTCCGCCTCGCGGTAACGGAACTCATAGAGATTCAGTCCGGCCAGCAGACTCTTCCTGTCAATCCCCTGGTCGGCCAGCCTTCGCAGGGTCCCCTTTACAACCGCAAGGAATTCTCCCTTCTGCTCCGGGTTGGCATTCTTTGCAATAATGGAAAAATACGGCTGCAGAATCCCGCAGTCATAGCCTCCCAGGATATCCTGCCCGATGCCCGCATCAATCAATGCCTGCTTTAAGGTTGCGCCCGGCGCGTTAATCAGCGTATATTCCAAAATCTGAAAGGCCACATAAAGTACCGGTTCCAAATCCGTCCCCACCACAGTGCTGATGGAAAGATAGGTCCTGTCCTTTGTCCCTTCCTCCTCCGTGACAGAGTAGGTGATTTCTCTCTGGACCGGCTGTTCAAAGGGCTGCTGCATGGCTATGGCGGAGTCCGCGTGGCAGTCCTTTCTGTCATAATGTCCCAGATATTCCTGGTCCAGCCATGTAAGCTTCTGTGCCATATCCATGTCTCCGTAGAGATAGATATAGCTGTTGGCCGGATGGTAGTAATTCCTGTGGAAGGCAATGAACTTTTCATAAGTGAGTTGCGGAATCACAGCAGGGTCTCCCCCCGATTCATTGGAGTAGGTGGTATCCGGAAAAAGCACATTTCTGGTAAAACGGTCCAGAACGCTTTCCGGTGACGAAAAAGCGCCCTTCATCTCATTATAGACAACACCGTTGATGGTCAGCTCATCCTCCGGTGACTCCAGTTCATAATGCCATCCCTCCTGAAGGAATATCTTTGGCTCCCTGTAAATAGCCGGGTGGAGAACGCCGTCCAGATACACGTCCATCAGATTCTGAAAATCCTTGTCATTGCAGCTGGCAACAGGGTAGACGGTTTTATCCGGATAAGTCATGGCATTCAGGAACGTGTTCAGCGAACCTTTTACCAGCTCCACAAAGGGATCCTTAACCGGAAACTTATCCGACCCTTCCAGCACACTGTGTTCCAGTATATGGGGAAGTCCCGTACTGTCATCGGGCGGTGTACGGAAACCGATATAGAACACCTTGTTCTCATCCTCATTGGACATCAGGAATATCCTGGCGCCGCTTTTTATGTGTTCCAGCACCATGGCCCTGGAGTCCATTTCCTCCACGTACATCTCCTCTGACACGCGGTAAGCGGCCAGCTCTTTTACCTTTTCCAGATTCCTTCCATCTGCCATAGCTTTAATCTCTCCATTCTATCGTTCATTCAGTCATATCATACTAACTACTATTCTGCCATTTTTCCCACTGCCCATACACAGCGCCCTCACATATTCCCCATGAGCCTGTCCTTCACAATGGAAGCACACTCTCTCACGCACAGATGGATAAACAGAACCGGATCAGAATCCGCAGATATGCCGTATACGTTGTCAAATCCCCATTTTTCCGCTGTGAGCCTGGCACGGTAAATATGAAAATTACTGGTGAGGACCCCTATCTCCAGCGGCTTATCCGGCGCAATGGCATAGGGAACCGAGCCTGCCTTTCCAGGCATGGGGACGATTTCCTTCTTGTCCTTCAACCGGTCCTGCTCTATGACAATCTTGCTGTAAGCAATGTTTTCAACCGTGCTGGTGGAATAGGACTCCATCAGCAGCTGCCTGGGACTTACACCGTTGTATACCAGATAATCATACATGACCTGGGCCTCGCTGTCTGTTTCCCCCGGTCCCTTGCCGCCGGAGAGCACCAGGATGGTGTACGGATTTTCCTCCGCATAGACAATGGCCCTGTCCAGACGCTTTTTCAGGGAATTGCTGACCGTGTGTTCTTTGACCCTGGCCCCCAGCACAATCACATAATCCAGGTTGGCCTTACCCGGCGTGGCTGCCCCCAGAAACACCAGAACACAGAGGATTCCCAGCACAGCCACCCCTGCAATACAGGTGGTAACCACCGACACCGGCACCCAGCGGGGAATCCGTTCCATGTTCCTGGCATAATACCACCTTCCATATACCAGAAATACAAGCAGGGCCGCGAAAAACAGCCATATGAAGGCAAATGAGGTGCTTATGCCCGCATACACAACTATGATTATGAAATAAACGACACAAAGCACTGCCAGCCCAATGAGTACTCCATCTAACATACCAAGGCACCTCCTGTCTGCCAGAGCCTGCACGGCTCAGGCGCAGCTTCTTCCTCCCGAATTCCGGACGGTCCAATCCTCAGTTTCCTCTAATCCCCGGATTTATCTAATCCTCTGTCTCTTCTTTTCTGCGCAGGATATCATAAGCAGACACATCTGACGACAGCTTTACCCACAGAGTCTGCTTTGGATGGGGAGCGCTCTCCTGCGCATTGCCCTCTTCGTCTGTCATAGACTCCACTGTCACTGTAAGGTTCTGTCCGTCGGGCTTCATGACCTCGATGGTCTCCCCAACCGAAAATTTATTTTTCTGTTGGGTCCTGCACCGGCCCAGGCTGTCCGTCTCTTCCACGGTTCCCAGGTAAGTGTAGCTCTTCACATAAGTGCTGCTGTCATATATGTGGTCATCCGCAGTGGGCTTTCCGAAGTAAAAGCCGGTGGTGAACCTGCGGTTGGTGCATTTTCCTATCTCTTCCCTGTACCACTCCAGATTCTCCCTGTACACGGCCGGATCCTTTAAATAGTCGTCAATGGCCCTGCGGTAGGCTCTGGTGACAGTGGCCACGTAGAGGGCTGTCTTCATCCTTCCCTCTATCTTGAAACTGTCGATTCCGGCATCCATCATCTCCGGTATATACTCCACCATGCACAGGTCCTTGGAGTTAAAGATGTAGGTGCCCCGCTCATTTTCATATACAGGCATGTACTCTCCCGGCCTGGTCTCCTCCACAAGGGAATATTTCCAGCGGCAGGGATGGGTGCAGGCACCCTGGTTGGCATCCCTTCCCACGAAATAATTGCTCAGAAGGCATCTGCCGGAATAGGAAATGCACATGGCGCCGTGGATAAAGCTCTCTATCTGCATATCCTGGGGAATGCGGTCCCGGATTTCCCGGATTTCCGCCAGAGACAACTCCCTTGCGGACACCACCCGCCTTGCCCCCAGTCCATGCCAGAACAGATAGGTCCCGTAATTGGTGTTGTTGGCCTGGGTGCTTATATGGATCTCCATGTGGGGAAGAACTCTTCTGGCAATGGCGAACACACCCGGATCGGATATGATGAGCGCATCCGGCGCCACATCCCTCATCTCTTCAAAATAAGCCTCCACCCCCGGCAGGTCTCCGTTATGAGCCAATATATTGGCCGTCACATAGACTTTGACCCCGCGCGCATGGGCAAAGGCAATTCCTTGTTTCATCTCTTCATTGGAAAAATTATGGGCCTTGGCCCGCAGGCCAAAGGCCTCTCCTCCGATATATACGGCGTCTGCCCCGTAAACAACGGCTGTTTTCAGCACGTCCAGGCTTCCAGCCGGTATCAGCAATTCTGTCTTCCTCATTCCACTCTCTCCGTATATTTGGTGCTGACAGCAACTCCGTCCCCTATGGGGATGATGGCTGTCTCCAGCCCCTTCCTGTGCTTCAGCTCATACAGATACCGCCGCATCCTGCTGTGGATGGTCCTGTTCCTGCGCTCCACTGCAAATCTGGATTCCACGATATCCCCGTCCTGGAGAACATTGTCTGATATGAGGACTCCCCCGTCAGGCATCAGCTCCAGAATCATGGGCAGCCAGTGCAGATACTGGCCTTTGGCGGCATCCATAAACACCAGGTCAAAGATCTGGCCCTTAAGTCCGGCCAGCAGATCATCTGCATCCCCTGCCAGAAGGGTAATTCGCCCTTCCTCGCCGGCTTTTTCAAAATGTTCCAGGGCCTCGGGGATCCGCTTTTCATACTTCTCAATGGTGGTGATGCGGCAATCTTCCGGCATCACACGGCACATGAGAAGGGACGAGTATCCCACGGCCGTTCCTATCTCCAGTATACGCGACGGCCTGAGGGCCGCCACCAGGGTTCGCAGAAGGGCTGCTGTTTCCCTGCGTATGATGGGTACCCGGTCCCTTAAGGCTTCCTGTTCTATGGAATCCAGCAGGCTGCCCTGGCTGGATTCCAGGGAATGTATATAATCCGTAATCCTGTCATTTACAATCATTGGGTTCCATCCTCTGCCGCGTCCTCAATCCATCCGCCTTCCATCTCCTGGTCCTCGCCTTCATAGGTCTGCTCATTGGCCTGGACCTCCTGGGCGTCAATGGCGTCAGTCCCTGCCTGAGACCCGGGCGCCGCGTCAGCCGGTACACCCGCATCCGTCTCAGCAGCCGCGGCTGCACCGTCTTCGGATGCAGCTGCGGTCTCCGGGGATGTCTCCTGGCCGGAAGCGGCGCTGTCCCCATTTTCCCCCTCAGATGTCCTGCCCTGGGCAGTCTTGGCCTCGGCTGCTTTGGCACCTCCGGACTGGGCCGGTTTCGCGCTGTCTTCGGTTTCCGGCTTCTCATTGAGCAGCTGGAGAATTTCCTTGGACGTCATGGATGTATTAAGGGTATAGGTGCCCGGATAGATTGTCTCATAGTCATAGAACCTGCTCTGGAAAATAAAGGCAAACTCGCTTTTAATAAGCCCCTTATGCGCAAGAAGCTGCGCTGCGTCAGACACGGATTCCTTTGAATCAATCCGGACTACCATATCCTGTCCGGGGGCCTCATCCACTGCCTCGGCAAAGAATATCTCATGGCCAAAGGCATAGCCCCTGGCAACCGCCTCATACAGCAGCAGGATAATCAGGGCATATACCATGAGCTTCACGGATATGCTGATTATGGTGGTTGTGATTTTGTTGATTTCCCTTGTCCTATTGCTCATAATCCATTCCTCTTATCCTGCCCGGCGTCTTCATGACCGCGGTATCCCGGACCGGATCCGCTGCCTGCGCGGCAGCACGCCGGTCCGGTATCTGTTATACCTCCATGATAATCGGCAGAATCATGGGATTGCGCTTCATGCGCTTCCACAAAAAGTCACTTAAACTGTCTTTAATGATATTCTTTATCTTACCCCAGTCGCTGACATGGCGGTCCAGGCAGTCCTGCACCGCGTCATACACAATGGTGTGGGCTTCCTCCAGCAAATCCTCGGATTCCCGCACATACACAAAGCCTCTGGACACGATATCCGGACCCGCAAGCAGCTGGTTGCTGTGCTTCTCTAAGGTCAATACTACTACAATAATACCATTTTGTGCAAGGTTTTGTCTATCCCGTAATACAATATTGCCCACATCGCCCACGCCAAGGCCGTCCACGAAGATGCCTCCGCAGGCAACATGGTCTATCACCTCGCAGCTGTCCCCGTCCAGGGCGACCACGTCGCCGGAGTTAACCATGACAGCATTTTCCTTCTGTACGCCCATGAACTGGGCCAGCTCCCTCTGGGCCATACGGTGGCGGTACTCGCCATGGATAGGGATGGAGAACTTGGGATGCACCAGAGAATAAATCAGCTTCAGGTCCTCCTGGCAGGCATGTCCTGAAACGTGGGTATCCTGGCAGATTACCTCGGCGCCCTTCATGGACAGCTCGTTCACCACATTGGCCACTGCCTTTTCATTGCCGGGAATAGGTGTGGAGCTCAGCACCACCACGTCTCCCGGCACAATGGATACCTTCTTGTGAATGCTGGCGGCCATCCTGGAAAGGGCGGCCATGGACTCGCCCTGGCTTCCCGTGGTAATAAGCACCGTTGACTCCGGCGGGTAGTTTTTCAGATGTTCAATGTCGATGAGGGTTCCCTCCGGCACGTTGATATATCCCAGCTTGCTGGCAATATCCATGATCGTCACCATGCTGCGGCCTTCCACCACAACCTTGCGGCCGTATTTATACGCAGTGTTCACCACCTGCTGAACCCTGTCCACATTGGAGGCAAAGGTGGCAACGATGATGCGCCTGTTCTGGTGCTCCGCGAATATGGCGTCAAATGTCTTTCCCACGGTACGCTCGGACATGGTGAATCCGGGACGGATGGCATTGGTGCTGTCTGCCATCAGGGCCAGCACGCCCTTCTTGCCCAGCTCCGCAAAGCGCTGCAGGTCAATGGGATCCCCAAACACCGGCGTATAGTCAATCTTAAAGTCTCCTGTGTGCAGCACGGTTCCCACCGGCGTAAATATGGCCAGGGCGGATGCGTCCTGGATGCTGTGGTTTGTCTTCACGAATTCCACTCTGAAACATCCCAGGTTCACGGACTGTCCGTGCTTCATCACCTTGCGTTTGGTGTTCTTTAAGAGGCGGTGCTCCTCCAGCTTATGCTCAATCAGGGCAATGGTCAGCTTTGTGCCGTATACAGGCACATTGACCTGCTGCAGGATATAAGGCAGGGCGCCGATATGGTCCTCATGGCCATGGGTAATGACGAAGCCCTTCACCTTGTCAATGTTCTGCTTTAAGTAGGTCACATCCGGTATTACCAGGTCAATGCCCAGCATGTCGTCCCCCGGGAAGGCCAGTCCGCAGTCCACCACAATGATGCTGTCCTCATACTCAAAGGCAGTGATGTTCATTCCAATCTGCTCAAGACCGCCTAACGGAATGATTTTCAGCTTGCCCCTTCCATCCTTTCTTCCGTCCCGTCCCTTCTGCCTGGCCGGCGCGGGAAGCGCCTTTGATTCGCCGGAATTTCTGGCCGCCTTGGACTCCCCTGAATTTCTGGATGCCTTTGGGCTGCCGGTTCCCTTGGAGGTCCTTGCGCCGGTGCTGTCCTTGGACTTACTGGCAGCGGTTCCGGTCTGGGCCTCTCCCTTTTGTCCGGTCCTGCTCTTTGCCTGTCCCTGTCTGGAGCCCGGATTTTTCTGGGCTTCCCCATTTCCTCCCTGTTCCTTGGAAGCGGTCTTTTTCCGGGCCGGTCTCCTGTTCTGGGGCTTTTTGGCAGGCTGCTCCTGTGGGGCCGCTGTTCCTGCCGTCTCCCGGACGCCGGCCTCCTGGACATTGTTTTCCTGTACGGCCTGAATCGTTACCTGTGCAGCTGCCTCTGCCGTATTCTCTTTTTCTTCTAAATTCAAATTGATTCCTCCAATCTTTCTTTCTATCTATTTCTCAAGGTCCACATCTGCATCGCTTAACAGTTCTTCAAACACTTTCATCAGTGCGTCCAGTTCGCTGTCGTCTTCCACAAACTCATACACGGCCTCAGCGTCCTGCTGTCCTGACATATCCTTAAGGATATAGCACTCTCCGTCCTCACCTTCCGGTGCGTCTGTCACAAGCAGATAACTCCTTGCATTTATCCTTGTTTCTTCCAGCACATAAAAATCCACGGATTCCCCTGAATCCGTCACCATGGTAATCATATTTTCTCTCGTCTTTTCTTCCATTTCTTCTCTCCCGGCGCCTGTCTGTCCCGCCTGAGGGGACCGGCTGTTTTCTCCATGTCCCAATTACATCCTAAATATGCTGCAGGCTGTCCAGATATCCCTGCAGAATCATGGCTGCCGCAATCTGGTCCACGCTTTTCTTTCTGTTTTCCCTGCGCACTCCGCTTTCAATCAGAACCCGCTCTGCCGCCACTGTGGTGAGACGCTCGTCCCAGAGAATGACCTCAAGACCGGTACGCCGTTCCAGGGCCGCTTTAAACTCCCGGGTCTTCTCCCCGCGCTCGCCCACTGTATTGTTCATATTCTTAGGATAACCAAGAACAATGCATTCAATCTCGAATTCACCAATTAATTGCTCAATCCGCGCAAGGGTCTGACGCATCTTATTCTCGCTGGCCCTGGTGATTGTTTCCACTGTCTGGGCAGTGATACCTAAAGGATCGCAGACTGCCACCCCAACTGTTTTCGAGCCAAAATCCAGACCCATTATCCTCATATTCAATTCCTCCGGTAAACGCAAAAAATCGGAATGCACCATAAAAGCAGCTGGCCTATGGCCAACTGAATGCATCCCACTCATATCCATCCGTACATTACTGTGAAGGCCCTTTCCCGGGCCTTCTGTTATTCACGCCGCATATCCTGCCTGCCCGTGGCGGGCCGGATGCCCCTGGAGCGCCCCTGCAGATTGCCCCGGAACCAGTCTGAAACAGTTCTTATTTCAGACGGGCATCAATATACACAGCCATCAGTTCCTCCAGAATCTCATCCCGTTCAACCTTCATGATAAGACTTCTGGCGCCTTTATGGCTGGTAATATAAGTCGGGTCCCCAGACATGATATAACCCACGATCTGGTTCACGGGATTATACCCCTTTTCAGTCAAGGCAATATATACCTGCTCCAGTACGTCGCTTACTTCTATCTTTTTGTCCTGAACAGCTTGAAAATATTGAGTATCTTTTATATTGCCCATGTCATCACGTCCTTTAAGTATTCTTCTCTATTCTACATTATATTTTGCTATTCGGCAATAGATTATTTTCTTAATTTTTTCTAATTATTGTCATGTTTCTGTAAAATGTCGCACAATCTTTCCGTCTTTTCGGAAATATGTTCCTTTTTTTAAGAAAATTCTACCTTTAAAATCTCATCATTCAAAAGGCCGGAAGCAGAAAGCTCCATGATGCCCCCGGCCAGCTGCTCCCTGTCCATTCCATCCTCCAGCGGCAGGGCTGCCCTGACATACTGAAGGGTGCGGCCTATCATATACCATTTTCCCCCAATCTCAGTCTCTTCCTCAAACAGGACCGATATCCGGCTCCCCACAAAACGCTCCCTGTACTCACGGGACATGGTTCTTTCCAGTTCCAGCAGCACGTCACTGCGCCGCGCCTTTACCTGCTCCGAAACCTGGTCCTTCATGACAGCTGCCTTGGTACCCTGGCGTTTGGAGTATTTAAAAACATGCATCTCATAAAAGCGCACGGTCTCCAGAAACCTTCTGGTGCTCTCAAACTCCTCCTCTGTCTCTCCCGGAAAACCGGCAATCACATCCGTGGTAATGGCCGGATGGTCAAAGGTCTCCCTGAGTATGCCGCAGCGTCTGAGATAATCCTCCGTGGTATAATGGCGGTTCATCCGTTTTAACGTGGCGTCGCAGCCGCTTTGGAGGGAGAGGTGGAAATGAGGACAGAATTCCGGCAGGCCGGCCAGCTTCCCGGCAAATTCCTCGGTGATGATTCTGGGTTCCAGGGAGCCCAGACGGATGCGCTTTAATCCCTCCACCCGGTGAATCCGCTCTATCAAATCCCAAAGCGGGCCGCTGTCCCAGTCGCCGCCCTTTACCGGGCTTCCTTCCATATGCTCCGTTCCGTAGGAGCTTAAATGAATGCCTGTCAGCACCACTTCCCTGTATCCCCGGGCCACCAGTCCTTCCACCTCAGCCACCACGTCCTCCGGCTTCCGGCTTCTGACCCTGCCTCTGGCATATGGGATGATGCAGTAGCTGCAGAATTGATTACAGCCGTCCTGGACCTTGATAAAGGCCCTGGTGTGTTCTCCCAGGCGGCTTACATGAAGCTCCTCATACTCCTGATCCCGGGCAATATCCAGCACATAGCCTTCCTCATTTCCCTGCCTGTCCCTCATATATTCTTCCAGTATATCCGCCAGACGCGCCTTATTGTTATTGCCGATAATGATATCCACGCTGCTGTCTTCCTTCAGGGCATCGGACGCCACCTGGACATAACAGCCCGCCGCCACCACCACAGCCTCCGGATTCAGCTTCTTTGCACGGTGGAGCATCTGGCGGGATTTGCGGTCCGCGATATTGGTCACGGAGCATGTATTGATAATATAGACGTCAGCCTTCTGGTCAAAGGGCACGATTTCATAACCGCGCTCCGCCAGCTGCTGTTTCATGGCCTCCGTCTCATAAGCGTTTACTTTGCATCCCAGGTTATGCAGGGCTGCTTTTGGCATTGTAAAACCTCCTGTTCACGGTCTGTCACGACCCTTTATGCGGGGCATCCGCCCTATGGATCTCTAACCAAATTACCATATTGTTTCTGCGTTTTTCATGCAATCTCACTATTGACTTTTAGTCCCCCTGTCTGTAGTATTAAAGCAAAGCAGGATTCACTGCAAACATAATCCATACACATATACCACAAGGAGGGTTTTTCTCATGAAAACAGTTCGTATTTCGTTAAATTCCATTGACAAGGTTAAGTCATTTGTAAATGATTTATCTAAGTTTGATGTTGATTTTGATTTGGTTTCCGGCAGATATGTGATTGATGCCAAGTCTATTATGGGTATCTTCAGCCTGGATTTATCCAAGCCAATCGACCTGAACATTCATGCCGAGAGCGGCGTTGATGACATTCTGGCTGTCTTAGCACCATACATCATCGCGTAATCTGCTGATTCATCTTTCGCTGCCCGGGCAGCGGGACAAAGCACATAGACCATCAGAAACCATCAGAGTCTGCCGAGGCAGACTCTTTTTTGTGTTTGTTTCCAGGTTGTACCTGCATATTTTACGTTTTTTGCATTTACCCCTGACAGAGAATCTGTTCCGTGGTCTCAAGGGCAGTCTCCACCAGCTGGTCGATTTTTTCCTCCAGGCGGCGCTCCGAGCTGTGAATCACATTAATGTTGGGCTTTGTCACCGGATGCTTGGCCACGAAAATGGTGCAGCAGTCCTCGTAGGGCTGGATGGATGTCTCGTAGGTGCCGATTTTCTCAGACACATCCACAATTTCCTGCTTGTCAAAACCAATGACCGGCCGGAACACCGGCATGGTGCACACCTCATTGGTTGCTGCAAGGGACTGTAATGTCTGGGAGGCCACCTGCCCGATGCTCTCGCCTGTAATCAGGCCGATGGAGCCGGTGCGTTCCGCTATGGTCTGGGCAATCCGCATCATATAGCGGCGCATGATGATGGTCAGTTCCTCGTGGGGGCACTTATCGTAAATGTAGAGCTGGATATCCGTGAAATTCACCACATGGAGATTGATGGGGCCCGCGTATCTGGCCACCAGGTTTGCCAGGTCCGCCACCTTCTGCTTTGCTCTCTCGCTGGTATAGGGCGGGGCATGGAAATACACCGCGTCTATCTTCACGCCTCTCTTGGCAATCATGTAGCCTGCCACCGGGCTGTCGATGCCGCCGGACAGCAGCAGCATGGCTCTGCCGTTGGTTCCCACAGGCATGCCTCCTGGTCCGGGAATCATCAGGGAAAACAGGTTGACTCTCTGGCGCACCTCCACATGAAGAATCACATCCGGGTGATGGACGTCCACGCGCATCTGGGGAAACGCTTCCAAAATCACCTCTCCCATGTCGCGGTTAATCTGCTCCGAGGTCACGGGATACTGCTTATCCCCCCTGCGGGCATTTACCTTGAAGGTGATGTTCTTATCCGGATAAACCTGGTCCATGTACTCCACCACATGTTTTTTCAGGTTCTCGTAATCCTTATCCTCAATCTGCACCATGGGGCAGATATCCGCAATGCCGAATACCCGCCTAAGGGCCTCCACCGCATCGTCGTAATCATAGTCCGTCTCTGCCTTCACGTAGATGCGCCCTGATTCCTTGGTGACGTCAAACTGTCCCTCCACGCTCTTTAGCGCATAGCGGATCTGCTTTATGAGGGCGTCCTCAAACATATACCGGTTTTTGCCCTTGGTGCCAATCTCTGCGTATTTAATTAAAAATGACTGGTACTGCATCTTTTACCTCTTTCTATCGCTTAATCGTCCGCCTGGTTATCCTGCGTGGACGTTTCATTTACATGTATCAGCCTCTGTGGTACTTTCTCAGTACCGGCAGAAGCTCTTCCAGGACTTCCATACAGTAATCTATCTCTTCCTTTGTGTTGAACACGCCAAAACTGAACCTCAGCGTAGAATCCAACAGTTCCTGCCTGACTCCAATGGCCTTTAAGGTTCCGCTGATTGCCGGATGGTTGGAAGAACAGGCGGATCCGGAAGAAACATAGATTCCCTTGTCCTCCAGGGCATGAAGAAGGACCTCGCTTCTCACCCCTTGAAAGCTTGCGCTGACAATCTGGGGCGCGCTCTCCATTCCCTTGCGGCTGTTGACGGTGACACCCGGCAGCGACGCCATGCGGTCTGTCATGTAATCCTTCAGGCCGGTGATGTACTCCACCTTCTGCTGATGGTCCGTGTAAATTTCCCTGGCCGCCTGGCCCATGCCCGCAATGCCCGGAACATTTTCCGTGCCTGAACGCATATCCTTCTGCTGGCCGCCTCCGTAGAGAAGGGGACGAATCTTCACCCTCTCGTCGATGTAGAGAAACCCCACTCCCTTGGGGCCGTGAATCTTATGGGCGCTGACAGACAACAGGTCGATTCCCTGCTTCTTCGGACGTATGGCAAGCTTGCCGTATGCCTGTATGGCGTCCACATGGAAAAGGATGGAAGGATTCTTCCCGTGGACAAGGGATGCAATCTGTTCCACCGGCTCAATGGCGCCCACCTCGTTGTTTACATACATGATGGATACCAGTATGGTGTCCTGACGGATGGCGGATTCCAGCTCCTCCAGTGATATATGGCCCTGGCTGTCCACAGACAGATATGTGACCTCAAACCCCTGCTGCTCCAGATACGCCAGGGGGTTGTAAACCGAGGCGTGTTCGATTCTGGTACTGATGATATGCTTTCCGGCTCTCTGGTTTGCCATGGCAGTGCCGATAAGAGCCATATTGTTGGATTCCGTGCCGCCGGAGGTGAACAGGATTTCCTTATCCCTGACCTTTAATGTCCTGGCAATGTCCGCAGCTGCCTGACGCACATACCGCTCCGCCTCCATTCCCTTTCTGTGCTTGGCGGACGGATTGCCGTAATCCTCCGTCATGGTTTTCACCACAATATCCTTTACGCTGTCAAATACACGCGTGGTGGCTGAATTGTCAAAATATGCTTCCATTATACAAACTCCTTTACAGCGCCCCTTCCAGCCGCATCATAAGTACCGACAGCACGGCCAGGCCCGCTGTCTCCGTCCTCAGTATCCTGCGCCCCAGGCTGATGGGCCGCACCCCCTTTGAAAGGGCCAGATCTATCTCACGTTCATCAAATCCGCCCTCCGGACCAATGAACACAGCAATGTCCTGCCCCGGCCCAAGGGTGTCTAATTCCGCCTTTGTGCCGGCCATCCCCTCCTCATGTTCATAGGGAATGAGACGCATGGAAAAGCCCCGGCTCTCCACATAGTCAAAGGCTTCCTTCAGCGTCATGACGCCGCATACCTGCGGAACCAGACTGCGCTTGGACTGCTTGGCAGCGCTCTCTGCGATGGCCTGCCACCGCTTGCGCTTGGCCTCTTCCTTTTTCGGCTCCAGCTTGACCACCGTGTTTCTGGTGGACACCGGCACAATGCCGGCCGCCCCCAGCTCCACTGCCTTCTGGATGATGAATTCCATCTTATCAGATTTGGGCAGTCCCTGGAAGAGCCAGATTCTGGAAGGAAGCTCCCTCCCCTCCTCCTTTGTCTCAAGAATCCGCACCGCGACCTCCTGTCCGGCGATTTCTTCTGCCTGGCACAGGTAATCCCTGCCGGTGCCGTCGCTGACCAGCATTTTCTCCCCCTGCCTTACGCGCAGAACATTCTTTATGTGGTTCACGTCAGGGCCGGTTATCCGTATCAGGCCGTCCTCCACCTGTTCAGGGTTCACAAAAAAATGATGCATGGCTTTCCCTCAGGTCCTTCCTCATTCATCCTATTTCCTTCTGGCGGTCACGCTCACCCATTCTCCCTGGTATGTGATTTCCACCATTTCCAGCTCCCGGCAGCGTGCAAACGCCTCCTTCACCGCTTCCTCCTTCATATCAATAATGCCGGAGGTGATGAAAATACCGCCCTTTTTCAGGTGGGCAGGTATCTCGTCCACCAGCAGAATGATGACATCTGCCAGTATGTTGGCCACCGCCACATCGTACTTGCCGTATCCTGCCCATTCCTTTACGGAAAGCTGATCTATGATATTCCCTTGGAGTACATGAAACCTGTCCTCAGGAATGCTGTTGGCTTCCAGGTTCTCTCTTACGGCGTTAATGGCATTTTCATCCAGATCCGTGCCCCACACCTCTTTAGCCCCCAGTTTCAGGGCCGTGATTCCCAGAATGCCGCTGCCTGTTCCCACATCCAGCACAAGGGTGTCCCGGTTCACATACTTCTTAAGCTGGCGGATGCACAGCTGGGTGGTCTCATGCATACCGGTTCCAAAGGCAGTACCCGGATCAATCTGCACCAGAAGCTTGTCCTTGTGCTCCTCCGGTATGGTTTCCCAGGTAGGCTTAATCAGAATATCGTCCACTGTAAAGGGCTTAAAGTACTGTTTCCAGTTGTTAATCCAGTCCTTGTCCTCTGTCTCCGACGCGGTGATAGTTCTGGCGCCCAGCTCCGCAAATGGCGACAGCTCGTCCAGGCCCTCTTCCACCCGTTTGAGATAATCCGCCACATCCGCGTCATCATCCAGGTAAAAGCTTATCCTGGCAACCCCTTCGTCCGGAGGAAGCTCAGGAAGGATGTCAATGAACATTCCCTTTGTCTCCTTCTCCGTCAGGGGCACATTATCCTCGATTTCGATTCCTTCTATACCAATGTCGTCAAACATGCTGCTAATCAGGTCTACCGCCTCAGTGGTGGTTGTTAATGTAAATTTTTTCCATTTCATATGATTCACTCCTATTTCCTATGCGCCGCTTACTATTTTAATAAACAATACCCCAAGCACCATCAGGACCACGGGACGGACCACCTTCTGTCCGTCGTGGGCCACCATGCCTGCCCCGATATAGTGTCCCGCGATGGAACAGACGCCTGCCGTAAGCCCCAGCGGGTAGCAGACATTTCCAGTGGCAATAAAGGTCACAAGGGCCGCAATATTGGAGGAAAGGTTGATTACCTTTGTCTGGGCGGAAGCGCTGCGGGCGTCCAGCCCGGCAGCCCCTGTGAGAATAAGAATCAGGAAGGTTCCTGTTCCGGGTCCGTAAAAGCCGTCATATCCCCCCACAAAAAAGGCTGCCGCCATGCAGACGGCAAACACCTTGTTTCTGGAAATATCATCCGTCCTGTCCCTCGCTCCCATATCCTTGTTCCTGAGCACGTAAAACGCTGCAACGGGCAGCACCACAATCATCATGTGCTTGATGACGGATTCCGGCACCATGAGGGCCAGATGGGCTCCCAGGGCCGAGCCTGTCAGGGCTGCCGCCGAGGAACAGACCGCCATGAACACCTTTCCCTTCAGAAAACCGTGCTTTGCCAGGCGGGCCGTGGAAACAGTGGTGCCCAGGGCTGAGCTGAGCTTATTGGTACCCAGTGCCACATGGGCGGGCACCCCTGCAATAAGATATGCAGGCAAGGCAATAAGCCCGCCTCCTCCTGCAATGGAATCCACCAGTCCGGCCAGGAATACCAACGGGCACACAATGAGATATTGTAACATGATTGTATCCTCTTTTCTGTAAAACAACCTTTATATTATCACATAATATGTACACTGGCAATAAGCGGCAATTTTTTTTTGCAATAAAAAATCCCCGCCCCGCATTAACATTATGAACGGATGAAAGAAAGATGCCGGGGCAGGAGCGGGCAGCCGCTAAAGCCCCAGGGGACAGGGATTCCGGAACATACAATCATAAACCAAAAGGGCGGCAAAGAGCCGCGCGAAATTCCAACATTGCATTACACTCCATCACACACATACCGGATGGAACGGCTCCCAGGCATTGAACCAAGATACAAAAGAGAGGGATTACCATACAGTTACCATATAAATAAGGATACGAAAGAAAAAATTGCTTCTGGTCTTAAATTTACCATACGACAAAAATCAGGAAACCCCGGCTCCTGCTTGCCACAGGCGCCGGGGTTTTCTCCGCTACTGAATCAAAACCCCGTCCGCTCCCACCACATAGCCGTCCGGGGTTGTGGTGTTTACAAGCAGGCGTCCCATGGTCCCGTCTGACTGGGTATTGAAATAATAAAGCTTTCCGTCTATCATCTGCCAGCCTGTGCGCATCATCCCCAGGGTACCGTCATCCAGGGGATTCAGATAATAGCGGTTATTGTCGCTGTCCGTAAACCACCCGGTCAGCATATATCCATTTTGGTCAAAGCGGTACCATCTGTTATGTATGAGCTGCCACCCCCCTGACAGCCAGCTGCCGCCATAGAGCTGGAACCACCAGCCTCCGGGACTGTATCTCCAGCCCTGGCCGTACTGTACTCCGGGGCCTCCGTTGTAATACCACCAGTCATCCTCGTCGTCCCATTCATCCCAGTCGTCCCAATAATCGTCATTGGGATCCCACCAGTATCCGGGGGCAAACTGGGCAGTGGACGTGTCCGGCACATTAGAGTTAAAGCCGGGATAAGCCCTGACCGTATTATCCGCGGTGACCTGGGCATTGCCCTGAGGCGCCGAAGGGCCGCCGTAATCGTAGGTTCCTGACGGCGCCGTCCCGTAATCATACTCCACTCCGGGACCGCCTCTGCGGTAATAGCCATAATACCAACTGTCTCCCGGCCCATAGGCCAGACAGTCCTGAACCGGCAGGACAGACAGCGCCGTCAGGGCCGCCAGCAAAAACGGCACGCAAATTATCCTTCTCATATTGTTCTCCTCTTTTGACTTAGAGCGTTTCTGTTTTCATTCCCATGCATATCTAAGAGTATATCACAACACGATTGACATTTTCAATACATGAGCATACAATAGTTGTATGTGCAACTATTGTGATTGCAAATGAAACAATCAATGAAGGAGGATTCCGGAATGAAGGAATTTTTATCTTATCTGAAGCCCTACAAAAGGGATGCCGTCATGGCCGTCTTCTGTATTGAAGCCGAAACCGTGTTTGAGCTCATCATCCCCCTGGTCATGGCTTCCATTGTGGATGTGGGCGTGGTCAATGGAGACAGGCGCTATATCCTGATGAAAGGGCTGCAGATGGTTCTCTTTGCCCTTATCTCCCTTGTGCTGGGCCAGGGCTCCGCCATGTTCTCGGCCCGGTGCGGCCAGGGACTGGGAGCCGAAATCCGCAAGGCGGAGTTTGCAAAGCTGCAGCAGTTTTCCTTTGCCAACACAGACCATTTCAGCAGCTCCTCCCTGGTGACCCGTCTTACCAGCGACGTAACCACCATACAGAACTCCGTGGCCGCAGGCATGCGGCCCGCTTTCCGATCCCCGGTCATGATGCTCACCGCCATGGCTGCCTCCTTTTACATCAATCCGCAGCTGGCCATGGTATTTCTGGTGGCTGCCCCTGTGCTGGGAGCTCTGCTGTTTTTCATTATCAGCCGTGTGCGCCCCCTGTACAGCGTGATGCAGGGCGCCATCGACATGGTCAACCGCATCATTCAGGAAAACCTGACCGCCATCCGTGTGGTGAAATCCTATGTCAGAGGCGACCATGAAATCCGGAAATTCGAGGAGGTCAATTACAATCTGCGGTTCACGGCGGAAAAAGCCTTCCGTCTGGCAGTCTTAAACATGCCTGCCATGCAGTTAGTCATGTACTCCACCATCCTGTGCATCCTGTGGTTCGGCGGCAGGCTGGTCACCATAGGCGGCGTGAAGGTGGGTGAGCTCACCGGTTTCCTGAGCTATGTCCTGCAGGTTTTAAATTCACTGATGATGTTCTCCAATGTGTTCCTCATGACCACCAGAGCCCTGGCTTCCTGGAAACGTATCTCGGAAGTCATGGATGAGGAAATCGACATCAAGGAGGACGGATCCAGTCCCCTGGAAGTGGAGCATGGCGATATCCGGTTTGAGCATGTGTACTTTAAATACAACCAGGATGCTGCCGAATATGTGCTCTCCGACATTTCCTTTCATATAAAGGCGGGACAGACCGTGGGCATCATCGGCCAGACAGGCGCTGCCAAGAGCACGCTGGTGCAGCTGATTCCCAGACTCTATGATGTCACGAATGGCACGGTATATATAGATGGCCGCCCGGTCCGGGAATACCCCCTTAAGAGACTGAGGGATTCCATCGCCATGGTGCTCCAGAAAAATACCCTGTTTTCCGGTACGGTAAAGGATAACCTGCGCTGGGGCAGGGAAACGGCCACGGACCAGGAAATCGAGGAGGCCTGCCGCATTGCCTGCGTGGATGAATTCATCGACCGCCTGGAACGCGGATATGAAACAGAGCTGGGCCAGGGAGGCATCAATGTGTCAGGCGGGCAGAAGCAGAGACTCTGCATTGCCAGGGCTATCCTCAAGTCTCCCAAGGTGCTGATTCTGGATGATTCCACCAGCGCGGTGGATACTGCCACAGAGGCCAAAATCCGGGACGGACTGGCAAAGAGCATGCCGGATACAACCAAAATCATCATTGCCCAGCGCATATCCTCAGTGGCCCACGCAGACCAAATCATTATACTGGAGGACGGACGGGTGAACGCGGTAGGCAGCCACGAAACCCTGCTGGCTTCCAACCAGATTTATCAGGACATCTATCATTCTCAACAGGAAGGGGCGAATCTGTAATGGCAAGAATAGCAAATTATAACCGTCCCAAGGATACCAGACGCACCTTAAAGCAGATGCTCAGCTATCTGGGGCGGCACAAGTGGTATATGCTGGTTATCGCCCTCCTGGTGACAATCAGCGCCCTGGCCAGCATATTGGGAACATACATGTTAAAACCGGTCATCAACCGTTTCATTCTCCCGGGAGACATACCGGGGCTTGTGAAAATACTTCTGGTCATGGGAGCGCTGTACCTGTGCGGCGCGCTCTCCTGTTATGCCTACAATCAGATGATGGTCCACATTTCCCAGAAGGTGGTGAACGAAATCCGGTCCGATTTGTTCCGGCACACCCAGCGCCTTCCCCTTACCTACTTTGACGCCCATACCCACGGGGAGCTGATGAGCCGTTTCACCAACGATGTGGACACCATCAGCGAAGCCCTTAACAACAGCTTTGCCATGATGATACAGAGCTTCATAACCATAACAGGAACCATTACCATGCTGCTGGTGCTGGACTGGCGTCTTTCCCTTATTGTCATGGCATTTCTGATTCTCATGGTTCTGTTTATCCGCTATAATGGAAAAAGGAGCAGGAAGTATTTTACCCAGCAGCAGAAATACCTGGGCAGCATCAACGGCTTTGTGGAGGAGATGGTGGCTGGCCAGAAGGTGGAAAAAGTATTCAATCACGAGGCACAGGACTACGAGGAATTCTGCCGCCGCAACGAGGCATTCCGAACAGCGGCCACCAAAGCCCTGACCTATTCCGGCATGACGGTTCCCACCATAGTGGCCCTGTCCTATGTAAACTATGCCCTGTCAGCCTGTGTGGGCGGCCTGTTTGCCCTGTCAGGCCTTACGGATTTGGGGACACTGGCATCCTATCTGGTGTATGTGCGCCAGAGTGCCATGCCCATGAACCAGTTTACCCAGCAGATAAACTTTCTTTTGGCCGCCCTGTCGGGAGCCGAGCGCATTTTTGATATGATGAACGAGACCCAGGAACTGGATGAAGGCACAGTGACACTGTGTAATGTGCGAAAGAATGACAATGGCGGCTGGGAAGAATGCAGGGAATTTACCCACTGTTTCGCCTGGAAGGTGCCGGATGAGGATTCGGTTGATACGGCGCAGACTCATACCGGCTCCCAATCCGGCTTCCGTCTCATTCCCCTTGAGGGGGATGTGCGTTTCAACCAGGTTGTGTTCGGATTCACGCCGGAGAAAACCATCCTGAACGGCATCAGCCTTTATGCCAAGCCCGGACAGAAAATCGCGTTTGTAGGTTCCACCGGCGCAGGAAAAACCACCATCATCAATCTGGTGAACCGTTTCTATGAAATACAGCAGGGAAGCATAACCTATGACGGCATTGACATAAGAACCATAAAAAAGGACGATTTGCGCCGTTCCCTTTCCATGGTCATCCAGGATACCCACCTGTTCACAGGAACCATAGCGGACAACATACGTTACGGACGGCTGGACGCCACAGACGAGGACGTGGTAAATGCAGCCAGGGTAGCCAATGCGCACTCCTTCATCCGCCGTCTGCCCCAGGGTTATGATACGCCCCTTCACAGCGACGGCGCCAACCTGTCCCAGGGGCAGCGCCAGCTTCTGGCTATTGCGCGGGCAGCCATCTCCCGCCCTCCTGTGCTGATTCTGGATGAGGCCACCAGCTCCATTGACACCCGGACGGAAAAGCTCATTGAAAAGGGAATGGACGCGCTGATGGACGGGCGCACCGTCTTTGTCATCGCTCACAGACTGTCCACGGTCCGCAACTCCAAGGCCATTATGGTACTGGAAAAGGGCGAAATCATAGAACGCGGAAGCCACGATGAACTCATTGACCAGAGAGGGCGTTATTATAAACTGTACACAGGCCAGTTTGAATTGGAATAAAGAAAGGAAGCAAGAACCATGATGAAACAAGAACAAGTACGCCGCCTCCTGGTGAGAGCGGAAAGGGCAAGAAAACATCTGATGCAGCCCCATTTCACCCGGATTGGCCTAACCTTCGGCCAGGGCCACGCCCGCATCCTGGATGTGCTGCTGGCCCGGGACCATATAACACAGAAAGAATTGTCAGATTTCTGCCATATGGATGTGACCACCATGTCCCGTTCCCTGGACCGTCTGGAGGAATCCGGCTACCTGGTAAGAGAAAAAGATCCTGGATGCCGCAGGTCCTATCTGATTTGCCTCACCGGTGAAGGGGTGGCAGAGGCCCATAAGGTACGCAGGGTACTGGAAATGGTGGATGATGTTATATGGAAAGGATTGGGGCAGGATGAAATGGAAGCATTCTGCGGCACCATGGAAAAGATATGTGAAAATCTGGAACAGTGTGATTTCAAATGGGATGACGAAACATAAAGCAATAACTACTGCTCCAGGTATGCGCGAATATTGTCCAGCACCTTTTTGCTGAGCAAATCAAAGGCCTGTTTTGTCCTGCCTGCTGAGATGCGTGCACAGAATACGCCCGGATGACCAAGCAGTTCTCCGGTGCTGTCTCCCAGGGCTCCCTCTGTATCGCAGATGAAGTAATTATTTCCCTGATCCAGCCATGTTTTCAGGGCAGGAAGGTCGAATGCCGGTCCAATGGAGGTATTGAACAGGAGCTTTCCCTGCCCCAGCTGCCTGAATTCCTTCTCATGAAGCAGAATCACATTTTTATTCAGGCAGGCAAAGACCACCTCGCTGCGGTCCAGCAGTTCCTTTAAGGGCCTGTAAGTCATCCCCTGGTCTTCTCTGTCCTGCTTCCTGGAACGGCTGTAATAGGACACATCCGCCCCCATGAACTTCAGGGCATCGGCTATCATTCCTCCTGATACGCCCATTCCGATGATACCCACCTTTAAATCCGTGATTTCAACGGGCATATCACGAAACATGGGACGGTCAAAGCCGTGAAGGAAACGCACCAGCTCACTGAGCACGTATTCCACCACCCCCCTGTCGCCGTAATCCCTGATTCCAAGCACTGTGATGCCCCGTTCCCTGGCACAGGCAATGTCTACATTGGCGCTTTCCTCAGAATAGAGGCTGCAGCACATGCCAATGTACCGGATGGATGGGCAGCTCTCGATCACATGACGGCTGATTCTGGATGTGTAGCTTACCAGCACCGCGTCCGCGTCACCGATACGCCGGATGATTTCCCCATCGCCGGACGGCACATCCTCATGCAATGTTATCTCTCCCGCATACCGGTGCAGTTCCTCCTCTGCGCTGGGTATCAGGCTCACCGGCTCAATAGCCACTAATTTCTTAAACATGTCCATTTCCTCCTAAAATACGATTGGTGATACAATATTCTGTAAAACCGCCACCACGCTCCAGCCGGCAATGGCGCTGGTGCTGGAATAAATATCCACAACAGCCTTCACTCCTTCTATCTCGGATGTGATCTTATGGTCATCCCCAACCATGCCTGGAACGCTGTATATATCCACACGGGTATCCTCCGGCCCCGCGGTCACAAGGGATGAGGCCACGGCCACATTTACCTTGGTGGGCAGGAGGGAAATGGCTTCCTTTGCGCTGCCGTGAAATACATGGCTCTCCGTTCCGTCCTCCATCAGGCGCTCTACAAAAAGCGGGGTTCCCTTTAAGGACGCCGGTCCTTTCCTTGTCCTGATGCCTGCCTCTGCCTGCCCCATAAGGGATATGGTCCGCAGCACATCAAATCCTCCCACCGCGCCGGACGCAATGTACACCCTGGTTTTGTGGCCGGCAGCCGCGGCCTTTACCTGTCCAAAAAATTCATGATCCGCAAATGCTCCGATGGACAGCACAATCATGCCGGCCCCGGATTCCAGAATCTTCACTCCGCAGTCCTTTACAGACTGGACCGAGGCTGCCTCCGCAACATAGTCAGGGGACAGCGCCAGAAGCTCGTCTATGGTGCCGCATGCCTGACACCCGCCTTTTTTCGCCAGAAGCTCTGTCTTTTCCCTGGTCCTGCCCAAAACTCCCACCAGCTCATATTCATCCAGCATTCCTTTCAGACCGGCTTCCACAATAATATCGGCCAGATAGCCGTTGCCCAGAATACCCAGTTTTAATTTTCCCATCATAACCTCCTAAAACAAGGGCTGAACGCTCCCTAAAAGCCTTCAGCCCTCCATGCCTTATCATTATTATGGCTTAGTTTGTATAGTTATCAAAATATCCCTGAACCAAAATGACCGGTGTACCCTTATCGCCGGAACCGCTGGTAAGGTCACAAAGTGATCCTATCAGATCGGTGAGTCTTCTCGGCGTGGTTCCCTGGGATGCCATGTCGCCCACCAGATCGGATTTCTTCTCCTTGATTCTCTGGGAAACGGCATTCTTTAAGGCTTCTCCGGACAAATCCTTAAAATCATTGTCAGCCAGATATTTTAATTTCACTTCGTTTGGCGTGCCTTCCAGTCCTTCTGTATTGGCAACAGATACCACCGGGTCGGCCAGTTCCCAAATTTTCCCTACCGGATCCTTGAACGCGCCGTCGCCGTATACCATGACTTCCACATGCTTTCCTGTGCGGTCCAGGACTTTGTTCCGAATATCGTTTACCAAATCCATACAATCCCGCGGGAACAGCTTAATGGTGTCCTCGGTTGACTTGTTGGAGCCCAAAAGGCCGTATTTTTCATTGCAGCCGCTTCCGTCCACCGGGGCATTCAGGATGTCATCCATGCCGCATACCACCTCTGCGCCTGCCTCCTTTAAGATGCGCTTGGTGCGCATACGCGAATGGATGTCACAGGTCAGCACCCGCTTGGTATAATTTAAGATTTCCCTTGGATTATTTGCGAATACCACCTGGGCCTTCGCGCCCTGTTCTTCAATCAGCTGGCAGTAATAGGCCACATAGTCCACACCGGTAAACGGGTGCTTGTTCTCCCCAAACAGTTCCCTGTAGCGCTTCAAATCCAGCACATCGCTGTAAGGATTAATACCGGCCTCGTCTACCTGATCCAAGGATACCAGGGAGTTTCCCACCTCGTCGCTGGGATAGCTGAGCATCAGCACAACCTTCTTTGCGCCTTTGGCAATTCCCTTCAGACAGATGGAAAAACGGTTTCTGGACAGAATCGGGAAAATGACGCCGATGGTCTCCCCGCCAAGTTTTGCCTTCACGTCCCCCGCAATGGCATCAATGGAAGCGTAATTGCCCTGAGCCCTGGCAACCACGGACTCTGTCACGGAAATGACATCCCTGTCCCTGATTTCAAAGCCTTCGCTTTCCGCTGCATCCAAAACACTGTCTACCACGATTTCAGCAAGATTGTCTCCTTCACGGATAATCGGGCAGCGGATTCCTCTCGAAATTGTTCCTACTTTTCTTTCCATATGTATCTTCTCCTAATATATTATAATTTTCGTCATGCTATCTTATTATAATATAAAATACGGGATTGGGAAAGTAGTTATTTTCGTTTTGGCAGGGATGGGTCCGGTAGCTGACTGCAGGTATCCAGGACCAGGGCAGTCAGAAACTCTCTGTCATCCAGCTCCTCCACCAGATACTACATAAAACTGGTTATTCTCTACTGTTCCAAAGAACTTTCCCCCGCACCACAGGCCATACTCGCCAAATAATTTTTTATAGGAAATAACGCCCGCGCCGCTTAACTGCGCCGCTACATACTGAACATATTCCAGGCTGGAAGCCATATTGAGTCCTCCTTTTATTAGTCCATGTCTATCTGTAAATATCATAAATACGGCGTCCCAGCTCTGCAAGCTCCGCCCGGAATTCACCGGGTTCCAAAAGCTCAATCTGGTCTCCCAGGCTCAGAATCCAGCAAAACAGGTTTTCTTTGTCCGAGTATCCGGCTGTAAACATAAAATTACCATCCGGCAGTTCCTCCAGGGTCTCAGGACCAAATTCATCTACAATCCTCCATTTAATGGACGGTTTGCACCGTGCCTTTACCAGAAAACGGATAGGGAAGGGACGGTCCGCCTCATTTTCATAAGGCGGCAGGTCTCTATGGCCTCCTGAATCAGATGGATTTTAGGCGCAAGGGACTGCCGGTACCAGGACGACAGATTGATGAGGATACTGCCGCTGCTGCTTATCATATCCTGCTTTCCAGGGGCCAGCTTGTCCATCAGCAGGCGGTACCTGGCGGAACCCGATACGCTGTCAAGACTTCTGAGCCCTGCCAGGATTGCCTCCATTTCCCCGGATGTAATCAGGGTGCGGTCCATGCGGTATCCCTCCATAATGGAAATTCCGCCTCCGGGTCCCCTGCTGGTGACAAGAGGAATTCCGGCCTTGCAGATATCCTCTATATCCCGGTTGATGGTCCTGCGGGATACCTCAAACTTTTCCGCCAGATAGGGGGCGGTTACCTTTTCCCGCTGGAGAAGGATGGACAGGATTCCGATGAGACGGTCTATTTTCATGGATGGCGGCCCTCACTTTCATGTTTTCAAAAACACAGAGGCAGCGTTACCTGCCCCTGTGCTTTTCTTTCTTTTTTTGCTGCTTCAGTTCAAACTGGCGTATGGCTTTTGCTTCCTTATTCTCTTTGCTTACCGCCTTCCTGCCAGTCTTTATCTGCTCCTGCTGCAATTTCAGGGCCTGCTGGGATTTCGTTCCCATGCCTGACTCCCGAAGTTCCTTCCTGACCTGGCGTCTCACACGCTTGGGGTTTTTACGGTTCTCCTTTACAGCAGCTGCCACAGCCGGACTAAACCGCAGACCGTAGTATTCCTTTGCCAGGAATCCGTGTACCTCGTAATCCTTCGGCTCCGGGCCAAAGGTAATCTTGCACACGGTCATCCTCCCGCCTTCCACCCGTTCCAGTACTCCAATCCAGAATGGGTCCTCAAAAAACACTCTCAGTACCACCGATACTTTGTCCATGACAATTCCTCCTTTGAAATGTGATGAACAAAGAACGGACGACCCAAGGAGGGAGGGTTACTTACATTCCTGTTACCCCGCCGTTTCAGGCAGGACTATGGGAATGCGGCCGGACTACCTACCGGCTCTGCAGGCTTTGATCCCGCGTTGTGTTTTTATCTCTGCTTTTTAATTTTATCATATTTCTGCACACTTTTCTATCCTTTATTGGCATCACACCAGAAGCTCAGTCATAACCGAATGCTCCATATCGTCAATATTGTAAACATGCTCCATTGCTTCAAAGGTTTCCCGCAGATTCCCTTTCGCGCTTTTCCAGCCAATACCATCCGTAAACCACACAAAAGAAAATCCTTCGATTGTGTCTGCCTCCTGGGAAAGCATCTTATAGCTTCTGGCCGTTTCATTCAGCTTCGAGCCGCCGCCGCTGTAAAAATTCGTTTCAACCGCATAAATCATGGACTCTGTTTTTACCACGAAGTCAAACCGCTTTGCCGCCTTGCCTTCGTTGGACAGGGCGGATAAATCAATATCCCATTTATCCTCAATATCCTTAAGGTACATCTCTTTAAAGTAGCTCTCATCCTTAGTAAATCCCGCGGCAATGATATATTTCTCCACCAGCTCTTCCATCTGGTGCCCGCCGCGGTTCTTGCGGCCATTGGAATCAAGTCCTGTCTCAATCCCCAGCGCATAATCAACCAGATTATTTACCAGATGCTTCTGCAATAAGTCAAACAATCCTGTTTTTCTCATAAATATCTTATATTGATCCATATCATAATTCATTGTTTTAAAATGATACTCAAATGCGCCGTCCTCATCCTGGGCATATATTTCATTGCTCCGCACTGCCAGAAGCAGGGGAATGCAGGACAGGGTTTCCGGATATTTTGTTATTATTTTTTCAAAATCATCTTCTATATTCACAGAACCTATCAGTGAATTTAGTATGTTTAACTCGATTTTTATATCCTCCACATTGCGGACTACCTTTTCAAAATCTATGTAATACCGGTACCCTGAAATGCTTGCCCGGAATTTACTAAGCCATGCGTCAAAATCTCTTTTTACCACTCCAATGCCTCCTGTATATGATCCAAACGTTTCTTCGCTATATCCAGATATTCTTCGTTATTGTCAATTCCGATAAACTGCCTTCCGTACTTTCCGGACACCACCCCGGTTGTCCCGGAACCGCAAAACGGATCCAATACCACGTCGCCCTTTTCCGTGGACGCCAAAATGATTCGTTCCAGTAAATACTCCGGTTTTTGTGTGGGATGCCTGCCGGCCCACTTTTCGGACGGCCTGGTGAGGCTTCCCTCCCACACATCCTTCATCTGTTTCCCGCCGTTCATTTTCTTCATCTGCTCATAGTTAAATAGATGTCTGGCTTTCTTTTCATCCTTCCTGGCCCACAGAATCGTCTCTGTGGAATGGGTGAAGCATCGGCAGGCCAGATTTGGCGGCGGGTTTGTTTTCTTCCAGGTAATATTATTGATTAGCTTATACCGCTCCTGCTGAAGCGCCATTCCTATTGAATATATATTATGCAGTGTACCGGATATCCATATGGTTCCGTTGGGCCTAAGCACCCTTCTGCACATGCGGATCCACCTGCGGTTAAAAGCATGGTTTTCCTTAAAATCCCCGCCTTCATCCCAGGATGCCTTATTGACTGATACCATTCTTCCCCCTTTGCAGGTTATGCCGTTATTGCTCAGAAAATAGGGCGGATCCGCGAATATCATATCAACGCTTTCCGGCTTTATTTTCCGCAGCAGCTCAAGACAGTCACCCAGATAAAGCCTTTTTGTATCAGTTCCATAATATGCCTGGATTTTTCCCCGCATCAGTTCTTCCATAGATATACCTCTAATAATTCGTAATGATGATCTCCTGACCCACGCGGTTCTTTCCGTCAGAATTTATCATGCGCTTTACATCCACTACCACTTTGTTGAAATCTGCATATAACTGATTGATAAAATCTGTATTGTGATTTGTCAGCATACAGTAACATCCCCGTTCTGTAAGTTCTCTGAACACGGCAGCCAGACGTCTGTGGCTCTCGATATCAAATCCCTCCTTTGTGTAAGACTCAAAGGATGTTGGATTCAAAGGAGCGTAGGGACTGTCTATAAAAACAAAATCATCCTTCTTAGCCAAATCACAGGCACTCTGAAAATCGCCTTTCATAATATTCACCTTCTGAAGGCTCCGCGATACAGCCAAAATGCTTTCTTTACTGCACGATTCTCTCACACTGTTATTATACGGTACATTAAACAGACCTCTTGCGTTTACTCTGTAAAGACCGTTAAAGCAGTGCTTGTTGAGGAACACGAACAGAACAGCTAATTCCATATCGTATTCCGCCCGCATCATTTTATCATTATAGAATTCCCGGACTTTATAATAATACTCTTTTCCGCCATCCGCGATTCGTTTATCATACTCTGAAATGGCATCGGCAAATTCTTCTGGTGAAATTTTTATCTGCAGGTAAGCATTAATCAATGATTCGTTTATATCATTAATAATGGATTTTTCCGGCTGTAAATCAAAATATACTGCACCGCCGCCCACAAACGGCTCCATATATCCATTAAAATGTTTTGGCAGGCTCGCTTTTATCTGTCCAAGTAATTGTCTTTTGCCGCCCGCCCATTTCACAAATGGCTGTGCACTGATTTCCGTCATCGTGTTTCCTTTCACCAATAAAATCATAACATTTATGATTCATTATAAGTGAAAGTCAAATAAAACACAACCTGCAACTGCCTTCTTTCGGAAAACAAAAATGCGCCGGCAGGCATGCACCGGAGAATATTTTCCTGAATTTAGCAAATACTAATTTATGTCAGATTAAATCCACCCGATTTAAGGATAAAAGGAGAAAGAGATTATGAACAAAAATATGCGCACATGGGTCATCGGCATCTGCGTGGCCCTGGTCATTATCGTGGCCGTGGCAGCCGCCTTTGCCAACAACCGCAGCGGCACTGATAACGGACAGGCCTCTGAAAGCCAGACAGAAAGCACCGCCGGGTCCGCGGCGCCACAGGCGGACACAGAAACGGGCTCCCGGGAACAGGCATCCTCAGATTCCGGCAATGCCGCCGGCCACAGCGGACATAACGGGCATATGAATACATCCGGAGACGACCTGAGCCGTTACCTGACCGAACAGGATTCCATCATGATGAATATGATGGAGGATATGGTCATCCGGGAGAAATCAGGAAATGCCTCCCTGGACTTTCTGCGGGGCATGATTCCCCACCACGAGGCAGCCATCAAGATGTCTGAGAGCTATCTGAGCTACCAGGGGAAAAGCGATGAACTGAAAACCATTGCCCAGGATATCATAACCGCCCAGAAGGACGAACTCAAACAGATGAACGAGCTGGTTAAATCGTATGAAAAGGACGGAAAAAAGGACCAGACAAAGGAGGACGCTTATCTGGAGCAGTACAGCAAAATGTTTGCCGATGACTCCATGTCCCGCCACATGGATGCCTCCGGAGCGGACAGCCTGGACCAGGCCTTTGCCGAGGGTATGATCATGCATCATCAGATGGCTGTGGATATGGCCAGGGATATTCTGGAATATACAGACTATGAAGAGATACGCACCATGGCCCAGAATATTATTGATGTGCAGGAGAAGGAAATTGCCCGGATGGAAAAGATTGTGAAGGGACAGCAGGAATCCCAGCCGGAATAAATTATCGGAAATCATCGGAAATAATATTCTGCAATTGGCACCCATCCTCCCCCATGCTATAATCTCCCCATACAAATTCCAACCCATCCGCAGTCCGGACACAGGCTGGTTCTTTGCCGTCGGGTAAAAATACCAGCGTCAGGCTTTCTATCGTCAGGCCCAGGAGCAATACGAACGGGGAATTCCGTTCCTCATTCGCTCCAGAAGATAGAAGGTACTGGCGTTTTTTTGTGTTCCGCAAGATGTCAGAAGGCGTCGGAGCATTCCAGGAGGTCACCATGCAGAACACCTTATCACGGAAGTATCCTACGGCATTGCCCAGGGAATCCAGCCGTTAATCAGCAGCGCTTACGGCTGCGGTGATTCCGGCAGAATAAGGGGAATGCTGCGGTATGGACTAAGGCTGTATTTTACCGGAATACCGGCCGCGGGTCAATATCATCCTGTCCATCCTTTTTACCTCCACGGAACAGGCTGTCCCGGCCCACATCATTTCCCTGTTAAGGGGCCTGGTACTCATCATTCCCATAGCGTTCTTCCTGGCCGGCCTTCATGTCAGCTTATATAGAGTATGGAGACATCTCCCAGTACATGCTGTATCTCCGCCCGCAGATAGATTTCTGCCTCTGCCCTGGGTTCGGCCCGGTAGCAGTACCGTCCCCGTCCCCTGCCCGTCATCTGCTCCTTATCATACAGGTCCGGGGCATTTGGAAATGCTTCGCTGTTAATGGCCCGGTGAACATAGGAGTAGGTCATCAAAATAATCTCCAGAAACATCTGGCTTTTCATTTTATTTGACAGTCCGTCCCTCAGTTCTTCCAGAAGGCCGGTATACATTTCCCTCCAGCCCTCCATTAATATGACGGGCGCTATCAGGAGTCCGCAGGGATATCCTGCCTCACACATATGATTTACAGCTTCAATTCTCTGTTTTAAGCCGGATGTGCCCAGCTCTATCTTTTGGATAATAGGCTGAGGGTTGACGCTCATGCGGAAAATCACCTTGCCTCTGTGATCCAGGTCCAACAGGGGTTCCACCATATGAAACTTGGTTGGAAATGTAAGTTTCCCCTCCCCCTCCTCCGCAAAACGCGGAATTGTATACAGAAGGTTTCCCGTAATGGTGTTCTCCAGCACCAGGTCACTGTTGCTTCCAATCTCAAAGGTAAGCGGCTTCCCGCTGTTTTTACCCTTTTTGATCATTCGGTCCAGCATCTGCTCCCGGTTCACAAACAGTCTGAGATAGGCGCATTTATTATAATTGCACACCAAATAGCAGTACAGGCACATGGCCGTACAGCCGGATGAGGTATATGGGACCAGATAGTCGGAAACCTTGTGGTTTTCCACGTATTTGTGTGTCTTTCGTATGCCCGCAATCAGATTGCGTTTCATGTGTCCGAACTGGTCATTGGGCTTTTCCTGCATTTCCCGGATGGAATTATGGCTCTCAATGGGAATCCACGGCAGGTCCCTGTATTCCTCCCTGAGCTGCCGGCCCAGAGGGTAGTCAAAGATAGCCGGTTCAAAGTAAACTGCGTCAAATTTCATGGATGCGCCTTCCTCCTGATGAATTCATGGTCAATATGGGAATTGGTTTCAACGTCTTATTTTTACTATTTAACATTCCCCAAATCCATGAAGTTATCAATGGCAAAGCCGGTGTTTTCCGCTCCTTTTCCAAAGATGTTCTCTTTGGTAAACATAGTTTAATCTGAACGTTTCAATGTATCCATCTCCTTTTATTGTTCAGACTGGTCTGTTCTGAGTATCGGATCCGGGCGGCCAGCTCCCCGGCTCTCATTTTCCTGGCTCCCGCATTCCCAGGCGGTCAGAGCTGTCTCCAGCGACCAGTCGTCGAACTCATCACTATCGCTGGTAAAATACAAATCATCCCCCTCAAAAAACATCTCGTCTTCTATATGGCTCTTTTTTTCATGATTTGCATAATTGCCTTTTACGGAGTGATTATCTCTTGCGGCATAATTGTCCTTTATGGCATGCCTGCTGTTCATTTCCGCCTGCACACAAGCCAAAAAACGCTCCCCGTACTTCTCATACTTAAACTCTCCCACGCCTGAAACATCCAGCATCTCCGCTTTGGTAGCCGGCTTCACGATACACATATGGGTCAACGTCTTATCCGAAAATACAATATAAGGCGGCACCTTTTCTTCCTTTGCAATCTCTGTCCTGACAGCGCGCAGCTTCTCAAACAGCGTTTCGTCTGCTTCCGTAAACTCTGCGCCTCCCGCTGCGGCCAGCCCCTTCCTGCCTTTTCTTCCCTTTCCGGCACTCGCACCGGCCACTTTGGCGGGATGCTCCGCTTCCCTGGCCATCTTCATGGCCACCTGCTCTCCTTCTTCCAGGATCCCCTTTGACTTTCCTGTCAATTTCACAATCGCATACTCATCGTTTGTCACTGCCAGATATCCGTTCAGCATCAGATGGTTCATAACCTGGCGCAGCTTGTAGGCCGGTACCTTTGCCAGCTCCCCATAATGCGGGTTCTCATCCATCCTGTAATTGCGTATCTTGGCTGTGTTGGCCCCGCGGACCGTATCAATAATCACATTGGTTCCGTACCTCTGCCGGCAGCTCTCCACACATCCAATGAGTATCCGGGAAATATCCGTCACATCCACTGTCTCAAACTGGCTCAGACAGTTTGAGCAATTGCCGCAGTAATTGCTTCCATACTCCCCAAAATATCTCAGTATGTAATCTCTCAGGCATTCATTGGTAAAGCAGTAAAAGGTCATCTTCCGCAGGCGTTCCCTGTCCCGCTCCATGACAATCTCCCGGGTTACGGGGTCCAATGCCTCGTTGTCCTGGTTATGGTCAATAAAGAACTGATTGGTTACCACATCCTGGCCGCCGTACAGAAGGATGCACTCTGAGGGCTCACCATCCCTTCCTGCCCTGCCGGCCTCCTGGTAATACGATTCCATGTTCTTCGGCATGTTATAATGCACCACAAACCTGACATTCGACTTGTCAATCCCCATGCCAAAGGCATTGGTGGCAACCATAATCTGTGCCCGGTCATATATAAAATCCTCCTGGTTATGCCTGCGCTCACTGTCGCTTAAGCCCGCATGATACCGGGTAACGGAAAATCCTTCCCGAATCAGCTGGCTGCAAACCTCCTCCACCACTTTCCTGGTCAGGCAATAGATAATACCGCTTTCCCCCTTATGGCGTTCCAGGTAATTTACCATGGTGGCATATTTATCCTTGGGGGACTGTACGCCGAAGTAGAGATTAGGCCGGTTAAAGCCCGTGGTCATAACCTGGGGATTTCTGAGCATGAGTATATCGATGATGTCGTCCCGCACCTGGGCTGTGGCGGTGGCTGTAAATGCGCTTACAACGGGCCGGACCGGAAGCTGGTTTATGAAATCCACTATTTTCAGATAACTGGGCCTGAAATCCTGACCCCACTGTGATACGCAATGGGCCTCGTCCACAGCTACCATGGATATCTTCACCTGGCCGCTCAGTGCAAACCGCAGGAAATCCTCAGACATCAGGCGCTCCGGAGCCACATAGATAATCGGATATCTGCCGGCCCTGGCCAGGTCTAGTACCTTATAATACTGCGCCGCAGTCAGCGAACTGTTAATGTAAGCAGCCAGGATTCCCACCTGGTTTAAGTTGCTTACCTGGTCCTTCATCAGGGAAATAAGCGGGGAAATGACCAGCGTGATTCCATCCATCATAAGGGCAGGTATTTGATAACAAAGGGATTTTCCGGCCCCAGTGGGCATGACTCCCAGCACGTCCCTTCCTTCCAGAATGTTCTGGATCAGCACATCCTGCCCATCCCTGAATGTGTCATAACCAAAATAATGTTTTAATATCTCATATTGTGTCATAATCAAACTCCTCTGTATTGCTCCGGCATAAAAGAACCCGGTAGTCCCTGTTCCCGGCTTTAGCACCGGACTTATCTTAAGCTGTGCTTCAGAACCATGGAAAAATGGCGAATATGCCCCGCAGCGGACCTGCTGTCTAAAGCAGATTAAACCGATTAAACATTATAGATGTAATTCATTATAACAAATCCGAAATAATAAAACAATGGTGATTTATATGCCGGATTATGGTACCTGATTATCCGTGGATCGTCCCCGTTTTTATCAACCCCCGGAATCCGCCGCAGTCTCCGGCAATACCTCCCCCACGGTAAGCAGAACCCCTTCTTTTGCGGGTTCCGGGAATAATACGGCCTCTGTTTCTATATATTTAAAGTAATTACTTCTGAAACAGGACCTATCCTTTATGAAAAACAGACTCAGAAGACTTCCCATGAAGAAGCTGTTACAGACCACCCTTCTGTTCGCCCTGGCCTTTTGTGCCGGACGGCTGGCCGCCCAGGTAGTAGAATACAACCGTCCTCCCGAAGCAGTGACCACCTCAGCCGACGGCAACTGGGGACTTAGTTTCCCGGGCGAGGGCCAGATGCCCGTTGGAAATGCCACTGCGGACTATCTGAAACAGTTCAATGCCTACTATGCCCAGAATACCCAGGATAAGGTCATCTACCTGACCTTTGACGCCGGTTATGAAAACGGAAACACAGCCGCCATCCTGGACGCCCTGAAAAAGCACAATGTACACGCCACTTTTTTCCTGGTTGGAAATTATTTACAGACCAGTCCGGACCTGGTAAAACGAATGGTTGCCGAGGGCCACAATGTGGGAAACCATACCTTCCACCATCCGGATATGTCAAAAATCTCCACGAAGGAGGCCTTTGAAAAGGAACTGAATGACCTGGAAACCCTGTACCAGCAGACCACGGGACAGCCAATGAAAAAATATTACCGTCCCCCCCAGGGCAAATACAGTGAAAGCAACCTGAAAATGGCCAATGACATGGGCTATAAGACCTTTTTCTGGAGCCTGGCCTATGTGGACTGGTACGAAGATAAGCAGCCCACCAAAGATGAGGCCTTCAAAAAGCTACTGACCCGCATTCATCCCGGCGCCATTGTCCTGCTTCACAGCACATCCAAAACAAACGGGCAGATTCTGGATGAACTCCTGACCAAGTGGGAGGAAATGGGGTATCATTTTGGAACCCTGGATGATTTGGCGGCGGCAGACCAGGCATAAAATGGCTGTTGCTTACTGCGTGTTCCTTACATATCATGGAAAGATAAATATCACGGAACTATAAATATCATGAAAAAATGCCGAAAGAACGCACTTTTAGTAAGGTGCGTCTTCCGGCATTTCATGTTTGGTTGATTATGTGACTGCGTTAAAATCTACAGCAGCTTTTCCTTCCACTCCGCCTCCTTAAATCCGGTGAGCACAAAGCCGTCCCCCACCACCAGCGGTCTTTTCACCAGCATCCCGTCCGTGGCCAGAAGCGCCAGCTGCTCGTCCTCACTCATGGACGGCAGTTTATCCTTCAGAGACATTTCCTTGTAGATATTTCCGCTGGTATTAAAGAAACGCTTCAGAGAAAGCCCGCTGTTCCCATACCATTCCCTTAATTCCTCCAGGGTGGGATTCTCCTCCCTGATGGGTCTCTCCACATAGGAAATCCCATTGGCATCCAGCCACTTTAAAGCCTTCAGGCAGGTAGAGCATTTTTTGTAGCATAATACGGTAAGACTCATCTTCATTCCTCCATCTGTTCTATTTTCTTATTTGGCGGCAAACCGGATCGTTTTGGCTGAACCGTCAAAACAGAATGTATCTTCATTATAAGTAACCATATCCTCTGACGAATATGTAAGAAGAGAAGAATACGCGCCTTCCATCCATCCCCCGATTTCTTCCTCATGGCCTGCCGCGTTTTCCAACCGGGCAGCGTCAAGCTCCACGATTCGGACATTGCCAGGCCCTGCCGCCGCTTTTTCATCCACCTTTATGGATGGCTTCATCTCCCCGCTGCCGCCTGCCAGTACCGCCGCGCCGCTGCCCTCTGCTGTTATCTCTCCCTCTGATTCTTCCACTCTGAGCCTGCATGAATAAAGTCCGATTCCGGATTGGCCTGAGGCCAAAACCACACCGGTTCCTCCGGCAATATCCACCTCCGGACATGATATTCCCGCATACGTTCCCTTTATATCCAGCTGTCCGCCCTCCAGGCGCAGGGCAGCCTGACTGTTTCCCGTTCTATTCCCCAAGATGCCTGCTGTCCCGGCTTCAATGTCCAGGCTTCCCTTTCCCCGGATGACCAGGGTGCCTGAATGTATGCGTATGCCTGCGCCTTCCGACCGGATCCAGCTGCCGCTGCCTTCCTTTAACTCAATGGTTAAGTCCCCTGATATATCAATCCCGGGCCGGGAGGACTCCGTATTTTCCATGACTGTGTTTTCTTCAGATGTATCTTTTTCAACTGCGTTTTTTTCAGCTGCGTTTTCTATAACCGCACTATCCAATGTCAGCGTATAGCTGTCCCTGGAATTTCTCAGTCTCCATCCGTTTCCCTCCACCATTTTTCCACGTCCCGGAAGCTCCACTTTCCCTTCATTTCCCAGGTAAAGAGCTGTCAGCGGCACCTGCTCCCTGGACTGGGTCAGCCCAAATCTGGATGCCAGATATATGCCTGCGCTGGATATGGCAGTGCAGAATACAATGATAAGAATAATGAACACAACAGCCCGTACCGTCCTGCCCACAAATCCCCTGGAAATCTTATCCATATATATATTTCCTCCTGTTACAGTTTCGTTTATTTTATCATAAAGTAATCCATTTTTCCATTACTTGTGATATCATAGGAGAAAAGTGTGGTTACTGATTGGAACAGTTCAACCATGCAATAAGGAGGTTCTGTCTATGATAAATATACTCTGCTTCGGTGACTCCAACACATTCGGGACCAATCCCAAAGGAGGACGCCATTCCTGGAATACCCGCTGGCCCGGACGTCTTCAGGTTCTTCTGGGACCTGAATATTATGTGATCGAGGAAGGTATGGGCGGACGCACCACGGTCTGGGATGACCCGCTGGAGCCTGGCCGGTGCGGCATCCAGGCACTTCCCATGGCGCTCCAGAGCCATAAACCGCTGGACCTGGTCATTCTGTTTCTGGGCACAAATGACTGCAAGGCCCATTTTCATGCCTCGCCCAGGGTTATAACAAAGGGAATGGAAAATTTGTGCCACACGGTACAGGGATTTGATTACGGGGAAGGCTATAAGAAGCCAAAGATTCTGGTGATATCCCCTATCCATATAGGAAACGACATGGAGCACTGTCCATATGTCAGTTTTGACGAAACCGCTCCCGGCAAGTCAATGGCCCTTGCGCCACTCTATCAGGAACTGGCAAAGACTGAGGGATGTCTTTTCCTGGATGCCGCATCCCTGGCAGGCCCCAGCGGCCTGGACCAGCTTCATATGGACGCAAAGAACCATGGGGCATTGGCTGAGGGAATCGCTGAGGTGGTGAAGGGGTATTTTGAACCGTAGGAGTGAAAAAAGGCCGGAAAACGAATCTCGCTTTCCGGCTTTGTTGTCTCCCTGAACACATCTCCTCTGATGAATCAGCGCAAATCACAATCTGTATACTCTCCTAATCCTGTCCAGGCCTTACCTCCGCACTGATTAATAGAACCTGGCTATCTCCTGAACGGTGCTGCGCTTTGGCATCTGAGGGTCAGCCGCTCCGTATCCCAGGGCAATGACCGCCGCCACATCCTGGTCCTCCCCGATGGAGAGCAGTTCCCTCAGCTTGCCGGCATCCCTTATTCCCATTACCAGGGTGTCCAGACCCAAATCCTTTGCCTTCAGCAGCAGGTTCTGGTTATGCATCCCCAAATCGTAGCAGCCCCAGCCGTTTCCCAACTCATTGGAAGGGGTTCCGTCATTGTCATATCCTGAGCGGTTCTTAACAAATGTGGCCACAATCAACACAGGCGCATCCTTACAGTTTGTCTGGTTAAAGGAGGGAAGGCAGGTTTCCTTTACATTTTTCAGCATATCGTCTGACATAACCACATAGTATCTGGCTGTCTGCGAATTCTTCCAGGACGGCGCAAGAGTGGCCGCCTTAAGGATCTCCTCCACCTGTTCACGGCTCACTTTCCTGTCCGGCTGGTACTTTCTCATGCTCCTTCTTTCTCTCAATACCGCATCTAATTCCATATAATGTTCCTCCTGTTCATTTTTTAATATCCGGAAACCGCTTTTAAAAGGTGGTTTTGATTCCAAAACGTCCCGCAAACGCAGATGCCTCTGTCATCCGCCTGTAAAACTGAGGATAGAACCCTTCCCCGCTGTTATAAGGAGTTATATAAAACTGATTCAGCACATACATATCCACCGTTTTTCTGATATCCGGGTTTCCATTTTTCTCCAGGCCCGTACCCAGGTCCTTGAGAAAATAATGCCAGTCATTTACAAACTTCTCATATTCCTTCACATCCGGGGTGTCAATCCACTTGCGGACCTTCACCTTGCTTCTGTTCTCCCTGGGACACTCATGAACCTGCAGGAAATAGCGGAAGGACCTGTTCTCATACAGTCTTCCCAGTGGAAAGAGGCGGCAGAAACCGGGCCTGTAGGGATGGATACCGCACCTGCCCTCACTGTTCAGGAAGGAACATGCCTCATCCCGGCCCGTCATCCGGATGTTGGGCAGGATAATGCCATCCACCACATTTAACTCCAGAGGACCTGCCAGAAGCTGCTCCTGCGTCATCCCCAGATTTACCGTAAGGCGGAACATATCAAGCGGATCCAGTATGATGGATGACCCCATACCGCGGCAGCAGGCAAAGCAGCCTTCACAGCCGCCGCTGTCAGCCCTCACCATATCATTGGTACCATATAACTTTCCGTCGGATATCTCCTCCAGGCTGACCTCTCGTTCCATATCCCCCAGTACTCCTTTTCCAGCAGTTTCCATAAATATTTCTAACAAACAGTATACCACCCTTTCCCGGTTTCACGCAACCATGCTTTTATGGGCAGGGCCAACCTTATTCACCCTATTCTCTGTTTTTGAGCACAATGGCGGCTATGGCCAGACCCGCTATCACATCCATCCTCCTATGGCCCATGGAGGCAGCTGTATGCCCAGCGCCTTATTTAAGGGAATAAGTACCAGAGAGGTGAGGCCAATCTGGTTCAGGAAACAGACTCTTTCATACAGCTTCCCCCTGTCCCTCTCCTTACAGGCTTATTGCAGGGGTTAAATAAGGCTGAATGTCAAGCCGGTCCCGTGTTTTTATAGATTTTTTCATTTAAATATAAAAAGGACAGAGGAACCATGCGCCCGACCGCGCGTGTCTCCTCTGCCATATGTATTCCTGATACCTTCTATTTCATCCGCTTCTTCATTTGCTGCCTATGTTCCGTATCTAATCCGGCCAATCCCTTGCCCGGTCCTCCAGGCAGGGACGGTCCGGCAGACTGTACCGGTAGCATCTGCTGAATACGCCAATCTCTTCCAGGGTAGATACAATGCGGTACACAGTTGCCATACCGATAGCCGCATCACGTTTTGCCGCCTCGTAGTATATTTCTTTGCAGCAGTTCCACTTTCCGCTCAGTATGACATCCAGAAGGACCATACGCTGTTTGGTCATGCGTTTCCCCTGGCTCCTCAGTTCCTGGATAACCCGCTCCTTCTGCCATGTGCGGGACTCCTCACTTTGTTTCCATGGCATATCACTTCAGCTCCTTTATTAACCAATATGATGGGTTCCTGTCATTGTCGAAGGTATTTTATCCCCTCCATCAAGTAAGTCAAAGCTAACTCAGCTGTCTAAAATATGCAGTCAGATACTCCTATTCCCTGTTGCCCACAGAAAGCAGAACATTCTGACTGCATATATAGATTAGCATTAGCTAACTTTCTTGTCAAGAATTTTTTTATATGGTTTTACTATCATTTTTCCGGCATTTTTCCATCAGCCCTTATCCTTCAGATTGATCCCCGCCAGCGCCTTGGCAAATGCATTGTTAACCGGCTCCCCGGCTTCCTTTTTCTGCTGGTTCAGATACCGGGCCACATCCTTTTTTGACACACCGGCGCCTTCCTTTTTCCTGCGCTCCTGAAAGGCCTTCAGCTTCTCCTTATGACCGCACCTGCATACAAATATCTGGGCGTCCCCCTTGCCCTTAAGCTCCATCTTCTTATGGCAGACAGGGCATCTGGCATTGGAGGTGCGTGAAATGACCTCCCGGTGGCCGCACTCCCGGTCCTGGCACACCAGCATCTCCGTGTTCTTTCCCTTTACGGCCAGCATCCGTTTTCCGCACACAGGGCACTTTGTGTTGGTCAGGTTGTCGTGGCGGAAAGAACCTTCTCCTGTCTTAATCTGGCGGATCAGTTCCTGGGAATATCCCCTGATGTCCTTCATAAACGCGCCCCTTTTCAGGCTTCCCTTTGCAATGCCCGACAGCTTCATCTCCCAGTCCGCTGTCAGCTCCGGCTTTTTCAGGTCCTCAGGCACCAGCTCCAGAAGCTGCCTGGCCTTGGATGTGAGATAGATATCCTTGCCCCGCTTTTCAAGAAGAAAGCCGGAAAACAGTTTTTCTATTATATCTGCCCTGGTGGCAACGGTTCCCAGACCGCCTGTCTCTCCCAGAGTCTTTGCCATGGCCTTATCCTTTGTCTCCATGTACGCCACGGGATTTTCCATGGCGGAGAGCAGAGTTGCCTCATTAAACGGGGCAGGCGGTTTTGTCTTGTCCTCTGTCATCTTAATGGACAGGCCTTTTAACACATCCCCCTTCTTAAGGTCCGGCAGCTGCTGGTCCTTTACCTCCGGCTCGTCCCCTTCTTCCCCTTCTTCCCCGTCATCCACATCCGTGTCGTAAGCAGCCTTCCAGCCCTGGCTCTTTACAATCCTTCCTTTAGCACTAAAGCGCTGTCCCCCGATATCCGCTTCCAGGCTGGTCTCGTCATATTCAAAAGGCGGATACAGCACAGCCAGGAATCTGCGCACCACCAAATCATAAATCCTGCGTTCATCAATGGTCATATGGTCCATCTGTACAAACTGTTCCGTCGGTATGATGGCATGATGGTCTGATACCTTGCTGTTATCCACAAAAAACGGTTTTGACGGCAGGGGCTGGTTCACCAGACGGCCGGCCAGCGTCTTATAGGGACCGATGGAGCACGCCTTCAGGCGCTCCTTAAGGGTCGGGACAATATCTGCGCTCAGATATCTGGAATCGGTTCTGGGATAAGTCAGGACTTTATGATTCTCATAGAGGCGCTGCATAATGTTCAGCGTGTCCTTGGCTGAGTAGTTAAACCGCCTGTTGGCATCCCTCTGCAGCTCCGTCAGGTCATAGAGAAGAGGAGGCAGCGTCTTTTTAGGCGTCCGCTTTACCTCAGCCACAACGGCCGGTTCCCCCTTAAGGTCCTTGGCCAGTTCCTCCATCCGGCCGCGTTCAAAGGAACGGCGGCTGCCTGTCCCGGCATCCTGCCAGGTAAGGACCAGTCCGTCCTTTCTGGCCTGGAGCCCAAAATACGGCTGGGGCACAAATGCGCGTATCTGCGCCTCCCGCTTTGCTATCATGGCAAGGGTCGGGGTCTGAACACGGCCGCAGGAGAGCTGGGCATTGTATTTGCAGGTCAGGGCCCTGGTGGCATTGATGCCCACCAGCCAGTCCGCCTCTGCCCTGCACATGGCTGCGTCGTACAGGTTATTGTATTCCCTTCCGTCCTTCAGGTTTGCAAATCCCTCCCTGATAGCCTTATCAGTCACGGATGATATCCACAGACGCCGGATGGGTTTATTGCACCCTGTCTTTTTCAGAATCAGCCGGGCCACCAGCTCTCCTTCCCTTCCGGCATCCGTGGCAATGATAATATCCCCCACATCCCCGCGGTAAATCTGGTTCTTTACAGCCTGGTACTGTTTTGAGGTCTGCTTGATAACCTCAAGCTTAAATACCTCAGGCATCATGGGAAGGTCCTCCATCTTCCACTCTTTATACTTTTTGTCGTAATCCTCCGGGTCTGCCAGGGTCACCAGATGGCCCAGCCCCCAGGTAACCACGTAACGTTCCCCCTCAATGGCGCCGTTTATATTTTTCCCACATTTAAGAACCCGGGCAATATCCCGGGCAACGGAAGGCTTTTCTGCTATTACAAGTGATTTCATTGAATCTTCCTTTCTACGTACCGCTGCTTTTATTCTAGCACATTCCCCCCGGCCTGTCACCGCTGTTTTCATTTCTTCATATCTTTGCCGTGTGCTTCATGTGCTCTCCCGCATTTGCGGCTTCCCGCCTGTACCAGGGCATGGACGTCAGCAGCTGGCAGGGCGATATTGATTACCAGGCAGTCCGGGCCGCCGGCATCCAGGTGGTCTATATACGGACCGGTGTGGGATTGGAATACGTGGATCGGCCATGGACTTTGAATCAATCCCAGGTCGGATCACCCAGGAAATCAACGCCATTGGCCTGGCCTTCATGGAAACCCCGGGCAGCCGTTTGGGATACGGTCCTGCCTTATATACGGACTCCTATAACGCCGCATACCTGTGGAACAGCGGCTTTTCCTCCTGCCCCCTGTGGGCGGCAGACTACGATGTAAACCAGCCGGAAAGCACAGGCCCATGGGATTCCCGGGACGATTTCCAGTACTCGGACAGGGGACGGGCAGCGGGAGTAAACGGCGATGTGGACATGGACTTCTTCAAGGACTCCATGTTCATTCACTCCCAGACACCTCGGCCCGAACCATCTCCCGGCGGCATAGGAGCCCTTCTCACCTGCAGGGTTCAGGGCGGCGACACCCTCTGGGGTATCTCCAGAAGATTCGGTACCACGGTAGGCCGGCTGGCTGCGCTGAACCATATCTCCAATCCAAATGTAATCTACAAAGGGCAGATACTGGAGATTCCGGATATCCTGAAAGCCTGACCGGCTCCGGGATATCCCCGCCTTTCTTAAATCTTCTGCTGTCGGCCGGAACGCAGCTGGCTGGTCAGCAGATTACCAACCGTATCCGCAAGCTGACCCATCTCCCTGATTCTGACAAAGCTGCTTCCGTATATCTTCCGGGCGCCTTCCAGGTCGCTGTCCAGACCGTAAAATACAGCCATCACCTTGATACCCTGCTTTTTAAGCTGCCGCACCTCCATGGCCGTATCCTCAATGCCTGCATCCCCCGAATATTCCTTTCCCCGCACCGCCCCGGAAACAGGCGCCATCCGCTGTTCGTCATTGGGGCTGGCGTCTGTCAGCACAATGAGCAGGCGTTTCTCACAGGGGGATTGTCCCGCCAGATGGCCCGCTGCCCTGAGGGCCAGGCCATCCCGGTTCCATCCGGCTGCCACATAGTCAAGAATTCCTTTGTTCTTCTCCTTTTCCTCATAACCGCGGAATATACGAAACACTGTGTAGTTCTGGATGGCGGAAAAGGAATACACCTGGACCGGTATCCCGCAGCGGGTCAGGCTCTCGGCAATGACATATCCCTGTGCTGCTATAACGGCTTCATGTCCCATACGCGACGCGGACGCGTCCAGCATCAAATCCACGGAAACATTCTGCCGTTCTTCCTCTGAAACCTTCAGAAACACACGGTCATCCTCCAGATACACTGCCCGCCAGACCGATTCCCCCATCAATTTTCCCTGCCGGCTTTTCTCCGGCACAGGCTGCAAATCTACCAGAAGGGTATTGCGAATCTGTTCCATCAGGCGCCGTATGCTGTTCTCATATTCTGACCTGTTCTTTTCAAACTGTTCCCTGTTCTTTTTTCTCTGCTGCGCCGCCTCCCACAGCTGTCTGGCCGATTCCCCGCGGTCCGGGTCCTGCCGGAATTTTTCTCCTCTGGTAAAATGGAGTCCGCACGTACTGTGGCATCCCGTGCATAGCATATGACGGATAGCCTGATTTTGCCGCTCTCCGTACATGGAAACACCATAGCAGGCGTCAATATAGGAACGGACCGCCTCCTCACGCCGTTTCGAGGATGCCTCCGGCCAGAAGCAAAAGCCTTTGGCGGCATCAGAAAGCTTTTTATGGGCCTTTCCGGATGTTTCACTTTGGTCATCACCGGATTCAGGAGACTCCTGACCATGCTCATTCAGTGTATTCCTGACAATGACGCTGCGGGCAGGCCGTACAAAGCGGAAGGGCTTAATCATCCCTTTTATCCGTTTTCTGTTTTCTTTTCTCTTTTGTTCTGAACGGCAGTCAAACCGGAAATATTCCCACAATATACCGGAAACACGTTCCATGATTTCATCGGTGTCAGCAGCTCCGTCAAAGGACAGGCCGGACAAAATTCCCCGCTCCCACGGCGTCACTCCGGGCTTCTCTCCCAGCACCAGCCTGCCCCAGCCCGTCTGAAGGGACTGGACCAGCTTTTCCTGAGCTGACCATTTGGATTCCTCCAATACCTGGGCCCAGTATTCCCCGCGCAGCTCCTCCAGGGCAGGACGGCCTTCCCGTTCCTTCTCATAAGCGCCGCATTCCAGGCCGAGCCAGAATATGGTATCATAGATATCCTGAAGCGCCGTGCCCTGAAAAGCCCCGAACATCTCTGACAATTTCCCGCCGTCATACCATCTGTGGACATAACCGATTATACTGTTGAGATAAAGGTCTGCCTTTCCGTACCGGTCAAAGGCCATGAATTCCGGGTGGAAGGAATGGTCCTCTGCCGCAGTCCATATCATGTTGAGGGCCCGGCGCTCCTCTCCGTCATATTCCCGCATCTCCATATCAGTCTGCAAACAGCTTCTCCCTTTCCAGTTTTTTAGGAATCCTTGCCCTGATTAAATCCCGCACCAGGGTCTGTTCATATGGGTCAAAGGATTTGTTGGTAAGTCCCATATCCAGGGCAGCTCCTGCATCCAGCCCTTTCTCCATAAGCCGGACAGCATCCAGCAGTCCCCTAAGGTCCAGGGGGCGGGTGGAAAGCTGGGCGCTTTGGCATTTTCTATCTATATCCAGAAACAGCTGGACAAACTGCCTGGCATAAGTTCTCTTAAGACCAGGATACTCCCGGCTCATAAGCTTTTCCAGATTTTCCCCGGATATGGCCGGCATCTGCAGGCAGGCAAATCTGGAAGTCAGGGCCTCGTTCAGCTCTCTGGTGCCCGCATACCCATAGTTCATGGTGGCAATGAACCGGGTCCCCCCATCCATATGCACCACATCGTAGCCCGGCACATCTATGGTCCGCCTGAAATCCAAAATTCCATGGAGCACGGCCAGGGCCTCGTTTCTGGCCATGTTGATTTCATCCAGGACCCCAAAGCCCCCGCTGATTCCGCAGCGGTACACCGGCCCCGGCCGGAACACAACGGCTCCGTTTTGAAATGTATCTGTTCCTATCAGGCCGGACGCATCCATGTTGACGTGAAGGGAGATGTCCCAAACCGGCCTTCCAAAAGCTGCCGCCAAATTCTGGGCCAGTATGTTCTTTCCCGTTGCCTTTGGTCCTGCGAGAAGCAGGTTCTGACCGCACAAAAGGGCTGCAATGGCCTGCTCCCATACCTCCCTTCCATAATACAGGTACCGGGGCACAGGTATCCTGCCCCGTTCCTCCTCCCTGACCGGGTGGGAAGCTCTGAAATCCACGATTCCCTGGATTAAGCTGCTGTTTATCTTTTCCTCTTTTAAGAATTCAATCACCGTCATGCCCTCTTCCTCTTTTTTACAGTCTGATTGTAGCACAGAATTCTTTAATGGTGCGGGTTTTTTGTGGTTTTGAGAAAATAATTTTAAAAGGTTTTGTGAACATGTTTTAGGGGTGCGTCTCCCAGTCCCAGATGCTATATTAGAAATACCAGACAATAGCAGACTCGTCAACCAGGCAGCATCACACGTTACCCCCTGACCCACAAATACAGGATACCCCCAAGCACAGGATACCCCCAAGCAGCTGGAGGATAAAGTCCTGAAGACAGCTGCCACATTTTTAGGGCAGGACCCTCTTCCATACCTGGGTGTCAAGGGACGGATTACCGGCATCAATGTATATCGAGGTAATCCGTATCAAGGACCGGAACGCGGATAAAATTTTCAGGAAAGAGGAAAGGTAGCTGTATCAAAGGAAGATCTGCGCCGCATGGAAGCCATGCTTTATGCCCTGGCCACCAAATTTCTCGACAAAACAGAATTAAGGAAGGTAACGGAGAAGATTAATATGGCCCTGCTCGGACAGCTGCTTATAGAGGATGGAATTGGAAAGGGAGAAATGATCAAGCTCATATCTCTGGTCATGAAGAAAATGAAAAAAGGACTTTTCCCGGAAGAGACAGCAGAGCTGCCGGAAAAAGCCCGGATTGCGTCAGCCGGATTTATGCCGCAGTGCAGGCCAATCCCGGGCTTTTTATTTCACCTTTTATTTCATTTCACCGTCATCACAAACCGTTCCCGGTCATCCTTCACATTATACCGGTACCGGTCCTTTTCCGGCTGAGCATACCGCACCTCACAGCACCTGATTCCCAACCGCCTGGCCGTCTCATTGGTATATATGTCCATGGTTATTTCCGCCGGATATCCCATGTCATAGCTGAACCGCACATCACGAAATTCATTGTTGATACATGCTTCAATCATTTTCCTGGCAAATGCCTCCTTATCCCCAATGTACAGCTTATTCGCTACAATAGTCATGTATTCTGTCCTCTTTCCATCCCAGGAGGAAGATATGGTATTCCTCACCGACACGCCCCTTCCCCACTGCAGATATATGCAAAGGGCCATCAGAACCAGCGATGCCCGCATCAGTCTTTTTCTCATTTTTAGCATACCCCTCACCTGTATTATCATACACATTGTACTCTAATACAGCTTATATTTCAATACATCCAGGAATATACTTATATGGAAAGGCGGGGGATGGCATGCATATTGAGATTGATTTGGAGCGTCTGCTGAAGGAAAAAGAGAAAAGTAAAAACTTTGTCTGTGAAAAATGCGGTTTGCAGCGGACTCAGTTCAATAATTACTGCAAGAACAAGGTATCCCGCGTTGACCTTACCATTCTTGCCAAGATATGCGATTGTCTGGACTGTACGCCCAATGATATATTGAAAATAGTAAAAGAGACGGCAAAAGATGAATAGAACGCATGACGCCATGTGAAGCTATTCATCTTTTTTTGCGCCTGTATTCCCGATAAACAAAATTAAGCGGTAAAATTCAATCCGTTCTGGTGTAATATCTTGCAAGATTTTCCCTTCCCATTGTGTTAAAATAGCAGAAAAGCAGTTTAAAAGGAGCATCAAAATGATACAGGAGCAGGAACAGCGCCGGGCCTATTATGATAAGGACCTTAAGATAGAAGCCTACAATCTGAGCGGGGTCGTGCAGAAATTCCCCAATCATTTCCACGAATATTACGTCATAGGCTTTGTGGAGGGCGGCAAAAGGCACCTCTGGTGCCGGAACAAAGAGTATGATGTCAGCGCCGGGGATTTGATTCTCTTCAATCCCAGAGACAACCATTACTGCGCCCCCATAGACGTGGAGCCGCTGGACTACCGTGCCGTCAACATCGAGCCCTCTGTCATGGAACAGGCGGTAAGAGAAATCACCGGCCGGGGAAGAGGATATATCCAAGCCCGATGACCGTATCCAAAACCTGTGCACCTATATGGAGGAGCATTTTTCAGAAAATATAAGCCTGGATGAACTGCTGTCCATGACCACCTTTGGAAAATCCTATCTGCTGCGCTCGTTTACAAAGCAGGTGGGTGTTTCCCCTTACCGCTACCTCCAGACCATCCGCCTGGACAAGGCCAAAAAATTCCTTGAACAGGGCATACCGCCTGTGGAAGCAACGGCCATGGCCGGATTTTCAGACCAGAGCCATTTCACCAACTTTTTTAAGGAGTTTATCGGGCTCACCCCCGGACAGTATCAGAAAATATTCTTATCAGAACCTGATAAGGAACAAAAGGAGCGACATCATGAAGCTTAACCGTACCGCCGCAGGCCATTTGGCCGCATTTGTAACCATCCTTATATGGGGAACCACCTTCATATCCACCAAAGTGCTGCTTCGGACATTCAGTCCTGTGGAAATCCTGTTTATCCGGTTTGTCATGGGATATCTGGCGCTGTGGCTGGTCTGCCCCCGCTCCCTGCGCCTTTCCTCCGCCCGGCAGGAAGCACTCTACGCGGCGGCGGGTTTCTGCGGCGTTGCCATGTACTATCTCCTGGAAAATATCGCTCTCACTTATACCCTGGCATCCAACGTGGGAGTTATCATCTCCATTGCGCCTTTCTTTACCGCTATCCTGGGTTGGATGTTCCTGGGAGGAGAGAGGCCGCGTTTCAGGTTCTTTGCCGGATTTCTGCTTGCCATGGCAGGCATCAGCCTGATTAGCTTCGGCAATGAGGCCGCCTTATCCCTTAACCCCACAGGAGATTTACTGGCCGTGGCTGCCGCAGTCATATGGGCCGTGTATTCCACCCTCACCAAAAAAATCAGCGCATTGGGCCACGGCACTTTCCAGAGCACCAGAAGGACCTTTTTCTACGGGCTCCTATTTATGGTACCGGCTCTGACCTTCATGGATTTTCACGTGACGCCGGTTCAGTTTACTGATATGAAAAATATCCTGAATCTTTTATTCCTTGGGCTGGGCGCATCCGCACTGTGTTTCGTAACCTGGAATACAGGCGTAAAGATACTGGGCGCCGTTAAAACCAGCGTATACATCTACATGGTGCCGGTCATCACCACCCTGACCTCGGCCCTTATATTAAAAGAACCGGTAACTGTACCGGCTGCATTGGGAATCATCATGACACTGGCCGGATTGTTTTTATCCGTAAAAGCCGGTAAATAAACTGACCGGGAACCTGCCTCTTCTGAGGTAGGCCCCGGTCTTTCCTATTCTCCCTGGATAACCCTCTGGATATGGATGGCGAGAAAGCCTGCCTCCTGAGAGGCCACAGACATCCCCAGCCGCTTTTCCATATCCCCGCACACATCCACTGCCGCCTGGTAAGGCCCCGGAAAGGCATCCCTTGCATATGCCTCCATGTCCAGACTCACCGGCTCTCCCTTTCGGATGCGGGCAATCATATACCGCAGATGGCTCACCAGACGGTTATACCCCAGAGAGTCCGCTGCCAGCTTAATGCCCATCTTCTCTTCTATGCTGCGGATACTGTCCTGTACCAGCCTGGCCATATCCATGGAATGGGCCACATTCTCCTCGGATGACCCGGCGTGGATGTGAAGGGTAATGTATCCCACCTCATCTTCGGATATGACAATGCCTGTCATTTCACGAATGATTTCCCTGCCTTCCATGGCAGCCTGGTATTCCCGGTCAAACAGAGCCTTTATATCCTGGTTAAAAGGATTTGGAAGCTCCCTCCCTTCCCTGGCCCTGCCTGCGGCCAGGGCAATATGGTCCGCCATGGGTATCAGTATGTCTGAACTGATATCCCCCAGCGTTTTCCTGGCCGACTCGATTATATTTCCCGCCGCCTCGATAAAGACCGGGTCTATGCTGTTCACCTGCTGCAGCGCCGTGGATTTTCCGGTCACAAACTCATACCGCTTTGCCTCTTTCACCTGCTCCAACCGCTCCCCGGTCCGGTGACCGAAGCCTATTCCGTTTCCCAGCAGAATCAGTTCCCTGCCGGTATCTCCATCCAAAACCAGTATTCCATTGTTGTTTAATACTTTGATGATGCGGTACATAAACCCCTCCCCGTCCACAGCGCTGCCGGACTCTGCCGCGCGCCGCGCCGCTGCCCTTTCCTATACGGTCATTATACCTAATATCCCAAAAAACATCTACATTTGAATGAGATTTTTCCGCCCCGGCATACCATTTCTATATTCACCCCTTTAGTACCATCCGATTTCATCCAGCGCCCGTACCTCTCCGGTCTTAACCATGTGAATCTCACGGCCTTCCGTGAGACCGGTAAATACAGCCATACAAGCCTCGGACGCGGCGTTGGCCCTGATATATTCCAGGTCGAATTCCATCAGTTTCTGGCCTTTCTTTACCTTCTGCCCATCCTTCACAAAGGTCTCAAACCCCTTTCCGTCCAGCTTCACCGTATCCACACCGATATGCAGCAAATACTCCATACCGTCCCCTGTTTTCAGGCCAATGGCATGCTTAGAAGGAAACACAAACAGCACCTCTCCATCCTCCGGCGCCAGCACCTGCCCGTCTGCCGGTATGACCATGTAGCCGTCGCCCATGGCCTTGCTGGAAAATGCCTCGTCCGGCGCCTCCGTGATGGAGGCCGCTTTGCCGTTAAAGGGCGAGCAGATGATGTGCTTTTCCTGGCAGGATTCAGCATCTTCCTCCAAAGCCTCATCCGGTGCCTGCGCAAGATACTGCTCCAGATTTGACTTTATCACAGTTACGTTAGGTCCATAAATTACCTGAATTCCCTGTCCCTTTTTAATGACGCCCACTGCTCCGGTGGCCTTTAACAGCCTCTCATCCACCAAAGCCGGGCTATCCACGGAACATCTGAGACGTGTGGCGCAGCAGTCCACGGAGGTAATGTTTCTCTTTCCTCCCAGTCCCCTGGCAATATCCATGCTGAGGGCGTCTTTATCCCCGTTTCCTCCATTTTCCCCGCCTGCCGGACCTGCCGCGCCTGCCGGACCTGCCACTCCTGCCGCGCCTGCCGATTTCCTGGCGTTCACATCCGCCTTTGTGTAAAGCTTTGTCTCCTCGTCCTCATCCTCCCTGCCCGGAGTCTTTAAGTCAAACCTCTTAATCAGGAAGCTGAAAATAAAGTAGTACAGCAGGAAATATATGATTCCTACCGGAATAATTCTCATCCAGCTGGTTTTTTCATTTCCCTGAAGGATGCCAAATATAAGCAAATCCAGGAAGCCGCCTGAGAAGGTAAGTCCCACCGCGATATTCAGTATATGGGCAATCATGTAGGCGCTGCCTGCCAGAATCACCTGTACGGCAAAGAGCATAGGCGCCACAAACAGGAAAGAAAACTCAATGGGCTCTGTAATACCGGTCAGCATACTGGCCAGAGCTGCCGACAGTAGAAGTCCTCCCGCGGCCTTTCTCTTTTCCGGTTTTGCCGAGCGGTACATGGCCAGGGCAGCGCCTGGAAGGCCGAATATCATGAAGATAAACTCACCGGAGAAATACCTGGTGGCATCCGCGCTGAAATGGATCACATCCGGCGAAGCCAGCTGTGCGAAGAAAATGTTCTGGCCGCCCTGAATCAGATTTCCGTCCACCATCATGGTGCCGCCCACAGCGGTCTGCCAGAATGGCATGTAGAATACGTGGTGAAGTCCAAAGGGAATCAACGCCCTCTTTATAATACCGAAAATCAATGTGCCTGCATATCCTGTCCCCGTCACCAGGCCGCCCAGGGCAAATATGGCGTTCTGTACAACCGGCCATATGAAGTACATCACCATACCCACCCCTACATAGGCCACCGTGGATATGATGGGCACAAAACGGGAACCGCCGAAAAATGAGATGGCATTGGGCAGCGCAATCTTGTGGTAACGGTTGTGGAGCGCCGCCACTCCCAGGCCCACGATGATGCCCCCGAACACGCCCATCTGCAAGGTCTGGATGCCGCACACAGAAGCAATGGTGCCGTCCAGGACGCCAGGGGCAACGGTGCCGTCCGGAAGAATCTTTCCCGTGATGGTCAGCACCGCGTTGATGGATACATGCATGACAAAAAACGCAATCATGGCTGAAAGGGCCGCCACCTCTTTCTCAGCCTTGGCCATGCCAATGGCAACTCCCACAGCAAATATAATGGGGAGATTGTCAAATACGACATTTCCCGCCTTGGCCATGATGACCAACAGGGCGTTTAACATGGTTTTGTCGCCCAGAATCCGTTCCAGACCGTACGTCTGAATGGTGGTGGCATTGGTAAAGGAACTGCCGATACCTAACAGCAGTCCCGCCACCGGCAGCACTGCAATGGGAAGCATGAAGCTGCGTCCCACTCTCTGAAGAACACCAAATATCCTGTCTTTCATTTTCCTTCTCTCCTGTCTTTTTCTTCCAACCGCGCACCCTGGCTGTACGGACACAAAAAAGACATTAACCGTTAAGAACACTGTCTCCAATGTCCTCTTTCAGTTAATGCCTGCATCACCAGTAACACGCTCTTTATTCTGTTGCGCATTAAGTATAAACAAAAGACAGGATTTATGTCAATCCGAATTGTGCACTAATTTTCTTTTGTCTTTTTGTGCAAATTTGACAAACTCTCGTTTTCTATTCCAACGTCAGCCCAAAGTCCAGCTCATAGTAATTCCCCTCGCTGTCCACATCCCGCACCTGTTTGTTCTCACAGATATCAAGCTCCAAATATCCCTTAGTGGAATGGAAGTATTCGCCTGAGCTTGGCCGGATGAACAGAATGGCGAAATCCGCTTCCCTGTAATCTTCTGTCAGCTCCGCCTGAAACCTTTCCGCAAAGGACCTTTTGACTGCCTCCGTCTCCTTGGCGGCAGCCTCTGCTTCACAGCCAAAGCATTCCACATACACCTTCCTGCCTGCCGTCTTTTCCGCATCCAGGGGAATCAGGCCCTCTCTGTTCTTTAAGAGCACCACGGACTGCTGATGCACCCGGTAAGCGTCCTCCCAGTGCTTCTTTGTGGCCACCACCTGTTCCGCTTCCTCAGGGTCGCGGTATGGGTTGTCGAACATACCCAGTTCAAACTTTTCCTTTAAGGTCCTTGTCACCGCCCTTGTAAGCGCCTCATCGGTCAGCACCAGATCACTGGCCCGGTACCCCCGGGGCACCGGATGGCCCTGGGTCGTGTAATATCCATTCCTTCCGCGCTCATATGCCTCCCTGGCGGAAAACACATCCAACGACCCGCTGATGATATCCACTCCGGTATTGACAGCCAGCGCGATTCTGGAAGGCACATCCAGCTCCTCCACGCCCCAGGCCATCTTATTGGAGATGCCGGAGTCGCTGTTCACATATCCCTCAAATCCCATCTTCTCCCGCAGAAGCCCCTGTATGAAGGCCCTGTTAAACGCAAAGCCTACCGGCTCCATCTCCATGGCATCTCCGTCCGGCCCATACTGGGACTTGCTCTTGGCAGCCGATGGTTTGGCATAATACGGCATGATGGAGGATGCCTTTTTGTCTATGGCTGTCCGGAAGGCAGGCAGGTGGTATGTGCGCAGGCTGTCCTCTGTCTGGTACACATTCCACTGTCCCTGGACATAGTGGGGGTCGAATCCGTTTTCCCTGGCTCTGCCTCCCGGGAAATGCTTGATGGTGGCGGCCACCCCCCTCCCTTGTGACTCCCTGGCTGCTTCCCTGTATGCCGGGAATCAGACGCTCCATGATGGCGCACACAAGCTCCGGATCCTCGCCAAAGGTTCCATAGGACCGCTGCCACCTGGGATCTGTCATGACATCGGCCATGTACATATATCCCTTTTTCATCCCCACTGCATCCCATTCCATCCGGATACACCGGGCAAAGCTGTCTATGAGTTCCGGTCCGTTTCCCCGGACAGCCGCCGCGATTCCCATGGTCCCGGGCCAGGTGGCAAACACGCCTGCCGCATCGTTCATGCCGAATACAATCTCCCCGTGCTCATTCCTGGAATTGGAAAGGACCATCACAGGTAGGGCATGGCCGGTTCCCTCCGCCACCATATTAAGCTGGTTAATCCAGTCCGCCAGTTCGCCCGGCCTGGGGTTCTGACGCAGGATGAAATGGCGTATGCCCATTTCCTTTACCGTGCAGGTGGTTCCATACGTATTTTCCACATTGAAGATGGACTCGTCCTGCTCCACAATCTCCTCGTTGAGAAGGCCGCTTTCATCCACCTTTGTCCTGTCCTCCTGGTAAATTCCCATCTTCCAGGAGTTGACGAACAGCATGCCGATTTTCTCGTCAGCAGACAATTCCGCCGCCAGGGAAGCCGCCCTTTTGGCGGGAGTGTTGCGCCAATCCTTATAGGGAGCCAGCCTTCCATCCCCTGTCAGGTCCCTGAAATACAGCCCGTCCTTTTCGATCACCGGCTTTACGGTAACTCTGATGACAGGACCGTTTTCATTTTTATAAAAATGAATGTTAGTTGATGCCTTATTCATATCGTTTCAATCCCTTCTGCGTTTACGCTCTGTTTTCATTCTATACCGCTTCTCCGGCAGCGGCTTTTGTAGCTCCGTTCAGATGCGGTCCCTTTCCGGTCCGTACTTCCTTCCTGTTTTCCAGCTCTTCCTGGACAGCCGGCACATTCGGGTCAGGTCCAACCACAAACATTATGGCCATCATAGTCATGGATCCCCATGTTCCCAGGAGGAAGGTACTCTTAAGCCCGAACCTTCTGGACACAAACACGCCGCCGATGGAAATGGCTACTAACGGTGCGATGAGGATACTTGAAAATACGCCCTGAAGCCTGGAATTCAGCAGCATGTTAGCAAACAGGTATGTCATGGTGCCGCTCATGAGCAGCTTTCCCAGGAACAGGAAAAAGCGCTCATATCCAAACAGTTCATAGAAGTCATGCTGAAAGTCCCCGTCATCCTGTGCCCCGCGCGGATGGAAGCCATAGAAACCGGTATCAAAGAATATTTTCCGGATTTCATCAGGAACGGCTTTCCCTTTTTCATTACCCGTTCCATGGTGGAATCCTTACAGCCTGGGACCCTGTATCACATAACAGATTTTATAAACCTTCACTATAATCTGTTCCTGTATGACGGTAAAAATCAGGTTCTCATCGCCGGCCCCTATCTCGCCCATCCGGCAGACACTGCCTTTTGCGAGCAGAGCCTTCAGGATAACGGAAAAAATCTGTCCCTGCTGGTCCCCTTCAGCCAGTTCTGCCTCACCCTTCCCGTAGTAGGCAATTCTCACAGGAGAGCCCGGCCATAGTCCGTACCGAGGATCCGCTCCGTACGGCAAAAAACCTGGGGGTTTCCCTCAATACCATGCTCCGCAAAAGCGCTGAAACCGCCGGCATTCATCCTGTGTATCTGGACATCATCTCCTCCAACTTCGCAATGCTCATTGAAAATGCCAACACCATGAGGGAAGCGCAGGAATGCAAATCCCAGATGATAAGCGCATACTGCCGCTTTGTCCGGAAGAACCGCCTGGACCAGTATTCTCCCCTGGTCCGCAAGGCCATCACCTACATCCGCATCTATCTGGCTGACCAGCTCACCCTTGCGGGGATTGCAAAGGGTATCCGTGTCAGCCCCTCCTATCTCTCCCGCCTGTTTAACAGGGAGACAGGAGACTCCATCTCCAACTATATCACAAAGGCCAGGGTTGAAAAGGCAGCCGGACTTCTCTCATTTTCCGGTATGTCCATACAGAACATCGCGTTTTATGTGGGGTTTGGGGATTTGAATTACTTCAGCAGATGCTTTAAAAAATATAAAAGGATGACGCCCACCGAGTACAGGGCGTCATCCTCCATTGGGGTGTAGGGCGGGCTATTCTTCCACCCGCGCCTCCATGTTTCCCACATATTTCCTTTCCATCTGATGTCTGGCTTTACGGTTTTCCACGCTGTCAAACACAATGGAAAAATCGTAATCCTCAGGGTACAGCTCTTTGGCCCTTACCTTTAATTTCAAGCGTTTCTGGTTTATCAGGCGTTTTTCACGCTTTACCTGGACAAGCACATTTCCCGTCTGGTCCGCCGGCCTCACAACAATGCCGATCTCCCCCTTTGGCAGAACCTCCACGCTGTCGCCTCTCGTAAACCCTTTTTCCGGGCTTGCAGCAGCCGGCTTTCGCTTTATGGGCACAATGCCGGGAACCGGAATCCGCTCCAGCCCTCCCGGCCATTGTCTACCCGGTGGCTTTTCCTGAGACTTCTCCCGGGATTGGTACAGATCCGCCCCTTCTCCGTAAGCCTCTGAGGCCGCTGTTTGAATCATGTCCTCCGGCATACCCAGCCGCTTTGCGATATAGAGGGCGCAGCTGTCCCCGGTCTTTCCCATCTCCAGTCTGTAAAGGGGACGCAGGTTTTCCCGGTCAAAGGCCATTCTGGCGCTGATGAGTTCCTCATGGCGGCCCGCATAGGTCTTAACCTCCGGGTAATGGGTTGTAACCAGGTAAAGACATCCCCGCAGCCGCAGCTGCTCCAGTATGGCAATGGCAATGCCCATTCCCTCGGCCGGATCCGTACCTGAGCCCAGTTCATCCAGTATCACCAGGCTCTCCCCGGTAGCCCGCTTTAATATCTCCAGCACATTGGTGATATGGGCTGAAAAGGTAGACAGGTTATCCAGAATATCCTGCCCATCCCCAATATCGCATAATACAAGGTTGCGCATGGCTATGTCCGCCTCCCGGCAGGGCAGATGCAGGCCGGAGCAGGCCATGAGCACGAACAGTCCCACGGTCTTGATGGCAACAGTCTTTCCCCCTGTATTAGGCCCTGTTATTACCATTCCCCGTTTCTCTCCGCCCAGCTCAAAATCCAGCGGAACATTGGCATCCCCCGGCAGAAGGGGATGCCTGGCTCCCTTCAGGCGTATGATACCCTGGGTATTGATGGCCGGCTCCCCGGCCTCCATCTGTGCGCTGAGCTTTCCTTTGGCAAACACAAAATCCAGTTTTGCCAGCAGCGCCAGATTCTCCTTAAACCCGTCCTCCTCCATGGCAATCTTATCCATAAGCGTATACAGGATACGCCTCTCCTCGCAGTCCTCCTCAATCCTGAGTCCCTCTATCTCGTCCTGCAGCCTGGCAATGGTTTCCGGCTCTATAAATACCGTAGAACCGCTGGCGGATCGGTCTATGACGCTGCCCGGTATTTTGGACTTATACTCCTTCTTAACCGGCAGGCACAGCCGTCCGTTCCTGGTTACCAGGAAGGATTCCGCCATAAACTTTTTCTGCGATTTTAAAAGCGCTTCCGCCTTATCCTTGATTTTTTCTTCCAGAAGCAGCAGGTCCCGGCGAATATCCCGCAGCGCGTTGGACGCGCGGTCGTCCACCCTTCCGTGACGGATGGCTCCCTCTATCTCCTCTTTTAGTTCCGGCATCAGCCTGAGATTTTCCCCATAGAAGGACAGCGGAATTCCATAGGATACTCCCTTGTCCAGATACGACCTGACCCGTCTCACCGCGGCCAGGAACATACCGATTTCCTCCATTTCCTCCGGCGTAAGCAGCTCGCCCCGGACAGAACGGGCTACAAACTCAGCCGTATGTTCCATGGCCGGCATGGGAGGCATGCCCGCCAGCTCAAGCATCTGCCTGGCCTGGGTGGTGTCCCTCATGCTTCTTCGCAGCTCTCCCTCTTCCATGCAGGGCACAAGCCCTCTGGCCATCTCCCTGGCCTCTGCTGAATTGGCAAGATCCGCCAGCTGTTCTCTTATGATATCAAATGCAACTGTCTTATATGCTTCAAATGTTCCGTTCATTGTTCTGTCTGTTTCCTCTCTGTTTCCTTGTTCATCTCTGTTCCCTGCTGGGGATATATGATAATGTTGAATCGGTTACGAACATGAAAGTGGAAGACAAAAAAACCTACGGACATCCACTACAGGCAATGTCGCATAGGTTTCAAAAGATACCATATGATTCATCTGTCATGGATTCCGGAGTACACAAAAACAAGGCCCGCCAAACGGACAATCATTTCATGTACGCAATCGGTTTATTTATCTTCCACAAACAGATACAATTAACAAAAAGACACCTCTCTTTAACTATTACTGCATTTGATAATAGCAGATTTAAAAGCTCCAGTCAACATTTTTATTTCAAATTGTGCTATACTAAATTATGCCATACGAAAAGGACAATGAAAATTCGGAGGAATGACTGACATGCCTTTTGTTTCACTTATCATACCTGTCTACAATGCGGAAAAATACCTGCGGCGCTGTCTGAACAGCGCCATGGAGCAGACCTTCCAGGACATGGAAATAATCGTAGTAAACGACGGAAGCCAGGATACAAGCCTTAAAATCTGCCGGGAATATGAAAAAATGGACTGCCGATTCCGTGTTATCAACAAGGAAAATACCGGGGTTTCCGACAGCCGTAACCAGGCCATTGAGACTGCCAGGGGCGAATACCTGCAGTTCATGGACAGCGATGACTGGCTGACCCCTGACGCCACGGAAAGCTTTGTTCATGCCGCCAGAAAATTCGACTGCGATCTGGTCGTCTCAGACTTTTACCGGGTGGACGGGGCTGTGTTCACGGAAAAGCAGCACATACGGGAACGGGGGCTTCTGACCAGGGCCCAGTACGCGGAATATATGATGCGGGAGCCTGCTGACTTTTATTACGGCGTACTGTGGAATAAGCTGTACCGCCGCAGCATTGTCCGGGAGCATCAGCTTAAGATGGACGAGGATCTGCGCTGGTGCGAGGACTTTTTATTTAACCTGAACTTCATCCGGTACGCGAAGCGGTTCACGGCCATCCAGACTCCGGTTTACTACTATATGAAACGCAAGGGCAGCCTGGTGAGCACGGACTGGAAAAAGGCCAATGCCGTGAAGCTAAAGCTCCGTCTCCTTAAGGATTATAAAGAATTGTACCAGAGCATGGATCTGTATGAAGAAAACAAGCTGAAAATCAACGCCTTTGCCGTGTCCATCGCAAAGGACGGCGGAATCGGAGCCCCCATGAGCCGGCTCAGGAAAAAGCTGAGCGAGGAGGATTACATTGAGGATGAACTTCCAGCAGGCTACACCCGTGTATGCCACACACTGGGTCCCATATACGATGAGACATCCCGCATACTGATACTCGGAAGCTTTCCCTCGGTAAAATCCAGGGAGCAAAACTTTTACTACGGCCATCCCCAGAACCGCTTCTGGAAATTGATGGCCCGCCTGTTTGAAGAACCCGTGCCTGAAACCACAGAGGATAAGAAACGTCTGCTGACGCGCCATCATATCGCGCTCTGGGACGTGGTGGCTGCCTGTGACATTAAGGGCTCCAGCGACCGGAGCATCCGCAATGTGATACCCACGGACTTAAACCGGATTCTCCGCACGGCCGGCATCGAAACAATCATTGCCAACGGCGACACGGCCTTTCAGCTGTACCGCAAATACTGTCAGGAAAAAACAGGAAGGGAAGCCGTCAAATGTCCATCCACCAGCCCTGCCAATGCATTTTTCACGCTGGACCGTCTGGCCGAGGCATGGAGCCGGGAGCTCTTCTGACAAATCGGAAGCAGGTCCCGGATCCAAATTCCTCCAAACGCTCCAAATCCCCAGATTTTTCTTGCCAAAGGCATATAAAACAGGTATGATGGAGATACACCTGAACATAATTATTAAATTATAATTATATATTTAAGGAGGCTGTACATGTTAGATAAAAAGGTAGCAGAACTTATTAACACACAGGTAAACAAAGAATTTTACTCCGCTTATCTGTATCTGGATTTTGCCAACTACTACAAGGACGCGGAGCTGAGCGGCTTTTCCAACTGGTACCAGGTCCAGGCCCAGGAGGAACGCGACCATGCCATGCTGTTCATCCAGTATCTGCAGAACAACGGAGAGAAAATAACGCTGGAGGCCATCGCCAAGCCGGACAGGGTATTTGAGGACTTCAGGGGACCTCTCACTGCCGGGCTGGAGCACGAAAACTATGTGACCGGGCTTATCCATGATATTTATGACGCCGCGTATTCCGTTAAGGATTTCCGTACCATGCAGTTTTTGGACTGGTTCGTAAAGGAGCAGGGCGAAGAGGAGAAGAACGCCAGTGAACTGGTAAAGCGTTTCGACCTGTTCGGCCATGATCCCAAGGGACTCTACATGCTGGATTCCGAACTGGCGGCAAGGGTCTACACCGCGCCCTCACTGGTGCTGTGATGGGGAAGGATAAGTACATATGTCCCTGCTTTAAGGTGACAAAGGACGATATTAAAAAGGCAATTGAAGAAGGCGCTGATTCCTTTAAGAAAGTCAAAAAAGCCACGCACCTGGCCGCGGGATGCGGCCACTGTAAATGCAAGGCTAAAAAGTATACGAAAAAGCGGCTGGGTAAGGTTAAATAAAAGTCATTTTAAAAGCGTGTCTGCACACACTGGTATGGTATATGTGCGGACACGCTTTTTTGTGATTCCTGCCCTCTTGCCATGTACAAAAAGCACTCAGACACGGACCGAAATCACATATCAATCTTCCGGTCCTTATAATAATACATTCTGTCCCGTTCCCCTATCTCCCTGAGGATACGGCACGGGTTTCCCACTGCCACCACATTGGCGGGAATATCCCTGGTAACCACGCTTCCCGCGCCAATCACAGAATTATCCCCAATGGTAACCCCCGGCACTACCACGGCTCCCGCCCCTATCCACACATTCTCACCAATACGCACCGGCATGTTGAACTGGATTCCTTTCCTGCGAAGCTCCGGTTCCACCGGATGTCCTGCAGTGGCAATGGTCACATTGGGCCCAATCATGCAATGGGAGCCAATATAAATCTCCCCGTCATCCACCAGTGTCAGGTTAAAGTTGGCATAGACAAAGTCCCCCATATACACGTGTCTGCCTCCCCAGTTGCTGTGAAGAGGCGGTTCAATATAGCAGTCCCGTCCAATGGAGCCGAACATCTGCTCCAGCAGACCGGCACGCCTGGCGCTTTCCTTTGGCCTGGTTGCATTGTAATCATAGAGCAGTTCCATACAGGCCATCTGCCCCTTCAGAATATCCTCGTCTCCCGGAAAATACAGGCGTCCATCCTCCATGCGTTTTGCCGCACTGTCCTGGTCTCTCATTCCCTCTATCCTACCGTTCTGGTTCCTGTGTTCATTTCTTTGCGTCTCCATCCAAACATTCCTCCCTTTCCAAATGCTTCTGTGCTGTTGGAATAATTGTACTATATTACCCTGGCAATGAAAAGCCAAAGAAATCCGCGCCCACCGGAGCGGCACAGCCTGCTGCCCGAATTGTTTTAAGCAGATTTTCCGTAAGGCTCTGACCGCTGCCCGGCGGGAAAGAATATCTATGGGCTGATGCGCCCGTATGTGGACAACGCCACTTCCCCATCCTCCAGGCGTTTTAATTTTCTGAATACCATTGCCATGAACAGCACTGCCGCCCCAGAGGAGACTATATCCGCCACAGGGCCGGAGTACAGGGCCCCTGTCACCCCAAAGAATCCCGGCAGCATCAGGGCCAAAGGCACGCTTAACACGAAGTCCCTGAGAAGGGACAGCAGCCTGGAAAAGCCAGGACATGCTTCAGTATCTCTGCGTCCGGCTTAAAGCTTACAGGCTTCAGGCAGAAGGATTTGGGCTTAAACAGATAATAAACCGTCAAAAGGGCGGATACAATCTGGCCGGTGATGGCAGCCAGGGCAGCTCCTTTCATTCCCCATCCCATCACAAAGATAGCCACAGGATCCAGAACGACGTTGAGCGCACAGCCTATGAGGGTGGAAAACATGGCAAATTTTTGGGAACACTGTAATGCATTCGCTTTCTATATTTCACGTACAAAAAGGAAGAGCAGAAAACATCTCTATGCTTTCTGCTCTTCCCGAATTACTTTACACTATTTACGTTTTACCGATAATTTTCAAGACCCTATTCCATATAATCTAACGGGTCCACCGTCTTATCCTGATGTTTCAGTTCAAAGAATACATTGACGCCTTCCACGGAATAATACTTGGTTGGCTCTGACACGTAGCCCAGGGTCTGTCCCTTTTTCAAGTACTCGCCCTCTGCCGCGCAGACCTCCTTTAACTGGCCGCAGGTAGCTGTGTACTCATTGCCCAGGTCCATGACAACGTAATTTCCGATTTCCTCATTGGAGCCCACTTCCAGTATCCTGGCATTGGCCGGGGCGCCCACCGGAGTGCTCACATCAGACTGTATCACCAGTCCGGGATTGCATTTGTACTGGTCCAGGGTGGGGAAATAAATGGTCTGGTCCATGCTGTAGTCCAAAAGCACATTTCCCTTTACGGGCCACTCCATCTTGCTGGTATCTGTAAAATTCAGCACCAGCGCATCGGCCGCATCTTTTCCCGCTCCAGCTTCCGCCGCCAGGTCATTTCCCTGGTTGGCGTTCTGGGCCACGGCCGCCTTGGTAGGAGCCGGCTCGCTCTTTTGTGTCTCTTTTGCCGCATCAGAGGCACCTGCCACCTGCGGCATTTCCGGTGCGGTCTCCTGGGCAATCATTTCGGGCTGGGGCACTTCAAGGTATGGATTGGTCTCATTACCTTTTCCTCTTTGTACGGTAATCACTCCTGCTGCGGCTACTATAGTCAGCAGGCCTAACACTAGCATGACAAGAAACAGCTTATCCTTGAACATCTGGTTTACTTTCTCTTTCACGTTTATCACCTCGGTACTATTCTTACCAAACCAAGGCTACTTATTCAGAAATGAAAGCAATATTTTTATAAAAATATCCAAGGATATCTTCGGCCTTCCATCCCTCCTTTGCTTTCTCATTGGCAGTGGCCTGGCTCAGCCCGTAGCCGTGCCCAATTCCCTTCACCACCGCCCTGATTCCGTCCTCATAGGGCTCCAGCACAAAGCAGGAGGAAGCCAGGCCCAGGGCATACTGCACCTCCTCTCCTGTGTAGCCGGCACTGCCAATCTGTACGGTATCCACATACCCGGCATCGTCCCTGGACACAATCTGTATGGTGTCCGGCACCTGAGATGCCTCAACGGTCCTGGGGCCGGATTCCCCGGCTGGAATGCCGTTGATATCCGACACAAACGATTCCCTGGAAAAGGAAAGCATCTGCATGTATCCCTCTGCCTCCACATCCCCGGGACAGTCCACGGTCTGAAGATAGGGATGGGTAAAATCCCCCTGTCTCGTCATGCCGGCCGTGGCCCTGCAATACATGGGATCAATACATTTTCCCTCGTAGGTCATGACAATACCGGAGGTGGCCTTTACCGCGTCCTCCAGTTTTTTGTAATATTCCGGGAACTGGCTGGAACCCCACAGCTTTTTTAACTGGTCCGCCTCCAGATAATCCATATCCAGGGCGGATTCCGCTATCTCTTCCTCATCCCCGGCGCCCTCCATCTGCCTGCATATGTATGTCCTGGCAATGATGGCCTGGGCTTTCAGTGCTTCCGGCTCGTACTCCACCGGCGCCTGCCTGGCAATGACTCCGGGCAGGTATTCCTCCATATCCATATAGTAGGAGCCGCCGGTCCGGTCCAAAAGAATCCGCCGCCTGCCGGATACCTCCTTCTGCTGCTCATAGCGCAGTTCCTCTCCCCGGATCGTGCCTGTCCATGCAAGGGTTCCTACATAAGGCACCATGAGCCCGGTGAGGGCCGCCCATATGACGCGTTTATTCACAAAATCCAATCCCCTCCTTCCTGTATCAGGGTACTCCCCTATCATTAATATATGAATATTAGGACATACCTATGTGCCATGCCTTTTACAGCACAAAAAATATCGCCGCACCGTTCTCATGCCGGCAGGCGATATTTAGGTTATTATATAATATTTTCCCAGACTTACCCGATATATGCCTGAATCAGCCTGAACGTATTCTCTGCGCCATCCCTATGGCTTCTCTCATATCCATGGGATGCGTAGACGCCCGGCCCAATCAGGGCATGGCGCACGTCATGGCCTGCTTTCAGGGTAGTCTCAACATCAGAACCGTAATGCGGATACACATCCACGGCATAGCCGATTCCATGCTCCTTTGCCAGCTCTACCAGACGGCACACGATATCGCAGTTATAGGGGCCGCCGCTGTCCTTTGCACAGATGGATACCTCACGCTCCGTACACTGAAGGCCCTCTCCCACACAGCCCATGTCCACGGACCAGGCTTCGGTCACGCCCTCCGGAACAGAAGCAGCGCCGCCGTGTCCCACTTCCTCATAGATGGTAAAATGGGCATATACCCGGCGCTCAGGGTTCACGGACTCATCCTTAATATATTTGGCATATCCCATCAAAATGGCTGCGGACAGCTTATCATCCAGAAAACGGCTCTTGATATAACCGGATGAGGTAATCCTTGTCCTGGGTTCAAAGCACACATAATCGCCAGGCATAATGCCAAGTTTCACCGCGTCTTCCCTGCACTTAACATCCTCGTCCACCAGCACTTCCACCGTATCCCATGTGCGCTCGGTCTTCTCATAGCTGCCGTTTACATGTACGGAAGCATCCACCAGCTGGCAGGTTCCCTCATAGATTCCGTCCGCCTTGGTGATAATCCGAACATTCTCAGCCTCGGCATTAGCCGGCTTCATGCCTCCTATATTGGTCAGCTTCAGCCTGCCGTTTTCCTTAATCTGGGCAACCATGCCGCCCAGGGTATCACAGTGGGCCTCCAGCAGGATTCCGTCTTCCTTATTCCTGCCTCCGAAATCGGCGATGACTCCTCCCTTTACCGTGCGCCTGGCCGGCATCCCCAATGCTTCCAATTCCTTTAACAGGTACTCCGTGACTTCCCTGCCATAACCGGAAGGACTGTCAATGGCCAGCAGATTCTTGGCCTGCTCCATTATATAATCCACATACTTCCTACAGTCAGACATATCCGTTCTCCTTTGTTGTTGGTATTTCTTACTCAGAGTCATTCTACCAGAAAAAAGGCGGTATTACAAGCGGGGTGTTTAGACCACTATGGTAACCACTATTATGACAAATATATCACCGGATATTCTATTTACTTAATAACAGCGATAATACTTTAGGCCTCGCTCCCCTTTCATATTTAAACTTTAATGCATGTCTAATTATCTCTGGAAGGTAATATTTATCATTATCAATTTTCAAATATCCCTCCTGTTTCATTAGCTTTTCATCCGTTGCTGTTAATTCAAAAGTATCACTATGAAATGGAAGTATTCTTTTTTCTTCCGGAAGACTTTCCAATTTAGTGAAAATTGGTTTAAGAGCAGCGATTTCCTGTATAACCTCATTTAATTTTTTATTAGAGCAATTTGGGACTGCCTTTTTTATTTCTGCTGGCATAATATAGCGATCCTCATATATTGGCCGTCCTGCATCTTCGGTCGCATATTGTAAAAACCTAATGATATCACGAGCCTGTAATTGTCCATTAAAATCTGATAATGCTGCCAAAATCCATCTTGATGAATATGCTTCATTTGATGTTATTTTCCCCAGCTTCACTCCCCATAGCTTAGTAAGATTCCTTTCAATCAATTCTTGAGACGCTACCTCAACAGCAACCTCTTCTTGGTAAAATCCCGGGACCGCTTGATTTACAAGCCAGACTACCAATCTCAATGCTTCCGTCCTGGACCATCTTAGTTCTACTGAATTATAAAGCGTATTAAATTGTTCAAAATTAACCTCTATTGAATCTCTAGCCAAATCTTTTCTCAAAAATATTATTGCACCAATATTTTTATATTTCACTTTCCATTCATTTAACATATCCTGGCAGAGACCTAAAATAGCGTTTTTTTCTGTCTTGGATGATAATGTTTGAATAAAAATTTCCTCTAAACCATCAAATAAAAAAACCACCCTTTGAGCACATTCTCCTAAAACGTTTTCTAATGATTCTAAAGAATCAAATCCCCCTCCCAATGTCTCTAGCATTATTTGTTTCCAAAAATCTAACCACTCTAAAGAATCATGCTCATTTCTATTAAAAGTTTTAATTTTATTGCTATTATCCAGCCAAACAGAGTTACTGATATTTCCGTTAGCTCCACATGCATTATACTTTTTAATAGCTGCTTGTAGTATATCCTTAAAACCACTGGCATTAGAAGATGCTAAGACAGGAACGAAAAATGTCCTTGGTTCTTTTATCTCTTTGTTGTTTTCCATTTTCACTATAAAAGTTTCCCAATATTTATTTCTCAACATTTCTCTATATAAAAATGTCTTACCTGATCCTTTGGCTCCCATAATAATTGTATGAGGAATATTTATCCTAAATTTTTTTATTAAATTATTAATAGGAGCTGTCATTAGTATGTTAAATTCAACATTCCCTTCTGCATTTATTTGAGTATCTGCTAATCGATTAATCTTTCTTATTACTTCATCTCTTCTATTAACCGATGTTGATATTTTCTTTTCTTTCTGGACAACATAATTATCCTTGACTAGCGAATAAATATTTTTATAAAATGCACATCCATCTAAATTTTTGATGATCTGTCTTAAGGAACCTAGATGCAACAACTCACTAGCAAATGGAAGTTCAGTTACAAGATTATCAATTAGGGATTCTTCCTTCTCGTCGACCTCGTCATATAAGGAGACCAATCCACTAACAATATCCAAAGTTTGTAATCCATCTGGAATCATTGTCATAAAAATCTCAGGAATTAGTGTACTCTCCTTTATAGGCAGACCTTTATTTAACTCTTGTATCAATAATTCTGTTCCCTTAACCGACTGATACGATGTAGATGTTACCAAATATTTTTTCACCCTGGGATCGAATAATAGCGGAGCTGAAAATTCGCTTACGCCAGCTCTTAAATCAACCAGTACAGCTGATACATTCAACCTTTTTCCTAACATTGACAAAATCTCTGCCAAAATAAACTTCTTATTATAACTGTTAACTATACTCTCCGGACTGGCATACATATCCAATAACTGTTCGATATATCGATAAGTAGGTAAAACAAAATGTTCAACAACTTTAACATCTGTCTCAACCTGAAAAGTCATCTCGCTTACTTTATCTGCCACTAATCCAACTATCTCTTCGATGCTATCCATTCCCTGTGTTATTTCCAATAAATCCAAATAGCTAAAAGAACACTGCCCATCCTTGGCCGTAAGCCAAGTAATTCCCGGGGCTTCTATATCTGAATCCACAATTAAAAGTCTGCTGGCCTCTTTAACATCTGAAAGTGCTGACCATGCTTTTACAAAAGCAAGAAGTGATAAAGTCCTACCTACTCCTCCTTTATATGAATGAAATGCTATAACTGGACACCCCGGAAGACTTTCTTGAATCATATCCTCATAATAGGCAGATTTCTTATATAATACATTTCTAAATAATGGCACTATCTGCTTGTCATGTTCTGTTTCTTCCCCAATCTCATATGTTACTGTTAAATATGCTTCTTTTCCCAATTCAAGATAAAGTTTCTGATCTTTATGAATATATTTATACTCAAAAATATCTGCCAGATTTTCTCCAACTCTATTTATATTATCTAAAGATTTTACATAAATATAAATATCAGAAGAATAAATTTCTGCATCCAAAATATCTTTATCCCATCTATCCCGGTTTAAAAACAAATGTCGCTCTACATCTTTCCATGTATAGAATAACACTCTTCTCACATCCCTTCCTCAATCCAGTCTGCAATTTTTTTTAGCTCAATTTCATATTTATCTTCTTTTACTCTATCCTTATCCTTTACTCTTATGCAATATCTACATAATTGATGGTAATTTTCGGATGTTATACTATCTTGATGTGCTGTAATCAATTGAGGAAATTTGAAGGTCCCTAATTGTCCTAACTCTTTTAATATCTTTTCCAGATTATGACTTTTCAAAACATCTCTTCTCTTGTCTTTTTCATTTCCTATTATCTTTTCTGGATTTTCCTCATGCCATTTATCTAACAGCAAATATTTCAATCCACACTCAACGCAATAAGAGAGTAGTAATCGTTTACTGTTTATGCTTGCATTTGTTTCCATGAGTTTATAGTAGGCCGAGTAATGTTTCTTATATCCTTGCCTGTAATCTCTTTTATCTGCCAGTATCACTTACTCTCCTCCTCCAGATAATTCTTAACATTGTCTTAAGTATACAATAAATGGTTTAAAAATGAAAGGCAAAATCTCTAATGATAACAAAGAGACGTGTTATTGCATAACTAAAACATAAAGTTATACAATAACACGTCTTTACACTTCTGGCAGTCCACCTGCTACAGTCCGTACACAGCGGAGTATTTCTCCTTCAGATACCTGACATAATATTCCGGATTAAAGTCCTCCCCGGTCACATCCTTCAGTATCTGACGGCTGTCTTTTAACTTTCCATACCGGTGAATGTGTTCCCTGAGATAATCCCGTATCACATCCACCTTGCCTTCCCTAAGCAGGCCGTCAAAATCCATAATTTCCTTCATATGATAATATAACTGGGCTCCAAAGGCGCTGCCCAGGGCATAGGACGGAAAATATCCAAAGGATCCCTGGGACCAGTGGATATCCTGGAGCACTCCTTCCGCCGGATTCTCCGGGCGCACTCCCAGATACTCCTCATATTTGTCAGCCCAGAGCTGCGGCAGCTTCTCCACGTCCAAATCTTCCTCTATCAGCATCTTCTCAATCTCATAGCGGATCAGCACATGGAGACTGTAGCTCAGTTCATCGGCCTCGGTGCGGATTAATCCCGGGGTAACTTTGTTGACCGCCTCCACGAAATGGTCCAGGTCCACCTTGCCCAACTGTTCCGGGAACATCTCCTGTATCCTGGCATATATGGGAACCCAGAAGGAACGGCTGCGGCCAATGATGTTCTCAAAAAACCGTGACTGGGATTCATGCATACCCATGCTGGCCCCCTGGCCCACAGGCGTCAGAGTTAGGTCATCCCCTATGCCCAGTTCATAGATAGCATGTCCGGCCTCATGGATGACAGAAAACAGAGAACTGTCAACGCAGTCCGTGTAATGGGTGGTAATGCGCACATCCTTGTTGTGAAGGTTTGTGGTAAAAGGATGGGCGCTGACCGCCATAACGCCCCGGTCAAAGTCAAATCCCACATATTCCGCCAGGAACCGCCCCAGCTCCTCCTGCTTTTTCTCCGGGTAATCGCCCTTTAAGAAGGAGTCCTCAACCTTCTTTCCCTCTTCCATCACCTTCTTGAGAAACGGTACCAGTTCCTTTTTCAGCACGCCGAAGAACCGGTCCAGGTTCTCCATGGAAAAGCCCTTCTCATAGTCATCTAACATCACATCGTACAGCTTCTTTCCATCCTTTGCCCTGTATCCCGCAAACTTTTTCTGGAATCCGATGACTCTCTCAAGGGTTGGGGCAAACGCCTCAAAATCCCGGTCCTTTTTAGCCCTGGCCCAAACGCCGGTAGCCCCGGCTGTGAGACGGGCGAATTCCTGATATTCATTCCGGGGAATAGGGCAAATCTGCTCCCTCTCTTCCAGCAGCTCCCTTACATTGGCGGCCTCTGCCGTGGTCAGGCTTTTGTCATCCCGGCATTTCTCCAGCAGTTTCTTCATCTCTTCGCAGGTCACTGCCTGGAAATACTCCCCTGACAGGACCCCGATTACCTTGGAGGTAAGCTCTCCCGCTTCCCTGGGGGCCAGTGTCTCGTTGTCCCACTCAAACAGCGCCATGGCTGTCTTGATGGCCATGGCCTTATCCATGTATGTCCTTAACTCATCGTACGCTTTGCTCATTGTTTCGCTCCTCTCACATTTTATGTTCTCCGGATGATTCATCTGATTCATTCGCCCGATACAGGTGTAAAACACTCTAAACAAGTTTCTCCTGTATTTTTATTATTACTCATGGAAGAGGAAAATTACCTCGGAAGCAGCCATCGCAGCCATGAACCACATGTTTGAGAAAAAAGGGGATGACGCGGTGGAGACGCTGGTTCAGGATTCCTGCGCAAGATAAATAATTTTTTGGCATCCGGTATCAATGAATAACACCGGAATGCCTTTCCATTCACGCCATATCAGATATCCATTATACAAGATACCCCTTCATCAATTCATCCACCGCTTCCTGGTTTCCTCCGGCAGCATCTATTTCCAAGGACCAGTCCAGTCCCCTGTACTTCTCGCAGGACGAATCATGTTCAATAAAATTTATCATTTTGTCTACCATTTCCTCAGGCCAGACCGTGCTGTCTATTTCAGCCGCAGTATATATTCCCTGTTCCAGCATGGCAAAACCAAATATGTCCTTGGCATGTGATTTTTCAGCGCTGTTGACCAGCTCCTCCACAAGATAGGCCGGGATGAACAGGATACCGCTGGTGGTGCCCATGACAATATCGCCGGGCATGCAGACTGCCTTTCCAATCTTTGCAGGTCCGTTATAAGATGTCATCAGGCATTCCCTGATGGGGGTGGGGTCTGTTCCCCTGTAATAAACCTGGGTGTCAATCTTTTGCATCTGTTCAATATCGCGCACGCCTCCCCATATAACAGCGCCCCCTGTCTTGGTCCTGACATTGATGGCTGTGGTCAGATTCCCGCCTACAAATGTGCCGTTCCAAACCTTGTCAAACATATCGGCAACCACAACATCACCCTCCTGCAGATGGTCTACCACCCATTGGTTACAAGTACCCTTATATCCTCTGGCATCCCCTTCCATCCTGACAGCTTCCATCAAATCAGGCCTTGTAGGCATAAAAACCGCCGTTACAGCCCTCCCTGCCAGTTTCAGTTCATCGTGCAGCTTCTTCATTTCCCCCTCAAACTGGAACTTGTAATCCTTAAGAAATAAAGGCAGCCATATCTCCTCAATTGTCATGGTCCGCAATTTTTCCAGAAGATAGTCAGGTACACGGGGCCTTCCGTCTTCAAAACGCTCTCCCTTCCAGCGGCTGGTCAATTCTATAATCTGATCCCTTGTATAATAAATCATATTTTCCCTCTCCCATTACGACCAGGTGCGGTCATGTGAATAATCATTGTCCCAATCTGCTGTATCTGCCCACATATCCGTATAGTCGGGATGAAGATGTTCACGCATCACATCATCCTCCAGGTTTTCAATCCCAAGACCTGGCGCATCAGGCACTGTTATATATCCATTGTCTACGATTGGTTTTGGCAATCCGGTTACCAGGTCAGACCACCATGGAACATCCACCGAATGGAACTCCAAAGCCAGGAAGTTCTCAGTGGCCGCGATACTGTGGACCGCCGCCATGCAGGCGATAGGGCTTTCCGCCATATGTACTGCCATGGCGACTCCGTATTCCTGTGCCATGTCTCCGATTTTCTTGTTCTCCAGTATTCCTCCGCTGGTCAGTATATCCGGATGGATGACTGATACGCCTCCCCGTTCCAGAAGCGGACGGAAATTCTCCTTTAGGTATATGTCTTCACCTGTACAAATCGGCACTGTGGTGGAATTCTTAAGTCTCACATACTGGTCTGTTAACTGCCAGGGTATCAGGTCCTCCATCCATGCGATATTGTACTTCTCAATCCTTCTGGCCAGCCTGATACAGGATTCTACTCCTATATGCCCGAAGTGGTCAATGGCCAGAGGGATTTCATACCCAATCACACTTCTTACATCCTTTACATACTGCTCCAGAATATCATAACCATATTCCGTTACCTGGACCCCCGTAAACGGATGGGGAATATTCTGCATGTCATACATCCGGTTCCTTAAGCTTCTCTTTTTTGGTGTCAGATTGCGGCTGATAGCCTCATATGTCCTGGACGACTGGTTTAAATCCCCTATCATCCCCAATGGCGCGCACAAAGCGCCCGGAATATCGTACAGAAGATCGATTCCCAAATCCATTTTCAGGAAGGTAAATCCCTTATCCATTCTCTTCTTAAGGGCTTCTCCCATTTCCTTGCCGGTATGCTTTCCCTCAATATCCGTGTCACAGTACATTCTGATACGGTCTCTGAACTTACCTCCCAGCATTTGATATACCGGTACTCCATATGCTTTTCCTGCCAGGTCCCAGAGGGCAAGCTCTATGCCGCATACGCCTCCGCCCTGTCTGGCAGGGCCTCCGAACTGTTTAATCCTGCGGAATAGTTTATCAATATTGCAGGGATTCTCGCCTATGAGACGGCTTTTAAGAGCCAGTACATAATTTCTGGAACCGCCGTCCCTGACTTCTCCATAGCCCACCAGCCCCTGGTTTGTATAAACCTTTACCAGAATACAATGCATGGGAGCCCCTACGATATCAGTTACCCTTATGTCTGTAATCTTTAAGTCACTTGGTCTGGAATTGGTATTCACATGATTCATAAGCATATCGTCTCTATCTTCCATTCCTGTTTCCTCTCTTTTATTCTCACGTTTTACTTAACACTTCCTTCATATTTGCCCGATATGAGCATACTCTGCGCAGCGATATAGAGTAACGTTACCGGCAGTGAACAGACCACCGAAGCGCTCATGATTCTTCCCCATATAGCGGAATCAGCATACTTGAAGCCTGATATGGCTACCGTGGCCGTTTTCTGCACATTGCTGGTTGTCATAATCATGGCGTACAAATATTCATTCCACGCCATGGTAAATGCAAAGGTGGCCACCACCGCAATTCCGGGAAGGGCAATTGGCATAATGATATACCACAGCGTCTGCAGACGATTGCAGCCGTCTATAAGCGCCGCCTCCTCCAGCGCGTACGGAATCGCCTTAAAATAACTTATAAGCATATAACAGCAATAGGGTACTACAAATGTAGGATATATGATTAAAAGCGCATATTTGTTATCGTAAAACCCCAGGCTGCTTACAAACACATACATTGGTACGAACAGCACTGCCGTAGGCATAAGGTATGAAATAATAATACTGTTCCTGAAAAATGATCTTCCCGGATACTTAAGCCGTGTCATTGCATACGAGCCGAGTATACCGATTGCCAGGCATATGATTGCAGTAATGGCTGCTATCACAAAGCTGTTCCATACATTGTGCATAAAAGAGGTGTTATAAATCAAATCAATATAATGATCAAAGGTTATTACATTGGAAAATAACGGCGGTCTTGCCACATACATTTCCTCGTTTAGAGTAAGGGATGATTTTATCATCCAGTAAATGGGAAAGATTGTCCATAAAAGTGCAATGATTAAAATCCCATACGTGGCTGTGGTCCGCATGACCCGGCTGCGTTTCTTCATTACCATCCGGTCCATCTCCTTCCCTATTCAATTCCGTCCCCACTAATCACCTTCTGGGATACCAGAATCAGTATGACCATAAGCGGTATCACCGACACTGCCACCGAGAGAGCCCTGCCAAAGGAATTCTGTATAAATGCCAGGTCATAAGTGTAAGTGGAGATTACACTGGAGGAGTAAATCGGTCCACCTCCAGTGATTAAAAATACATTCTCAAAATCATTAAAGGTCCATATGGTGGACAAAAGTGTGGAAATGCCCAAAACGCTTGAGATTCCCGGAAGCGTTATATACCAGAAACGCTTAAACATACCTGCTCCGTCTACATAGGCGGCTTCAAAAATCTGTCCGTCCAGAGTCTGCAGCGCTCCCAGGAGACTGAACATGAAGAATGGGACGCCTCTCCACACATTCACAATCATGGTGCTTAACAGCGTGATATCAGGGTCACTCAGCCACGGGATCGGAAGGCTTATAAGCCCGGCTTTCAGCAGCAGGCTGTTGATAATGCCATAAGTGCTGTCATACATCCATCTCCAGGTAGTGGCGGCCACCATTCCGGGCAATGCCCAGGGAATGAGAAGCGCAGTCCTGAAAAATGCCTTTCCCCTGAACTTCTGGTTCAGGATAACTGCCAGCAGAAGTCCCAGCGCCAGTTTCGCCGTAATACATCCCACTGTATAGATAATCGTATTGTAAAGGGACTTCCAGTAAATCTTATCCCCAAAAAGAGCCAGGTAGTTATCAAACCCAATAAACCGTTCCGGTACCCCTACCACTTTGTTTGTAAAGCTTAAGTACAATGCCCTTATAAACGGGATTCCGGTAATGCCAAATATCACGGCAGCAATTGGCACCATCAACAGAAGCCCGAGACGCTTATCTAGCAGCTGCCGGGAATGCGAATACTTCCTTTTTTCTGATTTTTTTCCTGCCATCTTATCCCCCTGTCATGCCAATTTCATTACTAGTTATAAATCTTATTGAATTCTGCCTCCAGATGGTCCAGCGCCTCCTGCGGATCAGCCCTGTTAACAACTATTTCCTGTACGGCCTTAACGCAAAGCTGGTTTGTAAAGGATACCGTAGCCCTTTCATCTGACGGTGCCGGATAATAGGTCTTATATGTATTCTTAGAGTTGGCAAGCCATCCTGCATTGACCGGGTCCTTCCAGAAATCTGTGTCATCCACTCCGTTCACCACCGGCTGCCACATAGCTCCCATAGCCTCAATCATGGCATTATAATTATCCAGGTCCTCAAAATAGTATTTAACAAAATCTTTTGCGACATCTGTATTTTTACCTGTCTCAAATATTCCGAATACATTGGCTCCGCCCAGGGTGAACGCCTCCCTTGCAGGCCCTGCGGGATATGCAATGATCTGTGTGTTGGCGAGAAGCTCCGGCTTCTCCTCTTTCATGCTGGATACCACGGAACCTGAATTTGTGATGACACCCACAGTACCGGCCAGGTAAGCGTTGTTGTTCCAGCTGTCGTCGCCCGTAATCGCATCAGGAGGAATCAGGCCCTCTTCATATAAGCTTGCAATAAATTTAAGTGCCTCCAGTGTTTCAGGAGAATTGACCGTGACCTTTCCGTTTTCGTCTACCGGGATTCCTCCCCAGTCCAGTATAATGGTCCTGCAAAATCCCTCGGCGTCTCCTCCGCCGGACGCACCCATGGCAAATCCGAGGCCATAGAAGCCGTTAGCCGGATCATTCATCAGTTTGGCGCCTTCCTTCAGTTCTTCCCAGGTTGTGGGAATATCCATCCCTGTCTTCTCCCACTGGTCCATCCTTAAGTACATGCCGGGCGCTGTAAATGCCAGAGGCACAAGATAAGGCTTACCGTTGAACGTTCCCAGTATTTTTGAATTCTCCGTAAAATCCACGGCCTCAAATATATCTGAGCACTCCGCTATCTGCTGCATGGAAACAAACTGCCCAACCAGCGTATCATCGCCCACAATCAGATCAGGGGCATTGCCTGCCTCAATGGCAGCCATCAGCTTTTGCTTCATATCAGCAGCCGGTATGACCACATAATCCACATCCACATGATTCCCGCTGGCAAATTCATCTGCCTTGGCCTTCATCATGGTGTTATAGCCCTCAACATACTCTGACTTATCCCAGAACACCATCTTCTTCTGTTCCACGGCGCTGTCTCCTGATTCGGCTGATGCGGATGTCTCAGCCTCAGCAGTGGTGGGCGCTGCTGTTGTAACCACATTTTCTGATGATTTCACAGAACATCCCGTAACCATGGATGCTGCTAATCCAAATCCAAGTACAAGAGATACTATTTTTGTATATCTTTTCTTCATAACTTCCTGCCTCCTTGTTTTTTAGGCTTTGAAGTTGAGTTTTTCACACACACCTTCAAACCAACCAGTTCCGACTCAAAAGGCTTTCCGCTGTCAATCAGCTTTACAAGCTTCCTCATGGCGATTCTCGTCACCTTCTCAGCCTTGGATTCCACACAGGTAAAATCCTGATACTCGTCATCTACATTGGAATTCTTATAATACTCAAGAATCATTACAGACAGGTCTTCCGGTATCCTGATTCCATATCCCTTTACCACATCCATGAATTGGCTCATAAAACAGCTGGTGATTCCCACTGCCGTTGGACGGTTTGCAGGATTGAGCAGTTCATTGAACAGCAGTTTGATATCGGATGATGATTCATTCTGATTGATTCTGATATAAGAATAGTCCAATCTCTCGTCTTTCATTTCGGACATAAATTCATTAAAAGCCATACTTCTCACAGTCTGCACCACGCTGTTGGATTTTCCCTCCGTGATAATGGCCACTTTTTTGTGCTCCAGGTTATAAAAATACTCCAGGGCATCCTTCATCGCTTTGCCATGGTCAGACGCCACATAATTGTAATTCTCAACGCTGCGTATCTTACCCACACAGACATACGGGATGCCTGCCCTCTCAAACTCCCTGAAGGCCAGACTGTCTTCTTCCAGGTCATACAGCAGTATGCCGTCTACCAGAGACGACGACAGGCTCTTTAAATACTCTGTGTCTTTATTGATATCATCTGAATCCATGGAATAAATCAGAGTATTATAATCAAATTTCTTTGCTTCTTCGCCAAGAGCCGAGAATATGACCGGGTAATACATGGTATCATTTAAACGTGAAATGTTTCTGGGAATGGCTAAACAAACTGTCTTGCTGTGGTTTTTAGACGACAGCCTGCGGGCGCTCAAGCTTGGTGTATACCCCAATTCATCAATTGCATTTTTTATCTTCTTTTTTGTCTCGTCAGACATTCTCTCGAAATTTCCATTCAGATAATTTGAAACAGTGGACTTGGAAACCCCGGAAAGCTTTGCTACATCAGATATTGTTGCGTTCTTCATACCCTCACCTCATGAATTATGATATTAAACCAATATTACCACACTTCCTGCTCAAAAAACATGGTCTTTTCGCAAAACGCGCGTAGGTGGAACGGTTTAGTAGAACGGTTTATCAAATGTTTAAAAAAATAAAAATTGCTTTAGTGGAGCGGTTTATCTCTTCCCTTGTTAAATAATATAGCATTGAACATTGTGCCTGTCAATCCATTATTTATTTTTATTTTTTTATGCATAATTTGCATTATATTGTGCATTTTAATTTATTCAATTAATTTATGCATATATTTTAATATATTTTATTTCTTTTTTTATATTTATTGACAATTCCATGACGGGGCCTTTAAGAAAATATGCAGCCAGGATGATCCGCGTGAGAAATCACCCTGAGAGATATTGGGAACGCACGGCGCTGTTCCATAGGGTCTGTATGGCGTTATTCCACGCCCTATAAAAAACACCAGCCGGCCGGATCACCTCCGGCCTGGCTGGCTATCTTCTTCTATCTTACTTTATAAACAGCTGTGTCCAATAATCGGTTCCGCTGGCATCCTTATAATGTCCTACCCCAATGGAAGTAAAATCACGGTTCAGAATATTTGCCCTGTGGCCTGAGCTGTTCATCCAGCTCTGCATCACGGCCTCAGGCGAGCTCTGTCCATAGGCAATGTTCTCCCCAACACTTCTGTAGCTGATTCCGGCCTGTGTCAGGACTGTACTGAAGCTGCTGCCGTCAGGTCTGGTATGTGAAAATGTATTCTTGATTTCATGCGCTCTTGTATTGGCTGCCTCTGCCACGCCTTCGTGGACAGACAGTGGACTAAGACCTGCCTTTGCCCTCTCCGCATTTACCAGTTCAACCACTGCATCCGCATATGCGTCCTGGCTGCCGCCGTTATCCGGTTCACCGGGAAACGTATCCTCCGGAGCTTCGGGAGCCGTGCCCGGGTTATCCGGCAGCACCGGGCCTGCGCCCCACCCGTTATTCTGGTTCCCGTTATTATTCTGGCCCCAGCCGCCGTTCTGGCCCCAATTCCCATTCTGGCCTATATTACCGGGAAAGCAGTTCTGTCCTCCCACTCCAATCACATATGCGCTTCCATTGGCAAAAGGAATATGATATGTAGATACGGCTGCCAGTGATGTCACCGGTATTGCTGTGGAAACAAGCATGGCTGCGGCTGCGGACAATGTGTACATGGATATCTTTCTCATGGTTACCTCCTTATGTGTTACATAATTATTACATTTCTGTTACAAAACTATAATAACACATAATATTTGGAAAGCCATTAGGGAAAGATTGGAAAAAATGTATGAAGCAGGCTCCTCTCCAATGCCAGCTCTTTTCTATTGCCAGCTCTTTTCTATCCCTTTATGCCAGTGGATGCAATACCTTCCACGTAATATTTCTGAAGAAATACGAACATCAGCAGCATGGGGATTGCCGATATGGTCAGGGACGCCATAATTGCTCCATAGTGTATTGGCTTTGAGCCAAAGAACGTCTGGATGGCCAGCTGGATTGTCCTCATGTCCTCCCCTGTGACCACCAGCATGGGCCACATGAAATCATTCCAGTGGGCCACGAAGTCCAGAATGAATATGGTGGCGTACACCGTGCCTGAGATAGGCATTACAATGGTAAAAAATGTTTTGATTGGGCCGCAGCCGTCTATGGCCGCCGCTTCCAGCAGGTCATCGGGAATGTCTAAGAAGAACTGACGGAACATGTAGATAGAGAAGCATTTCCCCACAAAGGGAACAATCAGTCCGGCCCAGGTATTCACCCAGCCAAGGCTGGCAACCTCCTTGTAAAGGGGCAGCATGATAGCCTCCATGGGAAGCACCATAAGGCTGATGACCACTGTCAGCAGCAGCTCCTTTCCGGGGAAATCGAATTTTGCCAGGGCATACCCGCAGACAGAATTGACCGCCAGGTCCAGGATAACAATGACAAACACATAGAACAAGCTGTTGAGGATGAATTTCATCATATTCACCCTGGTAAACACCTCAACATAATTCCCAAGGGTAGCCGCTGTGGGCCAGAACGTCCTGATGGTGCTCATGTCGGAGAATATCTGAGCCTCCGGTTTCAGGGACGCGGCAATCATCCACAGGAGCGGTGATACAAAAATCAGGGCGACAATTGCATTTCCGCCATAAAACAAAACGCGCTTCAGGATATCTTTTTCCTTTAATCCCATGATTCTCCCTCCTTAATCTGCCTTGATGACCCGCTTTAACATCAGCGACATGGTTACCACTATGACAAAGAATACGGTTGCCACGCTGCAGGCATACCCGAAATTCCTGCTCTGGAAGCCCTGTTCATAGATGTAATACACAAGGGTCCTGGTAGAGTTCTGGGGACCGCCCTGGGTCATGACATAGGGCTGCGTAAACAGCTTCATGGCCTGAATCATAGTGATCATGACAACGTACTTAATGACATTTTTAAGCCCCGGAAGGGTCACATACAGGAACTTCTGGAAAGCGCCCGCACCGTCAATGGACGCCGCTTCATACTGGTCTCCCGGTATGGCCTGAAGTCCTGCCAGGAAAATCATCATCTGATACCCTGCCGCCTGCCAGGCCGACATGAAGATAATGGAATTCATGGACGTCTTGGGGTCTGTCAGGAAACCGCAGGGGGCAAAGCCCAGCTTTGTGAGAAATGCGTTCAGAAGTCCTGTGCTGGGATTGGGATTGTACAGCACGCTCCAGAGGATGGCAACCACCACCATGGAAGTGATGTTGGGGCTGAAATAGGCTGCCCGGAATACGGATACTCCCTTTCTCCTGGATGAAATCAGCAGGGCTAAAAGCAGAGCCAGAATACACTGGAAGGGAACTACCACCACCGTAAAGTAGATGGTGTTTACCAGGGATTTCTTAAAGTCCCTGTCCCCAAAAAGCTCCACGAAATTGTCCAGTCCGCAGAATTTAATCTTATCCGGCCTGAGGATATTGTAATCAGTAAATGCATAGCGGACCGTAGAAACAGCGGGCAGTATGAGAAACGCTGCCAGCAGCACCACCGCCGGAAGGATGAACAGGAACGCCGCCCGCCTTTCATGGACCTTATTCTTAGTACCATACTTCATGATATACCTCCTTTCCCTTTTTAAGGGAAGGGGGAGCATCGTCCCCCTTACCATTACTCCGCGTAGTTCTTCTGGTAGTTGGAATCAAAATCAGCTGCCAGCTGGTCTAAGGACTCTTTTACATCCGCGCCCGTGAACATGTTCATCATGGCCTCTGAGAATCCGGGTGACAGCACGGTATAGCCAGGTGTTCTGGGTCTGGGATGGCCCGTATTCAATGACTGCTCCTTAAAGAGGGAACGGGGATATTCGTTGTACTCTGTCAGCGTGTCATAGCTGGATGCCCTGGTGGGAAGTTTTGCTATGGCCTGGGCATAGGAGGTCACATTTTCCTTATTCATCAGATAGGAGATAACAACGCCCGCGGCTTCCTCGTCCGCATTCCTGGTGATGCAGGCAGCCCAGTCCCCGGTAGGCGATGTGTTTATGCCGCCATTGTCAGCCACAGGAAAGTATGTAACGCCCCAGTTCAGGTCCGGGAAGGACTGCTCCAGGGTGGCCACTTCCCAGGAACCGCCCAGCATGGTTGCGCATTTTCCATTGTGGAACTCCTGCTTCATGGGGTCTATATTGGCATATCCATCCTGAATCAGGCTGTTGAGGAAATTGGCTGCCTGAATTCCTTTTTCACTGTTTACGTAGCCGTCTGCCTTGGAACCGTCCTCGCTTACAAAGTCAGTGCCGTTGGAAATCCAGAACTGCTCCAGCACATAAGGCAGCCCCTCTCCCTTATCCATGATAATGTTGGTTCCTGCCACGCCGCTGGTGGTCAGCTTACCGGCAATATCAGCGAATTCAGACCAGGTCAGGGCATCCTCCATCTTATCCGGCATGGTGATGCCGGCCGCGTCTGTCATATCTTGATTGTAGTACAATGCCACGGAACTCTCAGTGGCTCCCAGGGCGTACAGCTTTCCGTCATAGGTTCCCTGCACCTTGATGGATTCCACGAAATCACTCAAATCCTCCTCTGTAAAATAGGCGTCAATGGGTACGATGATTCCGTCCGCCGCGTAATTGGATATGTTTGGACCGTCCACAAACAGAATGTCAGGCAGGTCGTTGCTTGTCACGGCCGCGTTGATTTTATCCTCGTAGGCATAGGAATCCGCCCTCACGATGGCCTCCCTCTTAAGCTCGATTTCTCCCTTGTGTTCTTCATTGAACGCATTAATTTTTTCAACCCACCATGCTTCAATGGCCGGTTCATCCGTGGGACTCCAGATGGTCACCATCTTAGCCCCGTCGCTGTTGGTCCTGCCTCCCCCTGATTTGGAACTGCCGCCGCAGCCGCTCAGTGCGGATGCCGCCAAAACCACTGCCAGTGTCATACATGCCAATTTCTTATTCTTCATAACCAATCTCCCTCTCTTCATGATTTATGGCTCCAGATGGACTCCATGGTCCATACCTCCAAACGCTTCAGACTTCCGGCCGAAAAATCCGCCTCCAGATGCCCCTCTGTGCTGTCCTGGTAAAACAGCTTGGTGCCCGCGGCCTCGCCGTGGTTTAAGTAAACCTCCGCCACCCTCCGGTCCATAAAAATCTCCACATAGCGGACTCCGCCGACATCAGACGGAAAGCAAATCTCTTTCACTTCCTTCCTGGTGGATACCAGGCTTGTCACTCCTTTTTTCCGCTCCAGATACAGGGCGTCATTTCCCTCCCTTGCAAGGGTCACAAGGAAATCCTGGTCATCGCCAAGTTTGATTTTTACAAAAAACGAGTTGCCCGGAACATGCACAGGCGGGATATGCTCTCCTTGAATCTCCGGGGCTGCCGCCTGATTATCCGCCCGATTTCCAGCCGAATTTCCTGTTGAATTTCCGGCCCGATTTCCAGGCGAATTTCCTGTTGAATTTCCGGTCAAATTCCCTTCCTGCCCGCAGCCATCATTTTCACTCTGTCCTGACACCGCGAATATACGGTCCTTCAGCAGTCCGTAACATTCCTTTACCGGTTCCGTGAACAGCCTGCCATGCTCCATGTGCAGTTCCCTTGGAAGGGAAAAACTGCCGCAGGCTCCTCCCGGCTTAACGCGGTGTTCACCGTAAAAATCAGAAATCCACCCTATGGCAATCCTTCTGCCACTGTGTTCAAAGCTCTGCACAGCATAGAAGTTGCTCCCAAAATCATACCACTGCTGGTATTCTGTCTTAAACCTGCCCCCGTCAAAGGTGCCGGTATAGCATCGCGTCATCTGATACCGGCCGGCCTCATCGCGGTGGCACATCCATGCGCCTGCGGCCACATATTTCCCATCCAATTCAAAAAAGTCCGGACACTCAAAGGTCCTGATTCCCGGCTCGTGCTCCTGTAAGAGAGGGCCTTTAAAGAGCCACTTTCCGCCCTCCCGGACATACAGCAGGATGGACGGCACACCGTCCAGACTGGAGCCCAATACCATATAGTCCCTGCCTTCCGCCCGTTGTACCTTGGGGTCCCTGAAATCAAAGGATGCTCCTTCCGGTCTTTCAGTGATGCATGGGCGCTCCTTTTCCACATGGATGCCGTCCCTGCACACGGCCTCTGTCTGCCATTCCCTGGTTTCCTCACCGTCCTCCTGCGGACCGTGGTGCCGGGTCAGATACAGATGCATCTGTTCCCCTTCCACCTGGGCGCTTCCCGAAAAAGCCCCTCCCTTGTGTTCCTTATCCCTCCACAGGCCGGGCTGAGGTTCCAGGACATAGGGCATATGTGTCCAATGCAGCAAATCCCGGCTCACCGCATGGCCCCAGTACATGTCATTCCATTCCTGCCCAAAGGGATTGGACTGGTAGAACAGATGATAATATCCCTTGAACCAGCAGAGCCCATTGGGATCATTTACCCAGTTCATAAAAGGATTAAAATGATACTGCTCCCTTACAGGAGTATCATACCATTTTCCCAGTTCCATTTCATCACCGCTGTCCGGGTCCAGGAACCTTATCCCCCGCTCCATCAAATCCGGTCCTCCGCTCAGATACATCTGGATGAGACCAACCCCTTTATGCCTGATGCGGTATGTACCGTTCTGGGGAAGGGCCAGCTGTACCAGGCGGTACCAGTCGTCATTCATGTGAACCTGCTGTTCCTTTCCTCCGGGTCCTTCCAGGCAGATCCAGCCATCCCTGTCATCTGATTTTTCAGCAAATATGCAGATGGATTCGTATTCCCCGCTGTCAAATTCCAACATCCACATCACCTCCCCTTATCCTGTCTGTGTCTATTTTTCCTATATGGAACCCGTTCCACGTTCACACTATAGTACTATTAGATTAGTATGTCAATATCTTTTTGTAAAAACGCGCAAAAATAGTGCACAATACACAGTTTTTTGCTCTATATATTGTGCACTATTTTTATTCTTTTTCCAATTACTGTATTTGTCGTTCTCAGGCATCCTCTGTGTTCTTTATGGAACGTTTTATACCGTTCCACCTTTTTGTATGGAAACAGGCAGAATTTGTTCCATCTCTACTTTTTTACCATCCAACAGATCCATCATGGTATCCACACAGGCCGCTGCCAGTCCCGGTATATCCTGCGCTATGCTGGTAAGCTTGGGGGTAAACAGCCGGGTCATGTCAACTGCGTCATAACCAACGATATGGAGTTTCTCCGGAACCTTCACGCCTCTCTGGTTTGCTATGTTAAGGCAGTAGAGGGCTCCTATATCCGTAGTGAACACCCCGTCAATATCCCGGTAAATATCCATGTACTGTTCCATGATACGGCAATAGTAATCATATTCCATCATATTCCAGGCCATCTCAATGGTTTTCACAGATGCCCCATTTTCCTCCATGACCTGCTTAAATTCCTGATGCCTGTCATTGGAAGGCGTATGAACGCGGAAGGAACCGCCAAAGTTCAGCACGTTCCTGCAGCCCGCATCCAAAAGAAGCCGGGCCGCCATCCTGCCTCCCGCCTTGTGGTCCGAGTGTATCATGGGAATACCCGGTCCCAGATTCCGGTCCATGGCAACCACCGGCTTGTTCAGGTTCAAGTACGCGTAATCCTGGAGGGAATGGGCGCCGGTGATGATTCCGTCCATTACATTCTGGCGCAGCATGTCAATAAAGTCCTGCTCACGGTTGCTTATCTCAATGGTATTGCAGATCATGGCCTTATACCCGTTCTTATAGAGCTGGATTTCCATGTGTTTCAGCAGCTTGCTGAAAAATGGATTTTCCATATCAGGGACCACGATTCCAATGATTCCCGTCCTGTTCCGGAACAGGTTCCTGGCCAGCTCATTTGGCTGATAGTCCAGTTTCTCAGCGATTGCAAGGATTTTTGCCCTGGTATCCTCCGCAACATAGCCTGTCCCGTTAAGGGCCCGGGAAACAGTCCCCACCCCTACACCCGCTTTTTTTGCCACATCCCTGATACTTGCCATATGCCCAGACGACCTCCATCGCATAAAACTTCATTACGTAGTACTAATATCTTAGCAGGAGGAAGGTAAAAACGCAAGCGGGACCCGATAAGGATTTGGCAGAAAACCATGTGGAGACTTATTTTACATGCTGCTTTTTCCGGGTATCCATTTTAATTTTCCGTCAATATTCACAATTTTCCCTGGCAACCTTTCACAAAGTGTTGAAGCTTTCATGAAAGCGTTTTTAAATATCAAAGAAAATCAGGAGGGAAAACAACAATGTCACAAAAGAACACATCAACCAGCACTTCAAAATTCCAGCTTGACGGCAGGCCCGGTATGAAGGAGGCAGTGCCTTTAGGCCTGCAGCATGTACTGGCCATGTTTGTAGGGAACATCGTTCCTATGATTTTAGTAGCGTCCGCAGCCAGCCTGTCTGTTCAGGACGCCAACATGCTGCTCCAGTGCTGCATGCTGGGAGCTGGCATCTCAACCGCAATCCAGCTCTATCCCATACGAATCGGCAGCATACAGATTGGCTCCGGCCTTCCCTGCATGATGGGACTTACATATGTATTCCTGCCGGCCTGTCTTTCCATTGCCGGCAGCAAAGGAATTCCCTATATCTTCGGCGCCCAGATTGCGGCGGGCGTCATTGCGGTCAGCTACGGAACACTCCTTAAAAAAATGTCATCCTTCTTCCCTCCTGTGGTGACGGGAACCATTGTCATGACCGTAGGTGTTTCCATCTTTAATCTTGCCATCGGCAATATTGCGGGCGGTACATCATCGCCGGATTTCGGAGCCCCCATCAACTGGGCCGTCGGCGTTTTCGTGGTGCTGGTCGTACTGGGATTCAATGTGTTGGGCAAGGGCCTTCCCAAGGTTGCGGCTATTCTTATCGGTATGACGGCAGGCTACATTTTATCTGTCATTCTGGGACTGGTAAGTTTCTCAGGCATCGGAGAAGCGGCCTGGTTTGCCGTTCCAAAGCCATTTGCGTTTGGCGTAAAATTTGATTTGGGATATACCCTGATGTTTGTTCTGCTTTATTTCATCGTTGCCGTACAGATGATAGGAGATTTCAACGTATCCTGCATGGGCGGACTGGACCGTGAACCCACCCCGGATGAAATCGGAGGCGGAGCCACTGCAAACGTAATCACCTCCATTATTTCAGCTGTGCTTAACAGCTTCCCCACAGCCACTTACAGCCAGAACTCCGGCATCGTGGCATTGACAAAAGTGTGCTCCCGTTTTGTAATTCTGGTTGGCTGCGGAATCCTGTTCCTGGCCGGTCTCTGTCCCAAGGTAGGCGCTGTGCTGTCCACCATTCCCAACTGCGTGATTGGCGGCGGTACCGTGGTTGTATTTGCAATGATTGCCACCTCCGGCATGAAGCTCCTTGCCAAGGCCGGCTACTCCAACCGGAACTGCCTGATTATCGGCGTATCCCTGGCGTTTGGCCTGGGCACCCAGTTCTGCAAAGGCGCCAGCGCCCAGTTCCCCGCGGGAATCGCCGCAATGCTGGAGGAGAACAGCGTTATACTGACATCCCTGCTCGCAATCATCCTTAATCAGGTGTTTCCAAAGGATCCGGTTCAGGCGGAAGATCCGGCGGGTAAGGCACAATAAGTGATTTACATAGAAAATAGCACTGGAACTAATATGATACCTCTTAAGCAGACAAGGCAAATAACCAAAATCTGCTTATAGAGGTATTTTTATAGTCAATTTCCCTGCTGCGGCACAATTTAGTGCAATGGCTTCCCAAGCGTATCCTGCCGGATTTGTCTCATTGCGGATTGAACCATTAATTTCCCATAAACCGCCAAAATATCCTATAGCTGAAAATAAATGAATTAAGGTACAAAGTAACAAGGTCTGCAATAAAACAGGAGCATCACCCCCGGCACAAAATCCAAATAATTTCATGCCATTGTGTGACACTCCCTTTCGCTGCCTATTTCGATACCTCCCTAATTCTCCATCACATCCTGATAAGCAGCATGGTTCTCCAGCGCTTCCGTCATGACCGCCATCCGGGACAAATCACCTAACAGAATTACACCGCTCATCCGGTTATTCAGGAAATAGTATTTCCGGTACTGTTCCTTACCCATATCCCTGAATTCCACTGTTTTATAATAGAGATTCGGATTTCTTCCGTTGTCGCCCGCGGCAAACAGGGCGGTGTTCATACCGTGGAAGGTCAGGGCCGCAGGTACCGGAGTGTATTCCAGGCTGTCACCGGCCGCGTTGGCGCCGGCAGTCTTGCCCTGCTCCACAGCCTCCGGCCAGATGCCGTAATTAGTGTCATGGTACTGTGCACAGTCACCACAGGCATAGATGCCGGAAACGGAGGTCTCCATCAGCTCATTGACAACTACCCCCTTCTTCGTCTCCAATCCCATCTTCTTCGCCAGCTCTATGTTGGCGCGGATGCCTGCGGACACAATCACCATCCCGGCTTCCACCACTTCCCCGGTTTTCAGGCGGACACCGCTCACATGGCCGTCCCCCTCGATGGCTTCCACATTGACACCGGTGCGGATAACCACGCCGGCTTTGGATGCAATTATCTTCAACTGCTCCCCGGAACTCTCATCCAGCTGACGTCCCATCAGGGATGGCGCCATTTCAAGCACCGTCACCTCAAGGCCGGCCTTCTTAAGCTCCCACGCTGCTTCCAGTCCCAAAACGCCGCCTCCGATAACCACGGCCTTCCCCGTGCTCTTCATCAGAGTCTCCACTTTTCTGACATCAGAAAGCCGTCTGATTGCCGCCACCTCCGGTAACTTGCTTCCTTCCATAGGCGGAATAAAGCATTCACTTCCCAGCGCGTAAATCAGCTTCGTGAAATGCAGCTTCGTTCCGTCGTCAAGAAGCGCCTCCCTGGCATCCATATCCACGCTCTCCACCCGTTTTCCAAGCATCTGGTGCACCTGATTTTCCTCATACCATGCAGCATCCACCATAGCTATCTGCTCCGGCTCCAGACCTGCGACCAGGGATTTGGTCAGCATGGGACGGTTGTAGGACGGATAGGGCTCCTCGGATACCATAATAATCCGCCCTGTGGCATCCCTCTCCCGGATGGCTTTTGCGGCATTAAATCCGGCCGCGCCGTTACCGAGAATCAGATAGTCGCTGGCCGTGTTGTTGGTGAAATCATTTACCACATCGTCCACCGGCACAAAGTTCTCCCGGCCCACGCCGCAGACAGGACAAATCTCGATGGAGGAATCAAAAATCTCCCCGCAAACCAGACATTTAACCAGCTTCCTGCTGCCCTTTGCCACCACCGCCTTCGGCTTCTTCGACTGCACCAGACATCCGAACTGATATCCGAACTCATAGGCACTCACCAAATCTGCCTCCGACGGTTTGAACCGCACCTTGAATCCGTCTACCACCTTCATTTTCAACTGTTTCAAGCGCTCGGTGATATGGGGTACTCCCTCGCCGCTCCAGCCGTAGCTGCCGAAAGCTCCCGCATATTTTCCGCCGTGGGTCACACTGAACATGCCCAGCGTCAAATCCCAGATAGGACGCAGCGCCTCGGCAATAATGGTGGGCGTACCAAACAGAATTCCGTCTGCAAACTGTAACTCCTCCTGCACCTTCGCCGTGTCGGCCGTCACCATATCGTAGCTGCGCACGTCGATATCGCCGCTGTCGGCAATTCCCTCCGCAATCTTCTCCGCCAGCAGTCCCGTATATCCGTAGGCGCTGACGTAAGGGATGATAACGGTTTTCTTCCCGTTTGGATTTACCACCGTGGACCATTCCCGGTAAAGGGCCATCACCTGCTTAATTCTGTCACCCACCAGCACCGGACCGTGACCCGTGCACACCATGCTGATATCCAGGGATTTCACCCGGTCCAGGGCCTTCAGCATAAACGGTTTATATGGACCGATAATACAGTCAAAATAGTAGCGCAGCGCCTTTATGTAATCGTCCTCATTCTGAATCTTATCCGACACCACCTCTTCCAGGCAGTAGTGGGAGCCGAAGGAATCGCAGGTCACTAGAATCTGCTCCTCCTCGATAAATGTGTACATGGTATCCGGCCAGTGCAGGTTTGGAACCAGCATGAAATGCAGTGTCCGCTGGCCAATGGTCATCCGCTGGCCGTCCTTCACCGCAATGCTGACAAAGTCCCGGTTCACGATTTCTTTTAAGAAACTAATGGCACAGGGAGTCGCCAGTATCTTCATCTGGGGACTGTAATCCAGCAGCCGCTCCACACTCCCCGCATGGTCCGGCTCCGTGTGGCTGGTCACCAGATAGTCAATCTTCGTGACGTCAATCACCTCTTTCAATTTTTCCAGATAGTCGTCAAAAAACCTGGCCTTTGCCGTCTCAAATAACACCACCTTATTCCCGGTCTTCATCACATAGGAATTGTAGGTTGTGCCAAACTCCGTATACATCACAATATCAAACACCCGCAGCTTGTCGTCAATAATACCCGTCCAGTAGAACCCGTCTCTCAATTTAATCGCTTCCATAGTCAGCACCTCTCCTTTACACACATGAATTACAGATAATAAGTTATTCTATGATTCCACTTTAACGCAAATCCCGCCCTGTGTCTATTGCATTTGCCACATATTGGCAAACTGTTATCAATCTTAGCCCTATTTGTGCAATTTTGACTAACCGCAATAAGGGACTGCCAAAAAGAGCGATACGAAAAACATGTGGAATATCATGTGAAAAGGAAACCTCCGGAAAAACCATAAACATGATTTTTCCGGAGACCGGTTTTCAGAGAGAAAAAAACAGGGAATCGCTGAGAAAAGGGGGAGTAATTATGAGATATTAGATTATACCGGCTTTTTATTATATTACAAACTGCTCTATGTAACGTTTTGAAAGCTTTAAGCTGTCCAGAATCCTTTCACGGTCCGCCTCAAACGCCCGGTCCTCCACTTCCACGCATGTAAACCCATCATAACCAATATCAGTCAGCGCAGACACATAACGTCCCCAGTCCACATCTCCCAGTCCCGGAAGCTTGGGTTCCATATATTCCAGCGGATATGCCATGATTCCCACATCCTTAAGCTTCTGGGGATAAACCTTGATATCCTTATAGTGTACATGGAATATCCTCTCTCTGAATTCATAAATAGGCTGGATATAATCCATCATCTGCCATACAAAATGGCTGGGATCGTAATTGATGCCAAAGTTTTTGCTGGGTATCATATCAAACATTTTTCGCCAAAGAGCGGGTGACGTAAACAGGTTATGCCCCCCTGGCCACTGCTCTCTTCCAAACAGCATCGGACAGTTTTCAATTGCGATTCTGACACCGTGCTCCTCAGCATATTGGATAATAGGAGGCCATATCCGGCCAAATGCCTCAAGATTTTCTTCCACGCTCTTAGTCTGATCCCTGCCCACAAAGGTGGTGACCAGTCCAATGCCCAGCTTTTCTGAAAATGCAATTACCTTTTTAAGGTGCCGTATGGCAGCCTCCCGTTTCTGAAAATCACCGTCCATGGTATTGGGATAATATGCCAGGGCGCTGATCTCAACTCCTGTCTTTTTACATGTCTCATGAATATGGTTCACGTACTCACGGCTGTCATTATCCACGTCAATATGGCTGACACCCGCATAGCGGCGTTCCGCTTTCCCCTGGGGCCAGCAAGCGGCTTCCACGCACTCATACCCCAGTCCGGCAGCCGTATCCATCATTTCCTCAAAAGTCCATCCATCCAGGATGGCACTTACAAACCCTAACTTCATCTCATTCTCCTTAGCCTATTTTAATTGTTTTTCCTGTTTTGGCAGATTCTATACTTGCAAAAACTGCTTCCATAGCGCTGAGTACGCTTTTTCCACTGAGCTGTGCTTCCTTTCCGTGAACAATACAGTCCATAAAGGCGTCTATTACGCCTGATTTTGTCTGCTTGTCATTGGTCTGAATCTGATCTACATTGTACAGGATGACCTCATTGTCCGGCTTTATAATCTTGATGCAGTATTCCGGGTCTTCATAGATACGCATAATCCCCTTGGACCCGTACAATATGGTGGAGTTGTCTTCCTGACCATAGTAGGTCCAGCTGGCTGTCATAGTTCCCACTGCGCCTGATTCCATCTTATAGATACAGATGGCATTGTCGTCCACCCCGATCAGGTTTCCGCTCCCATCTTTTTTATCCAGGGTGGTAATCACAGCTGTAGTCTCTGCCACATGTTCTCCCATCAGGTACTGGATCAGATCTGTCTTATGGATTCCCAGATCCGCCATAGCTCCCATGGCAGCCTTTTTTTTGTCAAAAAACCAGGTATTGCTGCCGGGATCAATGCTCCAGGTTTCCGGGCCTCCATGTCCAAAGGTAGTCTTAAAGGTTATAACCTTTCCAATATCCCCGCGCTCAATCAGCTTCCTGGCAAGCGCATGGCCTTTGGCTAGTCTCTGATTCTGCCCAATCATAAGGCATTTCCCTGTTTCCTCAGCAGCTTCTGCCATCTGGCGGCACTCCTCAAGGGTTACCGCCATTGGTTTTTCGCAAAGTACATCCTTGCCCGCCTTCAGTGCCGCAATGGATATCTTTGCGTGAAACTCATTGGGAACACATATGGAGACAGTGTCGATTTTTTCATCCTCCAGCAGTTCTTCATATGTCTCATAAACGCGGCCTCCGTATGTACCGGCGAGCTCTCTGGCCCTCTCCGGGTTCAGGTCATAAAACGCATAAAGCCTTGCGTCCCGGTGGTCTGCGTATTCCGGAATATGCCTTACCTGGGCAATCCTTCCGCATCCAATGATTCCTATACTTTTCATCATGAACCTCCTTAATTCTTTGTGAGCATATGGACCCTGATGGCGCTGATTCCCAGAGATATGATAATCAGGGCGCCGGAAGCTATCTCCTGAAGATAAGAGTTGACTCCCAGTATATTCAGCACATTGGAGATAAGTCCCATAAGCAGTACGCCGAAAAATGTTCCTACAATATTTCCCTTTCCACCGTTAATAGGCGCTCCGCCAATTACCACCGCGCCCATGGCCTGAAGCTCATATCCCGCTCCTGTGGAGGGCAGGGCCGAGCCCACCCTGGACAGCAGGAGGACAGCAGCCAGGCCTACAAAAAAGCCATTCATGGCAAAGAATATAAGCTTATTCCTGGTCACCTTGATACCTGACAGGAATGCCGCTTTCTCATTAGAACCAATGGCAAAGATGCGCCGTCCTATCTGCGTATACCGCAGTATAATGCCAACCACCACACACCCCATCAGGCTGATAATAAAAATCAGAGGAACTGCCCCAAACAGGCGGAACCGGTTCATTGTATCAAATTTTCCGTACACGGTCTGAATGACTCCCTTTGTCAGATAGAGGGCCGCTCCTGTATATACGCTGGTGGTTGCCAGCGAAATTATAAAGGAAGGCGCCTTAAAAAGAATCGCAAGTACCCCGTTAAAAAACGTACAGAGCATGGCTGTGAGGATACCTGCGGCTGCGGCTGCGGGAATGGGGATCCCCGCGTTCATCATCATGGCCATGAGACAGGAGCTCAGTCCAATGACCGCTCCAACCGATATGTCAAAATTCCCTGATATAATCAGGATAGTAGCGCCCGCAGCCACCAGGCCCAGAACTGCAATCTGCTCAAAAATATTCATCACATTGTTAAGCATAAGAAACCTGGGATTCTTCAGCGCCGTAAGCACGGATATCAGTAAAATAATCAACAGAAGTATGAGCCACTGCTGACTTAAAATTTTGTATTTCAGATTATTTCTGTCCTTCATCTGTCCTTCACTCCTTCACTCCAATATACTCTTTTATCAGCCCATCTTCTGTGACATCTGCCGAATCCAGGATACGCACCAGCCGCCCTTCCCTCATGACCCCAATCCGGTCACTCATGGAAATAAGCTCGGGCATGTTGGAGGATACCATAATTACAATCTTCTGTTCCTTTGCCAGTTTTTCAATCAGCTTATAGATTTCCTCTCTGGCCCCCACATCCACGCCCTTGGTGGGCTCGTCAAAAATATATACATCTCCGTCCTCCAGAAGCCAGCGGGAAATAACCACCTTCTGCTGGTTGCCGCCGCTCAGGTTTCCTACCTCCTGCTCCTGGCTGAATACCTTTATCTTAAGCTGCTGTATGCTTTTATCCACAATTCCTTTTTCCTTTCTCAGATTCAGAAAAAAGGAATTGTCGTTTTTTGATATAGTAAGATTTTCCCTGGCCGAACGTATCAGAAAAAGACCTTCGCCCTTTCTGTCCTCCGAGACAAGGAATACCCCTCTTTTTACAGCGGATTTGGGATTTGTGGGAGTGATATCCTTTCCATCCAGGGTCAGGGTTCCTGAATCCTTTTTATCGGCCCCGTATATCATACGAACCAGCTCCGTCCTTCCCGCGCCCACCAGACCGCCCAGGCCAAACACCTCCCCCCTGGACACTGAAAAGCTCACATCCCGGACAATACGGTTGCCGGAATAATGCTCTGCCACAAGAGCCCTGTCACCGGATGAAAAGCTGCCTTTCTGATAGAAGTTGGATGCATCCCTTCCCACCATGGCCTTAATCAGCTCATCCTGATTTGTCTCTTTCAGCATAAGCTTTTTCACCATTGCTCCATCCTTCAGGACATAGGCCATATCTCCCAGACGGAACATCTCCTCTAAATAATGGGAGATATAGATGATGCCCAGTCCCTTTTTCCTCAACTGTTCCACCAGGTTCATAAGAGATGCGGTCTCCTCCTCTCCCAGAGAAGCCGTTGGCTCATCCATAATCAGAATCCGCGCTTCCTGATGCAGGGCTTTTGCAATCTGAAGATTCTGTTTCTGACCCGGTGAAAGCTCCTCCACCAGCATGGAGGGCTTCATATCCATACTGAGGCTCTGAAGCAGCCGCCTTGTCCTCTCCTCCTGCTCCCTACTGTTCACAAAGGCTCTGCCCCTCAGCCTTTCATTTCCCAAAAATATGTTGTCGGATACCGTAAGGGAGCTCACAAGGTCGGCATCCTGGTAAATGGTGGCGATTCCCAGATGCATAGCCTGACCGGGAGTCATCCGTTCATATGTGGTTCCGAATATAGTGATTTTTCCTTTGTCCGGTTTTTCCGCGCCGGAAAGTATCTTGATCAAAGTGGATTTGCCTGTCTGTGTCAAGTAAGAACCAAAAAAATTATAACAATATTCCTAAAAAAACACAGCTAATAAGCAAGCTCTATTGCTGATTAGTTCTATTTTTTTAATGGTACACCGCACCATAGACTGGTGCGGCTGCATATTATCTCACCCCTTGTACCATGGGAGCATGTAGATTAGGTATAACCGCAACCTTCCTGACACTTTACAGCACCCCTACTCACTGTTCATGCCTCCAGCGCTACCTGGACCGCGATTCTAATATTACGGAGGTATCATTATCATTCTGGGTTTTAGACCGCTGGTTATATGGTCCAAGAAAAAGTGCCGCTCATACCTTTACTTCTTCTATTACGATTCCTGACATTTACCTTGTAGTTATATTCAAGGCAGGTATATCGTGGCGTAGCTCATTGCCTTCTCTTCATGCTTTTAAGCATGTCCAAAATGTTTAGTATCTCAAAAGATGAATTCCAACATGTCATTTATGTCATAAAAAAGTCAGAATGCATCTACCATGCTGATATTCTATTGTCAAGGTACAAACCTGAATTATCCAATTCAGTAACCACATCAGTTATACATAACTAAATCATTTGATGTGTATGAATCTATTCTACGATGATTTTCTCTTTTTATCCATTGACTGACAGTCCATTGACCCCGAAAAATTTATGAAGAAAATTTCTGTGGTATTTCAGGAGGTTTATTTATTTCAGGATACGATTGCAAACAATATACGCTATGGAAAAAATGCCACTCATGAAGAAATTGAACAGGCAACAAAATTGGCAAACTGCTACAATTTTATTATGGAGCAGCGAGGGGTGGTTCTACTTTATCCGGTGGTGAAAAGCAACATATTTCTATTGGAAGAGCCATGCTGAAAAATGCGGCTGTTGTATTGCTTGACGAAAGACTTTTATACACGATTAAAATGATAATCATAAACTAAAATATAAATATCCCTGATTGATCTTGTATTGTCAATCAGGGATATTCCTGCATACTTCTCTTATTTTGCAATTTCATTTTGGTTAGTGGTTAGCAGCCCCTCCATGGTTTGTATTACGTAAATATTTTCACGTTTCATGTGACTTTTTCTATGTTTTACTAGTTCATGGTAATTATATGTTGATACGGAAATAAAATTACAAAACCAGTCCAAACTGTCCCAGCATAGAGCCAGCATCGAATCTAGTTTGTATTTTAACATATGAAAGGTGATATCGCAAATTAATACAGGGGGCAGTAATACATAAATTTACATAGAGGGAGCGTACGGAGACCGTTTTGCTTCTTTTATGCATGAATAAGGGGAGCTGCAGTTCCATAACTGATTTCTCAACTATTTTGCAACAGCCCCATCAACTTGCAATTTAAACGGTTCTTCTGGCTTCATATGCTGGATAATTATGATGTGTATTTCTCTTATGATTCCCAGCACTACTCTTTTCGTGGTTTCTTATGATATCCATATTGTTTTTTATTGTTTCTACAGTATTTAATAAAAATTCCATCTCCACTTCCGAGCATTCTTTTAATATTGATAATAGACGCAACACTAAATCGGAATGTCTTTCGCTCTTTTCTGTTTCCGTTATCATAATGGGGACTGCATTTAACGCGTACAAAATTTTGCTATATGTTTTCATGCCAATCATTCTGGAGCCACTCTCCACTTTGCTTAAGTGGCTTAACGAAATTTCAGCTGACTCAGCTAATTCTTCCTGTGTCATATCTCTTTCCTCGCGCAGCCTTTTAATTTCTTCTGCTATGGAATAAACCTGGTGTATCATACGTTCTGTTCTCCTCTAATCAATGTGTGTTTTCATCTTCCTCTTTTCTTAACAGATGTCTTTTTAGTTTCTGGAATGTCTCATCACTGATTGCATGTTCCAGCCGGCAAGCCTCTTCTTCCGCAATGGCAGGGTCGATTCCGGCATCAATAAGCTGATTCGTAAAGAATTGGTGACGCTCAAATATTGTTTCAGCTATTTCACGGCCCGTAACGGTTAAATGAAGATAGCCGTCAGTGTCCGTTGTCAAATAACCGCCATTACGTAGAACCGTCACTGCATGGCTGATGCTGGGTTTGGCATACCCCATGTGTCGGGCGAGAGCAACCGAGCGTACCATACCTTTTTGCTTTTGCAGAATTAACACCGCTTCCAGGTAATTCTCTCCTGATTCATGAAGTTTCAGCGCTGCATCACCTCCTGTGTTTCGATACTGTTTAGAAAAACAGATTTCTTACTTCCCTGAAGCTTTTAACGCATCCATTCTTCTAAACTCATTTATCATCATACCAACCGCAACAATAAATACTGTCACATCCGTAATAAGCGGAGCAGCAAATACGCCATGTACACCAAATACGGCAATATAAGGCATGATGATGGCTGCTGGTATGTAAATGGCTATCTGGCGTAAGATAACCAGAACACTCGCTTTTGTAGCTCTTCCGAGGGACTGCATCAGGGTCAGAACCACAATCCAGACTCCTAATAAAATATATGACAGGAAGAACAGACGGAAATCCCCTACTCCCAGTTCCACTACGGACGGCGTTGTAATGAACATAGAGAGAATTGTCTTCGGTACTAACATAATCGGCAAATAGAAAATAAGCGCTAATAAAGTTGCTGTGATTGCAAACACTTTCGTGATGTGCTTTACCCGGTCGTATTGTTTTGCACCGTAATTGGTTCCGACCGCCGGCTGATATCCCTGGGAAAGTCCCCATAAAGGAATAAATGCAAAAGACACTACCCGGTATGTTGCGCCGAGTATAATCTGCCATGTGTCTCCTCCATGCTGCGCCGCAAGATTATAAAGTGCAGTTTGCTGTACCAGCATCATCACCTGCATCAGCATCGCAGAAAAACCTACTCCGATGATTTCCGAGAAAAGCGTTCTTTCAATGCGAATTGCATTGATTCTCACAGTCTTACTCTTTCGCTTAAAATACAAAAGAGAAGCCATTGCATACGCGACCTGCGAAGCCACGGTTGCATATGCAGCTCCATCAATACCCATACCATAAGGTTTTAGAAGTAAAATGAAAATCGGGTCAAGTATAATATTCATGATAGCGGAACCGGCGCTAAAGAGCATTGCCTGTTTCAATAATCCCTCACCACGCATAATCATATTTGAGGACTGTGCAAAATTGACAAACAGACTGCCTGCAAAGATGATGCGTAAATACCGGAGCGCCAGCTCCAGAATTTCTCCGCTTGCACCAGAAAGCATTAAAATCTGTTTCGTAAAAATCATGCCTATCGCCATGATGATAAGAGAAAAAATCAAATTCATGGCGATCAGATTTCCCATTATCTTGTCAATTGTAGACTGATCCCTTTTTCCAATCGCCCTGGATAGGATTGAAGCGGAGCCGATACCAATGAGTGTGGAAATCCCACTATTGGCAAGCGTAAATGGATAGGACACAGATACCGCTGCCATAGCGTTATCTCCTACCATTTGTCCGACATAAACTCCATCCATAAAATTGTAAAGCCCAACAACCACCATGCCGATAATCGCAGGTACGCTAAGTTTTAATACTAAACTTTGCGGGCTGTCATGAAGCAGCATAGACCGAGTATCATTTTTATTTGACATTATATCACATCCTTTTCTTTTAACTGTCAGTCTTTTAAGTTACCAAAAATGTTTTATTTTGTAGAAGCAGTAATCTTGATGTACAATGTCCATCATTCTTTTAAATCACATAATAAGCCTGCCAAATATTCTGCGTTCTCTTTCTGTTCCACACAAGTATAATGGTTTCCAGGGGTTTCGATAACGTTAAAAGCTCCTAATGCCAATCCCTCCCATGTCTCCAACACCATTTTCTTAAATCCCACTTCGCCCTCCGGGGCAAAGAAATAATTTATTGTACCTAAATACGGGCATATTTCATAATGCATGGCTTCAAATGTCGCAACGCAAACCTGATATAAACTCTTGATAAGCTCCATCGGCATCTCTACATTCGTATTCTTTTTACACTGTACTGCATATAATCCGAACCGTTCTTCTTTTTGCATCGTTGCCAATTCTCTGAAAAAGTCACCTAACTGCTCCCGTTGGGTTGTTCCAGATATACTTGTCAGAAAGCCCTTATTAATTACTCCTTTTTTCATTGATTCCTGGACTATAATCTGCTCGTACAGCGCAGGATTCGGCATCTCAATATCTGCGTAAGAAACTGGAATATTGTCCAAAAACATCATTTCCATTAGCAGTTCATCTTCTACCTTAAATGAAGGAGGCAATAAAAGGCTGTCTAATATTGAGAGTGACTTCACGGTTATCGAATTTTCATTAAGACGGTTTGCCGTCTCTAATGCTATAACACCACCAAAACAATACCCTATCAAACTTACGGCCTTTGCCTGATAACTACAGATTATTTGGGAATATATATCTGATAACATCCAAATCAAATTAGTTGACGGTATTGAACAATACTTATTCGTATCTTTAATACCTATCCCAATCACTTTTTCTCCCTTACTTGCAATTAAAGAATCTGCAAGATAGTCAAAACGGTTAAATGAACCTAATGCACCATGGAATATTATACTAAGTCCTTTCTCCAGATCTCCGCCATATTCCCTCACAAATACAAGTTCAGAGTTTGTGTCCTCCATTTTCTTCTCTTCGACTGCCGTTTCTGTATTATTCCTAATGAACTCCGACAGTTTTTGAATGGTCGGATTATAAATCATTTCTCTCAGTAAAGCATCAAAAGCAATATCCTTAGAAATTTGTTCTCTAACTTTTGTAGCCATCTGGGCGAGTATTAGTGAATCCGCTCCCAAGTCATAGAAATTGTCAAATACCCCAGCTGCGCTTTGGGGAACAACGCTGTTCCAAAGCTCTATCAGTTTATTCTGTAGTTCATCAGGATTTTCTTCCCGCAGTTCTTTTCCTTCTGCGTTTTCCTGTTTAATGATTAACTTTTTAATTTTATCCCGGTCTATTTTCCCATTGGCAGTCAGCGGAAACTCTTCTACCGAAATAATATCCGCAGGAATCATATACTTTGGTAAATACGCTTCTAAATATTGTTTTAAATCAGAATTCTTCACATTCCCTTGAACAGTCTTTACAAAAGCATAAATATCCGTTTTTACCTCATTCAGCACCACCATAGCCTGTGAAACAGATTTATGCTGTTCCAGAGTAGACTGGATCTCTCCTAATTCAATACGGTGTCCTCTCAGCTTTATCTGATTATCATTTCGCCCCTTAAACTCAATCTCACCATTAGGCAGATAACAGCCAATATCCCCTGTTTTATACATTCTGCCATTTTCTCTGCCCGTAACAAACTTTGCCGCTGTCAGCTTATGGTCATTATAATACCCTTCGGCAAGACCTGTTCCCCAAATACAAAGTTCTCCTGTCACGTATACCGGGCATGGGCGTCCTTTTGCATCATAAATAGAGAATCCCTGATTCGATAAAGGTTTGCCATAAGGTATACTCACCTCACGTATCTCATTATCAACACATTCATGATATATGGACCAGATAGAAGCTTCCGTTGCACCGCCTAAGCTGATAACCCTGGCATCACCAGAAGCACATTTTTGTATATCCCCAGGCATGCCTACCGGAATCCAGTCTCCTGATAACAGCACGATGCGAAGTGGCAGCTTCTCATTCTTACCGGTAAAATAACCGGTTAAAATCTGCATAAACGCGGGTACGGAATTCCAGATGGTGATTTCATATTCCTGTATAAGCTCTACCCAATGAGACGGGTCCATGTATCTTGAGAGTATTGGATAAACCAAGGTTCCTCCGCATGATAATAATCCAAAAATATCATAGACAGACAAATCAAAATTAAGTTTTGACAGCCCTAACACCGAATCCTGACTACTGATAAAAAATTTCTGGTTAATATCTTTAATTGTATTCCAAGCAGCTTCATGTGTGATAGCCACACCTTTAGGAACACCAGTAGTTCCTGAAGTAAAAATAATATATGCCAAATCATCGGGGGTTCCTCGCAGTATAATACTGTCATTACTTGTTGCCTCGATCTGGTCTACCGGTAACACCGGCACATGTTCAAAAACTGCACTATGACCCGAATGAATAAGAACTGCTTTTATATCAGCATTGGCTACGATTGTGTTCCAACGCTGTTCCGGCTGCTCTATGTCAACAGGCACATAAACGCAAGAAGCATATAAAATACCTAATACAGCAGCTACCTGAAATCGACTTTTGGGGAGCAAAACTGCAATATTGCTGCCTGGTTTAATCCCCATTTCACTCAGGCGGTCCGCAATCCCTAAAGCCATATGATGAAGTTCCAAATATGTAAATTTATCTGCAGAATCAATCACTGCTGTTTTTGCAGGTTGCTTCTTAACCTGTTCCAGAAACTCGTCATACAGCATTTGAGGAGTTATCTCTTTTTCAGTACTGTTTATGCCGGCTATCCGCTCCAGCTGCCATGAAGGCAGTTCCAGTTCAGAAATCTTTGTCCAGTTCACATCAGTTTCTGCCAACTCCAAAAGCCTGCTACGGAAGGTTTCAAACATATCCTTAATCAACCCATCAGGAAATACACCGTTTCTAACATCCCAATCCGCCTGTAATCCATATTCTCCGTCCATGACCTGGCAGTCTATGAATACTTGTGGTGTCTGGCTGATTCCATTTCCGTGAAACTCACCTTGCAGCTTCTTATCAGAAAGGCCAATAGCGCTGGTAAAAACAATTGGCATTAAGGCATATTCCCTTCCCTTTTTTCTCGATATTTCCCTGATGACCTCAACACCATTAAACAAACGATGATCCAAATCTTCAAACAATTGGCCTGAAATCTCTCGGGCCTTTTCAATAAAAGGCTTCGATTTTTCCATACGTGTTTCTAAAAGGCTTACAGATGTAAAATCTCCGACAATCTCCTCTACCTTCTGGTGAATGGGTGCTCTGTTGAGAACGGTGAGATTAATACAAAATTCTGATGTCTGACTCCACCGTTCTATTACTTCTGCATAGGCTGTCAATACCACTGCCGTTGGCGTTATTCCAAAATGATTGGAGTATCTTTTTAATCTATTCCATTTTTCCTGATCAATCTCCATAAAATATCTTGAAAAATCACTCCTGTTTTTAATTGGATTTCTAAGTATTGGAAGCTCCGGGGCCTTTGGCAAACTCTCTATTCTATTTAACCAGTACTCCTTATCAACCTTATACTGTTCTGTTTCTTTCAATTTTCTCTCGGCTATCAAATAGTCCCTAAATGTCACTCCCACTTCAGGCAACAATTGTTCCGGTGTGAAATAAAGTGTTTCAAACTCGTATAATAGCATCCAAATACTTTTCCAATCTGCAATTAAAAATTCCATTGAAAAGTGAAGGATGGATTCCTTATCTGTATGGCTCACTGCAATTTCAAACATGGGCCAGCTTCCAAGTTCATATATAGCATTTCCCATACGATTTCTAATTTTTTCAAGAGCCTTACCAGCCTCAGAAATATGTAAAAGGTCATACTCCTGTATTTTGAATTCATTTACTTCCGGTAATACCTGCTGTGTTCCATTTTCATTAACAATGGCTCTCAGCATCTCATGTCTGGCAATCAAACGCTGCCATGCTGCCTGTACCTTATCCACATGTAACTCACTATATGTTAATTCCATATAAACATGGCATGCTACCCCACCATATTCAAAAGTATCTTTTCTTCCCAATGCATAGGCAGCCTGTACATCTGTAAGCGCAAATGGTTTGTACATATCCTCTGGGGCAGATATGATTCTTATATCCTCAGCGTGCTCTTTTAAATACTGAATCAGAGCTTCTTTATTCTCTTTCAGCAACAAAATATCATCATGATTTATTCCATGAGAGGCTCTGTACTTTAATTTTTCTCCATCCATAAATAGGGTGATTCCCTTATTTTTAAATAACTCTAAAATTGTTTTCATGTTCTCAACATGATTCATATTCATGCCTCCTCTGTTCTTGAAACACTCTTTTCCAATATATCGGTAAGGGTAGCCTTACTCAATTTCTTGTCCATTATATCCGCATATCCCAGATATTTTGTCATCTCATTCCACTGCCTTGAGCAAATCATCTCTTTCTGTCCTTTGGCGTTGAGCAGCCGTTTATCGCTAATTCCCTTTAAAACCAGCAGGAGATCCTTCTTTACAGCCTCCGGCCATATATCTGTGATAATCTGTTTAAAATTCCGGCTGTGATATCCGCCTAAAACATGTCCCGTTTTTTCATACATGTATTCAGGAACTTTACTTTTCACATCGCCATAATTGTATAACTCCACAGGAATGTCAAGCCGCGGATTCCAAATTGCCGGCCCAAATGTGTCCTGCAGTGACAAATGTCCGCTCTCATACATATACGTTATACTATGAAGCAAATGCATGTTGTTATCCGGGTCCTTCGGGAATACCTCATTATGAATTTCCATGCATACCGGTATCTTATTTAAAGTACCTGTTATAACCCTAAATGGTCCAGCTTTAACATTACCGCTGAATTCCCATGAGCGGATATCTGGTAAGGAATTCATTAAAATATCCATTAACGGATAAGATACCTGCGGTGCAAAAGATAAATTCATATATAGCGGATGGTCATGAATTTCATTTAATTTACGTGCACTTCGTATAAACGTTACAATACTGTCAAGATGGGGGTAAACATCTCCGGTTTGAAAATATACCCCATTCTTTAACGCAATACGATAGCACTCTTCCAGATCTTTAGGATGGATTGGCTGCTCCTGAATGACATTTATTCCATTTTCCAGGAAATGTAGCGCTATCTCAGTCCCTTTTCCGCCCAACGCCCTGGTTCTTAGAACTACGCAGGCTAAGTCAATATTCTTTGGAACCTGCCGTATATCAGTATATAAAGTGGTATTGAAATTTGCCGCGCATCTTTTGGAACGTTCGCTCCCATTTGCTAAAATACCGACAATCTCAAATTTATCATTCAATCGTCTCAAAGCAATATTTCCCGCTGTTCAGATTTCTTTACTGCAATCGTTGTTTGGAGCATA